>Ga0213875_10000923_pt1 | contig 21236 bp, 18 predicted proteins | sample BarmaccomBMRX_R8_FD_160105 | JGI IMG/M metagenome (GOLD analysis project Ga0213875, IMG submission 160105) | Root-associated microbial communities from Barbacenia macrantha in rupestrian grasslands, the National Park of Serra do Cipo, Brazil - RX_R8 | ecosystem: Host-associated > Plants > Roots... | reverse complement strand
ACATAGACGCAAAGCTGGGGCGGCTCCCCCCAATTGGTATAACTGGCATTTCGCGCTACGCCTACAATCTGGCGCATCTGTTTCTCGCCCGGAAGCTGAATGCGCTTCCCTAATGCGTTTCCGCGCGGCCAATAATCGTGCGCCATCTTCTCATTGACAATTGCCACCGGCATAGAGTTCTCCAGGTCCAAGTTCGTGAACTCGCGCCTGCTTTCGAGCGCCACGCCGGCGGTCTCAAAATAATTCGTGTCTACTGTATCGATAATGGTCGAGATTTTGTCTGCTTGCGATCGTGCCTGATGACCTTCCACCTGCAATCCATTCACGCCGCGCGCCCAGAGCGGCATATTCGATGCCCAGGAAACGGACTCGACGCCGGGAATTCCGGCTACGCGCTCGCGGACGTCCTTGCCGAATGTTTTGATCCGCGGTTTGTCGTACCCGGCCTGCGCCGGATTTGTAAAGAAGACCGCAAGGTGCGCGGTCTGGAAGCCGGGATTCATATCGTAGGCCCGCGCGATGCTTCGCAAGAACAGCGCGGCCGTCATCAGCAAGAGAAATGAAAATGCTACCTGGCCCACCAGCAGAACGTTTGCGAGCGTAACCCTTTTTCGGCTTCTGCCTGTTGTGCGAGCCTCTTCCTTGAGCGTCTCCGCCACGCTGGCGCGTGAAGCCTTGAAGGCGGGGATGGTCCCGAACAACAAGCTGGTTGCTAGGGAGACGACCAGCACAAAAGCGAAGACGGTTGTATCGAGCTTGGGCGTCACGAAATTGGCGGATGAGGGCAGAGCGCTGAATAAGAGATGGAGACCCGCATAAGCGATGCAGATGCCCGCCACGCCGCTGAGGAGTCCGAGGAGCACGCTCTCGGTGAGCAGCTGACGCACCAGCCTGTGCCGGCTTGCTCCCATGGCCAGGCGGACGGCCATCTCCTGTTGCCTTGCCGCTGAGGCGCGCAAGCAGCAGATTCGCGACGTTCGAGCACGCGATTAACAAAACGATCCCCACCACGATCAACAACCCGGCGCCGGCGACGAGAATCTGCGTGGAGCTGCTGCCGGTATTGGCCAATAGAACATCACGGACGGGCACTACCATGGCCGCGTGGCCCTCATCGATGGCCGGATATTCGCGCGCCAAATCCGCTGCTACGGTTGTCACATTGGCTTGCGCCTGGGCCAGGCTGACACCTGGGTTGAGTCGCCCCACGCCTTGAAAAAAGGCCTTGCCGCGATCGCTGAACGCGCCTTGCATTTCATTCGGCAATAACTGTTCGGCCATGCTGGCCGGTACCCACAAATCAGGACCGAAAATTCCATTCACTCCAATGAAATGGGGCGGAGCGACACCGATGACGGTAAAGTCAACGTGATTAAGCCGCAGGGTTGTGCCAATGATGTCAGCCGCACCGCCGAAGCGCGATTGCCAAGTCCCGTAGTTTCATGACTGCAACAGGATGCGCGCCAGGAGTGGTGTCCTCGTCGGGCAAAAAGAAGCGGCCCGCCGCGGGTTTGAGACCCAAGGTCGAGAAGTAGTTGCCTGTTACTAACTCGCTGAACATCCCCTCCGAAGCGCCAGCCGCCTGCAAGGTGACAGGTCGCGAAGACGTATAACCGGCCAGGGAGCTGAAGACTCGGTTCCGAGCTTGATAATCCTTCAGATCCGCGTAGGAGAGCGGCTGGGGCGCGCTCGACTTTGACGTACTCCGCGCTTTCATCAAGCCCACCGCCGCCAACCCGGAGGAGTCTGGAACCGGGAGAGGATTGAGAATCAGAGTGTTGATGACGGTGAAGACGGTAGTGTTCGCGCCAATCCCCAGACCCAGTGTCAGAACCACGAATAGAACGAACAAGGGAGTTTTCCGCATAATTCGGGCCGCATAGCGTAGGTCTCTCCACAGGACCTCCATGAACTTACCGACCGCTAGGCTGTCTGTTCTTGCGTCACCCACCGGCACCGGGTCGTATTTCGCCACGTGCTGCGCCCTTCCCGATTCTTTCCGCAGCGGATAGGTGTCATCTAACTCCGAGATGGCGTTCCGGTACGCTTCTTCGTCGCTTGCTCCGCCGCTTCGTAATTCGCGATAGCGATCTTCGAGATGCTGCGAAAATTCCTCGACGAGATCGGACTCGGCAGTTGGCTCCAGGCGCAATGGCGCGATCCGATCTTGGACGATACGCTTCCAATCATGCATGTTCGACTCCTGTAACCAGACTCATGGCCGTTACGAATTCCTTCCAGCTCTTTCGTTGAGAGCGAAGCACTTTTCGACCTTCCGGCGTCAGGCTGTAGTAACGCCTTCTTCGCTGGTCCGCCTTTTCCACCCAGCGGCTCGCGATCCAGCCCCTATCCTCCAGCCGGTACAGCAGCGGATAGAGGGACGTGACGTGAAATCGCAAAAAGCCGCCCGACCGGATCTGGATCAGCTTCGAAATGTCATAGCCATGGCGCGGCTGATCCTCGAGCAATGACAAGACCAGAAGCTCGGCGCTTCCTTTTTTCCATTCCTGCTCAGGTGAAGTGGGTGGCATATTTGTCAGTCCCTAATATGGAACTGACAAACAGTACGAGGACCTCCAAAGATTTGTTCCGTGAAGTTGAAAAAAGTTGGAGCGGTTCGCCGATGAATCGCGTGTAGTCCGAATGTATTCACCGACGCTCCGGATTGTGGTCGAAATACCGGGTTACGTCTGAGTGACATGGGCGGCGACCTTTTCGCACTCATCGCGGTTTTCAATAGAAGAGAACCGGACTTGACAGCCGGGGCGCAAAACATAGATCTACACTGGGCCGTTATACACGATCTATCCGCGCCGAGGCTCACAATCTACGGTTTGCGTTTTCCATCCAAGTGGGAGAACGACGTTTCGAAAGGGTAGTTTATGCAAACACAACGAAATAGGTTCATTGAAATCGGCTTGAATATTCTCCGTCAGGCCGGGACGATCCACACGACGGCAGCATGCCCAGCTCGAGCTTACGGCACATGGCCTTTGACGCTCTCATCGACCAAACCGGTCCGCTCGTGGAGCTTGACCTCTATCCGCTGATCTCGAAAAACAATGTGCATCTGATAGTCGTTGATGTTGCCTATGGTGTCGTAATCGAGCACAAGCGTATGATCGTCTTCCCAAGCGCCGCTCACGGCCACATACGAGTCGCCATAGCCGTCGATCGAAAGCGTCGATGTCGCGGGCGGGCGCATATTGTGGCTAGGGGAAATTCGCGGTATGCCGTCAAAACCAATAGGCCGCGTTTCGCTCCGGCCGTCCACCATCCCCAATGAAAGAGTCGGAAGCGCGCCAGAGAAGTTGAGCGACAGCCACTTGAGTCCAAGGCCATTCTCGTTCAACAAATAAACCTTCTTGGAGATCGATTTAAGGAGTGAGGGCAACGGCTCTGCTAAATGAGGCATCGGGGGTTTTGCTGCCGCAAAAGAGGCTGCGGCCAGGCGAGCATCGCCACGCGAGTTCGGCGGGAGCCGACCGTCGGATTTGAGCGCCGGGAAAAGGAGGGCCCCGACGTCGGCAGGCTCGAACCCGCCCCCCGTCATGACAACGACCATGTTCTTTTCGGGGATGACCCATATCCGCTGACCGCCGCGGCCTTGCGCTTCAAATACGGAGCCCATGTTAGCGAATATCGCTGGCCGTCGATTCCAGTAAATCCAAAACCCGTAGCCGTATTCCGGCTTGTGAGAGTGAGGTTGCGTCGCCGCGCGCAAGTAATCCGCCGGCACTAGCTGCCGGCCACCCCAAACTCCTAAGTGGAGCCACAGATACCCGACTTTTGCCATATCGCGCGGCCGCAGGTGAAGATCGCCCCAGCCATCGGAAACTCCATCTGGATCGGAGGGCCACGAGGCGCCGCGAATGCCCAGCGGGGCGAACAGTTTCTCTTGCGCAAACTCAAACGCATTACGGCCCGTCGCTTTGGAAATGATGCCGGAAAGCACGTGCATGCCACCGCTGCAGTATACCCATGTACTGCCTGGGTCGCTCGCCATCGGTAAGTTCAGCATGAAAGGGACCCAGTGGGCACTTGCTCGCATCTGGTTCAGCGTAAGCTCGCCATGATCGAAACGGCAATCCAGGCCCGAACGCATGGTCAGAAGATCCTCGATCCTGAGGCGCTCCTTGCGCCCGTCCCGGGGAGAGATAGAGCGGTCGGAGAATACTGATAGCACCGATTGCTCAACTCCGGCTAGTCTTCCGTCGCCGATGGCGATGCCAATCAGCGTTGACGTGATGCTTTTCGTCGCCGACGCCATGTCATGTTGCTCTCCTTCTTTGAACGGGAAGAAATAAGCGTCGAGAATCAGGTAGCCGTTGCGCTCGATGAGCAGGCTGTGGATGGGGATATTGCGTCCCCGGATCGTCTTCAATGCGCTCGCCAGTGCCTCCGAATCGAATCCTTGTGCTTCAGGAGGGGACGTACGCCACGAATGTGTCGGCCAGTAACTCTCCGCGCTGCGCACGCGAATAGTGAGGGCCAGGGCCAGGACGAGCAAGCCTGTTGGCGCCAGAAATAGACGCCTCACATCATCACCTGTAGGGCCGATCCTGTTTCGCCCTGCACCTAAGGGCTTTTGAGTTTTGTAGTTGGTCCAGCCGACGTATCGTAACAATCATAAAGGCCGCTTTTTGGCCATTGCGTCTTAAGAATGGTCCTTTGCGGGACGGAGTGATTAGCACAATGTTGTTCGTCGCATTGGCGCGGTTACCCTATGCTGCTTCCCGAAATTTCGGTTCCGAAATCACGCAAATTTTTTCGTGTGCGTTCGCGGGCTATTCGCGACTGATAGAACGCGCCCAGCTTAGAGGAATCTCAATGTCGACGTGGATTAGCAAATAGTAGGCCGTCACACATGATCTGAACGTTTCGATGTGGGCTGGCGCAAACGCGCGGATGATCTCCGTATCGACTCTGAAGCGACTCAAAAACAAATCGCAGAGCCACACAAGGCGATTTTGTCGGGAGTTAGGGGCGGCGGGCCCGAAAGTCATCATCGTCCGGTTTGCCGATAAATGTCCCGGAACCGCTGGATGCGGTACGCAGGTTTTCAACGAATACCTTACACCCTCTGTAAAAGCCTGACCCATTACTGTTCTTATCCGAGGTAGACTTCATGTCTGCATCGCATCTACGAGGGGCGGGTTGCAGCGTCAATAGTCCGGGGGGCGATGTTCTGATTTAAATAGAAAAAGTTCGTTGGGTCGTACTTCGTCTTGATCTTCACTAAGCGATCGTAGTTAGGCCCGTAGGCTGCGCGCACGCGATCGCCGCCCTCCTCGCCGAGATTGTTGACGTAGACTGCGTCTTCCAGGTGAGGCCGCAAGACGTCGTACAGCTCACGAGTCCAGGCAAGGTTGGCCTCGCTTGCGGCCAGATCGCTCCATTGCGAGAGAAGTGAGAAGTCGAAGTGGTCGCCGCGATGGGGGAAGGCTGTCGCCGATGCAGGGACGCGGCCGGCCACACCGTGCATCTGCTGTAAATAAGCGATGGTTAGAGGAGACGGTTTGCGCGACATGCCCTCCACCAGGATCCCGATGGCATCGCCGGTGAGCGTACGAGCGAAATTAGATTTCCAATAATGCTGCTGGCCCCGCGGGAACGCGGCATCAAGAATCGACTGCAGCGGGACGTAGTCCATGGGCTGAATGCTATCGAGCATCGGCGTGCCGAAGGATCGGAGCGCCTTGACGGCTTGCTCGCCCTCGCGCAAGTCGCCACAGTAGCAGACCACGATCGACACGATGGGCGTTCCATCGGGAAGACACAGCATGGCCAAAGCTGTTGAGAGTTCATCCGGACATGCGGCGGCGAATTCAAGATAGAAGCGCAGAACCGAGGCCGCCTGAGCATGGGGATAAACTGTCATTCCGGCCAACACAGGTCCGACCGCGTGCAGTTGGTACTTGAAGGAGGTGACTATGCCGAAGTTACCGCTGCCGCCACGCAGCGCCCAGTACAGGTCTGCATTCTCATCTGCGCTCGCACGCCAGAGCTGGCCATCGGCGGTTGCCACCTGGAAACAGAGAACGTTGTCGCAAGCTAAGCCGTACTTGCCGTTCAACCAGCCGATGCCGCCTCCGAGCGTCAGGCCCGAGATTCCGGTATCAGAGACGATTCCGAGCGTGGTGGCGAGACCGTGCGCTTGCGTCTCGCGATCGAACTCGCCGAGGCGTAGACCCGGCTGAGCGCGTGCGACCCGCTTGACGGGATCCACATCGATGCCTTTCATTTCAGAAACATCAATCACCAGACCGCCATCGCAGACCGCTTTCCCGGCGACGCTATGTCCACCGCCGCGGACGGAAACCTCGAGATCGTGCTCGCGAGCGAAGTGGATGCACGTGACAACATCAGCCGCCACGGCACAGCAGGCGATCATCGCCGGGCGGCGGTCGATCATCCTGTTATAGACTGTGCGGGTTTGGTCATAATCGGCATCTCCCGGCAAAACCAATTCGCCTCGGAACTCTTCTTTAAAACGACTGATGGCGGCGGGTGAGATCATGAATTCGCTATATTATCAACGTGGCCCGGCAGGAGACCGTGGCCGCGCGTGCCTTGCGCCTCACGGCACTACAGTAAAAGTACCCGAGCTTGTGGCCGTGCCGGCTGGGGTAGTGACAGTGATCTTTCCGGTTTTGACACCGGTGGGAACCGTGGCCGTAATCTTAGAACTGGAGTTCACGGTGAAGGCGGTTGCCTTGACGCCGCCGAAGGTTACTGCCGATGCCTTGGTGAAGCCGCCGCCCGTGATGACGACGGTGTCGCCCGCATCGCCGCTGGTCGGAGTGAAACCGGTAATGCTCGGCACAACGACGAACGCCTGATTGCTCTTCAGAATTCCAATCCCGGTCGTAACGCTCACAGCGCCTGCCGTTGCGCCGCTGGGAACCGTGGCGGTGAGGTAGGTGTCGGAATGCACCGTGAACTTCGCAGAAGCTCCGTTGAAAGAAACCGCCGTTGCGCTGGTAAACCCTTGCCCGAGGATGCCGATTGACGTTCCCACCGTGCCCCATGTGGGCACCAAACTAACAAACGGCAGCAGCTCAGTGTCCAGGGTGTAGAAGGTGCCCTGACCAAATTTTCCACCGTTGTAGGCCTCTCCATAGAGGTCCCCATTCGTGTGCTGGAACAAGGTAACTTGCGGATCGGCGCCGGTGGTTTGGTCGAAGTTGTAGATGACTGAGAACGCGCCCGCCGATGTGATTTTGTAAAGCGTTCCGTAATTCTTGCTTCCTCCGAGTGTCGTTGCGCCATAGAAGTTGCCGTCCGTCGCCTCGACCAGACCGGCGGTGGGCCGTTTCCCGTCCGTCGTCCCGTTAAAACTGTGCAGAACAGTCAATTGGCCGGATGGAGTGAGCTTGAAGATCACGCCATCTCCGTTGGCGTCGCCGCCTTCGGAGGTCGTGCCATAGAAATTACCATCGCTTGCTTGCACGACCGGAGCCACCGGTGCTGCCCCATCAGTCTTGTCAAATTCGTGGAGGAATGTGACGGTACCGGAGGGTGTCATTTTGAAGACGGTGCCGCAAGCCTCAGTGTTAGAAGCACCGCAATTGCTCGGCACCTTACCGCCCAGGGTTGTGGTTCCGTAGAAGTTGCCGTCGGCTCCTAAAATGAGGGGAGCCTGCGGGTTGAAGCCGGCAGCAGTATACACAAATCTATGAAGGATCGTGTACGCGCCGGCCGGCGTGATCCTGTACACCACCCCACTGTTAGTTCCATCACCACTGTGAGGGGTCGTGCCGTAATAGTCTCCATCTCTGCCCTCAACCGGAGGCGCCGTGGGAAATGCCCCATCTATGCATGGGGAAGTACATGTAGTATCGAAGCTATACAGCGTGGTGAGAGCTCCGCTGGGAGTTACCTTGAACACTGTCCCCCAACTTTTGGTTCCGCCAGCAGAGGTTGTGCCATAGAAGTCGCCATCTGTCCCGAGCGTGAGGCCACTATGGGGATTGTAGGCTGCTCCGGCTGTGTCATTGAAGCTGTCAATTACTGTGAGCGTGCCCGAAGGTGTGACCTTGAACACAGTGCCGCAGAAGCTGCAAAGAGTGCCGCCGTAGGGGGTCGTGCTGTATAAGTTGCCGTCGCGCCCCTGCGCCAGAAGGCCCGTATACACCGGGACATTCGGATCGCCCGTATGGGCGCCGAAGTTGTAGAGGACGGAATAAGTTTGGGCGTGGGCGATGCTCGCGGTAGCTAAGACGAGCGCCGCGAGTGCAACGCCCGAAGATAAGAGTGGTGATTTCATTTGTGTCTCGATTCTTTCTATGTAATGCGATGAACTAATACAGCTGTCTGAACGGGTATCTTTGGGGGTCTTTCCTGGCTCAAGTAAGTGCCGGTTGCTCGCGGCGCGAGGACTCTCGTTCCACATTGCACCCGGCCCGGCAACACCGCAATGAAGCGCAGGTTACCTGAGAGTCAGTAACATCAGTTGGTTTCACTGGGTTTGGGAATCGGATGAGTGCGCCGCCGACCGAGTCATGCAGACATGCCCCTCGTAGCGCAATATGACTTGGCCTTTGGGAAGATCAACCGCGCCGTAGGCGGAGGTCAGGTTACCCCTGGCATTCTCGAAGCGCCCGGTTCCGCCGATGATCTTTACTCCTTTGATGTAAGTGGCGGCATACAGGCCCGATACGGGTGTCGGGAATAGCGTTGCATCGGCATTATCGAACAGGATGGTGTCGCCCGCCTCCGTCACCCAATGATGGTGATTGTGCAAAATGGTGGTCCCGTTTGGCCCCGAAGTGACGCTGAGCACGTGTACCCCAAGTCCGCCCTTGAAGTCACCGGTGGCCGTACCTAGCGTGTCGGTTGGGTCGACAAAGTTCGTTAAGATTGCCCCGCCCACGGGTTTACAGTGACGCTCTGAAGCACTGTCCTGGGCAAATAGCCACGGAGTGATCATGAGAGTTAGAACGCAAAGCTTCTGCATGTTTTTACTTCCTTTCAATTGGCAAACCGCACAACAGCATCTTACGGTCGAATCGATCAACTAAGTTCTTAGTTGTGCATCAGGCGCAACTTAGGCAGCAACTAGCCTCGACTCTATGGTTTGCGCCGGTCTCTTAGACCGACCCAGCTTCCGTCCAACTTCTGATGCTCGTTTTTTGAGATGATATAGCTACGAAAACGGGGGGTACGGGGATTCTTCGGTTTGGCAGCTTCGAGATCGAGCCTCATAGTTACGAGCTGCGGAAAGCCGGAGTACTGCTCAAAATCCAAGAGCAGCCTCTTAAACTGCTCGTTCTGCTTGCCCAACGGCCCGGTGAGCTCGTCAGCCGGGATGAGATCCGAAACGCGCTCTGGGGAAACGGCACATACGTCGATTTCGAAGCCAGCATAAACTTCTGCATTAACCAGATACGCGCAGCGCTGGGTGACGATCGTCAGAGCCCGCGTTTCCTTGAAACCGTGCCGCGCCGCGGATACCGTTTCATCGCACCTGTGGACAAGGTCCCCAAGCCAGCGGTCACTGAAGACGACGCGAATTCCGTTGCGATTGTCGAGTTTAAGAATCTCACGGGAGATCCTGAGGCGGCTTGGCTGGGCTCGGCGATCGCGCAGACTGTAACGGTTGACCTGCAGAAGCTCACGGGGCTTCGAGTCCTCAGTGCTGAGAAGACAGTACTCGCGATCTCGCGATTAGGTGTCGATAGAGTCTCGGAGAAGGAGATTCCGCTACTAAAGGATGCGTTACCGGCGACGTGGATCGTTTGGGGTGGATACCAGAAGATCGGCGTTCGCATCCGGATCACGGCGCATTTTAGCCGGACCGCAACAGGCGACTCGATGGGCTCGATCAAGGCGGATGGAACACTCGAGGATATTTTCTACCTCGAGGATCAGATTGTCGCCGGCTTGCTGGATGTGCTGTCGATCAGTCTCTCTGACGCGGAGAAGCGGAAGATTGAAAAGCCCGAAACTACCAGTGTTCAGGCGTACGAATACTACGTCAGAGGACGTCAACAGTTAAATCAGTTTGGTAAAGCAAGTCTCGAGAGGGCGAAAGATTTATTTGAAAAGGCGATCGCGATCCACCCCCACTACGCTCTCGCCAACTCCGGCCTTGGAAGTGCCTACATGTTCCGCTATATCGCTTCCGTCGATCCGCGGGAGCTAGAAATTGGCATCGGTCACCTGCAAAAGGCCATAAAGGAGGACCCTGAGCTGGCCGACGCCTACACTTGGCTCACGTATGCGTACGCGCGAAGCAGGCGCTACAATGATGCGCTCGAGACGGGAAAACGCGCCATCGAGCTTGATCCCCGAAGTTATATGGCTTATTACTTGCTTGGGTGCGTGTACTGCTTCCGTGCGGCTCTCGAGTACAGGTCCAGTTTGTTTAGCGATGCTATCGCGGAATTCCAGAAAAGCATCGCGGCTGAACCGAATTATCCGTGGAGTCATTTGCACCTGGGCTGGATGAGCATGCAGCGTGGTCAGTACGCCGCAGCGAAGAAGTATTTCGAAGACGCAATTACCATCCAGGACTCTGCAGCCGCATTGAAAGCGGGCCCCAGATTTTATGGAGCGCGCACGCTCCGTGCTGTGCTTTCGTTCCGCGAAGGACAGGCATCGCAGGCCGAGGAACTTCATCGCCACTCACTCGCGGAGCTTGGCCAATCCGATCACGTGTACCGCGAGGTACTTATGGCCATCTCATATTGCGGGCTAGGCGATGTCGCATTCCAAAACGCTCTTTATCAGGAAGCATTGCAGCAATTCCGAATGGCAGAAGACTTGCTCTCAAGCCTAACGCATCTGGGCGGGGGACATGTTCTGATTCAAACTCTGCTGAGGCAGTGTCAAGCTTCCATTGCGCTCGACCGGATCGAAAGCGCGCATAGGTGCCTTGACCGGGCGCGCGACTTGCTGGCGCACAAACAAGGATTCGACTTCGGCTTTATGTGGGAGGCGTGGGATGCACAAAGCTACTACGATCTCGCGATCTGCCAGGCGCTCTTGGGCAAGTCTGACGACGCACTGACGTTTCTGACAAAAGCGATCGCATGCGGTTGGCGCGACCACCAGTTCCTAAATACGGACTTACGACTTAGCACACTCCGAGATACGCCGGAATTTCGAGATCTGATCCGAGCGGTTTCGGATGAATCCTCCACATGGAGCGGCGCGCCACCCTTTGAATTTGAGAGGCAGATCAATTCCCATGTCTCGATTGCTAATGGCATCGAGTGAGCACCAGCAGCGTTCCGCAGCATAACAGACCGATGATGGAGATGCCGCTATGAACAAGGCCCATCTTATCGAGCAACAGCCCTGATTACCCGCCGCTAGTCAGCATGTGTTTACCGACTCTGCGCCCTGTGGCCGAAATACCGCGTTACCGGAAATTGGGTCACCTTGCTGGCCCGGCCTTGATAGTTTCCGCATTACCGTCGGATCACGACATTACGGAACATAGCCGGACGCAAGTCCGTTTGCCGGTACAATCCGGCTTCAGTCTCCGGAGAGCCCGCCGTTCGGACGCGCTCGTGACGACTACATTTCCGGCCTTACGGCTTCTCTGCGGAGATCAAGGAAATCTCTAAGCGCCGGGCGGCACGTTCGGCTGTCCTCTGTCGCTGCTCCGTGATCGCTTGAACAGCGCGCCGCGCCTGTTCCAGGACGGCCGGTGGCGCAGTCTTAGGAGTTCCGCTGTTGAACGGAGGTTCCGGCGCGTACTGCATCTGAAGCTGAATAATCTGGGCAGCCTCGTCACCGCGGAGCGCGGCCGCAACCCGCAGCGCGCCATCAATACCGGCGGTGACGCCCCCAGCGCAAACCAACTTCCCGTCGACCACGAGTCGCTCATCGCAGGGAATGGCGCCAAAGTACGGCAGAAGATGCAATGCGCTCCAGTGTGTCGTTGCTCTTCGCCCTTTCAGCAAACCAGCCGCGCCGCAAATGAGAGCGCCGGTGCACACAGAGAACACGTATCGTGCACCCTGGGCCTGCCGCCGCACCCAATCCAGCAGATCGGTGTCTTCCATCAGAGCTTCCTGTCCGAAACCACCGGGCACATGCAGGAGATCGAGTTGGTGTGCTTCAGCGAGCATGGCATCCGGCACTAACCGTAAGCCCCTTATGTCTCGCATAGGGGTGAGGGTCTTCGCAAAGATTCGGTGAGTCGAGTTAGGGATACGGGAAAGCACCTCGAACGGTCCCGTCACATCCATTTGATCGAAACCCTCGAACAAAAGAGAGCCGATCTGAAGTTCGGTTTCCTGTGGAACCATGTCCCAAGTATGCGACGCAGGCGCAGCCGGGATCTTTCGTGGGATCGTCAGGCTTCAGCGCTCCCACCCCCATGAAGCATGCCCGCTTTCCAGTTGAAACAGGCGACCCAGGTATAGGCATCATGCCACGCTGGCATGACGAACGGGAATGCTTTTGACAACAGCCAGTTCCAGTTCTTTGACCAGGATGGGAAGTTCGCGATGTCCGTGGACGCGATTCCACCTGGATTCAGCCAAAGTAGTGCGCTGGCAACCCAGCGAAGGTATTGATCGCCGCCGTGCCAGCGCTTAACGTTGCGATACACCATCTCGACGATGGAAAACGCGGATTCAATGATATTGGTACTGGCCAGACTGGGGCGCAGTTTGCTGGGAACGCGCAGGCGGTGCACGGTGAGGGTTCCTCCCTGCTTTCCTCCAAGCTGCGGGCCGCGCTGAGGTTCAGATGCATGAGCTGATGCAGCAGCGAGTCGCAGGCACGTTGGGCTTCCACGTAATCGCGGGTGGCATAGGCATTGCGCAGCTTGCAGCGGATCGCCATCTGATGTTCTTCACTGAAGTGGTCGACCACGTTGCGGATTTTATGCACCTGACAGCGTTGGATCAGAGCGCACGGGCCGGCGGCTGGCAGCAATGAAGTGCTCACTCACGATCGACTTCTCCACGCCGTAACCCTGCTGCAGTTCGCGCACCACCTCGCTGTAGCGGCGGCTCGTCAAACCGTGCATGATCTTGTGCCAGACCGGGCCCTCCATCAGCGAAGCTTTCCGCAGCATTTCATAGCAGCCTAGCGGTAACTCGCGTTAGCGTGTATCGCGCACGCGCCGCCGCTGCAACGGCACTTCATTGCCGCTAACCGGGTTCGCGACCAATGTACCTCGGTTATCGCTCCTCCAGTATCAGACGCGACTCGTCGAGACTGGTGGGATTTACTCGAATCCAGAAGGGATTCCGCTTTAGTTCTTCTAGCAGCTTGATAGCTTCCTCTTCAGTGTGAAAATACGCTTCGTAGAATCCCCCATAACAACTTCCTTGAATGGAATATGAGTAACTTACTTGCATAGAATAGACGCGGCGTCGCCCACGAATTTCGGCCTGTGTTCCGCTTTCGAGTTGCGCCTGCACACGCATCCACCTTCGTGCCGCGCACCCTCGCCTCCATTCGTCTAAAGACCGGAGGAGAGCCGCTCCTCCCGCGATGCTGATAACGGCAACAAAGCCCAACTCCGGTTTTTTATCGAAAGCCAGCATAGCGGCCAAACACAGACCGGAAACAATCCCGAATGTGACAGTTCTGTTACCGTTAATTTCCTTGAAAATGAGCTTCACCTCGACACTCGCCTATAGCCCGCCTTGTTCAGATCGGACGATTGTGCCAACACATTTCCCGGAGGCCTCAGGATTATGTAGCCAGCCAAGGAGGGCAAACACCCCATTCACAAAACTTCCAAAAATTCCTTCTCCCCGACTTCCAACCACTTACAACCGATTCTGAAACTTGAAAGTTCGTTTTCGTCCATCTGCGTGCTACCGTGTAGCCGCCATGGAATTCTCTTCCACCGCCAACTCATCAGCCTCCGCGGCCCGTGTCACCGCTAACCGCGCGAATTCCCAGCTCTCTACCGGTCCGAAAACGCCGGAGGGCAAAGCTAAATCCTCCTTGAACGCCGTTAAGAGCGCTCTGACTGGCCGCACCGTCCTGCTCCCGAGCGACGACGCCGCAGTCTACGAGCGCCACGTCGCCCGTTTCGCTTCCCAATTCAACCCCGTCGGCGAGCGCGAAACCGAGCTTGTCCAATCTCTAGCGGATACCCAATGGCGTCTCAACCGCATTCCATCATTGGAAATGGGCATTTATGCCGTAGCGCGCCTGAATTTCAAGAATATGTTTCAGGAAGAACAGCCAGAAGTCCGCGAAGCGCTCATTCAAGCCCATACCTTCATTACCCACCAGAGGCAGCTCAACAATCTCAGCATTCAAGAATCCCGCCTTCGCCGCAACTACCAAAAGGACCTAACCGAACTCCGCCAGCTCCAACAAGCGCGCCTCAAAACCTCTGTAGGGGCGACGCATGCGTCGCCCGCGTTGTCCGCTCAGCTTGCTTCGCCCGGGAAATCCGCACTCGCTCCCGAAAATGGCTTCGTTTTTTCATCAGCAACCGCGAACGCACCTGAACCTGCCCCTACCTCGCCCGACAAAGACGAAATTCGCACGCGCGCCGCCTGAAACCACAATGGCGACACTGATAGAGTGATCTTCGGTATACGCAACTGGAAATTCAGCGCTCTTGCTGCGCTCGTCTACCTTCCGCTTTGCGCCCAGCAGCCGAATCAATCCATCCCCCAACCGCGCGAGCAAAAAAACGAAGATCCTGCCTCCGTCGAGCGCGGCCGCGCGGAATTCAAATCAAGCTGTGGATTCTGCCACGGCAACGATGCCACAGGCTCGCGTGCGCCTGATCTGCTTCGTTCTGTAATAGTGAGCCATGATGATCACGGCAATCTGCTCGCCCCTGTCATCCGGAACGGCCGCCCCGACAAGGGAATGCCGAGCTTCACAACTTTAAAAGACGATCAGATCGAAGGCATAGTAGCCTTTCTGCACCATCAGGCCAATGCAGCGCTGAAGAGCGCTACGGTTCCAGGCGATTATCCGTTATCTAAACTTCTCACCGGGAATCCCTCGGCGGGCAAGGCGTTTTTTTACGGTCTAGGAGGCTGCTCAAACTGCCATTCAATCACCGGCGACTTGAAGGGAATCGCAAAAAGATATTCGCCGCTCGAGTTGCAGCAGCAAATCGTTTACCCCGCAGGCGAAAAACGTGCCATCTCTGAAACTGCCGTGATAACGCTGAAAAACGGCGAGCATTACGAAGGGAAGATAGTGCACAAGGATGACTTCATCATCGGCATTACTTGTCAGGACGGTTGGTATCGATCCTGGCCGCTGAACAATGTCGAAGTGAGCATACGAGATCCACTCGCGGCCCATCGCGAATTGATGGGTAAGTACACGGACGCGGACATACACAATCTGTTTGCATATCTGGAGACATTGAAGTAAGCGTATGAAATCCGCTTCGGTGGTCTTACTGTTCGCCGTCATCACACTTTCATATGCAGCGGTGGATGAGGGCCTGCACCCAGAGAATTTGACAAAGCCGCTTTCCGAAAGCTGGCCGACTTTCAACGGCGACTATTCCGGAAAGCGCTTCAGTACACTCTCGCAGATTAATCAGAGTAACGTTCGCAAATTGACGCTCGCATGGGTGATGCGGCCGCAATCCGTAGCGATCAAATCCATGCCGCTCGAAGTCAACGGAATTCTGTATCTCACGACTCCCGATAACGTCTGGGCGACCGACGCGCGAAGCGGCCGGATCATCTGGCATTATTACCGCGAATCTCAAGGAGATCACATCGGTCATCGAGGCGTCGGCATGTACAAGGACTGGCTCTATTTTGAGACGCCCGATTGCCATTTGATTGCCTTGAGCGCGAAAGATGGCAAGGTTCGCTGGAATATCGAGTTGGCCGATCCGAAGCTCGGATATTTCGCCACTATGGCTCCGCTGGTCATCCGCGATCACGTGATCGTCGGCGTCTCCGGTGATGTAACGGACATCCCGGGATTCCTCGAATCTGTCGACCCTGAATCCGGCAAAGTGCAATGGCGGTGGAATACGGAACCCGCGCCGGGCGAGTCCGGTTCAGAGACGTGGCCTCAGGGTACAGACGCGATCGCGCATGGCGGCGGCATGACCTGGATGACCGGCACCTACGATCCGCAACTGAATCAGCTTTACTGGGGTATCGGAAACCCGAATCCGGTATTGAATGGAGACATCCGCAAGGGCGATAACCTCTATACCTGCTCTATCGTTTCACTCAATCCGGATACCGGCAAATTAAATTGGCATTTCCAGCCTTCACCGCACGATACGCATGATTGGGATGCGGTACAAACGCCCATCATCTTCGACGACAGTTACCATGGCGTGACGCGCAAGCTACTCGCGCAGGCCAGCCGTAACGGTTACTTCTTTCTCCTCGATCGCACGACGGGAGAACATATCCTCACGGCCCCATTCATTCCGACAAACTGGGCAAAAGGAATAGATTCGCGTGGCGAGCCCGTTCCGAATCCGGCTAAAGAAGCGAAACCTGACGGCGTACTCGTTTCTCCCGGCTCAGATGGCGCAACCAACTGGCTTGCGCCAAGCTTCGACCCGGTTACAAAATTGTTCTACGTCAGCGCCCGCAGGTTGTGGAGCATCTTCTATATGACGGCAGAGGGTAAGCCTGAAGGCTGGGCGGGACGCGACCGCAATTTGTGGGCAAGCTCGGTGCTTGAGGCTATCGACTATCAGACTGGGAAGATCCGCTGGACCCACGAGCTTGGCGATGGCGAAGGCACTGCCGGAATACTGACAACCGCAGGAAATCTTCTCTTTACTGCCGACAATTCAGATAACTTACTCGCGCTCGATCCTGGCACCGGAAAGACTCTGTGGCACGTCAATCTCGGCTCGCGAATGCATACAGCCCCTTCCACCTATGAGCTGGACGGCCGCCAGTATCTCCTTACTCCTGCCGGCAACGTGGTCTTCGCCTGGATTCTGCCTGACTGATCCGATCTGCCCAAACTGCAACTCCGCCCGGCAGAGGATACCCTTTCCTAAGATTTCCTTGGGTCTGGAGAACAAGCTGTTAACGACCCCACCTTCTAATTAAAGTCCACTACTAAACGGCCGATACGACTCACGTACCAGCCGCCAAATCGCAAGGACTCGCGCGTCAGCAGGATTCTGTTGGCATCCCTCTGCGCGCGTTCACTGCGCAAAGGAAGGAAAGGAGCGTTTGCTTTGACACTCAATCGTTTTTCTATTGCACCAATCTGTCTCGTTTTGTTTTCACCGCTGGCGCAAATTCATGCGCAGACGGCGAACCCCTACAGAACTGAAATGGATACCGAGCTTGGATCCATCTTCACCCCTCCTGCCACGGGCTTCCATTATTCAGATTTCGGGGCCTATATTGGAGCGGATCAATATAGCACCATACTCGCTCCCAGGGCGATTAAGGGGCACTACGGGCACTTCAACCATTTCGGCCCCTTCGATGAGAAGCTCGGGTTTCCATATACCGGATTGCGTAACTATGAAGCACAGGAAGTTGCGGCCGGACGCGACCCCATTTTCGTGACTGCCACTTACGAAGGCAAGAAGCGTCCCGTACTCTTCAACGCGTATCTAGGACTCGACTCACACGGCAAAGCAACTACACCGCCGAGCAGCTGGATGTATGCGGTGAATGTGGCGGACGAGAGATTTATTAAATTCTGGCTCAATGAATATGTCCGGCCCGCCGAGCTATTGCCAATGCAAAAGCTGAATAATGTCTGGGTCTATCTTGACGGCTGTGCTTTTTTCTATGCCGCCTATGGAGTGTTGGATGACAACAATACGTTCATACCAGGCGTACCGTGGGATCCGCCCTTCCAGCAGAACTCAACCGAGTACTTGAATTCCATCGCATACTTCTTCAACCAGGTCGCTCAACTCGCGCCCGACATAAAGATCAACACAGATTTCGGCAGCATGTCCGATCCCACCCAGTTCTCGTCCATTTATGCCAACGTCGGAAGCGCGCTCTCCGAAGACGATTACAGTTGGACTGTATCACCTTCGCAATATGTGAGAGATCACTATTACCTCGAGCCGATGCAATGGCTAAGCTGGCTGGCGGCCCATAACCGCCCAGTTATTGTCGGATCCCTGTACTTACCATCGAACTGGCAAAACGGCGCTTTATTATCCGCGTTCGTAAACTATGAACTCGTGAAGGGCGCCAACTTCTTTTTCGCGCCGCGCACAGGCACCACTTCGATTCCTCCTTCCGCATGGGAAGGTTGGAACGCCGCGCTCGGAAATCCCGTCGGCACTTTTCAAAGCACGTTGCGAACAGGTAAGGGAACAAGTGTCAGCAGCCGCCTGTTTTGGCGAGAGTTCACCGAAGGCTATGTGTATCTCAATATGACGGGCATTACTCAGACCGTGACGTTGCCGGCGGGCAAGTGGGTCGACCCGAGCAACAATCCAGTCACGAAGCTCACACTCCCGACTTCCACGGCCACTTTCGTCACTGCAGCAAGATCCAGCGCAGTCACCGCGCCTGCTCCCGCGATTGAGCCGCGTACTCCATACAGCATAACGGGTCCAGCAACAATCACAATCGCGAGCAAAATACCCGGCGCGACAATCCACTACACCCTGGATGGCAAGACTCCAACATCTTCGTCGCCCGTCTATTCAGGACCTATTGAGTTGAATAGCAGTGCTGTGGTTCAGGCCCAGGCGGTTGCGTCGGGTTACAACCCCAGCGCGATCTCGAGTGCCTCGTACAAGGTCATTGCCACGCCGCCGACTGTGCAATTTGCAACATCTTCGGACACCGGTTACTCGGAGATCACTACGTGCTATCCGGTTCTAGCTCTTTCCGCCATACCAGACGGACCTGTTATCGTGACTTACTCGGCACGGCCTGCCGTCGGTGCCCCCATAATCGGCACTGCGACATTCTTGGCAGGAGAGGTCTATACGTTCTTCCCCGTTCCGGTCTCCGGCTCGGTAAAGGTGACGATAACCTCGGCTGTCGGCGCTGTCGTAGGAGCCGCGAACACATTTGAATTCTCGAATTAATTAAAATTTCTGGGCTGATTCGGGCCGGGCAGGGCTTCCCTTCTCCGGCCCTTTCTCTTTCACTCTCCGCCATCTTTCAAGCAAATGGCGCCGCAAGCCTGGCGTCTGCAAGAATGATTCGCATGATCAGAACGTCCGCCCTTTTCGGTGGCGTAGCCGCTCTCTTTTTTGCCAGTGGGATGGCATCCGGTCAGGCCGGCGAGAGTGTTCAGCAGCAGATACAAGCGCATGCGCGACAGGCTCAGGAAGACCTTCGAGATAAGCGGCCAGATGTCGCGGCTAAAGAATTCACCGCCATTGTTGCGCTCGATCCAAACAATATAGAGGCGCGCGGCAACCTTGGCGTGCTGCTGTTTTTTCAACATGATTTCACGAACGCTGCGCCTCAGCTTCGCGCGGCGCTTCAGCTCCAGCCTTCGCTCTGGAAGATCGAGGCTCTCCTCGGAATGTGTGAGAGGCGCATTGGACAAGCAGCTGATGCGCAGGCAGACCTGGAAAAGTCTTTTCCGCAATTGACCGATGAAAAGCTTCGCATCCAGGCAGGAATGGAGCTGATCGAGATCTACTACGGCTCGGGAACTCTCGACAAAGCCGCCGGCATCGTGAGCGCGTTACGGCAGCTCAGGCCAACCGACGTCGATATTCTCTATACCGCCAATCGCATTTACTCGGACTTAGCGGACGAAAGTATGTTGAGCTTGGCTATGCTCGCTCCGGATTCCGCGCGGATGCATCAGATGATGGCGCATGAAGCGGCAAGGCAAGGAAACACGCAGGGCGCGATCGCGCAATATCGCGAGGCCATGAAGCTCGATCCAAATATTCCCGGCCTGCACTTCGAACTTGCGGAGGCACTCGCCGGTTCTTCGCAGCCTTCTGACCGGGCCGAAGTCGAGCGCGAGTACAAAGCCGCATTGACAGCCAATCCTTTCGATGAACGCGCCGAATGCAGGCTCGGCGAGATCGCGGCGCGTGAGTCTGATGTGAAAGCTGCCGAAGCGCATTATTCACGGGCGCTGCAATTGCAGCCCAATGATGCCGGCGCGAACCTCGGTCTCGCGAAAACGTTGATCGCGGTGAACCAGTCCGATAAGGCCATTCCGCTGCTCGAGCGTGCGGCCCAAATCGAGCCGTTTAATGCTGCGATTCACTATCATCTATCAACCTTGTACCGCAATGCAGGCCGGACTGACGACGCAAAGCGCGAGCTGGTGGAATTCCGGCGACTTAGAGGAATGAAAGCTCGCCTCACCCAGATTTACCAGGCCATGCGTCTCCAACCCTCCGAGCAAGAACGCCCCGACCAGGATGTGCCGAAATGAGCGGTTATCATCGATCAGAATGCCAAGTCGCCTGACTCGCCGCCAGATCCTCAAAGTTGCGCCCGCCGGCATAGCTGCTCTCGCCTCCACAAACGCAAGCGTTCAATCAGGCGGCGAAATTGCTATCCGCGTAACCGCCGGTCACAAGCGTTTCGCGGAGGAAAATGCGCTCCGCTGGCAGTCGGATCGCGGCGCATCGCCCAAATCGATAACTATCAATCCAGATAACGGCTATCAGGAAGTGCTTGGCTTCGGAGCGGCATTAACCGATTCGGCCTGCTACACGCTGCATCAGCTTCCACCGACCGCGCGCGAAGAATTGTTTCATGAGCTGTTCCATCCATCTGCGATGGGCTTCAGCGTGTGCCGCATCTGCATCGGCTCAAGCGATTATGCGGCGAAAGTTTACAGCTTTGACGAAGGCGAGCCCGATCCGGATTTGAAGCGTTTTTCCATTGATCACGATCGCGAGTACATTATTCCAATCCTGAAGGAGGCGCGCCGCGTGAATCCGGATCTTTTCCTGCTCGCTTCGCCGTGGAGCCCACCCGGCTGGATGAAGGCCAACAACTCGATGTTCGGCGGATGCATTCGAAAGCGATACTTCCCCGCTTATGCCAGTTATTTTTTGAAGTTTCTTCGAGCCTACTCGGAGGCCGGCGTTCCGGTTAATGCAGTCACGATCCAAAACGAGGTGGACACAGATCAGGACGGGCACATGCCCGCGTCACTCTGGGGTCAAGAATATGAGGTGGAGTTTGCGGCGGCTCATCTTGGACCGTTGCTCCAAAAGGAGAATGGCGATACAAAGATCTGGATCATCGATCACAACTACAACCTGTGGGGGCGCGCCATCTGCGAGCTCGATGATGCGGGTGTAAATCAATATGTGGACGGAGTGGCATGGCATGGCTATCTCGGCGAGCCTTCTGCGATGACGCGCGTGCACG
>Ga0213875_10000922_pt1 | contig 21237 bp, 17 predicted proteins | sample BarmaccomBMRX_R8_FD_160105 | JGI IMG/M metagenome (GOLD analysis project Ga0213875, IMG submission 160105) | Root-associated microbial communities from Barbacenia macrantha in rupestrian grasslands, the National Park of Serra do Cipo, Brazil - RX_R8 | ecosystem: Host-associated > Plants > Roots... | reverse complement strand
GTGCCCGGCTGTCGCTTGAGATGCACGAGGCCGGTCTCGACCTGTCCGCGCTCAACGTCATCGCGAGTCCGGTGCAGGACCTGCGCCAGCTGTTCGACCTGATGCCGACCGAGACCGCCGAACACTGGTCGGCGATCGCGGCGAGGCTGGCCAAGGTGCCCGCGGCACTGGCCGGCCTGCGGGCCTCGCTGGACAAGGCCGCCAAGAACGGCGCGGTGTCGGCCGTCCGCCAGGTGGTCAAGGTCGCCGAGCAGTGTCGGACGTGGGCGGGCGTTGACGGTGCCCCGTCGTTCTTCGCCACTCTGGTCGCCGGGGCCCCCGACTCCGTCGTCGACAGGACACTGCGGACGAAACTGGAGACAGCGGCACGAGCGGCGGCGGAGGGGTACGCCGACCTCGCCGCCCACCTGCACGCCGAACTGGCCCCGCTGGCTCCGCGGCGGGACGCGGTCGGCGAGGAGCACTACCGGCTCAGGTCGCGCTACTTCACCGGTGCCGATCTCGACCTTGGCGAGGCCTACGAGTGGGGGTGGGCGGAGTTCGCCCGGATCGAGGCGGACATGAGGCGGGTCGCCGGCCGGATCAGCCCCGGAGCGACTCCGGCGGAGGCCGCCGCGATACTCGACGCCGATCCGCGCTACCGGGTGCACGGCCAGCGGGCGCTGCAGGACTGGATGCAGGAGCTGTCGGACAAGGCGCTGGCCGACATGCGCCAGACGCACTTCGAGATCCCCGATCCACTGATGGCCCTCGAGTGCAGGATCGCTCCGTCCGGAGGCAGTGTCGGCGCCTACTACGTCGGCCCCACCGAGGACTTCTCCCGTCCCGGCGCCATGTGGTGGTCGGTGCCGGCTGACCGCACCGAGTTCTCCACATGGCGCGAGACAACCACCGTCTACCACGAAGGCGTACCAGGCCACCATCTGCAGTTCGCCACCGCGGTGCACAACGCGGGCCGACTCAACCGGTTCCAACGGCTGCTGTGCTGGGTGTCCGGTCATGGTGAGGGCTGGGCACTTTACGCGGAGCGGCTGGTGCGTGAGATGGGGTACCTGGACGATGACGGAGACCTGTTGGGCATGCTCGACGCACAGTTGTTCCGCGCGGCACGGGTGATCGTGGATATCGGCATGCACCTGGAACTCACCATCCCGGCCGGCACAGGATTCCACGAGGGCGAGCGCTGGACCCCAGAGCTGGGACTGGAGTTCATGCTCACCAGGACGATCACCGATCCGGCGCACGTGCGTGACGAGATCGACCGCTATCTGGGCTGGCCGGGACAAGCGCCGTCGTACAAGCTCGGTGAGCGACTGTGGTTGCGGGCACGGGACGAGGCGCGCACCCGGTACGGCGCCGACTTCGACCTCAAGACGTTCCACATGCGGGCGCTGGAGATGGGCTCGATGGGCCTGGACACCCTGCGCGAACGGCTGGCAGTGCTGTAGCGATGCGGCAGCGGTGCCCGGCCTCTCGGGCTGGGCACCGGTCGAAGCTTGGCGCCACCGTGCTCGATAGCACTCAGAGAGCCGGTGCTTGATGTGCCTCAGAGAGGCGGTGCTTGATGTGCCTCAGAGAGGCAATGCCCGGCCGAGTACCGCGAACGGGCGCGGGTCCCCGGCGAACTGGTAGTTCCGCAGGACGTCGACGAACCCAAGCCGGCGGTACAACCGCCACGCCCTTGTCGGCCCCTCGGGCGTCGACAGCAGCACCCGCTGACTGTCCACACCCTCGAGCGTGCGGCGCAACAGGTCTTCGCCGATACCGCGGCCCTGCGACTCGGGACTGACGTGCAACTCGGTCAACTCGAAGTAGTCCCGTGTCCACTGGTTGGCCCGCGTCGAACTGGCCGCCATGGCCAGACCGCGCCGCACCTGTTCGTGCCACCACTGGCCGGCCGCGCCCTGATAGCCGTAGCAGATGCCGACCAACGCGCCGTCCGTCGAGATCGCGCCGACGCAGCGCCAACCCGGACGTGCCGTGTGCGCCAACCACATCGGTGCACGCTGCCGCGCGGTGTCCGGAGGGTAGTTCATGGCCGCGACGTACAGGCCGAGCGCTTCGGGAAGTCTCGCGCGCAGCGTCTCAGCGGTGAACTCGGTCAGCCGCTGAGACGGGATGGCCGTCACCGCCGCGCCTCCGTCACCGCACCGACGGCCGCGGCCGCCCCGCCGGTGATCCGGAGCAGTTCGTGGAACGTGGTGGGAAACACCGCATTCGGATGACCGGCGGCCGCCCACACCACCGTGTGGTCGGCGAGCCGGGAGTCCACGAGGGTCGTGATCGGATTCGGATGGCCGACCGGTGACACGCCCCCGATCACCTGACCGGTGTGCTCGCGCACCGCGTCGGGACTGGCGCGGCTGACCCTGGTGACCCCGACGAGTTCGGCCACCCGTGTGGTGTCCGCCCGGTGTGCCCCGGAGGTCAGTACCAGCAGTGGTGTGTCGTCGGCCAGGAAGAAAAGACTGTTGGCGATCGCGCCGACCTCGGCGCCGACCGCCTGTGCCGCAAGAGCTGCGGTTCGCATCGCCTTGTCGAGCACGAGAATGCCCTCGGCCGCGGCGGTCGCGCCGGCGGCGATGAGCGCCGCGCGAACGGCGGCGACCCCAGGATGCTCGCGTTCGGTCACGAACCCTCCTGTCGTGCTGTTCTCAGGCGAACCCGCATGATCCACCTCGCCTCCATCAGATCACAGACCGGGTGGGTGTTCGTGCCGAGGTGAGCGGAACCGGCGTCGCCCCCTTGGCGTTCCTCATACCACGGTAGCGGTGTTGTCGTCACTGCGGTATGGTGACGTATATCGAACACGCGTTCGATATTCCGCCGGCTTCCCCACGGCGGAGACGTCGACTTTGCGACGCCACGAGGAGGCCGCCATGCCCGTGTCGACCCGTAGCCCGTTGCCTGTTCTCGCGGTGCCGTCAAGGCGCCGCATGCCGTCTCCGGCATCGTCGCCCTCAGCCCTCGCCCTACTGGCCCAGGCGAGGCAGGGACTGCGGGCCGCCGAGGCCGAACCAGATGCGGCCGAGCGGTTCGTGCAGGCGCACCTGTCGGCGCTGCGCGGTGCCGCGGCCGTGCTGGCGCAGCGCGGCCGCCCGCATCGGACGAGAACCCGTCCCACCAGCGCTTGGGTGCTGCTCTCCGCGATCGCCCCCGAATTCGCCGAATGGGCGGCCTTCTTCCAGGCGTGTTCGGCCACCAGGACCGCCATAGAGGCGGGCATCACCCGGTTTGTGACGCCGAGGGCCGCCGATGACCTGGTGCGGCAGGCTGGCCAGTTCCTCGTTCTCGTTGATCGCGTCGTGCACGGGGTCGGGGAGTGACCGGACGGGCCATCGCCGACCCCGGCCTGCTGCTGGACGTGGTGCGCACGGAAGGAGAGCTGATCGCGAGAACCGCCGAGGATGCTCGCCCGGGATTGTCCGTGCCAGGGTGTCCGGGGCTGACTGTCGCTGAGACGGTTCGGCATGTCGGGAGTCTGCACCGGCTGGTGCTTGCCTGGCTGCGGCTCGGTGAGCGGCCGGCGCGGTGGAGATGCCACCCGCCCCAGCAGGGGAACGAACTCGCTGAGTTCCTGCGCACCGGTCTGCGCGAGATGGTCGCTGAACTCGAAGCGCATGTTGCTGACGAGCCATGCTCGACGTGGTGGTTTCTCGACCAGACCTACGGCTTTTGGCGCAGGCGGATGGCGCACGAGGCCACCGTGCACCGGATCGATGTGCAGGGTGCGGCCGGAGTGAAGATCGATCCGGTGCACGACGAGATCGCCATTGACGGGATCGACGAGGTGCTGACGCTGTGGTTCGGTCACCGGCTCGCGTTGCTGGGCGTGTCGGGCGGCGACTCCTGCCGAGTCGCCGTGCGGGCCGGCGACCGCACCTGGATGGTGGGCGTCAACGACGAGGGTACGGCGGCATGGCGAGCTTCGGCGGACGAGGCTGGTGGCGCGGACGCGGTGGTGACCGGTGCGCCGACCGCGGTGTACCTGTGGTTGTGGGGAAGGCTTCCCTTTCCGATCAGGGAGGTTCGCACGACAGGGGATCCCGACGCGGTTGCCCGGATATGGGCGTTGCTTCGCCTTGCCACCCGGTGAGTTTCGGCCTCACCAGGTGACCGGAACCTCGTGCACGCCGTAGGTGTTGGCGTCGTCCTTGTATGGCAGGTCCGCCGCGGGCACGGTTAGCCGCAGCCCGGGGATCCGCCGGAAGAGGGTCTCGAACACGATCTCCAGCTCCGCCCGGGCGAGGTTCTGCCCGAGGCACTGGTGCACGCCGAACCCGAACGCCACATGGTGGCGAGCCGACCGGTGGATGTCCAGCCGTTGCGGCTCGGCGAACACCTCGTCGTCCCAGTTGGCCGCGTTGACCGCCACCACGAGCCCTTCGCCCGCCCGGATCGTGACCCCACCGATCTCGATGTCGGCAAGGGCCACCCGGGCGGTGATGGCGTCGACGATGCTGAAGTAGCGCAGCATCTCCTCGATGGCCTGTGGCAGTATTCCCGGGCTGTCGCGCAGCTCGGTGAGTTCGTCGGGGCGCTCCAGAAGGGCCACCACTCCCAGCGAGATCATGTTCGCGGTGGTCTCGTGTCCGGCGATCAGCAGCAGCGTGGCCATGGCGACCAGCTCGGTGTGGTCCATGGTGGGGGTCTGCGCGTTCTTGGCGATCAGGCGGCCGAGCAGGTCATCGGTTGGTGCGGCTTCCTTGGCGCTGACCAGCTTGTCCAGGTACTCGGTGAGGCGGTCGGACGCGGCAGTGCGTTCCTGCGTGGTGCTGCTCCTGGTGACAAGAACCCTGGTCCAGCGCTGGAAGGCCTCGCGGTCGGCGTAGGGCACTCCGAGCAGTTCGCAGATGACCAACGAGGGCACCGGTAGCGAGAGCGCCTGCACCAGGTCGAGCGGTCCGCCGTCGGCGAGCATGGCATTGACGCACTCGTCGACGATCTGCTGGATGCGCGGCCGCATCGCCTGCACCTTCCGCACCGAGAACTCGGTGATCACCGCACGGCGATGGGTGGTGTGCACCGGCGGGTCCTGAGCGAGCATCGACCGAGTGAAGGGGCGGTCGTCGCGGGTCAACGACGCACGATCGACTTCTGTCAGGAAGGGGAAGGCCGGATGTGTCCGGTTGGAGCTGACCCGGGGGTCGGCGAGCAGCGCGCGGGCGTACTTGTGCTTGGTGACCAGCCACGCGCGCTGGCCGTCCGGCATCGTCACGGGCGCGATCGGCCGTTCGGCCCGCAGTGACGCGTACTCGGCGGGCGGATGCATCGGACATTCCCGCGCCATGGGAAACGGCGGTGCGGTGGCGACGTCGGTCATGGAACCCCCTGAATGCGGCCAAGAATCTTGGTTGCCTAAGACAACTAGATTAGCGGCGCGACGGCCGCCCGTCCACAGTCACGCACGGGCCTCACCAGGTGACCGGCACCTCGTGGATCCCGTAGATCAGATCGGTCTCCTTGTAGGGCAGCTCCGTGGCCGGCACGGTCAGCCGCAGGCCAGGGATCCGCCGGAACAGGGTGCCGAAGACGATCTCCAGCTCCACCCGGGCCAGGTTCTGCCCGAGGCACTGGTGTACGCCGAACCCGAACGCCACATGACGGCGGCCGGGCCGGCTCAGGTCCAACCGCTCCGGTTCGGCGAACACGTCAGCATCCCAATTGGCGGCGCTGGTGGCCACGATCAGGCCCTCGCCGGCGCGGATCGTCATGCCGCCGACCTCGATGTCCTCGAGGGCCACCCGGGAGGTCGCGGTGTCGACGATGCTGAAGTAGCGCAACAGCTCCTCGATCCCCTGAGGCAGCGACTTCGGGTTCTCCCGGATCCGCGCGAGCTGGTCAGGGTGCGCCAGCAGGGCGGTGGCTCCGAGCGAGATCATGTTGGCCGTTGTCTCGTATCCGGCCAGCAACAGCAGTGAGGCCATGTTGACCAGGTCGGTGTGGTCCATCGCGCCGGTCCGCCGGTTCCTGGTGATCAGCCGGCTGAGTAGACCCTCGCTCGGCGCGCTCTGTTGGGCGGTGACCAGGCCGTCCAGGTAGGCGTTGAGTTCGTTGCCCGCGGTCTCCAGTTGCTCCTGGGTGCCGGCCGCGGCGACGAGTACCGCGGTGAGGCGCTGGAAGCGCGGGCGGTCCTCGGCGGGCACCCCGAGCAGTTCACACATGACCAGGGACGACACCGGCAGCGACAACATCCGCACCAGGTCGAGCGGTCCGCCGGCGGCGAGCATCGCGTCGATGCGCCCGTCGACGATCTGCTGGATGCGCGGCCGCATCGTCCGCACCCTGCGCACCGAGAACTCACTGATCACCATCCGACGCCGGGCGGTGTGTTCCGGCGGATCCATGCTGACCATGGACTGGCCGATCAGGTGGTTTTCCTCGAGTGCCTCGTGGTCGACGTCGATCCTCTTGGGGAATGCCGGGTGCAGACGGTCCGCGGTGATCCGGCGGTCGGCGAGCAGCGCGCGGGCGTACTCGTACTTGGTGACCAGCCAGGCACGCTGACCATTGGGCATCGTCACCGGCGCGATCGGCCGCTGCGCTCGCAGCGGTGCGTATTCGGGCGGCGGGCGCATCGGACAGGTCCGTGCCATCGGAAACGACGGTGCGGTGACGGCGTCGGTCATGGTGACTCCCGGTCCTCTGTAACCAGGCAAAATGGTTGCCCTCGCACCTGCCATGGTGACTCCGCGACGGTTTTCCCACAATATGTGTCTCATGGGTGGGCCGACGCTCAGGAACGCAGCCGCAAACCCTTCGGGGTCGCACGGAACCCGGCCTCCTGCAGCACCGCCGAAAGTTTGGAGCCCACCACGACGTCGCCGTCCGCCCGCTGCACGACCAACTGGCCGAGCCACCCGTCCCGCACGGACTTGGCCAGCGCCGCCGCCGCCAGCCGAAGCGCGGGTTCGGAATCGGTGAAGGACACCAGTGACCGGCCGCCCCGCTCGACGTAGAGCACGGCGTCCCCGTCGACGAGCACGGCGAGGGCACCGGCTTTCCTGCCAGGCCGGTGCCGACCGTCTCCGACCCTCTCCGGCCACGGCAGCGCCGCCCCGTAGGGCTGGGCGGGATCCGCGGCGGCCAGCACCAGCGCGCCGCTCGCGGCACTGTCCGAGGAGGACACCGCTCGTAACCGGTCGACGGCGCCTCGGGCGGCGAACTGCGCGGCACCGAGTCGCTCCACGACGTACCCGCGTACGACCTGCCCGGATTCCTCCATCGCCCGCAACACCCGGTACACCGCGCTGAAGCCGCCGGTGACCCGTTCGGTGTCCATCGCGCCGCGGGTGAGCACGCCGTGCCGTTCCAGAAACACCTCCGCACGGGCATGCGCGCGACGGGTCGGGTCCGGCTCACGAGCCGGTACCAGCGCCCATCGTCCCGCCGCGGCGGGTGGCCCGGTCCTGCCTGGCAAGGTGGGCCTGGCGACACTCGCGGTCCTGTGCAGCCGGGCGTACCGGCCCCGTGGCGCCGACCGCCGCGGTTTGTGTGCGGCGCCCCGCCCGGCGGTGAGAGCCCGCAGCGGGGCGAGCGTGTCGTTGCCGACCAGCCCCGCCCACACCAGATCCCACAGGGCGGTCACCACCGCCGAATCATCCGGAGCCGGTTCACCGGCCCCGAGCAGCGCGGCGCCGCACCGTTCGGCGAGTTGGCGGAAGAACAGCGCTCCACTATCCAAAGTGGACAGTATCGCGGCGTGCAGTGGCGTGTTCGGCGCCGCGGCCTCCGGATCGGGAAGCACGAGTTCGGCGAGTTCCGCCGGAGCGAGGGCGATCCAGCCGTCTCCACCGGCCAGCGATCCGCAGCCCGACCAGACGACCTCTCCGCTCGCGGTCAGCTCGTCGAGCAGGGCGGGCGAGTAACCGGGAAGCCGGGCCGGCAGGATGAGCGACTCCACGCCACTCGCCGGAAGCGGAGCGCCGGCCAGCTGTTCGACCACCGACAGCACGTCGTCTGCTGTCACCCGCGCCGACGGCCGGCCGGTGATACCGTGCCAGGACGGTAGGAATCGGCCAAGCGCCCGCTGCTCGACCGGCTCGACCTCGGCCCGGGCCCGGGCCAGTGACGCCCTGCGCAGCCGCCGCAACACCTCCGCGTCACAGTACTCAAGGCTCGACCCCGCCGGCCGCAGCTCACCGCGGACCAGACGACCCGTCGCCGCCATGCGGTCGAGCACCTCACGTACCACTGCGGCACCGAGCCCGAACCTCGCCGCCGCCTGGTCGGCCGGAAACGGTCCCCTGGTGCGGGCGTAGCGGGCGAGCAGGTCACCGAGCGGATCGGCCACCGGCTCGGTGAAGGCCTCGGGCACGCCGACGGGCAGCGCCACCCCGACCGCGTCCCTGATCCGTCCCGCGTCCTCGATGGCGAGGTACCGCAGCTCGCCGGCGATCCGCACCCGGATCGCTCGGCGTTCGGATTCCAACCGCGCCAGCCATTCTGGACGCACCCCGCGCTCGGCGGCCTCGGCGACGGACAGGTCGCCGAGGAACCGGAGCAGGTCGGCGGTTGCCTCCGCGTCGCGGGCGTGCCGGTCAGGGGCCAGCCGCTGCAGCAGCCGCTCCACCTCGTCGAGCGCGTCGGGATCGAGCAGGTCCCTGATGGCTTCGGCGCCGAGCAGTTCGGCGAGCAGCGTGGAGTCCAATGACAGGGCGGCGGCCCTGCGTTCGGCCAGCGGCGTGTCGGTCTCGTACAGGAACATGCCGATGTAGCCGAACAGCAGGCTGCGAGCGAACGGGGAGGGCGCCGGCGTCTGCACCTCGACGACCCTCACTCGGCGGGACCGGACGTCCCGCATCAGCTCACGCAGGCCGGGCAGATCATAGACATCCTGCAGGCACTCCCGCATGGCCTCGAGCACCACCGGAAACCGCTCGTACCGGGAGGCGACCTCGAGCAGCTGTGCGGACCGCCTTCGCTGCTGCCACAGCGGTGTCCGGCGACGGGGGTCCCTGCGGGGCAGCAGCAGCGACCGGGCGGCACACTCACGGAACCTCGCCGCGAACAGCGCTGAACCGCCGACCTCGGCGGTGATGACCTGGTCGATCTCGTCGGGATCGAGCAGCACGTCCTGTGCGTCGGGCCGCACCTCGGCGCCGCTGTCGTCCACCGCGTCCGGCAGCCGCACCACGATTCCGTCGTCGGCATGGGCGACCTGGGCGTCCACCCCACGCCGTGTGCGCAGTCGTGCCGCGATCGCCAGTGCCCACGGCGCGTTGACCCGCGCGCCGAACGGGGAGTGCACGACCAGCCGCCAGTCGCCCAATTCGTCGCGAAACCGCTCCACCACAACGGTGCGGTCGTCGGGAACGTGCCCGGTCGACTCCTTCTGCTCGGCCAGATAGGCCATCAGGTTGTCACACGCCGAGGCGTCGAGCCCTGCCGCGGATGCTCTGCCCAGCGCCGCCTTGGAATCCATCGTGGACAGCTCGCGGACGAAGGCACCCTGCGCCCTGCCGAGCTCGATGGGGCGGCCAGGCGCCTCACCCTTCCAGAACGGCAGCCGTGCCGGCAGGCCAGGAGCCGGCACCACGACGACCCGGTCATTGGTGATGTCCGCGATCTGCCACGAACTGGTGCCGAGCAGGACGATGTCGCCGATCCTCGACTCGTAGACCATCTCCTCGTCGAGCTCGCCGACGCGGGAGCCGGGACGGCCGTCGTCCTCGCCGGGGGTGAGCACGCTGAACAGACCTCGGTCGGGAATGGTGCCGCCGGAGGTCACCGCGAGCCGCTGCGCGCCGGGGCGGCCCCTGAGCTCACCGGTGATCCGGTCCCACACGATCCTCGGCCGCAACTCGCCGAAGTCCTCGCTCGGATAGCGTCCCGCGAGCATGTCGAGCACGGCATGCAGACCCGAGTCGGGCAGGCCGGCGAAAGGCGCAGCGCCACGGACCAGCTTGGCCAGCTCCTCGACCGGCCAGGGACGCATGGCCACCATGGAAACGACGTGCTGGGCGAGCACGTCCAACGGATTGCGCGGGTAGCGGACCTCTTCGATGGCACCGGCCGCCATCCGCTCGGCCACCACCGCACAGGACACCAGGTCACCGCGGAACTTGGGGAACACCACTCCCCGGGACACGGCGCCGACCTGGTGTCCCGCCCGGCCGATCCGCTGCATCCCGGAAGCGACCGTCGGCGGCGCCTCCACCTGGACCACCAGGTCCACCGCGCCCATGTCGATGCCGAGCTCCAGCGAGGACGTGGCCACGACGCAGGACAGCCGGCCGGACTTGAGCTCCTCCTCCACGGCGGTGCGCCGTTCCCTCGACATCGAACCGTGGTGTGCCTTGGCCACCACCGCGGGTGCGCCCGTGGTGATCCCGGACTCCCCAGGCGCCTCAGCGGGAAACCGAGCCGGCGGCGCCGGCTGGACGTCGGCGAGCTCGTTCAGTCGCGCCGTGAGCCGTTCGGCTAGCCGCCGGGAGTTGGCGAACACGATCGTCGAACGGTGGGCGCTGACCAGCTCGAGTATCCGCCGTTCGACCGAAGGCCAGATGGACGCTGTCGGCTCGCCGTCGGGTGACTGCGCACGCAGCTCCGACATGTCGGCGACGGGAACCTCGACGCGGACCTCGACCGTCTTGCTCGCCGGAGGCTGCACCACCCGCAACGGACGGCCGCCGGTGAGGAAGGCACCAATCTCCTCGACCGGCCGTACCGTGGCCGAGAGGCCGATGCGCTGTGCGGGCCGGTCGAGTAGTGCGTCGAGCCGTTCCAGGGACAGCGCGAGGTGTGCGCCACGCTTGCCGCCGGCCACCGCGTGTACCTCGTCGATGATCACCGTGCGGACTCCGTGCAGCGCCCGCTCGGCGGCGGAGGTAAGCAGCAGGAACAGCGACTCCGGTGTGGTGACGAGGATGTCGGGAGGGGTACGGGCGAACGAGCGACGCTGCTCGGCCGGGGTGTCCCCGGTCCGCGTGCCGACGGTGATCGCGGGCGCGGCAAGCCCGAGCCGGCGAGCGGCCTGCCCGATACCGGTCAGTGGAGCACGCAGGTTGCGCCGCACGTCCACCGCGAGGGCCTTGAGCGGTGATACGTAGAGCACGCGGCAGCGCAGGATGTCATCGGCGGGAGGAGGCTCGGCGGCGAGCCTGTCGACCGCCCACAGGAACGCCGCCAGCGTCTTGCCGGATCCGGTCGGGGCGACCACGAGTACGTGGTCCCCGTCGGCCACCGCGGACCATGCCCCAACCTGTGCCTCGGTCGGCGCGGCGAAGGCACCCCGGAACCAGTCTTTCGTCGCGGGGGAGAACCGGTCCAGTGCATCCTGGCCAGCCGTGCCGTGGTCGGTCATGGGACCCATCTTGACAACGGGCACCGACAACCACCTGTTTCGCCGTCTCACGAGCGAGGGGCCGGGTGCCTGCCGGACCTCGGGCTCCACGGGGCTCATCGATTCGGTGCGCAGCTGTGGATTGCCAGCAAAGGAGGGAAAGGCGATTTTCACACCAATGGGCGGCATTGCTCTCCGTATTCGGCCGGTTTCCGCGGTGTCCCGGAGGCCGGGAACCATGGCTGCCCCCACCGCCGTGGGCACCCCAGTCGACCTCCCGTGCCGGGCGGCTGGTCACCTCACTGCCGGAAGAATCCGGCATTTCCGCTGGTAATGGCCTGTAGATGAATTCTGATCATGTCTGCTGGACTCGGTGTCGAGGGAACCTCGACGGCATCGTTGCTGACTACACAGAGCAATGACGCGGTTACGGAAAAGTACGGATTCCGGGGAGTTTTCACAGGTTTCTTGTAAGGGTCGGCACACAGGGTTAACGTCGTAGATGTCCGATGGATCACACGGGGCATCGGCAAGGACCGCTCTGGAAGCGGCTTATGAATGGCCGCGACGAGAGCGGTAGAAAAGAGGTGCCGGGATGATTTCGTCGACCACCAGGGTGTCGACCTAATTATCCGGCGCGTGGGGTGCACACACGGTTTCTTGACGAACCGGTCCACCGGTGGCCCGCCAGCCGCAGGCGTTGACCAACCATTTTTCGTGTGCGGGGACAATGAAAATGAACAGTGCGGCACGGGTCATCCCTGTTGAGCCTGAGTATCAGTCGTGTAGGAGGCCGATATCCGCAGGCGGGCCACAAGAGGAGTACTTCAGACAGCTGGTTGAGGCGGCGGTCGGCGGTGACGCCGACGCGACCCGGGAAGTATTGACCTCCATTCGGCCCATAGTGATGCGGTACTGCCGGGTCAGAATCGGACGAATGGACAACTCCTTCGCCTCGGCGGACGACGTGGTCCAGGAAGTGTGCCTTTCGGTCATCTCGGCACTGCCCAACTACCAGGACCGGGGGCAGCCGTTTCTCGCCTTCGTGTTCGGCATAGCCCAACACAAGATCGCCGATGCGCGGCGGGCGGCGGCCCGTAACCGGTCACTTCCGGTGGCCGAGGTGCCCGACCGGCCGGAGATCACCGAAGGTCCCGAGCAGCGGGTACTTCGGGACGAGCTGAGGGCGCGAATGGAGCGCCTGCTCGGCGCGCTTTCCGACAAGCAGCGGGAGATTCTGCGGCTGCGCGTGGTCGTCGGTCTGTCCGCCGAGGAGACCGCCGACATCGTCGGGTCGACGTCCGGGGCGGTGCGAGTCGCTCAGCACCGGGCGTTGAACAGATTGCGCAGCTTGATGGCCGCCATGCCCGAGCTGTAGCGCGAGAAAGAGGCTGGGCGGGCACTGTGGCGACCCGTCCAGCCGTGGGCTCTTGCTCTGGTCGTCACGCGCGATCCACGCCAGACCTGGTAAGACCCGGACCGATTTCGACGGGAAGCCTTCGCGGCCAGCGGGAGCTACCCGTGCATACCAACGCGAGCGCTGTGGCAGCATCAGAGCACGAACAGGCTGCGAGGGGGAGCACAGTGCGCGTACTCACGGTGGACCTTGGCACCTCGAACACCGCGGCGGTGCTCTCCGTGCATGGACGGCACCCCAGGGTGATCGAGGTCGACGGTTCGGCGACGATGCCCTCCGCGGTGTTCGCCGCCGAAGACGGCACGATCCTCGTCGGCCGCGACGCGGAGCGCAGAGCCAGGCTGGACCCGTCCCGGTTCGAGCCCAACCCCAAGCGCAGAATCGACGACGGCACGCTGCTGCTGGGAACCTCGGTGGTTCCCGTCAACGAGGTGTTGGCCGCGGTGCTCAGGCGCGTGTTCGACGAGACCTGTCGGCAACTGGGTGGCGCACCGCCCGACCAGATCCGACTGACCCATCCCGCCCGGTGGGGCGAGACAAGGCGCAACTCGCTGCTGTCGGCCGCGAGGCTGGCGGGGATCGGCGGCGAGCTGGTGTTGGTTCCCGAGCCGGTGGCCGCCGCGGCGCACTTCGCTTCGCTCCCCGGCCACGCGCTGGCCCCCGGCCAATCCCTCGCCGTCTACGACCTTGGGGCCGGCACCTTCGACGTGGCGGTGCTCGACGTAACCAGGGCCGGTTACACGGTGCTCGCCGAGAACGGCCTGCCCGATCTTGGTGGCCTCGACATGGACCAAGCCCTCCTCGAGTACGTCGGGCGCGAGGTCTCCCACCGCGACGCCGCGCGATGGCAGCGGCTGCTGCGTCCCGAGTCGACAGCCGACCGGCGCGCGCGCCGCTCCCTCTGGGAAGACGTGCGGGCGGCGAAGGAGACCCTGTCAAGGCATCCGCAGACCGAGGTGCCGATGCCAGAACCGTTCGACGACGTGTTGGTGACAAGAGGAGAACTCGAGGCGCTGATCCGGCCGAGCGTGCTGCGCAGTGTCGAGTTGCTCGGCGACACCGTCAGGACCGCGGGAACGGCTCCGGACAAATTGGCCGGCATCTACCTTGTCGGAGGCGCGAGCCGCATCCCGCTGGTCGCGACACTGATCGCCGACCGGCTCCGGCTCGTTCCCGTGAGTCTGGACCAACCTGAGACGGCCGTGGCGCTGGGGGCCTGCCACATGCCCCACGACGATGCGGCCGAGCAGACCCAGCAGTTCGTCCTCACCGGGCCGTGGTCCGCCCCGGTCCAAGCGCAGTCGTCTGCCCGGCCGACATCACCGACCCACTCGGGTCCGCAGTACCTGAACACGGACGAGTTCCTTGCCAACGCCCATTTCCCCAACACCACGACACCGGACAAGCGGACCGAGGACAAGGCACCGCGGCGCAAGAGGCTGTACACCAAGAAAACGATGGGCCTCGCGGCCACGGCGGTGATCGCCATCGTGCTCGCGGTGGGCGGGTTCGCCCTGTTCCGCGGCACCCTGTTCACTCCGGGCGACTGCCGGCAGCCGGGTTCCGTGGATGCCAAGGGGCTGACCAGCTGCATGCGTCCGCTCGCCGAACCGGTCGCCGGCAAAGGCGACTGCCATGCCGGTTACGACGGATCGGCCACCGGGCTGGCCGGTCTTACCGGTACCAGCGCGACCTGCCAGCTCGGGGGCGACGACGCGAGCCACACGGTCGTCTACACCCAGACCGGGTCCGTCGACGACATCGCCCCCAAGGTCAAGGCACTGCTTGACGGCTACGGCACGAGCCGTCAGGTGCAGGCGAACTGGGCCGGCAACGGACTGTCCGGCACCTACCACGCACTGGCGGCGAGTGGAGTCGGCGTCGTCGTGTTCACCGTCTCCGACCGACCGCTTGTCGGTGTGCTCACCATCGCGGTGAGCTCAACGCCGAACTCGCTCACCGCCGCCACTGTCGCCGACTACTTCGAGCGCACGGTCCAACCCGGCACCGGGGCGGCCTGACAGCGGAGCGTCCAGCGACCGGGCACACCGAAGACGTGCGTCACCGTCAGTGGCGGCACGTCGATCCGCCAGAACGCTTCGGCCGGAGCCGACAGGACCCGCACCACGACCGCCCGCACGACCGCCGGTGAGGTGACCGCGGCCAACCGGCCCGTGGCCGGTAACCCGTCGAGCCAGCCCGCCACCCGGTCGAGTAGTTGCCGGACGGACTCCCCGCCATGGGGTGCCGCGTCGGGATCGGTCAGCCACTCGGCGACATCGCTGGGGTCGTCCCGCTCGACCTCGGTGAGCGACCTGCCCCGCCACGTGCCGCAGTCCAGATCCGCCAGCGCCGGCTCCACCGCCGAAACCAGGCCGAGAGCGACGGCCGTCTGGACACACCGGGACTCGGGGCCATGGCGAGCCATGTCCACGCGCAACGCCGGTTCCCGTCGGTGTTCCGGTGCCGCGTCGAGGGGCTCGTCGGCAGGGAAACGCGCTCCACGCAAGGCGATGGTGGCCCCGTGGCTGATCAGGAACAGTCGGTTCACCGTGGCCATGTGTTCCGCCGACCTGCTTGGTCGATTGACAGCGGCCTTCGGCCATGGCTACCGTCCGTGTCGACCGACGGCAAGGAGTAAGCCGGTGTGAATCCGGCGCGGTCGCGCCACTGTATGCGTCCCGCCCCCGAGGGTGGGACGCGAGTCAGACACTCCACCGTCGTGAACACGTCTGCCGGGTCGCGAAAACCCAAGGAGGTTCCGATGAGCGTCGCCTCATCCGCGTCAGTCGCGGTTCCCATTCCGGTTCGCATCCCCCTTCGTGAAGTGCTGCCCTGGGCGGTGTTCATCGGCGTGCTCGCCATGGTGCTGCTCTACTTCGTCGGTGCGGAACAGGGTGCCACCTCGCTGATCTCGGGGCACTACGTGCACGAGTTCGTGCACGACGGTCGGCACCTGCTCGGCTTCCCCTGTCACTGAACGGGACAGGCGCAGTCACATGATGAGAATGCTGTTGGTGCGCGGAATGTTCGCCGGCCTGGTGGCCGGCGTGTTGGCCTTGGTGTTCGCGCGGGTCATCGGGGAGCCGTCGGTCGGTGCGGCCATCGACTTCGAGTCGGCGGAGGCGACCGCCGCCGGTGAACCGCCCGAGCCGGAGTTGGTGAGTCGTGCCGTGCAGAGCACCCTCGGCCTCGCCACGGGTGTGCTGGTCTACGCGGTCGCCTTCGGTGGACTGTTCGCGCTGGCTTTCGCGGTCGCGTACGGGCGGATCGGCAGGCTCGACGCAAGGGCGACCGCACTGGTGCTCGGTGTCGGCGGTTACCTGTCGGCTTTCGTCGTGCCGTTTCTGAAGTATCCGGCCAATCCGCCCTCGATCGGCAACGCCGACACGATCGACGAGCGCACCGTGACCTACTTCCTGATGGTGGCCGTCTCGGTCGGATGTGCGATCGCGGCGGCCTGCCTCGGCCGCCGGCTGATGTCGCGGCTGGGCGCCTGGAACGCGACACTGGTCGCGGTGCTGGCCTTCGTCGTGGCACTGTCCGTTGCCGGCCTGCTGTTTCCGGCCGTCGACGAGGTACCGAAGGAGTTCCCCGCGGACGTGCTGTGGAGTTTCCGGGTCGCGTCCCTCGGCACCCAGCTGATCATGTGGACGACCATCGCCCTGCTGTTCGGGGTCCTGGTGCGGCGCCGGCTTCCGGCCGACCGACAACTGGCCGGCCAGCCTGGCTAGCCGCCGCTCGGGTCACTCCTGCGCGGAAGACGCCGATGCGGCCTGCGCGGCGGAGACCACATTGCGGAGCAGCAGTGCGGTCGTCACCGGCCCGACCCCACCGGGCACCGGGGTGATGGCCTCCGCGATGGGTTCGACCGCGGCGGTGTCGACGTCACCCACGAGACCACCGTCCGCGGTCGGGTTCGTGCCGACATCGATGACAACAGCACCGGGGCGCATATGAGCGGCACCCAGTATCTGGGCGCGTCCGACACAGGCGACAACGACGTCGGCCCGACTCGTCTGCACCGCGAGGTCCTTGGTGTGCGAGTGGCACACCGTCACCGTGGCGTTTTCGGCCAGCAGCAGCAGTGCCGCTGGTTTGCCCACCACCGAGCTGCGCCCGACGACGACCACGTCGGTCCCGGCAAGGGTGGTGCCGTGGGCACGCAGCAGCTCAATGACAGCCTGCGCGGTGGCGGGTGCGAACGCGGGCAAGCCAACAGCGAGCCGGCCGAGGCTCACCGGGTTGGCGCCGTCGACATCCTTGGCCGTGTCGATGTGTCGGCCGAGGACGTCCAGTGACATCCCGGCGGGCAGCGGGGTCTGGCAGATCACCCCATGCATCGTCGGGTCCGCCGACAGCTCGGCAAGACAGGCGCCGATGTCGTTGGTTTCCCTGACCACCCGCACGCGCACGTCGACCTTCTCGGCCATCCGTTCGATCGACCGCACGTACCATGCGGTCGCCTCGTCATCGGTGGGAACCAGGATCGCCAGGGTTGGCGTGGCCCCTGTCGAACGCAGCGCTCGCGCCTTGGCCGCTACCTGTTCTCGGATCGTGGCGGCCACCGCCCGCCCGTCGATCAGGGTCATCTCCGCATTCCTTCCAGGAGCCAGACTCGATCATCTGATCCTGCCGGACGAACTCTATGCTCACGATGTTTCTCCGATAAACTGCCTTCCCGTGCCGATGAGTGGTCCGTCGAGGCCAGCACCGACGCTGTCAAGGACACTAGGCGCCGGGGCGGGCATCGACGCGCACCGCCACGAGGAGAACCAGATCGTGTACGCCAGTCGCGGCGTGCTGGCGGTCGCCACGGACGCTGGATCGTGGGTCGCACCCGCCACCAGGGCGATCTGGGTCCCGGCCGGTTCCGTGCACGAGCACCGGGCTTATGGCGCGACGAGTCTGCACACGATAGGGCTACCGGCCTCGGCCAATCCACTGCGGCTGCACACTCCCGCCGTCCTGTGCGTCGGCCCCTTGCTGCGGGAGCTGATCATTGCCTACACCCGCGATCCGGCGGATTCCTCGGCGCGGCGGGAGCGGTTGCGGCTGGTCATCCTCGACGAACTGCGCGACGCGCGACAGGAGGCCGTCCATCTACCGACGCCGCGGGACTCCCGGCTCGCCGCAGTGTGCCGGCTGCTCGAACTGAACCCCGCCGACCAACGCAGTCTCGCGCGGCTTGGTGCCGAGGTCGGGGTCAGCCAGCGCACACTGACGCGACTATTCGCCGGCGAGCTGGGGATGACGTTCCCGCAGTGGCGCACGCAGTTGCGGCTGCATCTGGCTCTGCGGCTGCTGGCGGAGGGTGTCTCGGTCACGTCAACCGGGCACCGCTGCGGATGGATCACGACCAGTGCGTTCGTCGACGTGTTCCGCCGCCATCTCGGATACACGCCGGGACGCCGCCGCCATGCCGGGACGCGCGCAGAACCGGGCGCGGCCGTGGCGAGTTAGCGACATAAATAGGCGCTATATCGGAAGCGGGCCTATGCTGCGGCCGCGGATGCTGGCCCTATGTCGACGACCACAACGCAAACATCCCGTTGGGCCAGCATGGTTCTCATCGCCGGACACGCGGTCAACGACGTCTACCAGGGGGCCGTGCCGGCTCTCGTCCCCTTTTTCGTCGCCGAACGGCACTACGACTACGTCGCCATCTCCGGCCTCACGCTCGCGGCCACGGTGCTGTCCTCGATCGCGCAGCCGGCTTTTGGTGCACTGACGGACCGCCGGTCACTGCCGTGGCTGGTCCCCGCCGGCATGGCACTGGCCGGCCTCGGTATCGCGGCGGCGGGACTGGTCGACAACTACGGGTTCACCTGGGTGGTTGTGGCCTTGTCCGGGCTCGGTGTCGCCGCTTACCACCCGGAGTCGGCTCGGCTGGCCCGTGCCGCCACGGCTGGAAGCCATGTCGGTATGAGCTGGTTCTCCCTCGGTGGCAACGTGGGTTTCGCCGCCGGCCCCATGCTGGTCACCGCGGTGCTCGGGGTGACAGGACTGTTCGGCACGCCGCTGCTCGCCGTGCCGGCCGTGATCGGTTGTCTGGTCACGGCAGCGCTGCTGCGACGGGTTTTGGCTCCGGCCACCGATACCGCCCGAGCCGCCAGCGGGAGGAGCGACAACTGGCGGGCGTTCGGGCTGCTGTCGGTCGCGGTCGTGTGCCGTTCCGTGCTGATGTTCGGACTGAGCACGTTCCTCGCGCTGTTCGTCCAGCACAGACTGCACGCCGGCACTGTGGTCGGCGAGGCGGCGCTGGTCGTGCTGTCCGCCTTCGGCGCGGTCGGCACGCTCCTCGGCGGTCGACTCGCCGACCGGTACGGGCGCGTCCGCACCGTCCGCCTGGCCCACCTCGTCACCGTTGTCGCGCTGGCCGGGCTCGTCCTCATGCCCGGTCCGGCCGTTTTCGTCGTCGTGGCCGCCGTCGGGCTGGTCGGCTCTGTCCCGTTCTCGCTCCACGTCACACTCGGACAGGACTATCTGGCCACCCGTGTTGGCACCGCGAGCGGCGTCACCCTTGGCCTCGCCGTCAGCGTCGGCGGCCTCGTGGCGCCGCTGCTCGGCCTGCTTGCCGAGGCGACGTCTCTGCCCGTCACGCTGTCGGCCCTACTGGTGGCGCCGGTTGTCGCGTCGCTGGCGGTACGTCGGCTGCCCGAACCGGAGGGTGCCGTACGACCGGTGGTAGCCCCCTCGCCGACGCTCGGTTTCACCGGTACCCGATCGGGTAGAGCGCCTCTGTGAACCATCCGTCCGGAAGGAGCGTAGGGCCATGGAGCAGGGAGCGAGCGGTTTCGGCACCGTACAAGGAGCACCGCGGCTACCAGAGGGCTTCAGTGCCACGTTCCAGAGCAGGCTTGTCGAGGTCGACGGCGTCAGGCTGCATGCCGTCGTGGGAGGACACGGTCCGCCGCTGCTGCTGATCTCCGGCTGGCCGCAGTGCTGGTACGAGTGGCGCTTGGTCATGCCTCGGTTGGCTCAGGAGTATCGGGTGGTGGCCGCCGACCCGCGCGGGGTCGGGCTGTCGGACAAGCCCGAAGGGGGTTACGACTCGGGCAGCCTCGCCGGTGAATTCGTCGATCTCATGGAAACCCTCGGGCACCGCCGGTTCGCTTTGATGGGACACGACGTCGGCATGTGGACCTCCTACGCGCTCGCGTCGGATTTCCCCGACAGGGTCGAGCGGCTGGTGCTGGTCGACGCCACCATCCCGGGTCTCGCCCCCTCGATTCCGCTGTTCAGCGCGGACGCGGTCAATGACACCACGTGGCATTTCGGGTTCAACCGATTGCACAACCTCAATGAGCGCCTTGTTACCGGCCGGGAGGAGTTGTTGCTCCGCGATCAGTTCGCGACCAAAGGGGCGACTCCGACGACGATGCCCGAGTACGCCGTGCGGTTCTATGTCGACATGCTGCGCCGCAGCCCGCAGGCGCTCCATGCCAGCTTCAACTTCTACCGCGCCATCGAAGAGATCATCGAGCAGAACGACCAGCGCAAGCGGCGCAAGCTGCGGATGCCCGTGCTGTCAGTGGGAGGCGAGCACGGCCAGTCCGACCGCGTCCGCTCCGCGCTGGAACCAGTCGTCGTCGACCTCACCCATGTCACCATCACCGACAGCGGGCACTATGTGCCCGAGGAACAGCCCCGGCAGCTGCTCGATCACCTCCTGCCGTTTCTTCGATCCGGCTCATCGCCCGGTGATGGTCGTCGCACGAACCAGTAGGGGGCCGCGGTGAAGGACAGGGCGCACGCCACCGGTTTTGGCTGGGTCGCTTTCGCCTTTCTAGTCACGATGGCCGGGACAACGCTGCCGACCCCGTTGTATCCGCTGTGCCAGAACGAGTTCGGACTCTCCGGCCTGACTGTGACAGTGATCTTCGCGACCTATGCCGCCGGAGTGATCGCGGCCCTGATCCTGTTTGGTGCTGTGTCTGATCGGGTCGGCCGCAAGCGCACCCTGGTTCCAGGACTTGTCGCCGCCGCACTCAGCGCAGTGTGCTGTGTGCTTGCCAACGGACTGCCGCTGCTGCTCCTGGGCATGGGCCTGCTTGTGCTCGCGCTGCAGCTCCGGTCGGTCCTGCTTCTCATTGTCTGTGCGTGGTCGCCGGCCTTGGACAGGGCCTGAGTTTCGCCGCCGGCTTGGCGCTCGTCTCTGGCGGCGCGCCAGAGGACTAGCGCGGGGCGGTCAGTTCGAGCCTGTTCATTGTCGCCTATCTCGGAATCTCGCTGCCCATCGTCGGGGTCGGCGTGCTTAACCAGGCCACCGATCTCATCGAGGGCGGAACGATTTTTGCCCTTGTCGTGGCGATGCTCGCCAGCGTGGCCGTGATCAGCCTTGTCCAGCCGTCCCGTCCAAGCAGACGCGCCACTCCGGAGACATGACCCCAAGCTGCCCGAATGGCGAGTACGCCCATCGAGACGTCACACAGACCACGGTGCGCGCGGCCGATCGGTGATAGACGCGGAGTTCTGCTGTTTTGTCGTGTGGAGCGCGGCCGATCTGATATCCAGGGCTGTCAGGTGCCGTCAG
>Ga0213875_10000921_pt1 | contig 21238 bp, 20 predicted proteins | sample BarmaccomBMRX_R8_FD_160105 | JGI IMG/M metagenome (GOLD analysis project Ga0213875, IMG submission 160105) | Root-associated microbial communities from Barbacenia macrantha in rupestrian grasslands, the National Park of Serra do Cipo, Brazil - RX_R8 | ecosystem: Host-associated > Plants > Roots... | reverse complement strand
TTCCTTCCCTGCAGAGCCGCGCCGCCTACTGGGCCACTACGGCCGAGCGCTCGCCCCGAAAACGCGCCGCGACGATACCGTCTGGGCTCTACCGCGCGCTGAGCTGATCTCCCCGGCCCGAGTGCACCGACACCCCTTCACCCGAGAAACCCTCGCCGAGCTAGTCGCCCGCTCCCGACGCGATGCAGTCGACCGCGAACTACGAGCTATGGCCTACCCGTTAGCCCCATCCGGACGAATCACCGCCGATGTCGCCCAACGGCAACACCCCAACGGCCTAGCCGATCACGGTTGGTGTGTGACAAGCCCTTAGAAAGCACCACGCGCCCACTCCCGCCGGGTCATCCACGGCACCTGCACACTCCACCGCGGCCCGATCGGCTTCACCAACCTCGTGGTGACCAAACATGACCAGATCACCCAGCTCGACCCGCACATCACCGGCGCCTGCGTCATCCGCCTAGAACAGCACGAAGCTCGCGCGCTACGCGACGCGCTGACTGAGTAGCTGGCTGACCGGCTGGTTCGTCCGCTCCCTAGCCAACCACGACATCCACCGCGGGATCTACAGCCCCATCACCCGCAGCGTCCACACCCGATGCAGAATCGAATTTCCCACCACTACCCATCGGCCTGCACGGCAACCAAATCACCCCTCCAGGCCCACCACCAGACCCGACCCGCTTGCCAACAACTACGCCACAGCAACTAAGAGACGCCGGACACCACCAGCATCATCGCTGGTCATAAACCCTGCATGCCTCGGTCGCGTGGACGAAAGGAGGTATCACCTGCAGCCCTGCAGCTAGCCGGCTAGCGCAACGCAACGTTCGCAAGGTGCAAGAAGAAAGTCGCCGCGGCGCGAAATACCGCCCGCAGCGTGATGATCAAACGGGAGTCCACCACGGTCTAGCCCAGTTCGGTTACGTTCGGCGCACCCGAAACTTGCAGCCGCCGATTCGGCGACCCCATTACGCTGTTGGGTCAAAGTAATTCATGATCCACTCCTGCTTCGCCCCCTATTTTCCAACTCTTGATCTTCAAATAGGCCACAGTGGACGACCAAACATGATCCACTTATAAACGCAAAAAGCCCGCCGATCTGGATGTTCGTCCAGAACTAGCGAGCTCACTCGACCGTCGGGACGACAGGAATTGAACCTGCGACCCCTTGACCCCCAGAGATTGGCAGCACAGCCGCATGGAGGACCGCACCTTCAGCGTCCACCGTCCCTGACTGCATCGCACCGATCGCGCTGGCGATGATTAACTTCAGAATCTGCGAGTCAGGGTTGGGAAACGGTGGATGAGGCATCGTTGACATGCCTTTCAATCCTAGACCAGCGCCGCGATGACCGGGCCCCATACGATCGATCCACCTTCGGTGGCTCGCCGAGTGGACTCAAACCAACGAGCCTACGATCTAAAATCGAACCAGCTGGCTGATTGCGGACAGTGGGAGGAGTAGCGAAACTATTAAATATTCAACCCGGATGGGTCATTTGAGCTCGACATCGTGACCGGGACACTATCGCGATTCCACAGCAGGATGTGACCGCGGCTGGTGACACTCTCACCGCCTCTGTTACCCTTTGTCGCGAGATCCGGGGGGACGATCAGGAGGAAACACCATGGCATTCGACATCAACGACCGCACGACCTGGGCGTGGAAGCCGTTTGACCTTACGAGCCTGCAGCGGGGGGGTATGCAGGTGGGCGACTACCTGCTGAATCCGACCGACAGGAATTCATACTACCAGCTCGTGAATGTCGGCGACGGATCGGTGCAACTGGTGCTGCGCCAGTGCGCGATGGAGGACGATACTACCCGCCTGATATTCGATCCCATACTCAATGTCTGTGGCTGGAGCGGGAACGACGACGGCGACGCAAAAAGCTATGAGTATTGCATCCAGCAAGGGTGGCTTGAAAAGGATGAGCGGTAGGACACCCGGTACGGGCCCGCAGATAGCTAGGCCACAACACCAACTCCTCGCTCCCAAGCCGGGCAGGCCGTCCGCGGTCCGTACGTCTCAAAGGTTAGCGTGACTCGGCAAAGATCATTGACTGCCGAGTATTAACGTATGCGATGAGAGACGTGGTATCCCATCTCGTATAAAGCGTCCTCTATGGCGAAATGATTTTGAACGACTACGCTTCTTTGCTTCTTTTGATGTCGACGGTTCCGCGCTTGCAAGTGTCCCCGGACCCGCTATTGAGCATGAAGATCTTGCGCATTGCGCGCGCCTCGCGTTTCCCGCAACCCGGGCTTCCCGAGCTAGTTCAGCGACACTTGCCTCATAGTCGTTGAATCGTTGATCGGATTCCTGATCAGCCATGAAGCTCGGCAATGTACGCTCCGTAATCTTCGGCATTATCTCGCGGAATATCCGAACTCGCACATTTCGCGCAAATTGCGTCCGTCCTACCGTGATGGATCCCGCCAAGGATGCGCACCGCTGACTAAGGCTCCAATAACTCCCGATATCAATCCCAGGAGTGGATCAATCATCTTGTATGCTTCCCTGCGTGGCTTTCAGGATCTCCTGATACGTATTCGCCGAGTATTACGATTCGCAGTTCTACACCTGGCAGAGAGAGCATTCCTGAGCCAGCACGCCGAGAGCATACTAGCTGCCGTGCCAGCATACGCATTCAGAGCCCGGTCCGTGACCTAACGCATTAGGCCAGGGGCATCCTCGATCAAGCCGATCATCTCGCTCAGCACCTGACCACATGATCCACATGGCGGAACATCGATCGCAAGTGCGCACGGCCTCAGCGTATCTACGGAGATCATCGCTTGCCAAGGATGGACGCCGCAGATCCTTTGACCCCCCAGTTGGTCACTGACGGTACGGCACCGACCATGACTTGCTGCCTAGCGTTCGAACCCGTGCCACCTTGAATGCGTAGATTCGGTGACGTTGCTGTGCCTACCAGAGCCTTTGGGCTTGGTGACGTGCCTCTGGTGAGCCGCCGTGCGCTGTAGTTCATTCCATGACCCGTTCCACGACCGGAGCCTCATCGACGCTCTCACCGCAGGTTGTTGGTCGATGTGGCCGACGCAGGGAGAGCCCGTCGAAGGCGGCCGATACGGTCAGGTCGGGGGACCACCAGGCGTCCACCGAGAGGGGCCCCTGTCATCGGTTGCGAGAGGGTTGGAGATGTGGCTCCGGCCATAGCGAGCGCGGCTGCTCCGGCCATGACGCGCCGGCGCGAACCGCATCCTAACCATCAAAGCAAAACCTAGTCACTCATCACAGATCTTCATCGCCGCACAGGTGACGACACGGCAGCGCCCTCGCCGCCCACCCGCGGATCAATACCTTTCGCTGACAAACCTGACGCCCTTGAAGCTCGCCTGATCGTCGTATTTGCCCTGGGTCGATCGCTTCGGCAGCTTCACGTTGGGCCGGTGGATGCGGCCCGGGGAAATGGTCTCCAGGATGTGCGAGATGCAGTTGAGTCGGGCCCGGCGCTTGTCATCCGTACGCACGATGTGCCACGGCGCGAATTTGGTATCGGTCGCTTTGAACATGGCGTCGCGAGCCTTGGAATACTGGTACCAACGCCGATAGGACTCGAGATCCATCGGGCTGAGCTTCCACTGTCGCAGCGGATCGTGAATGCGCGCCAGGAACCGCCGCTCCTGCTCGTCCTTGCCGACCTCGAGCCAAAACTTGATCAACAGGATCCCGCTGTCGACGATGTAGAGCTCGACCTCGGGACATGCCACCAGGAACTGCTGGTACTCCGCGTCGGTGCAGAACCCCATGACACGCTCGACGCCCGCGCGGTTGTACCAGCTGCGATCGAAGATCACGATTTCGCCGGCAGCGGGGAAGTTCGGGATGTAGCGTTGGAAATACATCTGCGTCTTTTCGCGATCCGAGGGCGCCGGCAGTGCGACGACGCGAAAGACGCGCGGACTGACGCGCTCGGTGATCGCCTTGATCACGCCGCCCTTGCCGGCGGCATCGCGGCCCTCGAACACGACGATGACGCGCAGACCCTCCTGCTTCACCCAGTCCTGCAGCTGGCAGAGCCGCACCTGCAGCTTGCGCAGCTGCTGCTCGTAGGTCTTGCGCTTCAATTTCGAGTTGCCGGCGTCCGCTTCGGCTCGAGCTGCTTTCATTACATCTCTCCCAAGCCCTCCGGTTCGCGTCGGTGGTCGGACCGCGTCACCGTCCGGTTTCGACGGCGGTCACGGTGCGCCGCAACGAGTCCACGGACCGAATAATCAGCTTCTCGACCTCGACCACCAGGAAGAACACGATGCCGCCCGCGAACAGGAACGGCCAGACCCACATGGGGACGGCCTCGTTGTCGAACAGCCGCTGCAGCGGCGGCGCGTAGGTGAACAGCAGCTGCAGAATCACGACGGCGCCGATGCCGAACGGCAGGTATCTGTTGCCGAGATGCGAAGCAAACGAGAGCGACGAATCCAGCAGGTAGCGGCTATTGAGAAGGTAAAAGATCTGGCCGATCGTGATGGCGTTGACCGCGACCGTGCGGGCCAGCTGGTCGGATGCGCCCTGGGACTCCATCCAGAAGAAGGCGCACAGCGTATATCCGAGCAAGGCCAGGCCGACGAAAACAACGCGCCAGATCCCGAAGCCGGTCAGAATCGGACGGTCGACACCTCGGGGCGGCCGGCTCATGACGTCGAGCTCGTGCGGCTCGAAGGAGATCACCAGCCCGAGCGCCACGGACGTCACCATGTTGACCCACAGGACCTGCGGCGCCGTGATCGGCATCACGAAGCCGAAAAAGATCGAGACCGCGATGACGAGCGCCTGGGCGACGTTGGTCGGGAGCATGAAGAGGATGGCTTTCTCGATGTTGTTGTAGACGGTGCGCCCCTCCTTCACCGCCGCCGTGATGGACGCGAAGTTGTCGTCGGCGAGGATCATCTCGGCGGCTTCCTTCGTGACCTCGGTGCCCTTGATGCCCATCGCGACACCGATATCGGCCTTCTTCAAGGCGGGGGCGTCGTTCACCCCGTCACCCGTCATAGCAATGATCTGCTTGTTGGCCTGGATCGCCTTCACCAGCCGCAGCTTGTGCTCGGGACTCGCGCGGGCGAACACGTCGACGTCACGGACGCGGTCCTGCAACGTGGCGGTGTCCATGTCCTCGATCTCGGCGCCGGTGACCGCCGTCCTGCCATCGCCGATGCCCAGCATCTCGGCAATCGCAGCAGCGGTGATCTTGTGATCGCCAGTGATCATCGTCACCCGCACGCCGCCCGCGTGGCATTCGCGCACCGCGTCGATCGCCTCCTTGCGCGGCGGGTCGAGAAGCCCGATCAGGCCGAGCACGACGAGGTTCTTCGGCAGGTCGGTCGCGGTGAGCCCCTCTGTCTTCACGACCGGGTCTTCGAGCCATGCCAGTCCGAGCACGCGCTCGCCCTGGCCAGCGAGCTGTTCGGAGGCCTGCAGGAAACGGTCACGATCGAGCGGTTGCTGGGTGGCGCCAGCCTGCTGCCGGTCGCACTGCGCGAGAATGACCTCGGGCGCGCCCTTGACAAGCAGGATGGTGCTGCCGCCGGCCGCCGTGTGGAGCGTCGCCATGAATTTGTGCTCGGATTCGAACGGAATGGCGTCGATCCGCGGGTGCGCATTCTGCTCGGCCTGCCGGTCTATTCCGAGCTTGCCGGCAAACGGATAGAGGGCACCCTCGGTCGGATCGCCTTCCACCGTCCACACCCCGTCCTGCTGGAACAGCTCGGCGTCGTTGCACAGCAGCGAGACCAGTGCCATGAGCTCCAGGGCCGGATCCTTGCCAGCCGGTTTTCCGTCAGCTAGGACCTCGCCCTCGGGCGCGTAGCCGTCACCGGTGATGCGGAACTGCGAATTCGCCGTGACCGCGGAGACGACCATCATCTCCATGAGCGTGAGCGTGCCGGTCTTGTCGGAGCAGATGCGCGATACCGAGCCGAGCGTTTCGACTGCGGGAAGGCGGCGGATGATGGCGTTGCGCTGCGCCATGCGTTGCACGCCGATCGCCAGCGTAATGGTGATGATCGCGGGCAAGCCTTCCGGGATGATCGAGACCGCAATGCCGACGACCGCCTGGAAGAGCTCGACGAAGTCCATGCCCTTCACCCATTTGCCGTAGGCGAAGACCAGGACAGCGGCCACGCCGATGACCGCCGTGATCGCATAGCCGAATTTCTTGATCTGGCGCAGCAGAGGCGTTTCGAGCGCGCTGACGGCGGCCAGCAATTGATTGATGCGACCGAGTTCCGTCTCGCTCCCGGTCGCGACCACGACTCCCGTCGCGCGCCCCGACACCACCATGGTTCCCGAGAACGCCATGTTCTCGCGATCCCCGACCGTCGCGTTGGCGGCGACGGGACCGGTCGACTTGTCGACCGGCACCGATTCGCCGGTCAGGGCGGCCTCCTCGGTGCGGAAATTCTTGGCGTCGACGAGCCGCAGATCGGCCGGCACCTTGTCACCCGACTCAAGCAGTACAACGTCTCCCGGCACCAGCTGCTCCGACGCGATCATGCGTGCCTCGCCGCCGCGCACGGTCCGCGATTCCGGTGACAACATGTTGCGGATCGAGTCGAGCGCCTTCTCCGCCCTGCCTTCCTGGACGAAGCCCAGCAGCGCGTTGAGGATGACGACGCCGAAAATGATCGCCGCGTCGAGCCACAGGCTCAGCATCAGCTTGATGAAACCCGCGCCGAGCAGGACGTAGACAAGTATATTGTTGAGCTGCGTCAGGAAGCGCGTGACCGGTCCACGCCGCTTGCCTTCAGGCAGGCGATTGGGTCCATGGGTCGCGAGGCGATTTGACACCTCGCCCGCGTCCAGCCGCTCGTCGGCGCTCGTGGCAAGCCGCTTGACGACGTCGTCGGCGGCCAACGCGTGCCACGGCGGCAGGTCGATCGCAGTTTGTGGTGTCGAAGCCGCTGTCATGGCGTTGCCCCGTTGTTTCAACCGCGCCAGCGCGCCCGCGCAGTTGAAACGAGCGCCCAGTCGGCAGGCTACGCACGGACAAGGCCAACGCCGCTGTCCCGATCGGCGCAGCCGCGAGAACCGACGCCAACGACCGGCCCTTTGGCACGGCGCCTCCGTGCCGTGCTTGCAAGTTTACCGCGGGCGGCGGCCAACTTCAGAGGCCTGTTGTCGGCGGCGCTGGGATTCGATTAGTGGGTTGATGTCCCGGCGCGGGAGCTGCTGGTTGACTTCGCGTCTTCCCGGATGCGGTGACATGCAGGTCTGGGCCCACGCCGCGTAGCGTAAGTTGATCAAGCGCCTCGTGGCTCGTTGAGGGTGGAGGCGCCCGGCGAGATCTCCGCGACGGTGGCGACCATCCGCTCGCCGGGGAGCGTCGGCCGCCATCTGGAGGCTCGGCCCGGCCGACGACGCCACCGCCGTGATGAGCTCATGGTGCGGAAGGCGGCGGCGTAGGCGCGTGAACAGCTCAGCCGAGGCCACGATGAGAGCGATCGGGCTGGCGTGCCGCCCGGAGGGCGACGCACGTCGACCAGTCGCGCCGCCTCAGAGATCGGCCACGTGCTCATCGTGGCGTGAGGGAGAAGCCACCGTGTCGAAGAGAATGGACGACCGTGACCCCCGCCAGCGCGTCGCCCGCGCCGGCCGGACAAATCCACAGGCCGATCCCTGGTGGTCGATGTCAACGACGGATCATCGCGACGGCTGGCATCGTGGAAGGCTTCGTCGGCGCCGGCGCGACCGAGATCACGATCGCAGTTGCGGCCGGATCGACCGCGGCGAGCTCACCGAGGACTCGCTGCGGTTGCTCGACGAGACGCTCACCGCCGGGCCGCCGACGCCTCCCATCGCAGCTGCAAGGCGAATCACTGACCGCCTTCCTGAACACCCGCCGGTCCCCAAATGGTCCCCAACTCCGCGCTGTCCCCAACCCAAAAGATCAACTCATACAAGAAGTAAGCCCGCTGACCTGGCGTTTCAACCAGCGCCAGCGGGCTTGGTGTTGGTCGGGACGACAGGATTTGAACCTGCGCCCCCTTGACTCTCAGAGATTGGCAACGCAGCCGCGTGAGGTTTCTTGCGCAGGTCAACGAAGGTCGTAGGGTCCGGCATCGTCTGGCTGGTGGGGCAGGGTTGCTGTACTTCTCAGCTGTACCGCACGTGAAGGTGCCGGGCAGGGGAAGTTGCGAGCATTTCAAAACGACGCCCGGTTGCTTGATGGGCAAGTTCAACCAATCGGGCATCGATGCCGAGTTCCGCGACCGCGTGCAGCACCTGGTCGAGCCTGATCACTCCGCCGTGGTGATCATGGCCTCGAAGATCACCGAGGATAAGTTCGCAAGCGCCATGCAGCCCTTCGGCGGCACCATCCTCAAGACCTCGCTGTCTGAAAGCGATGAGAAGGAACTTGCCGAGGAACTTACCGGATAGAGCCGAGAAAGCCGTTTGGAATATTCGCACGAGCCTGCCGGGAAGGCGGTCGGCGCATTCCTCGACCCGTCCGGCTCCTATGGAATGGTGTTTAAGTCACGATTGACGACACTATTGAGCATTCATGGTGATTAATTGCTGTTTAAGTCCGCGGACTTCGGTGCCGAGACGAGCAACAACGTCAAAGACTGCCATTGTGGCGTATATTTGCCCTTCGGCTAAATCTTCAAGCGAATGAGGCCTGGTTACTATTGCCTTTGCGATTCTGTAGTATTCGTATGCGTCTTGCTCGCTCATTGACCTACCTCGTGTCTGTTAGGTTGTTTGCAGTACGCCCTGTGACCTGCTCGTCACGCTATGGAGTTCGCCTGTCTTGATCGTTAGGCAGACTACAAGAGTCCCGTCACAACATGGGTCACGGCGCGAGCCGAGCGGCCTGGCCTGCTGCTGACCGCATCGGTGTCTGACCTACTGTTGACCCCTTCGCACCTCTCTGGCCAAGTTGATCTTGTTGGGGTTGGTAGGGTCGGTGTCGGCGGGTCCGGGGAGTGACTCGTCCGAAGAGTCGGTGGTAGGGGTTGAGTCGGCCGCGCTGGATTTCGTAGTCGCCCCCGGGTGTCCTCCCGGGCCCGTCGTGGTCTCGGGGTGGGCATCGCGCACCATGCGGCAGTAGACGGCATCGGACAGTCGCCGTTTCAGACAGCGCAACGCTTCGCGATGGCTTTTGCCTGTGGCGCGTTTGCCCTGGTAGTAGGTCCGACCGCGCGTGTCGTGACTGAGTTGAGCAATGGCCTTGATGTGCAAGCAATAGTTGAGCTGGCGATTGCCGGCGCGAGACAATCGGTGGCGGATGACATCGCCGGAAGAGGCCTCGATCGGAGCGGTTCCGGTGCAGGAGGCAAACGCCGCAGCGGACCGGAACCGATCAATACAGCCGACCAAAGCGAGGATCTTGCAAGCCAACAACGTGCCGATACCGTGCAGCGCAGTCAAGGTGGTACCGCTGGCGGCCACCGCGGTGGCGATCTGCGCGGTAATCGCGGTAATGCGCTCATCGAGCCGGCTGATCTCGTTGATCAGGTTCCTGGCCAGCGCATGCAGGGTCTGCTGCAAGGGGGCTTGGAGGTCGACGGTGGTGGGCAACCCGGCTGCAGTCTCAGCACTGAGACGCTGGGGTGCGCCAGCGGGGATGAGCTGCATCAGCAGCCGGTGTAGCCGGTTGACCGTCTGGGTGCGAGCCTGGGCCAGGTCGTCACGATGGCCGACCAGAGCCCACAGCGCCAGGGCTGTCTCATCGACGACCAGGGTCTGCAGCCCGGTCGCGGTCAGCGCGGCGACGCCCACCGACACCGCGTCAGCGGCATCGCTTTTGCGGCCGTGTCCTCAGGACAGCAGGCCGGACCCGGGCGGCAAGCTTGGCCGGCACATCCACCACCGTGATGCCCTCTTGTGCCAGGCGCGCCGTCAGCGGGGCACCCAGGCCACCGGCGCCTTCGATCGCCCAACACGCCTGCGGCGACCGGTCGGGTAAAACGCCGCAGCTGCTGGTAACCCGCCGCACTGACCGGCATCCGCACCGTGGCCACCGGCTGCAACGACGCCGTCACCACCGCCGCCGTCCACGACGCCTTTGCGGATCAACCGCGATCACCACCCGTTCGGTGATTTCCTCTCTACGCGACACCCAACCTCCCCACGAGCACTGGAAATACTGTCAACAGGCGACGGGGAGGGCACACCAACTTTGGGCAGCGGTGGCCGGGACGCAGGCTGAAGGACAGTCAGCCCCACCCCGGGTCCACATGTGTCAACCGAGCGACCCCACCACCGCCCTAGAAGATCACCGCTCGCCGCAGCGTCACAACCTGGTAGATTCCATCCAGTTCTGGTTCGGTTTCTATGGTTCTCTACATTGCTACAGGGCGGAAGCGGAGAAGATACTACGGCTGGTGACTACCGGCTGGTACCGGCCCGATGCAAATCATGACATGGGCCCTAACAATCCAACATCGGAAGTGGTGGAATTTGAGCTTGCGGCCTCTTCGTCCCGAACCTGGATTGGTTTGCGGGTTAACACGGTTCAATGCTGTTGTTGCTAGTAGCGGTGAAGCTGAATGACGACCATACGCGGTTGAGCGTGAACCAGTGGTGTTGCTTGCGCTATCCGACATGTCGCAGTATCGCCCTGAGTCGAGGTTTTGGCTTAGCAATCATTTTCTCAACTGCGTTACTTCGGGCAAGTACAAACTACCGATTCAGGCAAACACCTAATCGCATCCCGCGACGTGGGTATGTGACCTTCGCTGGATGGTCGCCGCGTGGATCGCGGTCTCGTCGTCAAGCCGCTCGGCGATGGCCTGAGTGCGCTCGCCCCAGGCGACCGCCTCGTCGAGCTCGTTGCCAGTGCAGGTAGTGGGCACAGTGCTGAACCGCGGCGAGCCGCCCGGCCTCCTACTCGACGTCGTGTTTTGCACGGCGGGCGGCTCTGGCGCCGTCGCACACCGACGACGATTCTGGACCCTAGCGGAGACTCGGTCGTGAGGAGGGGGCATGTGTCGGTGGCTGGGGTACGTCGGCAGCCCGATCAAGCCGCGTGAGCTGCTCTACGATCCCGAGCGCTCGCTAATCGAGCAGAGCAGGCGGCACGCCCCAGCCATGCCTGTCCCTAACGGCGACGGGTTCGGCCTGGGCTGGTACGGCCGTCGCGAGATCCCGGCGGTGTTCCACAGCGCCACGCCCGCGTGGGGGGACCGCAACCTGCACACCCTCGCATCCGAAATCTCGTCACCGCTCTTCCTTGCCCACGTCCGCGCGGCGACCGGGACGCCGGTTCAGGAGACGAACTGCCACCCGTTCGCTCACGGGCGCTGGCTGTTCGTGCACAACGGCTACGTCGCGGAATACGACCGGCTGCGCCGCGACATGATGCTGACCGTCCGCCCGGACCTGTTCCCCGAGATCCGCGGCAGCACCGACTCCGAACTGATGTTCCACCTGGCCCTGACGTTCGGGCTGGAAGACGACCCGATCGGCGGGCTCGAGCGGATGGCGGGGTTCGTCGAGGCACTGGGTGGCGCGGTGGGCATCGCCGAACCGCTGCAGATGACGGTGGGGGTCACCGACGGAGAGCGCCTGTACGCCTCGCGCTACGCCAGCGGTCAGATGGTCAACACGCTGTACTACAGCGCGGACATGGAGTCGCTGCGGCAGCTGTACCCGGCCCAGGAGCGGTTCGCGCACTTCGGCGCGGAAGCGCGGGCCGTCGTCTCCGAGCCGCTCGTCGCACTGCCCGGGCTGTGGCATGAAGTCCCAGCCGGGTCGGCACTGACGGTGGAGAAGGGCCGAGTCGACCAGGTCCCGTTCACGCCACGGCCACCGGACTAAGAACGCGCGTAGGGCCAGGATAAACGTTATGCACGGCCCCTCATGGCGCTTACGCACAAGCTAAATTGTCACTGGTTCCTGTGTGGTGACATCAATACGCCAGCCGAGTCCTGGCTCAATCGTAATGGTTCCGTTGTGGTATGCCCAGAACTTGCACAGCCAATATACCCGGTACTCGAGCCGGTTAAACCGATCGACTACTGCGTAGCCCCACCCGGCCTACACGTGGAAGCAAGGCATTGCAGGTTAGGGGGATTGGATCACCTGTCGGTAATGGTTGGGTGGGATTGGCCGGGGCGCATAGGGATCGGTTAAAGAATACGGGGATCGGTGAGGCCAGAGACACAAGTTGCGCCTTACACTTGTAGCGCCCGATACTTTTGGCCTATCCATGCCGCGAACGCTTATGCCGCACCGTTCGGCAAGCTGCCAGCGTGAAGAGCCAACCTCGAACACTGCGATGATCAGCTGTACAATGCTTGCTGAAGCAGAACGCGGCCTTAAGCGTGGGAGATAGGCGCATGTTAAGCTTGACCACGCAGTAGGTTCATTGTCGGCATTGTCACTATTGTTTGGCTTGTACTTGCTATTCTCACCGGCCAGGTGCTTTCACCCACTCCGCTCAAGCTCTACTCTGTCGCAGGTGCAGGGTCGTGGACACCGGATCTTCCGGTCGCCGATCATCGTTGTCGCCACCGTCTTGGTGCTGATCGTGGGTGTCGTGATCGGCGTGATCATTGGAAGGGCGTCGTCCGGCTCGCCGGTGGCGGGTACGGCGGCTGGGTCGGTACCGGCGGTGTGTCCGGCCACGATGGTGGCGATGGCGGGTTTGCCGTCGGTGGTGACGCTGTCGGCTCAGGCGCGCGCCGGGGGTCCGGGAGGTACTGGCTCTGGCGTGATCATCAGGGCAGGTGGTTACGTCTTGACGAATGATCACGTGATCTCGGTTGCCGCGAACGGCGGTTCCGTCGCGGTCCGCTATAGCGACGGGCGGTCCTCGCCGGCGGCGATCGTGGGCCGGGACGTGTTGACCGATCTCGCGGTTGTCAAGGCCGACGACAGGGCCAGCGGGCTCCCTGTCATCGCGGTGGGTTCGTCGCGCGATCTCGTGGTCGGCGGACCGGTCGTGGCGCTCGGCGCACCGTTGGGGCTGGTTAACACGGTGACCGCAGGCATCATCAGCGCCATGGACCGCGAGGTCGCAGTCCCAGCCGAGGCAGGGCAGACCGCACACCTGGTGGGCGCGATCCAGACCGACGCTGCCATCAATCCGGGCAACAGCGGCGGTCCGCTGGTGAACTGCCAGGCACAGTTGATCGGCGTGAACACGGCGAACGCGACGGTGCCGAGCGCGGCGGGTGAGAGCGGCGGCGGAAGCGTGGGACTCGGGTTCGCCATCCCTGTCGACCTCGCGATGCCCATCGCCGACGAGCTCATCTCGACCGGCGCGGTCACCCACTTCACGGCAGGCCTGCAGGTGCGGGCGGTGCCCGGCGCGATCGCCAGGCGACTGGGTCTTCCGCGCGGGTTGCTGGTCGAATCCGTCCTCCCCGGAGGGCCTGCCCACGTGGCCGGCATCCGGGCCAGGGACGTCATCACTCAGATCAACGGGCAGCCTGCGGTAAGCGCCGAGCAGGTGACCGTGGCCGAGCTCGCGGCGCGGTCGGGCCGCACGCTCGAGCTGACCTACCTGCGCGGCGGCATGACCATGACGGTGACGATCATGCCTGCACCAATACAGCGGGGATGATCCGCGTAAGCAGCAGCCAGCCGCTCGACAACTTCCTGATCCGGCCCCCGGTCACGGCCGCTGACCCCGGAATCCACGATGATCAGATCATACGTCTACGCCGTCTGCCCAGCATCCAATTCGTTCGTCTTCCGGCTACCCGTAGGCATCGCACCTCGGAAGGCATTTTGGCCCCTGGTGGCTCGACTGGCTGAGCGAACAGGCTTGCAAGACGGACCGATGTCAGCCGTTACGGATGAGGTGGTCAGGTTGTCCCGAGGAGACGCTGACCCGGATGAGCGGACGCACGGGCAGCATCCCCTGAGCGAGGGGTGACAGAATGACCCGGAGCCCAAAGTGGGAGTGGCAATCGTTCAGCTTTCCTCTACTTCCGTGCGATATGCGTGCGATACTCTCCGGTTGCCTGACGAGAGGCAGGAAAGTGCCGTCAGCAGGAATATTCACTTCCATCGCTGCAAGGTTACTACGCCACAGCCATCGAGCTCTTCAGGACCATCATTTTTGCAAAACTTACCAGCGTCGTTCCAGACAGTGAAGCCTATTCAGGGGCCTCTCTTGGCAATTCTCGTCGGCGTGACGAGTAGGGCGATGAGCCATATTTCATAAGAATAGAGTTCCGGCACTCGTTCCCCGAAGACGGCCCGCCGCATGTACCATACTACAGGATTGAACAAAGACGCGATCACCGAGTTATGTGCGCTTGTTCATGCGACCGGGATCCGTTCTGGCAGTGACGGTTACCCACCAATTCTAAGCCTGTTCAAGTCCGTTGTGCTCATGTTAACCCTATCTGCGAAGAAATCACGTGCAGCAGGAACTGGCAGAATACTACGGGATGTCTCAGTCCACGATCTCCCGGGCGATCACCGCGATCACGCCTGAGCTGGCGCGGGTGATGCGTCCGTTTACCCAGCCGCCGAAGACCTGTCCTGCGATGAGCAGCTGATCGTCGATGGCACCCTGGTCAGCTGTTGAAGCTGGGAGGATCATCCGGAGCTGTATTCCGGCAAGCATCACACGACCGGTGTGAACCTCCAAGTTGTCTGCGACCTGGCTGGACGTCTGCGCTGGATCTCCGAGTCGAGGGCTGCCGCCACGACAGCGCGGCATTGCGCGGCTCGGGCGTCCTAGATGGGATCAATACCCACCACTGGATCGGCGACAAAGGCTATCTCGACCTCGGTATGATCACTCCTATCGGAACCACCGCACCGCGAACTCGCCGACTGGAAAAAGAGTTCAACACCGCCCTCAACAAAATCCGCTGGAGAATCGAACAACGATCGCAAAGCTGAAAACCTGGAGAATCCTCCATACCGACTACCGTCGAACCACTCGCAACCTTTACAGACACCATCAGCGCCGTCATCGGACTACAGTTCTACCGGGCTGCGTGAATAAGCCTCAGTGCACCACGGCGGCCGGGACAGCGGACGAAAACAGGCGATGAAGGAGCTGGCATGACGCTGTACACCGACATCCCGACCCGGGCCGAGATCGACGCGCTGTGGGTTGCCGCGTTCCCGACGTCGGTCTCGTTGTATGTTCCGACGGAGCCGGCCTCGTCGGGCGAAGCGGAGCGGATCGCGTTCAAGAATCTGGCCCGGGCCGCACTCGACCAGCTGGCCGGGGCCGACAAGAACGACCTCGCTGCCGTCGAGGAGGCGCTGGCAGACCTCGAGAAGGACGACGGCTTCTGGCGGCGCCAGGCCCGAACGCTCGCGGTGTTTGCTACCCCGGCCTGGTTGCGCACCTTCCGGCTGCCGAACCGGCTGATGGAGTTGGCCGTCGGGAGTGAGCGGCTGCATGTCAAGCCGCTCATGCGGGCGGTGACCTTCCCGCAGACCGCGTTCGTGCTCGCGCTCGCCCAGGGCGGGGTGCGGCTGCTGGAGACCGTTCCGGGCGCACCGCCGGTGCTCGTGCGCGTACCGGACATGCCCAGCGACGTGGCCACGGCCGCGGGCAAATCGTCGATCAAGGACCGAGCGCCGATACGGCGGCTGCAGGGTGACGAGGGTCAGAAGGTGCGGATCCGCCAATACGCCCGGCGAATCGACCACGCCTTGCGCGAGGTATTGCCAGGACACGGGGTCCCCCTGGTGATCACCGCGACCGAGCCACTGGACTCGATCTTCCGATCGGTGTGCCGCTATCCGGACGTGGTGCCGGAGTCGGTGCCGGGCAACCCAGAGTCCGTCTCGGACGTCGAGCTGGTACAACAGGCTAGGACCGTCCTGGACCGGTACTACGCGGGCAAGCTCGCCGACCTGCACGCGTTGTTCGGGCAGCGAGCCGGGCAGAACCGCACATCGACAGACGTCGCCACCGTCGCCCAGCTGATCACCCGAGGCGCGGTCGACACGCTGTTCGTCGACATCGACAGCGTCGTGCCCGGCGAGGTCGACAAGGACGGAGCCGTGCGGTTCGGCACCGAGCAAGACCCGGGCAGCATCGATGTCGTCGATGAGATCACACGGCGGGCTTGGCTGTCAGGAGCGCGCCTGCTCGCGATCCGCCGGAACGACGTGCCCGGTGGCGGCGACCTCGCAACCGTCCTGCGCTACCCCACCTGATCCGCTACCGCAGGCTGATATCCGTCATTCGCGCCACGGTCTCGTGACGCGGCCCTCATACTGACATATGAGCTGCGACTGGCCGGATACCGGGACGCATGATCCCGTCTGCGCGCTCCGCCAAAGGCTGGAGACGTCGATTCGGTCGCCACTGGTGGTGCCGCGGTCGCGTACTGCGCCCACATCAGCGCGTGCAGGACTCCCTAGGCGGAGCGGCTCTGCGCTGCATCTCGTTCGTAGATCTGCCCCTCGGCGACCGCGAGTTCCCGAACCACCGTCCGTGGGACAACGGGTGTGCACGCAACGTGTCTGGTCAGGGCGCAGGTCCGCCTTCTGCCAGCCACCGCAGCGCATCCAATGCCCCCACGACAAACCTGCTGCCTGTCCGCTTACTCTCGGCACACAGCGCAGAGATCTGCTCGCCGAGCACTTGGTGCTCGCGCATCCTCGTTGACCACGTCGCCACAAGCGTCCCCGCTTCCTTGCGGCAACTTCGCCCCCAACCTACGACACCGTGTCCCAGCAGGAGGCGACGGGATGCACCGGCGGGGCCACCAACGCGGGGCTGCGCCGGGGCAGCAACGGCCCGATCACCGCCCACTGGGCATCGGTCAGCGACGAGTCATAGGCGGGGACACCCGGTCGCCGAGATCCATCACCAGGTGGCGGACCTGCTGAATGGTCCATCGGCCGTCGGGGTTCGTCGTCGCGCCAACCAGGTGCACCGACCGGCTGCCGACCTCCATCACGAACTGCACAAGATCCGCTTGAGCGTCACCGCGCAGTCCACATCAAAAGTCACACGTCAGCATCGTCGATGCCTGGGCGCGCAGGAACTGCCGCCAGGTCGTGTCGGTGCCGCGGACCGGTGCCGGTGGTATCTGCAGCACAAGCTGGAGAAAGATCAGATATGACAGACGCAACGACACGGCACGATCTGCCCCGACGGCCGAGCACCCGGATCCCCCAGGTCACGGTGCTCGGCGTGATCGGTCTCAACGGCGCGGGCAAATCAACCCTGTTGCGGGCGACCGCGCCGCACTTGCCCCCTGACAGACGTAATACGCACAATGATAAGAGGCTGACCAAGTGAGCCGTCCGGCTCAGATCGCCTGGAGCATCTTTTGCATCTGGTTGACCACGATCTGCTGCCGGGTGACGATGTCCTGGGCGATCCGGCGAGCCTGTGGATCGCTGCCTTGCGCCAACTCGGTCTGAGCCAGCTGGATCGCGCCCTGCTGGTGGTCAATCATCAACCGCAGAAACGTCTGGTCGAAATCATTGCCGCTGGCCGAACTAAGCTGCTGTATCTGCTGGTCACTGAGCATCCCCGGCACTTGACCGTTGCCGCCACCAGCAGGTATCGGAACACCCCAGGCGCCAAGAAGATCGCGTATCCGGGTGACCTGCTGATCCTGCTCGGCCCTGATCCGGGCGGCGAGCGCCCTCACCCTCGGCGATGCCGCCTTGGTACGCGCCAGGTCTGTCATCCTGCCGCTCTGAACGTGGTGTGGAAGCAGGTCTTGCAAGAACCTGACATCAGCGTCGTTGTGTCGCTGCTGGCCAGCAGCGACGGCGGACCGCGCGGGCGACTGCGGTGCCGTGTCTATCGTGCCGCCGCAACCAGCGAGAAATCCGGCGACCACAGCGCCCAAGACCACGCCAGCCACTCTGTAGGTATGCATCGCCAACCGGTCTCCTTCGCGCACCGGGCTGCTCAATCACCTTATCCCTTACGACAAGGCGGCCGGGTAAAAGTTCGTTCGACACGCTGGCTGGCCGTCTTTCCCGGCGCGGCGTAGTGCATGGTGTCGACGTCAGCGCTGGCGCGTATATCAGGCCGTAGCTAATGCATCACTTTGTCCGTGGTGATTCCTGATTCTTCCCGCGTCGAGGGGTTGTTCTGGTGCCGCGCTGCGGACGCTGGCCCTCCCGCCTTTCAACTTTGGGTTTGTCACTTAACAACCAAGGAACTTCGATGAAGTGGATCTACCAGATGAACCGCGTGCGGGTGTCGCGCGGCGATAAGCTGATCCTCGATGATGTCACGCTGGTCTTGCACCGGCGCGAAGATCGGCGTGGTCGGCCCTAACAGCGCCGGCAAGTCCACAATGCTTAAGATCATGGCGGGATTGGAGCAGCCGTCCCACGGTGAGGCCATGCTGGCGCCAGGGTTGGCACCGGCATTCTGTTGCAGGAACCGCTGCCGGGGCCGCCATCTCAACCTCATGTCCTTCAGGACCGACAGAAGCGACATCTGAGGCGACCTTAGCCGTCCCTGTTGGACACCTGTCTGTTCTGCTAGCGCCAGCCACCGAGCGACCTGTGAGCAGAACTCCGTCCCATCGTTGACCGATACCCAGCCCCGGCACGTCGGTAATCGGTTCACCCGCACCCGGCTCGTTCAATACCGGGCCTTGCGAGAATCCAGTACGGCAGCACCGGCTAACCCGGTCACCTCGGAGTACGCCGACACTGCCGCACCGCCACGGGTCCGCTTGACCACGATCTGTCGGGTGGTGCCCTGCGCACGTGCCCAGCGTCGCAATAGCCGGCCAGCCCGTACGCTGTCCTGGGGAGCAACTTGGACGGCCGGTCGGGCTGGTTTGAGCCCGAGTACGCCCAGAACCGTCCGATGTTTTTACCCGATTCCAGCCACTCCGTCGGTGGGCAATTTTAGTATTCCTTTGCTTTGAATTGGCCGTGCTTCGTGAAATAGATCGCTACTCGCTTGGAGTCCCGGCATCTCAACCCCTCGGCATAGTTGACCTTCGTCCCGGCCCCCACGTGCTTGCGAAACTGCTCCGAATCCGGGTGACCGACCACTTCAGCCCACGCTTGCGATACCCACTGACGGAAGTGCAGCCCGGTTGAGCTCTTACCGTGCGGCGGTGTCATCAGCAGATGGAAGTGTGGCGCATCGCGGCCCTGGAACTCCCCCTCCACGGCCCAAGCCAATCCTCGCCCCACTCATGCTGATAAACGCTTGACCAGGGCTGTTAGGTGCGCGTAGCACGTCTGTCCGTCTGGGACGACCGTGCGCCAGTCATCCGGGTAGGTCAGTGTGATCTCGGCCGGTATCGTACATGAGGGAGCAGTCCAACTGGCATAGCGTGCGGGTCATGTTGTTGCGGCTTTTTGCTGACCAGTAGGTGATCCGTCGTCGTAGGGTCGGCTTGCCTGGTAGCTGCCCGGTGATCTTGACGCATGCGGCCGGCTGGTCACAGCCGAGTCTCCAGCACCGACAAATGGCGGAGTTGCTATGGTTCATAGATGCGTTCAATAGCGCATTTTTCGGCGTTGGAGTGACTTACCTGAGCCTTGAGTGTGATCAGCTGATCTGGCCCCGGCTGGTGCGGTTTTCTTCAGGCGGATTCCAGTGATCGTCGCAACGGGTGGCCTTGTGATCGCGAATCGTAGTCGTATTGAGATCAGTGCACGGCGGTGTGGTGAGGTCGGCGACGGGCGTGTCGGTGTCGGCGGACCAGGTCTGGATGGTGGCGGCCACAGCTAGGGCGCTGCCGTAGAGGACCTGCTGGCCGCCTTGGCGGATGAGCAGGGTGCCTAGGCAGCGGAAGGCTCGTCCCTTGAAAGCCAACACGAGGATGTCGGTGGTGGCGCGCTTGCCGTACCTGTGCCCGGTGGGCGGCCACGAGCTGCGCGGGGGTATCCGTTCCATCCGACGCGGTGGAGTGGGCGTGCAAATCGATACGCACCAGCGCCAGTCTGCCCAACTACCCCAGATTTACGGCAACCCTCGCTCCGGATTGGACCACTTCAAGCGAGGCCGGCGCCTGCGGCGAGCGCTGGGCGGCGGCTCCAGCATGTGTGATCGAGGTTGCTTCTTGTCACCGAAGATCAGCTCGGAGACCGCTTGGAAGACCTCTTCAGGCTGGGGCAGGAACTTGAGGTATTCCAAATCCTGCTTTTGACCGGCCGACTCCACCCGCACCGTGCCGTAACCCAGGATCTGCCCGAGCACCGGCCGCAGGAAGCTCATGTCGGTCACCTTGGTAATCGGCATCATCGAGTTTTTCGTCTGGATAATGCCGCTGGTCTTCATTAACCGCTTATCGGTGACGATGATGACTTCAACCCACCACTCCAGCACCTTCCAGGCATAGCGGATCAACGCCGCGACGGCGATGTACCACAGCAACGACTGCAGCAACCAGAGATCGATGCCGGCTGCGCTGATCAGCTTGGACAGCACGACAGCCGCGATCAGAACCCCGATGGTCTGCAGCAGCGGGATGATCAGCACCGCCCAGTGCCGCCGCACCCGGATCACCCGGCGCTCCACGGCGGGATTAAGCAGGACGCTGGACGCTCGACCAATCATATCAACGCTGCCCACATCGTCTTTGCACTCACCGTGACCCACCTGCCTCGCCGCTGCGCCCGAGCGGACGCTACGCCGAGGATCACATTGTCCGCGCATTCCTCCCATCGATCAAGCGGCGAGACCCGCGAAGGTACTACCGTGATCGCTGATGACAGACAGAGCTGAGCAGCAGATTCGGTGCGTCGGGGCAGTGATCTTCGACGAGGCGGGCCGGCTGTTGCTGGTCCGACGAGCACGCGAACCCGGTCAGGGGCGCTGGTCGGTGCCCGGCGGCCGGGTGGAATCCGGCGAAACCGACACCCAAGCAGTGATACGCGAGGTAGCCGAGGAAACCGGGCTGATGGTCGAAATCGTCCGGCTACTGGGCAATGTGCAACGGCACGCCCCCGGCGCCGCGGTGTTCGACATCCACGACTACTGCTGCCGGGTGACGGGCGGCACGCTGCGCCCCGGCGACGACGCCGACGACGCCCGCTGGTGTGACGGGCAGACCCTGACCACACTTCACGTGCGCGCCGATTACGAGGCGGTGGCCGATGCGCAGCGACATGCTGCATCGCGCCGCCACTAGGTCCCAGATCCACACCGTCTGATTCCCGCTGGCGGAAGCCAACCAGGAACCATCCGGGGCCACCACCAACGCCCCCACACGCCGGTGTGGCCGGTCAGGGTGTGGCGAGCCAGCCGTGACCGGATCCCACACCCGCACCGTGTGATCCCCGCTGGCGGAGGCCAGCCACCTGGTAACTGCTCTGGCGCGACGGCTACGAGGACCTCTCGACGA
>Ga0213875_10000920_pt1 | contig 21250 bp, 16 predicted proteins | sample BarmaccomBMRX_R8_FD_160105 | JGI IMG/M metagenome (GOLD analysis project Ga0213875, IMG submission 160105) | Root-associated microbial communities from Barbacenia macrantha in rupestrian grasslands, the National Park of Serra do Cipo, Brazil - RX_R8 | ecosystem: Host-associated > Plants > Roots... | reverse complement strand
TGTTCTTGGCGACATACTGGATCGCCTGCCGGCCGGCGGCGTGGTTCATGCAAGTCCCGCATGCTCGGCGCAGCCCGCCAGGAACCCGGCGAGCGTTCGGTGAAAATCCGGCTCGTCCAGAAGGAACGCGTCATGCCCCTTGTCGGACGCGATCTCGACGAAGCTGACATTGGCGGCCGCGCGGTTCAGCGCCCGGGCGATGGCGCGCGATTCGGCCGTCGGGAACAGCCAGTCCGAGCTGAAGGAGATGATGCAGAAGCGCGTGGCGGTCGATCGGAACGCCAACGCGAGGTCGTCGCCGTGCTCCGCTGCCAGGTCGAAATAGTCCATGGCACGGGTGATCGTGAGATAGGAGTTGGCGTCGAAGCGGCGGACGAACGTGCTGCCCTGGTGGCGCAGGTAGCTCTCCACCTCGAACATGTCGCCGAACAGGCTGGTCGTGCCCGCCTTGATGTCCGGCGCGCGCCGCAGGCGGCGGCCGAACTTGCGGGTCAGCGCCTCCTCGCTGAGATAGGTGATGTGGGCGGCCATGCGGGCGACAGCCAGGCCGCGCGCCGGGATCCGGCCGCTCGCCCAGTAGCGGCCGCCCTGCCAGTCAGGGTCGGCGAAGATCGCCTGCCGGCCGACCTCGTGAAAGGCGATGTTCTGCGCGGAGTGGTAGGCTGCGGCGGCGATCGGCACCGCGGCAAAGACCATGTCGGGATGGCTCGCCGCCCACTCCAGCACCTGCATGCCGCCCATCGACCCGCCGATCACCGCGAACAGCCGGGAGATGCCGAGGTGCTCGACGAGCCGCCGCTGCGCCTCGACCATGTCGCGGATGGTCACCGGCGGGAAGTCGGTGCCCCAGGGCGTGCCGTCCGTCGCGTCGTCGCGTGGGCTGCGCGGCCCCGTCGAGCCCATGCAGCCGCCGAGCACGTTGGCGCAGATGACGAAGCATCGGTCGGTGTCGATCGGCCGACCCGGCCCGACCGCCAGCTCCCACCAGCCCGGGCGTCCGGTGATCGGATGGGTCTCCGCCACGTATTGATCGCCGGTGAGCGCGTGACAGACCAGCACGGCGTTGGAGCGGGCGGCATTCAGCGTGCCGTAGGTGCGGTAGGCGACCACCAGCTGGCTGAGCGAAACGCCGCATTCCAGCAGCAGTCCGTCCTCGAAGACGGCGTGCGTGTGCGCGGTCTGGGGGAGAGTCTCCGACTGGTCCATCGCCCGGTGTGCATAGGCCGCGACGGCGGGTGGGCGCAACCGGCGCCAGAGCATGGGTCAGGCGTGGGTTTGCAGGTCGGGGCGCTTCCGCTATCTGTGATCCGAACCGCCCTTCCCGGATGATGCCAAGCACCATCTCTGCCGTCCACCCGAGCCCGGACCCGGCCGAGCAGCCGCTGCAGGAGCTGGGGCTCCTGCGGGCCGAGCTCGACCGGCTCGACGACGCCCTGCACGACACGCTTATGCAGCGGGCGGCCGTGGTGGAGCGCGTCGCCGGCACGAAGGACGGGATCGCCCTGCGCCCGGGCCGGGAGGCGGCGATCCTTCGGCGATTGCTCAAGCGCCATTCCGGTCCCCTGCCCCGGCAAACCATCATCCGGATCTGGCGGGAGCTGTTCGCCGGCACCACTGCCATGCAGGGCCGCTTCACCGTCACCGTCTGCGACACCGATCCCGGCAATTCCTACGCCGGGCTGGCGCGCGAGCATTTCGGCGCGCTCACGCCGTTGCGCGTCCACCGCAGCCCGGCGCAGGCGATCGCCGAGATCAGCGCCGGCACGGCAAGTGCGGCGGTGCTGCCGACGCCGGTGGAGGGTGAGCCGTCCGCGATCGCGTGGTGGACGGCGCTGCTACAGCGCGACGAGCCGCGCATCTATGTTGTCGCCCGCCTGCCCTTCTGGACGCCGCGGCCGGAGGGCGCGCCGCGCGGCCAGGCGCTGGTGGTCTCGACGGTTGCTCCCGACCCGACCGAGCGGGATCGCTCGCTGCTCGGCCTGGAATTCGCGCCGGAGGTCAGCCGGGCCCGCCTGATCGCCGCGCTGACATCGGCCGGATTCCTTGCCGGCCCGATCATCCTGCGGCGCGAGCCGGGGCCGGCCGCCGGCCACGCGCTCGTCGACGTGGAGGGGCACGTCAGCGACGGCGATCCGCGCCTGGCCGCGCTCGCCTCGATCGTGCGTCCGCCGGTGATCCTCGGCGCCTATGCCATCCCGCTCGCCGAGGGTGCGTCGTGAATGCCTGAACCTCTGTTCCGCCGACTGGCGCTGATCGGCATCGGGCTGATCGGCAGCTCGGTCGCGCGCGTCGCCCGGCAGCGCGGCGATCTCGCGGGCGAGGTGGTCGCCAATGCGCGCACGCGCGCAACGCTCGAACGCGTCGTCGAACTCGGCATCGTCGATCGTGTCGAGAGCGATCCGGCCCGGGCGGTCGCCGGTGCGGACTGCGTCATGCTCTGTGCGCCGGTCGGCAGCTACGCCGAGCTTGCCGAGATGATCGCGCCGCATCTGTCGCCTGGCGCCATTCTCACCGATGTCGGGTCGACGAAGCAGTCAGTGATCCGCGATGTCGGCCCGCTGGTGCCGGAGGGCGTGCATTTCGTGCCGGCCCATCCGGTCGCCGGGACCGAATATTCCGGCCCGGACGCCGGGTTCGCGACGCTGTTCGAGGGACGCTGGGCGTTGCTCACCCCGCTGCCCGGCACCGATCCCGCGGCGTGCGAGAAGATCGCCGAGTTGTGGCGGCGCTGCGGCTCGATGGTCGAGACCATGGATCCCGACCATCATGACCGCGTGCTGGCAATCGTCAGCCATCTCCCGCATCTCATCGCCTTCACCATCTGCGGCACGGCTGACGATCTGGCCGACGAGAGTCGCCGCGAGGTGCTGCAGTTCGCGGCCAGCGGCTTTCGCGATTTCACCCGCATCGCGGCTTCCGATCCGGTGATGTGGCGCGATGTCTTCCTCAACAACCGCGAGGCCCTGCTCGAGATGCTGGCGCGGTTCATGGAGGACGCGCAGGCGATGGCGCGCGCCGTGCGGTGGGGCGACGCGCGCTACATCGAGGATCTGGTGGAACGCGGCCGCAAGATCCGCCGCAGCCTCATCGAGTTGAAGCAGGCCTGAAGTAAAGGGGTCTGGGGCCGACGGGCCCCAGCGGGGTCGAGGGGCAGAGCCCCTCGCCTTGCTACCTTTGCCTCAATGCCCAGCCTGCGTCGCCATTTCCTCGCCGAGGCGCCGGCTGAGGAACGCGGTCAGCGCAACTTCTTCCGCCGTCAGCCCTCCCGCGGGATTTTCCAGGGTCTCGTCGGCGCGGACCTTGAGCCCTTCCAGCAGGCTGCCGTCGAGGTAGCTCTCGAAGATCAGGGGATGCACGTAGCATTTGCGGCAGATCGCCGGGGTGTTGCCGAGCAGCTTCGCCACCGACTCGACGGCTGCCACGACGTTCTTCTTCGCCTTGGCCTGGCTGTCGAAGACCTCGAGCTCGCGCAGCGCCAGCGCTGCCAGATTGGTGGCGGCCCAGGTCCGGAAATCCTTGGCGGTGATTTCCTCGCCGGAAATCTCGCGGAGATAGTCATTCACGTCGTCCGAGCCGATGCTGTGGTGCTCGCCCGCATCGTCGATGAACTGGAAAAGCTCCTGTCCCGGGATTTCCCGGCAGCGCTTGACGATCGCAGCGAGCCGCCGGTCCTGAAGGTCGACGTGGTGATGGATGCCGTGCTTGCCGCGGAAATCGAACATGACGTGCGTGCCGTTCACCTTGACGTGGCGGTTGCGCAGCGTCGTCAGGCCGAAGCTCTTGTTGGCCTTGGCGTATTCCTCGTTGCCGACGCGCACCAGCGTCCGCTCCAGCAGCCGCACGAGGGTGGCGAGCACCTTGCGTCGCGGCAGGCCCGGGAGCGCCAGGTCCTTCTCGACCTGGGCGCGGATGGTCGGCAGGACGCGCCCGAAGAGCAGCATCTTGCCGTATTTCGCTTCGTCGCGGACGACGCGCCAGCGCGGGTGGTAGCGGTATTGCTTGCGCCCGCGCGCATCGCGGCCGACGGCCTGCAGGTGGCCGTTCGGGTTGCGGCAGATCCACACATCGGTATAGGCCGGCGGAATGGCGAGCCTGCGGATGCGGGCGAGCGTTTCCTCGTCCTCGACCGGCGAGCCGTCGGGCTGGAGATAGACGAAACCGTCGCCCTGGCGCCCGCGACGGTAGCCCGGGGATTTGTCGGTGACGTAGCGAAGCTTCGCCGCCCTGGCCACGGCCTTCGGATCGAGCGGCGCTTCCGCCCGGTCTTCCGTCTCCGCCTCGCGCGCGACGCTCATGCAGCCCCCCTGCTCGCCGCGCATAACGCACAAGCCGCGGCTCCGTCGGCCACACATTTGCGTCAGAGGCTGCGCTGCCCGCCGGGGGACTCGAACCCCCACGCCTAAGGGCCGCGGATTTTAAGTCCGCTGCGTCTGCCATTCCGCCAGGCGGGCACGCCGGGTCAGGGTCGGCTGACGGAGCGGGCGATGTCCAGCGCCCGCCGCAGCAGGGTCTCGTTCGCCTCGGGCGTGTAGAAGCCGCTGTGCGCGGTCAAGGTCACGTTGTCCAGCGTGGTGAGCGGGTGGCCGGCGGGGAGCGGCTCGGTGTCGAACACGTCGAGCGCGGCGTGCGCGAGGCGCCCCTCCTGCAGGGCGGCGATCATCGCCGCCTCGTCGACGACGGCACCGCGCGCCGTGTTCACCAGGATCGCACCGGGACGCAGCTGCGACAGCCGCTGCGCATCGAGAAAGCCGCGAGTCTCGTCGGTCAGCAGCAGGTGCACGGAAAGCACGTCGCTTTGCGCCAGCAGCGTGTCGAGATCGACGAAGCTGACGCCCGGGGCCGTCTTCGGCGTGCGGTTCCACGCCAGCACCCGCATGCCCGATCCGCCGGCGATCCGGCCGACCTCGGCGGCGATCCCGCCATAGCCGAGCAGGCCGATGGTCTTGCCGGTCAGCTGCATGCCCTGCATGCGCTGCCAGCGGCCGGCGCGGATGTCGCGGTGCATGACGGCGACGCCGCGCGCCGCCGCCCACATCAGCGCGATGCTGTGCTCGGCGACCGCGGTGTCGCCATAACCCTTGATGATGTGCACGGTGATGCCGAGCTCGGCGAGCTCTTCCGGGCGCATGTAGCTGCGCGCACCGGTGCCGAGAAAGATGACGTGCTTGAGGCTGGTGCAGAGCTTGAGCGCCGGCGTCGGCAGCGCACTGTGATCATCCAATACGAAATCGTAACCGGCGAGCAGAGAAGGCAGCTCGTCGGCGCTCACCCGCTGCTGATGGTTGATCGCGACCGGCGGATCGTCGGGATGCACCACCTTGTCGAAGGTGGCGGCCATTTCGCTGTCCGCGTCCAGGAACAGGCCTTTCATCCGCAACTCCCGTTTCGCCGGCGGCGATCATGCCTGCCCCTCTTCCCTGGAGCAAGCCAGCGGGCAGCGCGACGGCCGTCAGGTCAGCGGGTACTCGGCCTCGCCGATGTAGCTCGGCTGATCCTTGCCGCGGTGCGAGCTGAACAGTGTGAAATGATCGATGGCGACCGGATCGGCGCGAAACAGGTTGTGCGCCTGGATATAGCTGGCGAGCCGCGGCTCGGCGATGCTGTCGAGGCGCGCCAGGGTGACATGCGGGGCGAAGCGCCGACGATCCGCGTCGAGGCCGGCACGCTGCAGCGCCACCTCGACTTTCGCCTGCAGATGTTCGAGCGCCGGGTTGCGCTCCACCCCGACCCAGAGCGAACTCCCCCGGCTCGACTTGCCGTTCCTGCCGAAGGTTCCGAGCCCGGCGAGGCTGAGCGGGAAGCCGCGCGCGCGCAGGCCGGCGAGCGCCAGGTCGATCTCCTCGGCGCGGTGCGGCGCGACCTCGCCGATGAAGCGCAATGTCAGGTGGTAGTTCTCCGGCTGCACCCAGCGTGCACCGGGAATGCCGCCGGAGAGGCCGGCGAGCCGCTCGCGCAGCTCCCACGGCAGGTCGAGGGCGACGAACAGCCTCATCGCGCCGGCACTTCCCTGATCAGCCGTTCGACCATCGGCACCAGCCGGGCGACGATGCGCGACACGCCCTCGGCATTCGGATGGATGCCGTCCGGCTGGTTCAGCGTGGGAATGGTCGCCACGTCCGCGAGGTAGAATGGGTCGTAGAGAATGCCCGGCCGGCCGCCGAGGCGGTCGAACACGGCGCGGAACTGCTGCCCGTAGTCGCGGCCCAGATTCGGCGGCGCGTACATGCCGGACAGCAGCACCGGAATGCGCCGCTCCGCCAGGTGATCGAGGATGGCGGCGAGATTGGCCTGCGTCGCCTTCGGGTCGATGCCGCGCAGGCCGTCATTGCCGCCGAGCTCGACGATCGCCGCGTCCGGGCGATCGGCCAGCGCCCAGTCGAGCCGCGCCAGCCCGCCGGCGCTGGTGTCGCCGGAGACGCCGCCGTCCAGGATCTGCACGTCATCGCCCCTGGCCCGCAGCGCCGCCTGCAGCTGCTGCTCGAATCCCTGGTCGTGGGGCAGGCCGTATCCCGCGGTCAGGCTGTCGCCGAGGGCGAGGATGCGGATCGGCGCCGCGTTCGCCGCTCCGGCCAACGCTGAAACTGTCGTGAGAAGAGCCGCGGCGATCCAGCGCAGCGCTTTGCGGGGCGGCCGGTGCGGGCCATATGCCGCCGCGATGGATGCCCTCGCACCAGCTCCGCCTGCACCGGCATCCGCCAGCACGCCGTTCATCCGGATCCGGGACCTGCGCCTGACCCTGCCCTCCGCCGCCGGGCCGGTGAACATCCTGCGCGGGATCGACTTCGATGTCCGGGAGGGCGAGGCGGTCGGCATCGTCGGTCCTTCGGGCTCGGGCAAGACGAGCCTGCTGATGGTGCTCGCCGGGCTGGAGCGCGCCAGCAGCGGCAGCGTGCAGCTGGACGGGCAGGAGCTGACCCTCATGGACGAGGATGCCCTGGCCCGGCTCCGCCGCAGCACCATCGGCATCGTCTTCCAGGCGTTCCATCTGATCGCGACCATGACGGCGCTCGAGAACGTCTCGATACCGTTGGAGCTGGCCGGCGACAAGCGCGCGGCCGCCCGTGCCGCCGAGAGCCTGCATGCGGCGGGGCTTGGCCACCGGCTGACCCACCTGCCCGGCCAGCTTTCCGGCGGCGAGCAGCAGCGGGTGGCGCTGGCCCGCGCCTTCGCCGCCTCGCCCCGCCTGCTGCTGGCCGACGAGCCGACCGGCAATCTCGACCGGGCGACCGGCGGCGCGGTGATGGATTTGCTGTTCGGCCTGCGCGAGCGGGCGGGAACCACCCTGCTGCTGATCACCCACGACCCGCGCCTGGCGGCGCGTTGCGACCGGCAGGTCCAGCTCGCCGACGGAAGGCTGGCGGATGGGCGGCTGGTGGGCGAAGCGAACCCGAGCCTGGCCGGAGTACTCGGGTGAGGCTTGCCCTGCGTCTCGCCCGGCGCGAGCTGCGGGGCGGCATGGCCGGGCTGCGCATCGTGCTCGCCTGCTTGGCGCTCGGGGTCGCCGCCATCGCCGGTATCGGCAGCCTGCGTGCGGCGATCGAAGGCGGGATGGCGAGCGAGGGCCGGCGCATCCTCGGCGGCGATCTCGAACTCCGCAGCTCCGCGCCACTGCCGGAGGATGTGCGGGCCTGGCTGCGGGCGCATGGCGCGGCGCTCTCCGAGGTGGTGCAGTTGCGCTCGATGCTGGTCGCCCCGTCCGGCGAGCGCCAGCTCATCGAGCTCAAAGCGGTGGACGCGGCCTGGCCGATGGTCGGGGCGGCGGCCTTCGATCCGCCCCAGCCGCTCGCCGCGGCCCTGCAGGGGGTGACGGCGGAGCGGATCGTGCTGGACCGGCTGGGGCTGCACCCGGGCGACACGGTACGGCTTGGGGATGCGCGCTTCGTCGTTCGCGGTGCGATCGCCGAGGAGCCGGATCGCGTCGCCTCCGCCTCGCTCCTCGGTCCGCGGGTGCTGATCGCCCTGGCGGCGCTGCCGGCCACCGGCCTGATCCAGCCCGGCTCGCTGGTGAGCTATGCCCTGCGGATCGTGGCACCGCCGGGCAGCGACCCCGGGCAACTCGAGGCCGAACTCCGCGCGGCGTTTCCCGGCCAGGACTGGCGCATCCGCGACGCGCGCAACGCGGTGCCGGGGGCGGTGCGCTTCATCGACCAGACCAGCCTGTTCATGACCCTGGTCGGGCTGACCGCCCTGCTGGTCGGCGGGATCGGCGTCGCCAATGGGGTGCGCGCCTGGCTGGACGCACGCGCGCGCAGCATCGCCACATTGCGCTGCCTGGGGGCCACGCCTCGGCTGGTCTTCCTCACCTGCGTGTTGCAGGTGGCGGCTCTCGCCGGCGCCGGGGTGGCGGCCGGCCTGGCGCTCGGCGCCGGGCTGCCGATGGCCGGCCTCGCCCTGTTCCGCGACGCTCTGCCGGTGCCGGCGCAGCTCGGCTTGTTTCCCCGGCCGCTGGTCCTGGCCGCTGCCTACGGCCTGCTGACCGCTTCGTGCTTCTCTCTCTGGCCGCTCGGCCGGGCGATGCGCATCCCCGGCGGCGCGCTGTTTCGCGACGCGCTGCTGCCGGTCCGCACCCGCCCGAATGCCGCGCTCATTCTGGTCAACCTCGCTCTCGCGGCGGCGCTGGTCGGGCTGACCGTGGCGACCGGCCCCGATCGGCGTTTCGCCCTTTGGTTCTGCGCCGCCGCGGTCGGCACCTGGCTGCTGTTCCAGGCCGGGGGTGCCGCGCTCCTGCTGTTCGCCGCGGCGCTGGGGCCGCGCCTGCGGGCGCCCTGGGCGCGGCTCGGGGTCGGCAATCTGCGGCGGCCCGGCGCCGGGACGCCCCTGATGCTGGTCTCGGTCGGCCTCGGCCTGTCCACCCTGGCGGCGGTCGCGCTGATCCAGGGCAACATCCGCCGGCAGATCCTCGATGAGCTGCCGGCAAAGGCCCCAAGCTTCTTCTTCATCGACATCCAGGACAGCCAGCTCGCCCGGTTCGGGCAGATCCTGGCCGGGCAGCCCGGCGTGTCGCAGGTCGAGCAGGTGCCGAGCCTGCGCGCCCGGATTGTCGCGGTGAACGGGGTGGCGGCGGAGCAGGTGCGCGCGACCCCCGAGACACGCTGGGCGCTGCGCGGCGACCGCGGCCTGACCTACGCCGCGACGCCGCCGGAGGGCACGAGCCTGGTTGCGGGGAGCTGGTGGCCGGCAGACTACGCCGGCCCGCCGCTGGTCTCGCTCGATGCCAACCTGGCGCGGGGGTGGGGGGTTCGTGTCGGCGGCAGCCTCACGCTCAACGTGCTCGGCCGCGACATCGCGCTGCGTGTCGCCAGCCTGCGCGACATCGACTGGCGCTCGCTCTCGCTCAACTTCGCCCTGGTCGCCAGCCCGGGGCTGCTCGCCCAGGCGCCGCACACGAACATCGCCACCGTCCGGGTCGCGCCCGAGCAGGAGGGTGCGGTGCTGCGGGCGGTCACCGACGCGCTGCCCAACGTGACGGGGATCAGCGTGCGCGACGTGCTGGCCGCCGTCGCCAGGCTGCTCGGACAGATCAGCGCGGCTCTCCTCGCAACCGGGTCGCTGACCCTGGCGGCCGGCGCGCTGGTGCTGGGCGGCGCGGTGGCGGCGGGCCAGGCCCGGCGAACGCGGGAGGCGGTGATCCTGCGCTCGCTCGGTGCCACACGGGCGCAGATCCGGGCGGCGTGGCTGGTGGAGTTTGGCCTGCTCGGCGGCTGCGCCGGGCTGATCGCCGCCCTGGTCGGCGCGACCGCGAGCTTCGGGATCGTGCGCTATGTCCTGGATGCGCCCTGGACCTTCCTGCCCGGCACCTTGACCGTGACCATTCTCGCCTGTGTCGGCCTCATGCTCCTATTCGGGTATGCCGGGACGGCGGCGGCGATGCGGGCCAAGGCGGCGCCGCTGCTCCGCAACGAGTAGCCGCGCCCCCCCAGGAGGCGCCCCCCGCGAGGCGCCCCCCGCGAGGCGCCCCCCGCGAGGCGCCCCGGGCGGCGCCCCGGCATCGACTTGAACGAGGTACGATCTTCACCAACATGCTAACGTGACCCAGGCATCACGCCTGACAGGAGACACTTCCCCCATGGCCTTCAGTCCCGACTATCGGACCTATACCGGGCCTGCCACCACCGGGCCTGGCACGGCGGCGGCGTCCGCCGTCATCGACGCCGGCCTGCGCGCCTACATGCTGCGCGTGTTCAACTGGATGGCCTCCGGGCTGCTGCTCACCGGTGCCGTCGCCTACTGGATCGCGCACACCGACGCGCTGAACCTGTTCTATCCGGTGGTGCAGACCAGCTTCGGCCTGCATCGTCAGCCGACCGGCCTGGCGTTCCTGGCGATGCTCGCGCCGCTCGCCTTCGTGCTGGTCCTCAGCCTCGGCGTGAACCGGCTCTCCAGGAGTGCGGCACAGACGCTCTACTGGCTGTTCTGCGCGGCGATGGGCGTCAGCCTGACAAACATCTTCATCATCTACACCGACACCTCGATCGTCCGGGTGTTCTTCATCACCGCCGCGACCTTCGCCGCGATGAGCCTCTGGGGATACACGACCCGCGCCGACCTCAGCCGGTTCGGCAGCTTCCTGATCATGGGGCTGATCGGCATCGTCCTGGCGAGCCTGGTCAACGCCTTCATCGGCAGCACCGGCCTGCAGTTCGTCATCAGCCTCGTGGGCGTCGTGGTGTTCACCGGGCTCACCGCCTACGACACGCAGCGGATCAAGGCGACCTACATCCAGTACGCCTATGCGGACGGGACGGAAATGGCCGCCAAGCGCAGCGTCTATGACGCGCTGGCGCTGTTCCTGAACTTCATCAACCTGTTCATGATCGTGCTGCAGCTCACCGGCAACCGCAACAGCAACGGCTGACCAGGAAGGAAAGGCGAGGGCTCTGCCCCCACACGCAAAGATTGGGCCCCGCTGGAGCCCGTTGGCCCCAGACCCCACTTGTTCGGTACCGCTTCTCGGAAGCGCCGACTCATAGCCGTCATTCCCGCTTTCGCGGGGGTGACGGCAATGGGTGGCGCTCTGTGCGACCTCGTATCAGTAACGGATTCCAAAGGCTATAGCGCCTGCAGATGCGTGGCGAGCTTGACCGCCGCGGTCGGCTTGTCGGTCTGATCGAGCGCCGCCAGCTCGGCGGCGAGCCGGTCCATGGCGGCTTCGTAAATCTGCCGCTCGCTGAAGCTCTGGTCGGGCTGGCCGGCATTCCGGTGGAGATCGCGCACGACTTCGGCGATCGCCAGAGGATCGCCGGAGTTGATCTTCGCCTCGTATTCCTGCGCCCCGCGAGACCACATCGTCCGCTTGATCCGCGCCCGTCCCTTGAGGACCGCCAGCGCCTCCTCGAAGGTCTTGCGGGTCGCCAGCTTGCGGAGCCCGGCACTCCGCGCCTTGGAGACCGGAACGCGCAGGGTCATCCGGTTCTCCTCGAAGGTGATGTGGATCAGCTCGAGGCGATGTCCGGCGATGTCCTCGATGGCGATCCGCTCGACCTTGCCGACGCCGTGCGTGGGATAGACGACGTGATCGCCCTGCGCGAACTCCTCCGCGCGAGTGCCGGCACGGGCGACCGGCGGACGGTCCGGCGCGGCCCGGCTCGGTTCGGCTTCGACCGGAGGCTGCGGTGCGGCCGCCTGGGCGGGAGCGGAGAAGCCGCCGTTGGTGGCCACGACAACGGTCAGCTTCACGGTGGTCGGCGGGGCCGGAGGCGCCGCCTTCACCGGCCGAGCGGTCTTGCGCTCGGCCGCCGGCTTGCTGGCCGGCGCGGCCGCAACCGATTGCCGCTTGGCGCTCGTCGGCTTCTCCCCGGAGGCTTTGAGAGGTGAGGCCTTTGGCGGTGAGGGCCTTGGCAGTGAGGGCTTTGGCGGTGAGGGCTTTGGAGCTGAGGTCTTGAGGCGCGAGGCCTTGGAGGGTGGCGCCTTGATTTGCTGCGGCTTCGCCGGGCGCTTCGCCGGAACCGCTGGCTTTTTCGCCGGGGCCTCTGACTTCCTGGGCGCTGAACCCTTCCTGGCTGCCGAAGCCTTCTTGGCGCCGGCCTCATGCTTGGCGCTCGTGCGCGCGGGTCCGGCAGGCCGCCGCCGGCCGGCAGCTCCGGAACGTGGGGTTGCAGCGGCGGCAGAGGGCTTCATCCGGGAGCCAACCTCGCAGAAGGAACAGAACCTGGACCCGGCCGAGCGGTCCGGGCGCCACCTTCTGCGATAATGCCGCAAATTTGCCACGAGGTCACCTGCTCGCGGCGAGGGATTCCGCTCTGAGCCACGCTGTCCGCACATGACCGGCGCGGCCGGCTACTCGGGCGGCTCGGCCCCGACCGGGGTCGTCTCGGCGTCGCCGGCTGGCGTGTGCTGTTCGGGAATTTCCTGGTAGAGGAGCCGGGCCTCGGCTGCGGGGCCGCGTCGCGGCGCGAGCCCCTGGACCCGGATGACGGTGACGCCGCGCAAAGGCATCGCCAGGACGTCTCCGACCCGCACCCTTGTGTGCGGCTTGGTGGTCACCTGCCGGTTGATGCGCACCGATCCGGTCGCCAGGAGGGGAATGCACGCCGCGCGCGTGCGGATCAGTCGGGCGCACCAGAGGAACTTGTCGAGTCGCTGCCAATCCCGGCTTGCTTCGTCCTGCGTGGCTGGGCCTCCCTTCGTCTGTGTCGTTCTCTCCAGGCGTAAGCCGGCGAGGGGCGCGAACGGGCTGTCGCCGTGCGGCGCCGGCCCTGCGGGCGCGGCCGGGGCAGGCCGGCGCGGCGCGGCAATCCTGGCAGGGGTCGGCGGCCCGTGCTGATCCGGCGGCAGCGGGGTCTCCCTCAGCACCCGCAGGCCGAGGCCGCGAAGCACCGGCAGGACCAGCTCGCCCTGCACCGACAATCGGGACGCCAGGTCCGGAGGCACCGGGAGGGAATGGGTCCGGGTCCCCCAGGCCAGCTCGGCGCGGACTCGCTCGGCGACGTCGAGCCGGAGCAGCACCGGCCCGGCCTCGATCCAGCCCATCGCCCCGGCGAACCCCGGCGGCCAGTCCGAAGGCTTCGGCACGGACACCAGGCCGGCGGCGGGAAGCGCCACCATGGGCTGCGCATGATGGATGCACCACAGGGCCGCCCGCAGGGCCAGCGCCGCCGGCTTGAGCATGACGGGCAGGAAGAGCGCAAAATGTCCGGCGCGCACGCCCAGCGCCTTCAGTTCGCGACGCAAGCCGGGTGGGATGTCGGCCTCCGTCGCGCCCGGCACCACCCCGAGACCCTCGAGCAGCCGGTGCACCGGTCCGCGGAGCCGCGGCTGCGCGTCGGCCAGGGAGGCCAGGGCGAAAAGCGGCGCCAGGCGGGCGCGGATCGTCGTATCGGCAAAGGCTTGCAGCCGCCGCCGCACGCGTTCGCGCAGCGCGCCGTCGAGAAACTCGCTTCCCGGCACCTCGACATGGGGGCGGTAGAGGTGCGACCCCGGCTTGAGCCGGGCGATCGCCTCGCCGCCCCAGGTGATGGCGCCGAGCGTGGGCAGGAGGGCGAGCTCCGCATCCGGTGCCGCTTCCAGCAGGCTGACCCGCCGCGGCATCACTTCGTGCAGCGCCCGCCGCGCGGCGCGCAGCACCAGCCGCCGCTCCTCGCCGGCGGTGAGCGGATCGGGCACGAAGGCGAATCCCGCGAGGTGCCCGACGGCATGGCCCTCGACGACCACCTCGCCGCGTTGCGTCACCGCCGAGAGCAGGGTGCCGGCCTCGCCGGCTTCCAGGCGGCGGATCAGCTGGGTGGTCCGGCGGTCGACGAAGCGGGCGATCAGCCGCTCGTGCAACGCATCGGACAGCAGGTCCTCGACCTCGCGGGCCCGGCCCTGCCAGTACGTCGCGTCGCGCACCCAGTCGGACCGGGCCGCGATGTACGACCAGACCCTGATGCCGGCGAGCCGCTGCATCAGCGTGTCGATGTCGCCCTCCGGCCGTGCCAGGCCGCTGATCTGCGCCGCCAGCCAGTCCGGCGGCAGTGCGGCGCCGCGGCCGATGTGGCTGAACACCAGGCCGCAGAGCTTGGCGTGCGTGTCGTCGGCCAGCTTGCGGAAATCCGGGATCTGGCAGGCATCCCACAGCATCCGCAGGCGGTGTCGGCCGACCGCCATCGCCCGGATGTCCGTGTCGCGCGCCAGGGCGGCCAGGGTCTCGAGGTCGCTGGCCTCGTTGCCGCGCACCAGCCCCGGCTGCGGCGGGGCGACGGTGAGGCTGGCCAGCAAGGCGTCGATGCCGGTGAAATCGAGATCGGGGTTGCGCCAGCAGAGTTGCGTGAGCGCCGGGAAGCTGTGGGTCTCGACGGCCTGCACGACATCCTCGGTCAGGCGCGGACAGTCCGCTGTCGTACCGAACGTGCCGTTGCGCATGCCGCGCCCGGCGCGCCCGGCGATCTGCGCCACCTCGGCGGCGGTGAGCTGGCGCGGACGATGGCCGTCGAATTTCGACAGCCGGGCGAAGGCGACATGGTCGACGTCCATGTTCAGGCCCATGCCCACGGCATCGGTGGCCACCAGGAAATCGACCTCCTTGGCCTGATAGAGCGCCACCTGCGCGTTGCGGGTGCGCGGCGAGAGCCGGCCCATGACGACGGCGCAGCCGCCGCGCCGGCGGCGGATCAGCTCGGCGATGGCGTAGACCTCGGCGGCGCTGAACGCGACCACGGCGCTGCGCGGCGGCAGGCTGTTCAGCTTGGCATGGCCGGAATGCGTGAGCTGCGACAGGCGCGGACGGGTTTCGACCGACGCCTCGGGGATCAGGCGCTGCAACGGCCGGCGGATGGTCTCCGAGCCAAGAAACATCGTCTCGGCGAGGCCGCGCGCGTGCAGCAGCCGGTCGGTGAAGATGTGTCCGCGGTCGGGATCGGCGCAGAGCTGGATTTCATCGACCGCCAGGAACTCGGTCCGCCGGTCCAGCGGCATGGCTTCCACGGTGCAGGAGAACCAGCGCGCCGCCGGCGGGACGATCTTCTCCTCGCCGGTGATCAGGGCGACGTGGCGGGCGCCCTTCGCCGCCACCATCCTGTCGTAGTTCTCGCGCGCCAGCAGGCGTAGCGGAAAGCCGATGGCCCCGGACGAATGCGCGAGCAGGCGCTCGACGGCGAGGTGCGTCTTTCCCGTGTTGGTCGGGCCGAGCACCGCTTTCACCCGGGGAGCGTATTCGGCCATGTCGCAGTCTTGGGTTTGCGCGGCCGGGATTGCAAGCGGCGCCGATCGGAACCGGCCCGATTGAAACCCGCCCGATTGAAACCGGCCCGATTGAAACCCGACTGGCGCTGGCGCATATCCGGCGCGCGAGAGGAGATGCGCCCGATGCCCGCCGAGTCACAGCTGCAGGAACGCCACGAATTCGGTGCCGATGTCGGCCGCCTGCTCGATCTCGTGGTCAATTCGCTCTATTCCGAGCGGGAAATCTTCCTGCGCGAGCTGGTGGCCAATGCCGCCGACGCCAGCGACCGGCGGCGTTTCGAGTCGCTGACCGATCCGAAGCTGGCGCCTCCCGCCGACGCCAAGCTGCGCATCATCCCGGACCGCACGCGGCGCACCCTGACGATTGCCGATGAGGGCATCGGCATGACGCGCGACGAGCTGATCGCCAATCTCGGCACGATCGCCCGTTCCGGCAGCAGGATGGTCGATCAGGCGATCGTGGACGCCAGCCCGGAAGAGCGCCCGAAGCTGATCGGCCAGTTCGGGGTCGGCTTCTACTCGGCCTTCATGGTCGCCGACCGGGTGAGCGTGGTCTCGCGTCGCGCCGCCACCGACGAGGCCTGGTGCTGGGCTTCGGAAGGACGCGGCGAATTCACCATCGATCGGGCGGAGCGCGCGACACCGGGCACCGATGTGTGCCTGCATCTCAAGGCCGATGCCGACGAGTTCCTCGAGCCGTATCGGCTGGAAACCATCGTCCGCAAATGGGCCGACCACATCACGGTGCCGATCGTCATCGTGCGCGACGGGCGCGATCAGCCGGCCAATGAAGGCACGGCATTGTGGCGCCGGCCGAAATCCGAACTCACGGAGCAGGCCTATGCCGAGTTCTACCGGCATCTCGGCGTTCGCTTCGACAAGCCCTGGGCGACCTTGCACTGGCGCGCCGAGGGCGCGTTGAACTTCGCGGCCCTGCTTTTCGTTCCGGGGTCCCGGCCGTTCGAGGCCATCGAGGGCAATCGCGTCTCGCGGGTGCGGCTGCATGTCAGCCGGATGTTCATCACCGAGGACGCGGGCCTGCTGCCGCCATGGCTGCGCTTCATCATCGGCGTGGTGGACACTGAGGATCTGCCGCTCAACGTCTCACGCGAGATGCTGCAGGCGACGCCGGTGCTCGCCCGCATCCGCAAGGCGGTCACCAGCCGCGTGCTGAACGAGCTGAAGGGCCGGACCAAGGACGCAGCGGATTACGCCGGCTTCTGGGAGAATTTCGGCGCGGTGCTGAAGGAGGGCCTCTGGGAAACCTCCGAGCACCAGGCGGAGCTGTCACCCCTGCTGCGCTTCCGATCCTCGGTCGGGGAAGGCTGGGTCGGACTGTCCGACTATGTCGGCCGTATGAAGCCGGAGCAGAAGGCAATCTATTTCCTGACCGGAGATGACACGCAGGCCTTGCGCAGTTCGCCCCATCTCGAGGGCTTTCGGGCGCGCGACATCGAAGTCCTGCTGCTGTCGGACTCCATCGATGCGTTCTGGCCGGAGCGCTTCGGGGAATTCGAAGGCAAGAAGCTGCGCAACGCAGCTTACGGTGTCGAGGATATGCCGCCGGCCGCGCCGGGCAGCGCGCCGCAGGAAGGGTTCGATGCCGGCGCGCTGATCAAGGCGCTGAAGGCTGCATTGGGCGAGCAGGTCAGCGACGTGCGGCCGAGCGCGCGCCTGGTCGACAGCGCCGTCGTCCTGGCGCCGGACGCCGCGGGTCCCGATCTGCATTTGCAGCGACTGCTGCGCCGCGCGGGTCGGCAGACGCCGACCGCCTCTCCCATCCTGGAAATCAATCTCCGGCATCCTCTGATCCGTGCCCTCGCGGCCATGCAGGAGGCGGGCAAGCCGATCGAGGATCCGGCCCGCACGCTTCTCGATCTCGCGCGCATCCGGGATGGCGACTCGCCGGCCGATCCGGCGGCTTTCGTGCAGCACGTGACGTCCTCGCTGGCCCGCAGCCTGAGCGGCAACGGCGCGGCCGAGAGCGACGCGCCATCGTGCTGAGGCGTCCCATCGGCCGGCCGGAATGACGCCGTCATTGCGAGGCGCGCAGCGCCGCGGCAATCCAGAGCCACGCCGCGAATGCTGACCATGCGGCCCTGGATTGCTTCGCCTTCGGCTCGCAATGACGGCGACCCAGCTGAAACGAAACCGGTGGACGGCCGATGCTCGATCGCGACCTGAACTGCCTGGCGCCGGCGGATGCGGCGGTGCGGCCCTTGCACGCCGTCCGCCCGGCGGAGCTGGGCGCATTCCTGGGCCGGCTTGCCCCCGAGCAGGCGCAGTTTCTGGGGCAGGGCGGGTTTACCGCCAGCAGTCAGGATCTCCGGCTCCTGCCGGGACCGAGCGGGGTCGTGTCGGCGGTCATCGGCCTGGGCGAGGATCGCACGCCCTATGCCTTCGGAGACCTGGCGGCGCGCCTGCCCGAGCAAAGCGCCTGGGAGTTGATGCCCGGCGATTACGATCCGCAGGGCGCGGTCCTCGGCTTCCTGCTCGGCGCTTATGCTTTCCAGCATTTCAAGACGCCGAAACGGCAACCGGCGTTGCTGCGCATTCCGCCGGGGATGGACCGCGCCGTCTCGGCGGCGCGGGCAAGCTGGTTGGTTCGTGACCTCGTCAATGCACCGGCCAATCTCCTGGGTCCGCGCGAGCTTGCCGAGACAGCCGCCGAACTGGCGCAAAATCATGGCGCCAACGCAACGGTGATCGCCGGGCAGGAGCTCGAGGACAGCTATCCCGTGATCGCCGCTGTCGGCCGCGGCTCGGCCCGGGCGCCGTGCGTCGCTGTGCTCTCCTGGAACGGCGATGCCGCGGATCGCCCGCTGGTCTCGCTGTGCGGCAAGGGCGTCTGCTTCGACACCGGCGGCTACGACCTGAAACCGTCCGCCGGCATGCTGCGTATGAAGAAGGACATGGGCGGGGCGGCGACGGCGCTCGGGCTCGCCCGGCTGATCATGGAAGCGGCGCTGCCGGTTCGTCTCGAGTTGCGAATCGGTTGCGTCGAGAACAGCGTTTCCGGGACGGCCATGCGGCCGCTCGATGTTCTGCGCACCCGCCATGGCATCACCGTTGAAGTCGGCAACACCGATGCCGAGGGAAGGCTCGTGCTCTGCGATCTGCTGGCCGAAGCGTCGGCTCGGCAACCGGGGTTGCTGGTCGATTTCGCGACGCTGACCGGTGCTGCGCGCGTCGCTCTCGGGCCCGACCTGCCGGCCCTGTTCTGCAATGACGAGGCCTGGGCGGGCAGCCTGCTCGCGGCCGGAGTGACGGAGCACGATCCGCTCTGGCGCCTGCCGCTGTGGGACGGCTACGACGCGTGGCTCGAAAGCTCGATCGCCGACATCAACAACGTTGCATCCCGTCCACATGCCGGCGCGGTGATCGCCGCCTTGTTCCTGCGGCGTTTCGTCGAGCCGCGTACGCCGTGGGCTCACATTGACTTGTATGCATGGGCCGATCAGTCGCGGCCTGGACGTCCGGAGGGGGGCGAAGCGCAGGCGATGCGTGCGGTGTTCGCGGCGATCTCGCGTCGATGGGAGCCGCATCAGCCAACCGGAACAGAGAAGTAACGGAATTGGGATGACTTCAAACCATTTTTAACGCACCTTCCACTGTAATCACTTGAATTGCTCAACTAGGTTGAGGACAGACTATTTGCCAATGGGATAAGCCCGTTCCGGAAGGGCAGCTGCTCCGGATATGAAAGGATCGACTATGGCATCCCCCCAGTCTGACCAACTCGTAGGAATCCTACGGGACACCGTTGTGGCCTTGGTTCGGCGCGACGGTCCGGATCTCTCGGCACGGCAGCTCGGGGTATTCCTGACCTGCTACCTGCAGGAAGGCGCGCACACCGTCCGCGGGCTCGCGGCCGATCTGAACGTTTCGAAACCGGCGATCACGCGGGCGCTCGACCGATTGGGCGAACTCGACCTCGCCCGGCGCAAGATCGATCCGGCGGACCGGCGAAGCGTGCTGGTTCAGCGCACCCTGAAGGGGACCGCGTTCCTGCGCGACCTGCGCAGCATCATGGCCGAGGCCTCTTCTCATTCCCGCAGATCGGGGCATGGCGGGGTCCACGAATTGCCGCGGCGTGTCGCCCACGGCTGAACTCCGCGCCTGAGTTCACCATCGCTCCAGCCCGGCCTTGCGAGAGCGCACGCTCACGTACTGCAGCCAGCTCAGCTGCGGTACGAGCGGCAGCAGCACGAAAATCGGCTTCAACGGCGCCGGCGCACGGATGAAGGCCAGGCAGCAGGCCCCGCCGAACAGCGCGAAGCCCCAATGCACGGCGGCGACAGCGCGTGCGTCCATCCCGGCTCGGTGGGCAACCTGATAGAGATGGCTGCGATGCGCCGCGGTCAGGGTCTCGCCGGCGAGGGCGCGTCGCGCCAGCGTGAAGGCAACGTCGAACAGCACGCCCGAGAGCAGAACCGGCATCACCACGAAGGACAGCTCGACCTTCTCGAAGCGGCTGGCGGCGACGCCTAGCATCGCCAGGACGAAGCCGCAGAACTGGCTGCCGACATCGCTCATGAAGATACGGGCACGGGGAAAGTTGAACGGCAGGAAGCCGACCAGCCCCGCCGCCAGCAGCAGGGCCGCGAAGTAGGTGAAGAACGCGTCCTGCGAGACGGCGATCTCCGCCAGGAAGCCGCAGGCGATCAGCGACACGCCGCCGGCCAAGCCATCGAGACCGTCGATGAAATTGACGGCGTTCGTCGCGAAGAGGATCCAGGCCAGAGTGGCCGGCGCGCCGAGCCAGCCGATATCGACCGGCCCGATGAACGGCAGCCGATACGTGCTGATGTAGAGGCCGCTGGCGATGGCGGCCAAGCCTGCAGCGACCTGGGCGCCCAGCTTTACCGTGAAGGGCCAGTCCCGGAGATCATCCAGAAACGCCACCACGGCGATCGCCCCGGACGCCAGGATGACGCCGCGGAAATACGGCTCGGCCAGGCGCGAGAAGGCGGCGAACTCATAGAGTGCCGCCACCCCGGCCATGAAAGCGGCGACGATGCCGACGCCGCCGCCTTTCGGGGTCGGGTGCGCATGCGCCTTGCGCAGCCCCGGCTTGTCCATCACGCGCAGTCCGATCATTCCCCGGACGATCGCCGCCGAAAACAGGGCCAGGAGCGCGCAGAACCCGAGATGGCGGAGAAAGGCGGTCCAGGTCATTCCGGGCCCTCCAAAGCCGCGGACCATGGCGGAATGGGAGGGGAGGGACAAATCGGCCCGGCGGCAGGCCGGCAGAAACCACTGACCGAAGCCGAGAACTGCCCTACAACACGGCGCATGGCGTCACCGCGCTGGCTTTTTCGTATCGCCCTGAATGTCGTCGTCGACGGCGTGTTCGCCGCCCTCGCGGTGCCGGCGGCGTATTGGATGGCCGCGCCGGGGGCGAGCTGGCCTGACCCGCTCTGGACCGCGCTCGCCGGGTCGGGGGCGGTCATCGCCGGGGGGCTGCCGTTTCGGCTCTCCACCCAGTACTGGCGGTTCGCCGGGATCGGCGACCTGCTCGGGGTTGCCGGGACCAGCGTCCTCGGCGCCCTGCTCTTCGCCGTGAGTCTGCAGGCGGCCGGCATCGGCCTGCCGAGCGCCAGCTTCCCGATCATCCACACGCTCGCCCTCTTCGCCCTGCTCGGGGCGCCGCGCGTCCTCTACCGATCGATGCGGGGACATCGGCCGGGATCGATCGGCAAGGTCGCCGGGGCGGATCGCCAGGCGGTGCTGCTGATCGGCGCCGGCGAGGGGGCGGATCTGTTCCTGCGCGCCCTCGGGCAGGAGCGGGTGCCGCATCTGCGCGTGCTCGGCCTCCTGGCGCTCTCGGCGCGCCAGGCGGGACGGCGCATCCATGGCCACCCCATCCTCGGCAGCCTGGACGCGCTGGGCGAGGTGCTGGACCGGTTGCGGGCGGAGAACCGGCTGCCCTCGACATTGGTGGTGACCGAGCCGAACCTGACGGGCACGGATCTCACCCGCCTGCTGGAGGAGGCCGACCGCCACGGGGTGCAGGTGCGCCGGGCGCCGCGTCCGACCCACCTGCATCCGGCCGCGCAGCAGGCCGGGAGTGCCGAGCTCCGGCCGGTGG
>Ga0213875_10000919_pt1 | contig 21303 bp, 22 predicted proteins | sample BarmaccomBMRX_R8_FD_160105 | JGI IMG/M metagenome (GOLD analysis project Ga0213875, IMG submission 160105) | Root-associated microbial communities from Barbacenia macrantha in rupestrian grasslands, the National Park of Serra do Cipo, Brazil - RX_R8 | ecosystem: Host-associated > Plants > Roots... | reverse complement strand
GGCTAGACCAGGCGCTCGATGGTCAGACGGCGGGTCCCGCGCGGCGTCTGCACCTCGACGGTCTCGCCCGCCACGTGGTCGAGGAGGGCCTTGGCGACGGGCGACTCGGCGGAGAGCTTGCCCGCGCTCCGGTCGGCCTCAGTGGCGCCGACGATCGTCCAGGTCTGGACCTTGCCGGTGCGCTCGTCGCGGACGTCGGCGGAGCGTCCGAACGCGAAGGTGTCGCCGCGGACGTCGGCGGTGTCGACCACGACCGCCCGGCGCAGGCGCTCGCGCAGGCGCAGGATGCGCGTCTCCAGGTGGGCCTGGTCCTCCTTGGCGGCGTGGTACTCGGCGTTCTCCTTCAGATCGCCGTGGCCGCGCGCGGTGAGGATGCGCTCCGCGATGTCGCGTCGCGCCACCGTCTCCAACTCGGCGAGCTCGGCCTTGAGGTCGACCAGGCCGGCCTCGGTGATCGGTTCGCCGCCGCTGTCTGATGCCGTCATCCGGACATATTGGCAGACGACCCAGTGCTGGCCCAGAAGCGGCGCGCACGGCCGGTGAAGGTACGCCCGGCGGTCGCGCCCGCGGCGTTCAGACGCAGCCGTTGCCCCCGGGCGCGGGAAGGACGTCGGCCGTGACGCCCGTCGACGCGCGCCGGTAGGTCGCGTGGGCAGCGACGGCGAGTCGCGGACTGTAGGAGGTGTCGGGGACGCAGCCACCCTGGTGGAGGCCGCCGATCAGGCCGACGATCTCCAGCCCATGCGATGTCGCGCGCAGCCAGGGCGCGCCGCTCGTCCCGTTGACGTAGCCGCGGCAGTTGAAAGACGGAAAGCCGCCGGTGAGGTAGACCTTCGCCGTGCACGTGATCGGGTCGTTGGTCGTGCCGACGGGATACGCCGTAACCGAGACCGGCTGGCCCGCCCGCGCGGTCGAGCCGAGAGGGTAGCCGCCGGTGACCTGCTGGATGTCGGTCAGCCGGCCCCCGACGTCCTGCGGCGCGACGGTCAGGAACGCCACGTCGTCGTGCGGATCCTGGCCCTTGACCCAGCGCGGTGCGACATGCGCCGACGTGACCGTCCAGCGCCCGTACGGCGCATCACCGCCGTGCTCTCCGGGGGCGAACACCATGCCCGCGCCGCTGCCCGAGACACAGTGAGCGGCGGTGATCAACGTGTTGCCGCGTGGGCTGTCGACGACGCTCGCGCTGCATCCGTGCTCGGTGGTCTCGGCGCTGGCGTACAGCGCGCCGATCGCCGGCAGCCCGAGCGTCAGGGTCGACCTGGGCATCGCCGCGGACGCCTTGCCGTGCCCGGCGGCCCGCAGCTTGAGCGCGAGCGCCGTGGCCGGCAGCACGAGGCCGACCGCCACCGCTGCCACCACGCCGAGGACCCTGGGATTGACCATCACGGTGACGATCGTAGGAGCCAAGTGTCAGCTGAATGTCAGCTGGACGGATTTCCTACAAAGTTCGTACGCAAGTCTTACGTAACCTCCGAATGACACCGGCGCGTGGACGTCCGGCGCGTGACCCGCGGTCATCGCCATCGCCTGAGCAGAGGACGGAGGTCTGAGCGAGGCCGGCCACTGCCGTCTGAGCGTTGACCACGGCCAAGGACGGCCTGACCCAGGAGACGTTGGGAGCCGGAGCGGGCCCGCCAGGGCGGTGAGGGTGTCAGCCGAGCGCTCGGAGGCGAAATCCAGGCCGACCGTCTCCGTGACCGAGGCGGTCACGTTTCGCCCGTCGGGACCCGTGGCCGGTGCCGGCGGCTGGCAGCATGCGACGAGTGCAGGCTCTGATCCGCTTCCTGCGTGCCAACCCACAGGTGTTCGCGCTGCTGGTCATCTGCGTCGTGCTCGGCCTGGGGACGTTCATCGCGGTGCTGATCGCGATCGCCGGCTCGGGTTCGAGCACGCCCAGCGGCGAACCCTCGGGCGCGGTCGCCCCGCTGACCGCGCTCATCGCATCGCGGGTTGGCACGGCGAGCCGCTCGACGACCACGCTCCCCGGAGGAGCCCGCCGCTCCGAGGCGACGCGGCGCTCAGCCAACGCGGTCGCGCGGGGAGGAGCCCGCCGCTCCGAGGCGACGCGGCGCTCAGCCAACGCGGTCGCGCGGGGAGGAGCCCGCCGCTCCGAGGCGACGCGGCGCTCAGCCAACGCGGTCGCGCGGGGAGGCGCCGGGCGCGGAGCGGACGGGCGACAGACAGTGCGGGGGGCTCGGCGGGACCGACCCTGGGCGGCGTCGGCGCTCGAGCCGGACCGAGCGGCGGTGAGGATGGGGCGCAGGGGCCTCAGGCGGGTCGCCGAGCACGTCGTCGAGCACGTCGCCGAGCACGTCGTCGAGCGCCTCGTCGAGGGCGGCCAACCAGCTCCGCAAGCGGCTTGTCGAGGGGCGGAACATATGTTCGAGAGAGTAGGGTGGCCCTCGGACGGAACGGCCCTTCTGCACAGGGGATTGCACCCGCCGCCGGATGTGCTCGGCAACGCGGCACGATCCTCGGCCTGAGACATCCACAATGGCGGCCGTCTCGTAAGGGATCCGCTACTGGGGCACGACGGTGATCGAGCACCGCGAGCCGCCCCAGGCGCCGGCGCCGAGCTCAGGCTCGTCGACGTGGTCGGCGTTCAGGCGCCGAGCGAGGACCACACCTCGAGCTTGGTGGCGATGCGCTGCACGACCGCGGTGGTGAACTCGGTCGTGCCGGCGTGGCCGCCGAGATCGGGCGTCCGGATGCCGCCGCCGACCGCCTCGAGCGCGCCCTCATAGATCGCCCGCGACGCGCGCTCGCAGGCGCTCCCGTGGCGCTCCGCCGCGTGGCGAAGCAGGGCGCCGCAGGCGAGGATCATCGCCAGCGGGTTGGCGAGGTCCTTGCCCTGCAGCGCTGGGGCGGTGCCGTGCGGCGCTTCGGCCATCGCCACCGTCGTGTCGTAGCGCTCGTCGAAGGCGAGCAGGACCGATTCGGCGCCGGCGATCGAGCCGAACATCGGCAGCACGAGATCCGAGAGGCAGTCGCCGTCGCGATTGAGCGCCGGGATGACCAGCGGCGCGTCGGTGGCGCCCGAGAGCAATCCGGCGTAGGTGGCGTCGATGAGCACCGGCTGATAGGCGACCTCGGGATGGCGGGCGGAGGCGGCGTCGAGCTCCTCCTTGAGCATGCCCTCGTAGACGGGGGAGACCGTCCACTTCGGCCCGCCGTAGACGCGGGCGCCCATCGTGAGGGCCGCCCGGAAGGCGTATTCGGCGACGCTGCGGCAGGTCGAGCGGGTGATGCGCTCGGTCCGCAGCGCGATCTCATCGGCAGCGCCGGGGTCTCCTTCGCGGGTCTCGGCGGCTCCGTAGGCGTCGTCGACCGCCATCCGCACGACCGAGATCGGATGGTGGACGCCGGCGATCGGCGCGACGCCGGGCAGGCGGCGCCCGGTGCGGACGATGACCTTCCCGTCGACGCGCTCGCGAAGGATTCGGTTCGGCGAGCCGACGTCGCCGGCGCCCTCGGGCGTGATCGTGGCGGCCTTGAGCCCGAGGCCGGAGGCACGCATCGCCTCGGCCGCCTCCTGCACCACCTCGTTGGCCGTGCGGCGCCGGTTCTCCAGCGAGAGGTCGACGCGCTCGAGCTCGAGCTCGAGTCCGAGCAGGCTCGGGTCAAGGACGCACAGCGACTGCTCGAGCAGCTCCTGACCGGTCTCGTCGCCCTCCATGACGACGATCCGGATCACGCCCACCTCCCGGCCTCGGCGCCGCGCCCGCGGGCGACGCGCCGCGTCATTCGCCGGCCGTGGCCGTCGCCGGCTCGCCCTCACGGGGCAGCAGCTCGCCGGCGCGCTCGCGCAGCGCGGCGATGACGAGCGTCAGGTGCTCGTCGAAGTCGACGCCGAGCTCCTCGGCGCCGCGCCGGATGTCGTCGCGACTGACGGCGGCGGCGAACGCCGGGGTCTTCATCTTCTTCTTGACCGACTTCGGGGTCATCCCGTCCAGCCCCGCGGGGCGAACGTACGCGCAGGCGAGCACGAACCCCGACAGCTCGTCGACCGCGAACAGCGCCTTCTCCATCGGCGTGTCGCGCGTGACGCCGAGATAGGACGCGTGCGAGGCGACGGCGCGGATGAGCGGCGCGGGATAGCCCCGGGCCTCGAGCTCCTTCAGCGCGTACCGCGGGTGTCCGGTCCGCAGGTCGGGGTAGCGCTCGTAGTCGAGGTCGTGCAGCAGGCCGGTCAGCCCCCAGAGCTCGACGTCGCCGTCAAACCGGGGCGCGTAGGCGCGCATCGCCACCTCGACGGCGAGCATGTGGCGGCGCAGCGAGTCCGACTCGGTCCATGCGCAAAGCAGGTTCCACGCCTGGGCTCGCGAATGCTCCGCCATGGCCGTTACCCTAGCTCAGAGCGACGGGGCGACCCGGCTCGTGGCGACCGCGCCCGGCCCCCCGCCGACCTCCGGTTCGCATCCACCAGCTAGTCTGACGGGCGCCCGCACTGCCCCTGCGACCACAACGAGGCCGATCCCGTTGGAGAAGTTCGTCATCGAGGGCGGCGTGCCGCTGTCGGGCACGATCACGCCCTCCGCTAACAAGAACGGCGCGCTGCCGATCCTCGCCGCGTGCCTGCTCACCGAGGACCAAGTGATCCTGCGCAACGTGCCGAGGATCGCCGACGTCGAGGCGATGGTCACCCTGCTCGGCACCCTCGGCGCGGGCGTCGAGTGGCTCGGGCCCGCAGAGGTGGCGATCGACGCCTCGACGGTCGATCGCAACGACGTCGATCCCGACCTCGCCGAGCGGATCCGCGCCTCGTTCCTGCTCGGCGGCCCGCTGCTCGCCCGGTTCGGCCACGCGCGCATGCCGCCGCCCGGCGGCGACGTGATCGGCCGCCGGAGGCTCGATCCCCACCTCGACGCGTTCCGGGCGCTCGGCGGCACGGTCGAGCTCGATCACGGCGAGATCGTCCTTGACGCGCCTGCGCTCGGGCTGCGGCCGTGCGACTTCCTGATGGACGAGCCGTCGGTGATGGCGACCGAGAACGCTCTCATGGCCGCCGCGCTGACTCGCGGGACGACCGTGATTCGCAACGCGGCCTCCGAGCCCCACGTCCAGGACCTGGCCCGGATGCTGCAGTCGATGGGCGCCCCGATCGACGGGATCGGTTCCAACGTCATGACCGTGCACGGCCAGGGGCGGCTGCGCGGCTGCACGCACGACATCGCCCCCGACCACATCGAGATCGGCTCCTTCATGGCGCTGGCCGCGGTCACCGGCGGCGAGCTCGTGGTCAAGGACACCGTCCCCGACGACCTGCGGATGATCCGGCTCGTGTTCGCGCGGCTCGGGCTGCGCACCGAGCTCAGCGGCCGCGACGTCATCGTCCCCGGTCAGCAGGAGCTCGTCATCCGCAACGACCTCGGCGACCACAAGCCCAAGGTCGAAGACGGCCCGTGGCCGGCCTTCCCGGCCGATCTGACGAGCATCGCGCTCGCGCTGGCCACGCAGTCGCGCGGGTCGGTCATCATTCACGAGAAGATGTTCGAGAACCGCCTGTTCTTCACCGACAAGCTGGTCAACATGGGCGCCGAGATCATCATCTGCGACCCCCATCGGGCGATCGTCGACGGCCCGCGGCCGCTGCGCGGCGCGCGGGTCGAGTCGCCCGACATCCGGGCCGGAATGGCGATGCTGATGGCCGCCCTGTGCGCCGATGGCACGACCGAGATCGGCAACATCCGCCAGATCGACCGGGGCTACGAGCGAATCGACGAGCGCCTGCGCGAGCTCGGGGCCCGGATCACCCGGTTGGAAGACGCGCCCCTGATGGCGTGAGCGCTGACGCCGGCTCGGTCCCCGCGGTCGGCGAGCCCCGGCGCAACGACGGCCGAGCGCCGCCGGCGCGGGAGCGGATCCCCTCGGGGACGCGCGACGTGCTCCCCGACGAGATGCGCGAGGTGCGGGCGGTCACCGACCGCATGCGGGCGGTGTTCGAGCGCTCGGGGTTCGGAGAGGTGTACACGCCGGCGCTCGAGTTCGAGCAGACCTTCGAGCGGGCGAACATCGGCACCGCGGCGCCCGCCTACCGGATGTTCGACGAGCAGGGCGCGGTGCTCGTGCTGCGGCCCGACATGACGATCCCGATCGCGCGCCTGGTGGCGACTCGCTACACCCACGTCGACCCGCCGCTGCGCTTCTGCTACACCGCGCACGCCTATCGCGGCGTGCGCCCGCAGCGCGGGCAATCGCGCGAGTTCCTGCAGTCGGGCGTGGAGCTCGTGGGGGTTCCCGGAGCGGCCGGGACCGCCGAGGTGCTCGACGTGCTGTGCGCCGCCCTCGACGCCGCAGGGCTGCAGAACTATCGCGTCGGGCTCGGCGACGCGTCCCTGTTCCCGTCACTGCTGACCACGTTCGGCGTCGCCGCCGGACGCCAGGAGGTGATCCTCACCGAGCTCGCGGCCGGCGACTTCGTCGGGGTCGATCAGGAGGTGCGGGCGCTCGGCCTGCGCAAGGACGATGCCGAGCTGCTGCTGCGCCTCGCGCGCACGCGCGGCGGCCCCGAGGTGCTCGACGGCCTCGAGCGGCGCCTGCACGACGCGCTGGCCGGCATGCGCGAGGTCCACGCCCGGCTCGCTCCCGAGGTAGCGACGCGGATCATCTTCGATCTCGGGCTCGTGCGCAGCCTCGGCTACTACACGGGGGCGGTGTTCGGAGTCTACGACCCGGCCTACGGCGTGCCGCTCGGCAGCGGCGGGCGCTACGACGAGCTGCTGGGGTCCTTCGGACGCCCGCTGCCCGCGGTCGGGTTCGCGATCAACGTCGAGCGCCTGCACATCGCGCTGACCGGCGAGGAGCGGAGCCGGCGAGCGTGAGCGCGGTGAGCGACCTGCGCATCGCCGTCCCGCGGGGTGCGCTCTTGCACGATACGCTTGACCTCCTTGACCAGCTGGGGATCGACACGCGCGAGGTGCGCGACAACGACCGCAAGCTGCTGTTCGAGGACGCCGGGATCGTGACCATGCGACCGTCCGACGTGCCGACCTACGTCGAGGCGGGCGCCGCCGACCTCGGCGTCACCGGCAAGGACGTGCTGATGGAGCAGTCCGAGCGCGAGGTCTACGAGCTGATGGACCTCGGCTACGGCCGCTGCCTGATGGTGCTCGCCGGCGAGGCCGGGGAGGACCGAGCGGCCGAAGCGCTGCGCCGGCTCGGCGTCGTGCGCATCGCGACCAAGTACCCCCGGGTCGCCGCCCGCCACTTCCTCGCGACCGGACGGCAGGCCGAGATCGTCGAGGTCAAGGGCTCGGTCGAGCTGGCGCCCCTCACCGGGCTCGTCGAGGCGATCGTCGACCTGACCGCGACCGGCACGACCCTGCGCGAGAACGGGCTCGTCGTCCGCGAGGAGATCGCGGTCTGCACGGCCCGCCTGATCGCCAATCCCGTCGCCCACAAGCTGCGCGCGCGGCAGATCGACGGACTCCTGGAGCGACTGGGTGCGGTGTGAGCGGCTGACCCTGTCCGGTGGCCCGGCCGCGCTCGCCGCCGAGCTGCGCGAGCTGGTGCCGCCGCCCGAGAGCGTGCGGGAGACGGTCGCCGAGATCATCGCCCGCGTGCGTGCGTCGGGCGACGACGCGCTGCGCTTCTACACCCGCGAGCTCGACACCGGCGGCTCGACCCCGTCGGCGCTGCGGGTGCCCGACGCCGAGCTCGACACCGCCGCCGAGCGGCTCTCCGACGAGCTGCGCGCGGCCCTGCGCCTCGCGGTCGGCAACGTCATGCGCGTCGCCGAGCCGATGGTCACCCGCGATCAGACCGTCGGCTTCGACGGCCACGACGTGCGCCTGCGCGAGGTCGCCGTCGACCGCGCCGCGATCTACGTGCCGGGCGGTCGGGCTCCGTATCCCAGCACCGTCGTCATGGGCGTCGTCGCGGCCCGCGTCGCCGGCGTGCGCGAGATCGCGGTCTGCTCGCCGCCGGGCTCCGACGGGGAGCTCGACGCGACCGTGCTCGGGGCCTGCCGCCTCGCGGGCGCCTCGGTCGCCTACCGCATGGGCGGCGCGCAGGCGATCGCCGCGCTCGCCTACGGCAGTGAGACCGTGAGCGCGGTCGACGTCATCGTCGGACCCGGCAACCTCTACGTGCAGGAAGCCAAGCGGCAGGTCGTCGGGCACGTCGGCATCGACGGCTTCGCCGGTCCGAGCGACCTCATCCTCGTCGCCGCGGCGCCCGCCGAGGAGCTCGACGCCGAGGCGCTGGCGCTCGACCTGCTCGCCCAGGCCGAGCACGGAGCGGGCTCGATCGTCATCGCGATCTCCGACTCGGGCGAGCTGCTCAACGCCTTCGCGGAGCGGATCGAGTCGGCGCCGGACACCGAGGCGGTCGTCCGCCTCGTCCAGGTGTCCGAGCTCGAGCAGGCCCTTGGCATCAGCGAGGCGTTCGCGCCCGAGCACCTGCAGCTCGCGGGCGCGGGGGCCGAGGCGCTCGCCGACCAGGTGCGCCACGCCGGATGCGTCCTCGTCGGCGCGGCGAGCGGCACCGCGTTCGCCGACTACGTCGCCGGGTCCAACCACGTCCTGCCGACCAACGGCGCGGCGCGCTTCGCCTCGGCGCTGTCGCCGCATCACTTCCGCCGGCGGATCAGCGAGGTGCGGATCGGCGAGGGGGCGAGCGCGCTCGCGCGAGCCGCCGCGCCGCTGGCCCGAGCCGAGGGCTTCGAGCTGCACGCCGAGTCGATGGAGGCGCGCATCCACGACAATGACGGGGCATGAGAGCGCCCGACGCCGAGGTCCCGACCGACCGCCGCGCCGCCGAGATCGACCGCCGCACCGCCGAGACCGACATCCACGTCGCGCTCGCGCTCCCCGGCGGCGGGGAGGGCGAGCGCGACACCGGCATCGGGTTCTTCAACCACATGCTCGACCTGCTCGCCCGCCACGGCCGCATGTCGCTGACCGTGCGCGCCCGCGGCGACCTGTCGACCGGCGGACACCACACCGTCGAGGACGTCGGGATCTGCGTCGGCCAGGCGCTCGATCGCGCGCTCGGCGACCGGGCGGGGATCTTCCGCTATGGACAGGCGACGGTGCCGATGGACGAGTCGCGGTCGTCGTGCGCGATCGACATCTCGGGCCGGGGACTCTGCGCGTTTGACGCATCGCTGCCGCCCGGGGCGATCGGGGACTTCGACTACGAGCTGACCGAGGAGTTCTTCCGCGCGCTCGCCAGCAACGCCCGGCTGACGCTGCACCTCACCGTCGAGGCGGGCACGAACGCCCATCACGTGATCGAGTCGCTGTTCAAGGCGTGCGCGCGGGCGCTGCGGATCGCGGTCGCGATCGACCCCACCGAGGCCAGCGTCCCGAGCACGAAGGGGACGCTCGCGTGACCCGCGTCGTCGTCGTCGACTACGGAATGGGCAATCGCCGCTCGGTGGTCAAGGCGCTCGAGCACGTCGGCGCCACCGTGACGGTCACGAGCGACGTCGGCCAGGTGCAGCTCGCCGCCGGGCTCGTCGTCCCCGGCGTCGGTGCGTTCCCGGCGGCGATGGACAGCCTCGATGCGCGGGGCCTGATCGCGCCGCTGCGCGCGGCGGCCGCGCGGGGCACGCCGATGCTCGGCATCTGCCTCGGCATGCAGCTGCTGCTCGAACGCTCGGTCGAGGTGGCGCCCACCGAGGGGCTGGGCCTCATCGCCGGCGAGGTGACCCCGCTGGCCACGGGCGGCCTGCGGGTCCCGCACATCGGCTGGAACGAGGTGTCCCTGCGGCGGCCGTCGCCGTTGACCGCCGGGATGCCGCCGGGCGGGACCGCCTTCTACCACGTGCACTCGTTCGCGGCGCGCCCGCGTGACGCCGCCGACGTGATCGCGACGACCACCTACGGCGAGGCATTCGCGACGATCGTCGGCCACGGCTCGGTGTTCGGGGTCCAGTTCCATCCCGAGAAGTCCTCGGCGCACGGGCTGGCGATGCTGCGGGCCTTCGTGGCGTTGTGTCGCGACTTCGCCGAGCCGGGGGCGGGGCGCCGCTCGGCGGCGCCGGCGCGTGCATGATCCTGCTGCCGGCGATCGACATCCTCGACGGCAGGGCGGTGCGCTTGGCGCGCGGCGAGTTTCACCGCCGCACCGAGTACGACTCCGACCCCGTCGACGCCGCGCGGCGTTGGGCGAGCGACGGTGCCCGGCGGCTGCACGTGGTCGACCTCGACGGCGCCCGGAGCGGCGCGCCGGTCAACCTCGCGCACGTCCGCCGGATCGTCGACGCCGTCGAGATCCCCGTCCAGGTCGGCGGCGGCCTGCGCAGCGGCGAGGCGGTCGACCAGGTGCTTGAGACGGGCGCCGAGCGGGCGGTGCTGGGAACCGCGGCGCTTCGCGACCCCGAGCTGCTGGAGCGCGCGCTCGCCGCGCACCCCGAGCGCATCGTCGTCTCGGTCGACGCCCGTCGGGGTCGCGTCGCCGCGGCCGGCTGGACCGAGCAGACCGAGATCGAGACCGAGACGGTGATCGCCCAGCTCGGGCGACGCGGGGCCTCGCGGTGGGTGTACTCGAGCATCGAGCGCGACGGGATGCTCGCCGGCCCCGATCTCGAGGAGGTGGCGCGGATCGCGCGCGCGGTTGCCGGGACGTTCGTCTACTCGGGCGGCGTCTCTACGCTCGACGACCTGCGCGCGCTCGCCGGCCTCGGTGAGCCGACGCTCGAAGGCGTGATCGTCGGCACCGCCCTGTACGAGCGACGCTTCGGCGTTGCCGAGGGCCAGGCGGCGCTCACGGCGGACGACTCCTGAGGGCGAGGCACTGCACTACAAGCGCGTCATCCCGTGTCTCGACGTCGACGCCGGGCGCGTGGTCAAGGGCGTCGGCTTCGTCAACCTTCGCGACGCCGGGGACCCGGTGGCGCTCGCCGCCGCCTACGACGCCGCCGGCGCCGACGAGCTCGTCTTCCTCGACATCACCGCCACCTCGGACAAGCGCGCGACGGTCGTCGAGCTCGCGCGCCGCGTGGCCGACGAGCTGTTCATCCCGTTCACGATCGGCGGCGGGATCCGCTCGGTAGCCGACGCCCAGGCGGTGCTCGACGCCGGCGCCGACAAGGTGTCGGTCAACTCCGCGGCGCTCCAGCGACCCGAGCTGATCGATGAGCTCGCACGACGATTCGGCGTTCAGTGCGTCGTGCTCGCGATCGACGCCAAGCGTCGGGAGGCCGCGAGCCCGGCGGGCGGCTGGGAGGCGTTCCTCGCCGGGGGTCGGACGCCGACGGGCCGCAACGCGGTCGCGTGGGCGAGCGAGGCGGTCGCCCGCGGGGCGGGCGAGATTCTGTTGACGAGCATGGATCGCGACGGCACCAACGTCGGCTACGACCTCGAGCTGACCGGCGCGGTCGCCGCGGCGGTCAACGTCCCGGTGATCGCCTCGGGCGGCGCGGGACGGATCGCGCACCTCGTCGACGCGCTGCAGGCGGGTGCCGACGCCGTGCTGTGCGCTTCGATCCTCCACTACGGGCAGCACACCGTGCCCGAGATCAAGCGACGCCTGCAGCGCGACGGGTTCGACGTTCGGCCCGCCGACTAGACCTGCTTTATGTCTCGGGTCCGACTGCCAGCCGGCCGCGCTCAGGCGGCCTCTTCCACGTAGCCGGCCGCGGCGCACGTATCGCAGTACGCGGCGGGCGGGACGCGAGGCTCGTAGCAGCCTGGACGACAGCAGGTGGACGAGCGCTTGGGCCGGCCCCGACCAATGCGGGCGGCGGCGGCATCCTTGAGCTCCTCGCGCATGCGATCGAGCTCTGCCGCGTGCTCCGCGCAGAACCGGCGGCCCTTCTCGGCCGGCTGCTGACAGTGGCTTCCACTACGACAACGCATAGAACTACAATGATAGCAGCCGGCCGGATGAACTGGCCGCCGCATGGGGCCCTCCACGCCCGTCCAGACGGGCGAAAACACCTTACCGCTGCTGGGTTCTCCGTTGGCTCGTACGGGTCGTCGCGCTCGGCGTCGGCTGCCGCGCCCGATCCTCGGGCGCGGCTGGCCGACCTCGTTGCGTCGACGCCGCCTGGTGCTGGCGCCCCGCGCGGGCGATCGCGCGTAGGGTCGCGCCCGAGCGCAGCTGGTAGACGGAGTTGTAGCCGACGAGGAAGATCGTCCGCCCGTCGGTCACCACCGGATTGAACGCGCCGTCGGGGAAGCTGAAGACCGGGCGGCCGGTCACCGCGTTAAGCCCGCTCGTCGTCTTGGAGCCGAGGTCGGAGAAGTAGACCACGCCGTCGACGACGGTCGCCGAGCCCGAGATCCGTCCGCCGGCGGCGTGGCGCCAGCGGATCGCGCCGGACTGCGCGTTGAACGCGTAGAGGTTGCCGTCGTAGGAGCCGATGTAGACGGTCGGCCCCAGACCGCTTGGGTCGGCGATCGCGGCCGACCCGTACACGTAGGCGCCGGTCGAGGTCGCCCAGGCGAGCGAGCCGGTGCGGGCGCCGAACGAGTACACCCGACCGTCGGTGTTGCCCAGGTAGACCCGACCGTAGGCGACCGCCGGCGTCGAGTAGAACTGGCCGGAGCCGAAGCCGAAGTGCGCGCCATTGGTGCCCACCGACCACAGCTGCATGCCGTTGACCGCGCGGACCGCGTAGACGCGCCCCGAGTAGTCGCCGAAGAACAGCACGCCGTCGACGAGCGCGGGGCCGCCCTTGATCGCGCCGCTGGCGTGATAGGTCCAGTACAGGTGGCCGTTGTCGACGTTGCGCGCGAACAGGTTCCCCGCCTGGTCGCCGTAGTACACGGTCTCGCCCGAGACGATCGGCGAGGACTCGCTGCCGGCGCCGACCGGCCGCGACCACAGCACCCGACCCCGGCGCATGTCGAGCGCGACGAAGCGGCCGCCGCCGGGCTTGGAGCCGTACGTGGAGAGCACCGGCATCAGCACCGCGCCCGCGCGCTGCGAGACCGCCGGGGAGGCGGCCGCCAAGGATCCGACGTGCCGCGCCCAGCGCACGGCGCCGGTGCGCAGGTCGATCGCCCGCGCCCAGCCGTTGTCGTCGAGGAGGTACATGCTCAGCCCGTCGATCACCGGCGGGAACTCGAGCAGCGCCCCGTCCTGGTAGCGCCAGCCGACGTGCAGCGGCGGCTTCAGCCACCAGGGGGCGTCGAAGAACCGGGTCCGCGCGGCGTTGTAGCCGTACCACGGCCAGGTCACGAGCTGGCCTTGCGTGCTTTGAGGTCGGCGCTGAGGTGGCGGCGAAGTCGAGGGCGGCCGGGTGAACTGCACGTCGGGGTGCGAGACGTTGCCCGGGGCGTGCAGGGCCACGGCCACGGCCACGCCGGCGCCGACCAGTGCAACGCTGGCTCCGGCGAGCCCCCAACGCAGCCACCGCCGCGCGAGGAGGCTTCGCATGGCGGCGAAGGTAAGCAGATCGCGCCCGGGCATCATGACCATGTGGACGAACGCCGGGGACCAGCCCTGCTCGCCGAGTTGTTCGCCGCGCCCGGAGCCGCCCACGTTCTGGCGCCGCTGCGCGGCGTCGACGGCGTCTATCTCGTCGGGGGCGCCGTCCGGGACCTGCTGCTCGGGCGCGAGACGCCCGTCGACTTCGACCTCGTCGCGGACCGCGACGTCGGCGAGATCGTCGCCAGGCTGGGGCCCACGACCCGCGTGCACGATCGCTTCGGGACCGCGACGGTCACCGTCGGCGGGCACCGTCTCGACCTCGCGCGCGCCCGGCGTGAGCGCTATCCGCGGCCTGGGGCGCTGCCCGAGGTGCAGCCCGCATCGCTGTTCGAGGACCTGCGCCGCCGCGACTTCACCGTCAACGCGCTCGCGCTCGGCCTGGCGCGGGGGGACCTGCATGCGGCGCCGCGCGCGTGCGCGGACCTCGAGGCCGGGGTCCTGCGGGTCCTGCACGACCTGAGCTTCGTCGACGACCCGACACGGCTGCTGCGTCTCGCGCGCTACGCCGCCCGGCTGCGCTTCGCGGTGGCGCCGCATACGGCCGCGCTCGCCGCGGCCGCGATCGACGCCGGATCGCTTGCGACGGTCAGCGGCGCCCGCCTCGGCGCCGAGCTGCGCCTGCTCGCCGCCGAGCCCGATCCGGTGACGGCGCTCGAGGTGCTCCGAGCACTCGGCGTCGACGCGGCGATCGCGCCGGGATGGGGGCTCGGCGATCCGGGCCTCGCGCGCCGCGCCCTCGAGCTCCTGCCGCCCGACGGCGATCGCGCCGTCACGGTCCTCGCCGCCGCCGGGCGGGCCGTCGCTGCCGACGTGCTCGGCGACCGCCTCGCCGAGCTGGCGTTTCCCGCGACCCCGCGCGAGGCGATCCTCGCCGCGGCCACCCGGGCGCCGGCGGTGGCGCGGGCGCTCGCCGCCGCGCGGCGCCCCTCGCAGATCGCCGTGGCCGTGGCCGACGCCGCGCCCGAGGTCGTAGCGCTCGCCGGCGCGCTCGGCCCGGTCGACGCGGCGGCGCGGTGGCTGTCGCAGCTGCGCCACGTCGCCCTGGCGATCGACGGCGCCGACCTCGTCGCCGCCGGGGTGCCGCCCGGCCCGCCGATCGGCGCGGGACTGGCGGCGGCGCGGGCGGCCAAGCTCGACGGACGGATCTCCGGGCGCGAGCGGGAGCTCGCCGAGGCGCTCCGGGTCGCGCGCGCCGAAGCGTGACGCGCCACCGATGCGCCGGTCCGCTTGACGCGGGCAGCGATGCCCCGGTCCGCTTGACGCGGGCAGCGATGCGCTGGTCCGCTGGGGGTGGCGCCGATCAGTGGCATGGCCGCTGCCGCGCCCAGCAGGATCGGATGAAAGCTGGAGGTGGGTCGTCCCTCCTGGAGGCTGGCGTCTGCTTGGTGCAGTGAGCTCGTCGATGGGCCGGCCCCCGGGAAGCGTCGCGGCGGCCACCGGCCGGCCGCCCCCGGGGAAGCGTCGCGGCGGCCACCGGCCGCGGAGAGCTCGGACGAGCGGGTCGCGCTCGCGCAAACCGGCCGGAGAGCTCGGGCAAGCCTTCTCGCCCTCCGCGCGGTTCCGGCGACGAGCGGGCCTGGGTTGCGGTCACCGGCCGATGCCAAGTCCAGACCTGCGCCGCAGACCCGGGCGCGCGGGCATCTGGCGCCGTCTCCGCATGACCGTCGCCGCCACGCAGATAGCGTGCGCCCGCCGTCCGGGCGGCAGGCAGACCGAGCCTGTCCGCCCGGGCGGCAGGCAGGCCGCGTGAGCCCGCCGGGGCGGTGGGCAGGACGCCCGCGCCCGCCCGGGAGGTGCGGCGGGCGGGTGGCCTCTCGTCGGGGGGAGAGCGACAACCACCGACACCGCGATGGCCGCATGTCGTGCGGCCCCCGCTCGGCGGGGGTGAAACGACTTGTGCCGCGTCGCCGTGGGCGTCGAAGTCGCGCCACCACCGCTCACAGCGCGGACAGCGGCACCCATCCACTCCTCAGGTCAGAACTCGATTGACTACCCAGCCGGCTGGGCGCGACGCCGCGGCTGCCGATCACTGCACAGGTCCGCAACACCGCACCACGCTGACGTGACAGGGTGGCAGCCGATCCGTCGCTCCGGACCGGCTTATTGGCGGCCACCCCCCGGCGCTCGCGTTCATCGCTCGCGTCCGCGGTCATCCCTCGCGTCCGCGGTTATCCCTCGCGTCCGCGGTCATCGCTCGCGTCGGCGGTCACCCAGATGCCCGCGCCGGTCACGGACTAGCCTTCGGCTCCACGCTCACCGCACCGTTCCACCCGCTCGGCGAGCACTTCGCCATCGACCTCCCGGGCGCGCGCGCCGTGTTCACGACGCGGCGTGGCGGCGTCTCGACGGGCCCGTACGCGAGCCTCAACCTCGGCTTCGCCACCGACGACGACCCGGGCGCGATGGCGTGCAACCGGGCGGCGCTGCCCGAGCTGATCGGCTCTCCACCCCCGCGGTTCATCCATCAGGTGCACGGTCGCGAGGTCCGGCGCCTCGCCCTCGCGGTGTCCGCCGACGCGGTGTCCGCCGACGCGGTGTCCGCCGACGCGGCGTCCGCCGACGCGGCGTCCGCCGACGCGGCGTCCGCCGACGCGGCGTCCGCCGACGCGGTGTCCGCCGACGGCGCGCGGCCGCAGGTCGACGGGCAGGCGACGAACCTGGCGGGCGTGGCGCTCGTTGCCCTGAGCGCCGATTGCCTGACGATCGCCGTCGCCGGCCGGGGCGCGGTGGCGATGGTCCATGCCGGCTGGCGCGGCCTGCGGGCGGGCGTCATCGCCGAGGGCGTGGCCGCCGTCCGCGAGCTCGGCGGGGCGGGCGAGCTCGCCGCCGCGATCGGTCCCGGCGCCGGCCCGTGCTGCTACGAGGTTGGGGACGCGGTGCACGCCGCCTTCGCCGACTACGGATCGCATGCGGGTCAGGGGCGCACGCTCGACCTGAAGGCGATCGCGGCGCAGCAGCTGCGGCGGGCGGGGGTGCCCATCGTCCACGACATCGGGCTGTGCACGCTGTGCTCGCCGGAGCTCCTGTTCTCGCACCGGCGCGACGGGGGCGTCACCGGGCGCCAGGCGGGGGTCGCGTGGCTGAGCTGATCAGCGGCCTGCGCGCCGAGACGATCGCGGCGAACCTCGAGCGGGTGCGCGATCGGATCGCCGACGCGGGACGCGACCCGTCCGACGTGGAGGTCCTCGCGGCGGTCAAGTACGTGCGTGCCGAGGAGCTGACGGCGCTCGCCCAGGCGGGCGTCGCGGTCGTCGGCGAGAACCGCGCGCAGGACCTCATCGCCAAGACGCAGGCGCTGCCCGAGACCTTCACCTGGGACTTCATCGGCCAGCTGCAGAGCCGCAAGGTCCGCGACGTCGTCCCGCGGGTGCGCTACATCCACTCGGTCGCCTCGGACTCGGCGCTGCGTCAGCTCGAGCGTCACGGCGACGAGACCACCCGCGTGCTGATCGAGGTCAATGTCGCCGGCGACGCCGGCAAGAGCGGGATCGCCCCCGCGGAGCTGCCCGGGTTCATCGAGCGGTGCCCGGTGACCGTCGTCGGGCTGATGACCATGCCTCCGCTGGCGCGCGATCCGGAGGACAACCGGCCTCATTTCGCGGCGCTGCGAGAGCTCGCGGACCGTCACGGCCTGGACGAGCTCTCGATGGGGACCAGCCAGGATTACGAGGTCGCCGTCCGCGAAGGCGCCACAATCGTTCGCCTGGGCACGATCCTGTACTCGGGCGCGCCATAATCGTCTAAAGGAAATCCGCGCTCCCGGGCGAACCCTGTCAACGCATATGGCCCTTCGCGACTCCTGGCACCGCACGCTCGTCTACTTCGGCCTCGCCGAGGATCAGGTCTACGACGACGATGAGCCCGAGCCCTACCCCGAGCCCGAGGCCGATCTCCAGGACAGCTATCGCGAACGTCCCAACGTCCGCAAGCTGAGCTCGCGGCGCTCGCGGCGCGACGACATCGACGACATCTTCGCCGACGAAGCGGGACCCGAACGGCGCACGACCTCGCTGCGCCCCGTCTCGAGCGGCCGCGTCTCCAACGGCCGCACCGTCACCGACGCGCGCGTGCACTTCGTCGCCCCGCGCAGCTTCAACGACGTCCAGGACGTCGCCGACAAGTTCAAGGACTCGATCCCGGTCATCCTCAATCTCCAGGGCACCGACACCGACCTCTCCAAGCGGCTGATCGACTTCTCCTCGGGGCTCACCTACGCGCTCGACGGCGGGATGCAACGGGTCGCCGACAAGGTCTTCCTGCTGACGCCGCACAACGTCGAGGTCTCGGCCGAGGAGCGCGCCCGCCTGGCGGAGAGGGGCTTCTTCAACCAGTCCTGAGCCCGGTCCGCCGCCCTCGGTAGATTCCATCGCATGAGAGTCGGCTTGATCGGAGCGGGCAACATGGCCCGGGCCCTGGCGCGAGGCTGGGGCGATCCCGTCGTGTGCTCCGACGGCGGCTCCGGGCGCGCCGCCGCGCTCGTCGACGAGCTCGGTGGGAGCGAGGCGAGCAACCTCGAGGTCGCCCGCGACGCCGACCTCGTCGTCCTCTGCCACAAGCCCTATCAGCTCGCGGCTGTCGCTGGCGAGATCGCCGGGACCGCGCGGGCGGTCGCCTCGGTGCTCGGCGGAACCCCGCTCGCCGACCTGCGGACGGCCTATCCCGACACGCCGGTGTTCCGGCTGATGCCCAACACGCCGGTCGAGGTCCGACGCGGCGTCGTGCTCTACGCGCGCGCCCTCGACATCGACCCCGAGCTCGAGCGCCGGGTGGTCGCGCTGTTTTCGCGAATCGGCTGGGTGGCGGCGATCGAGGAGCGCCTGATCGACGTCGGAATGGCGCTGTCGAGCCTCGGGCCCGCGTACCTGTCGCTCGTCGCCGAGGCCCAGGTCGACGCGGGCATCCGCTACGGGCTGCAGGGCGATCTGGCGGGGCGGCTCGTCGCCGAGACGATGGCCGGCACGGCGGAGCTGCTCACCGCCCGGGAGCGCGACACGCTGCGGTTGCGCCGCGAGGTGACCTCGCCGGGCGGATCGACCGCCCGTGGACTGGACGCGCTCGAGCGCGGCGGCCTCCGCGCGGCCTTCCAGGCGGCGATCGACCGGGTCGCCGGCTGATGGCGATCGCCGCCGTCAGCCGCGGGGACGTGGCCAACTACGTCAGCGCGCTGTTCGAGGTCTACATCGCGCTCATCTTCATCTACATCCTGCTGAACCTGCTGTTCTCGTTCGGCCTGCGGGTCCCGTACTCGCGCTACGTCGAGGCGGTGCAGAACTTCCTGCGCGACGTCTCCGAGCCCTATCTGCGGCTGTTCCGCCGCTTCATCCCGACGATGGGCGCGTTCGACCTGTCGCCGGTGATCGCCATCATCGTGCTCTACGTGGTGCGGACGGTGGTGGTCAACATCGTCGCGGGCTGATGGCCGCGACCTCCGCCGCCCGGGAGCGGTCGACGCGCCGGACGCCCGCCTTCGCCCGCGCGCTGGCGCTCGCCGCCCTCGTCGTCATCGCCGACCGGATCACCAAGCACGCCATCAAGGCGGGCATCGCCGTCGGCGCCGAGCACAAGCTCATCCCCGGCCTGCGCCTCGTCCACGTCCGCAACACCGGCGTCGCCTTCAACTTCCTCGCGGGCGGCGGCGCGCTCGTGCTCGTCATCACGCTCGCCGCGCTGGCGGCGCTCCTCGGCTATTTCGCCAGGCGACCGACGCGCCGCGGGCTCTGGGTGCCGACCGGGCTGCTCGTCGGCGGGGCGCTGGGCAACCTCATCGACCGGATCGTCTCGGGCTCGGTCACCGATTTCATCAAGCTCCCGCACTGGCCGGCGTTCAACGTCTCGGACATCGCGATCACCGTCGGCGTGGTCGCGCTGCTGTGGGTGATCGAGCACGGCGGCCGTGCCCAGGCTTGAGCTGTCGGTCGCCGCGGCCCAGGCCGGCGTGCGGCTGGACCGCTTCCTCGCCGTGCCGCTGGGGTCGCGAGCCCGCGCCCAGGCGCTGATCGACGGCGGCGGCGTGACCGTCGACGGCCGGCCACGACCCAAGCGCCATGTCGTGGCGCCGGGAGAGCGAATCGTCGTGGAGGCGCCGCAGGCCGACGTCGCGACGCCCGGCGCGGCGGCGCAGGAGGCGGCGGTGCGTTACACGATCGCCTACGAAGACGATGACCTGCTCGTCGTCGACAAGCCGGCGGGGGTCATCGTGCACCCCGCGCGCGGCCATCGCGCCGGCACCCTGGCGCAGGCGCTCGCCGACCGCGCGGCCGGGGGCGAGGACCCCGGACGGGCCGGGATCGTGCACCGACTCGACCGCGACACCTCGGGGCTGCTCGTCGTGGCCAAGTCCGACGCGGTGCACCGGGCGCTGAAGGCGCTGATCGCCGGGCGCGCGCTGCGGCGCGAATATCTCGCGCTCGTCGAGGGGCACCCCTCGGCGCGCGCGGGGACGATCGACGCGCCGATCGGGCGCGACCGCCGGGATCGGACGCTGCAGTCGATCGACACCGACGAGCCCCGCGAGGCGCGCACCCACTTCGAGGTGCAGCGACTGCTCGCCGAGGTGACGCTGCTGCGCCTCGTGCTCGAGACCGGCCGCACGCATCAGATCCGCGTCCATCTGGAGGCGATCGGCCATCCGGTGTGCGGCGATCCGCAGTACGGGACGGCGGGTCGCTTCGGGCTGGCGCGCCAGTTCCTGCACGCCGCGCGGCTGGCGTTCGCGCATCCGGTCAGCGGTGCGCCGGTCGATGTCGGCTCCGAGCTGCCCGAGGATCTCGCGGCGGCGCTGCGCGCGGCCGATGGCGAGCCGCGACTCGCGTAGACTCAGCGGTCGATTCAGAACCACCCTTCGACCCGTCGGAGACCAGGGTCGCGCCCCCTGCCCGGAATCCCGGGATGCGCGGTCCCCGGACCGGCGGCCACCCGACGTCATCACTCACAAGGGAGCAGGAAACAGTGCCCGAGATCGGCATCAAGGAGCTGTTGGAGGCCGGCGTCCACTTCGGCCACCAGACGCGCCGCTGGAACCCCAAGATGCGCCGCTTCATCTTCGGCGAGCGGGACGGCATCTACATCATCGACCTGCTGCAGACCGAGGCGCTGCTGCGCTCGGCCAGCGACTTCGCCGCCGCGGTCTCGCGACGTGGGGGCACGGTGCTGTTCGTCGGCACCAAGAAGCAGGCGCGCGACGCGATCAAGGACACCGCCGACGGGGCCGAGATGCCCTACGTCAACCACCGCTGGCTCGGCGGCCTGCTGACGAACTTCCAGACGATCTCGCAGCGGATCAAGCGCCTGCACGACCTCGAGCGCTACGAGGCCGAGGGCCAGCTGCAGCTGCTGCCGACGCGCGAGCGGATGGCGGCCCAGGCGGACCTCGAGAAGCTGCGCGCCAACCTCGGCGGCGTCAAGAACATGCAGCGCGTCCCCGACGCGGTGTTCGTCATCGACCTGAAGACCGAGGTGATCGCCGTCCGCGAGGCGCAGCGACTGCGGATCCCGATCATCGGGCTCGTCGACACCAACTGCGATCCCGAGGGCGTCGACTACGTCATCCCTGGCAACGACGACGCGATCCGCTCGTGCGCCGCGATCACCCGCGCGATCGGCGACGTCGTCGCGCAGGGGCACAACGTGTTCCGGGCCGAGGAGGAGCGCGCCCGGCTCGAGCGCGAGCGCCAGGAGGCCGAGGAGCGGGCCCGTCGCGAGGCCGAGGAGCGCGCGCGGCAGGAGGCCGAGGAGCGCGCCCGGCTCGAGGCCGAGGAGCAGGCCCGGCGCGAGGCGGAGGCCCAGGCCGCCCAGGCGGCGGAGGCCCAGGCCGCCCAGGCGGCGCAGGCGGCGCCGCCCGCCCCGACGGGGGCGCCCGCCGAGGGTGCCCCGACCCAGGCTCCGGCCAGCCCCGAGCCCGTGCCGGCCGCGCAGGCA
>Ga0213875_10000917_pt1 | contig 21338 bp, 22 predicted proteins | sample BarmaccomBMRX_R8_FD_160105 | JGI IMG/M metagenome (GOLD analysis project Ga0213875, IMG submission 160105) | Root-associated microbial communities from Barbacenia macrantha in rupestrian grasslands, the National Park of Serra do Cipo, Brazil - RX_R8 | ecosystem: Host-associated > Plants > Roots... | reverse complement strand
CATCTGTCGCAAGAAGGAATGATCAACCAAGGGCTTCGTCCATGATCAACCAGGTGTCACGTCGGACGCCCGGACCTTAAAACTCAAGCTAAGCCCACCAGTAGAACCACAATGTGGCGGCGGCAATGGTGAGCACGCAGATCGACGCGGCGGCGGACAGCCACCGGCCATGCCGATCCGCGATCCATTGAAATACCACCGCGAGCGCCGCGGCGAGCGCATGACCGCAGACCCTTGTCCAGCCAACTCCCGGGTAGCCGCGCACTTGGAGATACGCCTGCGCCCCCGCCACGATCACCAGCAGTGCCAGCAGGCTGGCCATCACCACACCGCTGCACCCACGCAGCAGCGAGCCGCCCCGGGAGGCAACGAGGTCGTCATCCGCGGATTCAGCCGCAGTGGTCGTTTCTGTCACGGGCGCTCCTACCGAGAGCCCCAGCTGGGCAACGGGCGCAAAGGCTTGTCCACAGGCGCCGAGTTGTCCACAGCCGGCGGCCTATCATGATCATCTTTCCGTTGGCGCTGGTAGACTGGTACCGGGGTCGCCCCCCGGGATCGGGTGGGGGATGCGCACACAACGTTACCTGACAGCGCACCGGTGCGGCCGTCTCACGGCGTCAAGAGCGCCCAGGGGTCCAGTTCCGGGGCCGCTGTGCTGCCTTTCGGGCAGACGCGACGGAAGTCGCACCATGAACAGTGCCGGCCAGTCCTCGCCGGGAACAGCACGTCCTGATCACCCCCGGCCGCCAGGGTGTCCGTGGCGAGCGTCAGCTCGTCCGCGGTCTCCTCCGCCCTGGACAACTGCCTGGCAAGGGACTCGTCAGTGTGCTCCCAGGCGACGACCGAACGGGTGGGCAAGTGGTGCAACTCCACCCGCCGGCACGGTCGCCGCAGCGTCCTGCGCGCGGCAAGCGCGTAGAGCGCCAACGCCTGCGAGCCCCTCGCGTCGTCCACGGTCAGCGCGTGCCGTCCCGTCTTGTAGTCGACGATCACCAGCTCGCCGTCTCGCACGTCGATCCGGTCGACCCGGCCTTCGGCGATGATGCGTCCCGCCGGCGCGGAAACCCACCGCTCCAGGCCGACCGGATCGTGCGAGACGTCGGTGTCCTCGACGTAGTCGGCCACCCACGACTGGGCACGCTCCCGGTACAGTGCGGCCTGCTCACCGTCCCGGAAGCCGTCGTCCTTCCAGTGCTTCGCGACCATCACGGCCGCCTGCTCCTGGGTGCGTCGCGACACGGGCAGGTCGAAGAACGCGCGCAGTGCGTTGTGCACGACCGCACCGAGGGTGTTGTGCGCCCACGCCCCGCCCCGCGCGGGTGCCGGACGGTCCAGATACGCCATCCGGTAGCGACGGGGGCAGTCCGACCAGGTCGCCAACCGCGACGGTGTGACCTTGACCAGCTTCGCCGGCATGCTGTCGAATCCGAGTTGGCCCTGCACAGAACAATTGTAGTGGCCGCGGTTCGTCTCAGGCCGTACCGGCGATCAAGCCCCGCACCGCGTCGGCGATCAACTGCACCGCGATGGCCGCGAGCAACAGGCCGGCGATCTTGGCGACCAGCACGATGCCGCTGTCCTTGATCACCCGGATCACCAGGCCCGAATAGCGCAGCACGAGGTACAGCACCAGGTGCACGGTCAGGATGGCGGCGGCGAGTGCCAGGTACGACGATACGTGTCCGTTGGCCTGCCGGACGAACACGATGGTCGCGGCGATGGCTCCCGGTCCGGCGAGCAGCGGCGTGCCCAGCGGCACGAGGGCGACGTTGACGTCCTCGACGGTCTGCGGCTCCGCGGTTCCCCGTCCCGTCAGCAGGTCCAGTGCGATCAGCAGGAGCAGCAGTCCGCCGGCACCCTGTAGCGCGGGAATGCCAATGCCGAGGTAGGAAAGGATCGCCTCGCCGCCGACGGCGAACAGGGAGATCACCGCGAGCGACACGAGCACGCACTGGCCAGCGGCTCGGTTGCGGGCCTGAATACTCCTGCGGCCGACGAGACCGAGGAACACCGGAATGGTGCCGGGCGGATCCATGATCACGAACAGGGTGATGGTCGAGGCGAGGTACAGCGCGCTGTTGAAGATCATCCGACGACCACCCGCGCGCCGCTGGCCTTCTCGACGAGCCGATCGAACATCTCCGGCGCGGTGGTCTCCTGACCGAGTCGGATGGCCTTGTTGGCGCCGTGGTAGTCGCTGGAACCCGTGCCCACGAGGGACAGGTCGGTCGCGATTCGCCGTAGGTCGTCCCTGGTGACCGTGTCGTGGTCGGGGTGGTCGACCTCGATTCCGGTCAGCCCGCGGGCGGCGAGTCCGGCGATCACCCGCACATCGACGACGGGTCCCCTGCTCCTCGCGAACGGGTGCGCGAGCACCGTCACCCCACCGGCCTCGGCGATCATCTCGATGGCCGCCTCGACCGGTGTGTCGGTTCGCGGCAGGTAGTAGTCGTTGCCGGCGGCGAGGAACCTGGCGAAGGCTTCGTCGACAGTGTTGACGACGCCGGCGCGCACCAGAGCCATCGCCAGGTGCGGCCGACCGCCCGGAGCGTCCTCGGGCAGCCGGCCGAGCACGTCGTCCGGATCGACCGGGAATCCGTCGGCCGCCATTCGCTCGGCCATCATCCGCAGCCTCGCCCTGCGCTCGGATCGCAGCCTGGCCTGCTCCCGCCCCAATGCGGGTGAGGATGGGTCGAACAGGTAGGCGAGCAGATGCACGCTGATCGTCCGGCCTGCCTCGTCGGTGACGCCGCAGGACAGTTCCGCACCGGGCACAAGACGCAGACCGGGCCTGACCGCGGCGATCGCCTCCTGCCAGCCGGCCGTCGTGTCGTGGTCGGTCAACGCCACCACGTCGAGGCCCGCGGCGGACGCGGCGGAGACCAGGGCGGCGGGCGTGTCGGTGCCGTCGGACTGGGACGAGTGCGCGTGCAGGTCGATGAGCACGGCTCCCAGTCTGAACGACCGACCCCCGCCGCCGCTCGGCCGAAGGGTTTTCGTCACACCGTCGGCTAGGGAACCATCTTCTTGCCTCGGGCCGCCCGCTGCGCCTTGATCATCGAGAACCGCTCGGCCTGCGCCTTCTTGTCACCGAAGACCAGCTCGGAGATCGCGTCGTAGACCTCCTCGGGACGAGGCAGGTACTCGATCCTGTTGAGCGCCTGGATCTGACCGGCCGACTCCACGATCAGCGTGCCGTAACCGAACATCCGGCCGCCCATGCTCCGCTCGTAGGTCAGGTCGGTCACCTTGGTCAGCGGCATCATGGCCACCTTGGTGACGAACACGCCACTGGTGAGCATGAACCTCTTGTCCGTGACCACGATCCGCTCCACCCACCACTCGATGACGAAGTAGGCGAAGCGGAGCAGGATCAGCAGCGCCGCGTACCACAGGATGTTCTGCACGATCGTGGCGCCCGACGGCACAAGGTAGGAGATCAGGACGGCCCCGGTGAGCAGGGCCGCCGCTTCGAAGATGTCCCACAGCAGGCACGCCCAGTGCCGCCGCACCCTGATGACCCGACGTTCAGTCCCCAGCAGGTACTCGTCTGGATCTCGTGGTGCGAACACGTCAGACGCCCCTCCCGATTCGGCGGCTAGAACAAGTTCCGCACGAAGGTGATCAGTGCCTCGGCGCCTCCCCTGAGCGCACCTAGGACGTTGTGCACGAGGCCGGCGGCCCCGTCTGGTTGGCTCACCACATAAAAGACTACCAATGCCAGTCCGGCCCAGATAAGGATCTTTTTCAGGTTCACGTCGACCAGCCCCATCGGAGTACTTGCGGCGATCATCACATGCGCGCTGACCATGGTTGTACCTCACCAAAGCGTGCTAAGGGGGATTTGTCCCGCTCTCGGGGCAGCGCGAACCGCACGAGAGAAATTCAACTACGCTTCGTAGTCACGATCGCGCGGCAAGCGCGGGCCGCCGCCGTGTCGGCGGAATCACCCACGGCCCTGACGGTCACACCCCGCTTGTCCGCGGGGACAGGCCTCTTGGCGCCGGGCTCGCGGCCGCCGGCGTCACTGGCGGGTTTCGCCCCGACGACGGCACCAGGCCGCGCCGAGCAGGGCGGGCTGTCACCCAACCGCGAATCACTCGATCGGCAGCCACTCCAGTCGCTGTCCGTGCGACCCCGTCCTCGCCAGCGCCTGAGCTCTTGGCCGGCCGTCGACCCAGTGGACGAGACCCAGGACACCGGCCGCGGAATCCCCCCGTCGGGGGACCAGGTCCTCGCGTCCGGGCAGCACGAGGTCGAGGCCGGAATGGTAGCTCTCGTCGCTGACCCACCACAGTGGCCGCTCGGCCGCGAGAGACGCCAGCGCGTGAACGTAGTCGGCCCTTTGTTCCTCGGTCAGCCGGGTGGCGACGTCACTGTTGGCGACCACCAGCGGTAGCCCGCTCGGCACGCGCCCGGCGGCGGCCGCGAGCCCGTCGACCGGATCACCGGCGAGCAGCTCGGGCCTGTCGCCGGTTTGCATCCTGGCGGCAACACCGAGCAGACGCAGACGTTCTGGCTGGTCGGCCCACACACAGGCTTCCAGCCATGCGAACTGCTCGAGATCAGTCGCATCCACCGGTGCGCGGTCGAGGCCGACCCTCGCGGCCACCCGGAGTTTCCTTGACAGCTCGGGTAGCTGCACACCTGGTGCCGCCGCGAGCACGCAATGCAGACCGAGCGGCGATTTGGCCGGTCCGACGATGATCTGACCGGAGCCCTCGGTCTGGTATCGGTAGCCGAAGCGGTCGAGCAGCAGTCGAAGCCCCGCACAGGTGCCGACCTCGAGCAGTCCGATCGCGCCACCTACCTGCTTGCCGGCAAGCGCGACGGCCGGATACAGCAGCGCGGCCGAGCGCACCTCGTTGGTCCTGACCGTCCTCGTGGCGATCAGTTCGGCCATCTTCTCGGACCGTTCGAGCACGAATTCGCGGAACAGGGGCCAGGAGCGGGCATCAGGTCCACAGGTGCCGCCGAGCGAAGGGTAGTAACTGGACAGCTCATGAAACGGCTCGGCTTGGACGAGCCGATGGGCGGCAGCCAACAGCAGGGCGGGCACGGCCGCCTCGTCCCTCGCGTGCCCGAGCAGAGCTGCCACGTCGGGATCCTCGGCGGCACCGAGCGCGAACTGTTCGTAGAGCGGCGACACATCGGCGGCCTCGAGCTCGGCGAAGGCCCGCAACCGCTGCCGCAGCACCGCGATGCCGCGCTGCCCGAATCTCACGTCCACCTCCAGGAGCGACGAGCGATCCACCGTACCGGCAAACCTCGAGACGGGGCGGGCACGGGGTTGTCCTCCACCGGCGGCGACAGCTCACCCTGACAGGTAGTACTCTCGACAAGTTGGTGAGCGCGGATTCGCCTCGTGCACCGACCGACCCAAGGCGGTGAGGGACGCCATATGTCCAGTGCAGATAGCGCGCTGGGGTGCAGTAGCACCCGCGTTCCCGCCGGCAGGGTCCGAATCTCGAGGTAAGTTCCTCCTCTGAGGAGTTTTTCGGGGGCACTCCGACGGGGCGCCGATCGTCTTCTTCCACTGGGACGTCGATCCGGAGGCCGTCATGCCAACTCTGCCCTCGCTCGGGGGACTGCGTGCCCGCTCGGCGCGTCACGAGCGTCCGAACGCGCCGGTTCCCGCGCCGCTGTCGGCCTCCGTCGTCGACTGCGGGATCTACATTGACGGCAAACGCCTGCCCGGACACTGGACGTACACCGAAGCCGTCGGCGAGGTGCGCGAGCGCGGCGACGGCTTCGTCTGGATCGGGCTGCACGAGCCAGACGAGCAACAGATCCAGGGGGTTGCCGAGACCTTCGGGTTGCACGAACTCGCCGTCGAGGATGCGGTGCACGCCCACCAACGGCCGAAGTTGGAGCTGTACGACGAAACGCTGTTCATGGTGCTCAAGACCGTGCGCTATGTCGCCCACGAATCACCGGGCACCGCACACGAGATCGTGGAGACCGGGGAGTTGATGGTGTTCCTCGGTGATGACTTCGTGGTGACCGTCCGGCACGGCAACCACTCAGGGGTAGCCGACGTTCGGCGGCACCTCGAGCTGGACAGCGAACGGATGGCTATGGGCCCGACCGCGGTGCTGCACGCCATCGCCGACCGGATCGTGGACTCCTACCTCGCCGTGACCGCGGCGATCGAGGACGACATCGATGTGATGGAGGTCGACGTCTTCGCGCCGCGCACGGCCGTCGACGCGGAGCAGATCTATCTGATGAAGCGAGAGGTGCTCGAACTGCGCAGGGCGGTGCTTCCGCTGGCGGCACCGTTGCGCCGACTGTCCGAAGGGGACGTCGCATTGGTTCCCGAGGAGGTCCGCTCCTACTTCCGCGACGTCGAGGACCATCTGACAACGGTCTCCGAGCACATCGCCGGTTTCGACGAGTTGCTGACCACGCTGGTCGACGCGGCACTCGCCAAGATCACGCTCCAGCAGAACACCGACATGCGCAAGATCACCGCGTGGGCGGCGGTCATCTCGATCCCAACCATGGTCGCCGGCATCTACGGAATGAACTTCCAGGTCATGCCGGAACTTCACTGGAAGTTCGGCTATCCGACAGTTGTCGCGATCATCGTTGCCGTGTGCCTCCTGCTGTACCGAATACTGCGGCGCAACCGCTGGCTCTGATTCTCCGCTTCCGACGTTTCACCCTGCTCCCCGCCCGTGTGACGGCCCTATCAGTACGACCGGAGGTCGCCCATGCCACGCTTGCTGGCCAACCCGCTCTTCTGGCTGCTCACCGCGATTCTGTGCTGGCTCGCGGTGATCACTGGCACGATCGCCCATCAGAGCTGACCACGGTGACCGGTCCCGCCCCTGTCCAGGTGACGATCGAGCCACCTGGTTTCCACCGAGACGCCGGCCGGCATACAGTGCGCCGTGACTCGTGACACCGGTTTCCCAAGAGCGGACGCGGAGCACGACTTCCTGCGCGCGCGTCGGGAGCAGACGCTGTCCCGACTGGCGGCGTGGTTGCGTAGGGAGCCCGACGACGTCAACATCATGCTGCCGTTCGATGAGGTCGTCGCCGCGCTTGGCAACGCGGGTGAACAGCGGCTCGGACTGCAGGTGATCCGACTCGACTCGATCGTCGGCAGCGTGAACAGGACCAAGGACTTCGACCGGCGGTTCCGGCCGACCTCGGCACGGGTGAGGCAGCGGTGGGAGCGACTGGCGCTGGCCAACCGGCGTGGCGAGGCGGTGCCGCCCATCGAGGTGTACCGCATCGACGATCTGCACTTCGTGCAGGACGGACACCACCGCGTATCGGTGGCATACGCCTTGGGGTACGAGACCATCGAGGCGTATGTCACCCAGGTGCGCACCAGGGTGTCCGCGCACGGAATCCGCCACCGCGGTGATCTGATCGTCAAGGATTACCGACGGTTGTTCCTGGAACGTGTGCCACTGACCGGCCAGGCGCGGGCTGCGGTGATCGTCACCGACCCATGGAACTACGCGCATCTCGGCGAGCACGTCGAGGCGTGGGGGTTTCGACTCATGCAGGACGAGGGTCGGTTCCACGACAGGACAACGATTGCCGCGCGCTGGTACACCGAGGAGTACCTGCCGGTGGTCGGCATGCTCCGGCAGGCGGGCATGATCGACGAACTCACCGAGACAGAGGCGTATCTGTGGGTGGCCGGCGAACGATACCGGATGATCCGCGCACATCGGTGGGACGATGAGGTCATCGCCGCGGTGCGCAACCGTGGCCGGCAGCAGTGACGCGACGGGCCAGTTGAGCGCTCCGCACGCTCGACTGTGGACGTCAACGCGCGGCGATGGTGGCTTCCGGGAGTGGTCGCACCTGGTCCATCACGCGGTCGGCGTAGTTGTCCAGCAGCCGGGTGCCCACCTGCTGGGAGTAGCCGAGTACCGCCGCCCACAACAGCAGGGCGGACTGTGAGGTGATACAGGTCAGTCCTTGGGCGACACCCGCACTCAGTGCCAACACTCCGACGACGGCCAGCGCGGCGCCGAGCAGCACCTTGATCAGGGCCTGGTATCCGACGAGAACGTATGGCGACAGGCTGGGCCGCCTGCGCACAAGCAGGATCACGGCGGCGATGATCGCGCCGAAGGCCCCGATCACCTGCACGAGCCAGATATCGGGCGGCGCCGGCGACTTGCCGCCCGAAGCGCAGACGGTCAACACGTTGCTCGCCTCACCAAGCTGGGGAAGGTGGGCGCACAACGGCATGAATCCCGGGCGCACGAACCCGAGGATGCCGAGCACGGTGTTGACGGTGAACAGGATCAGTGCGGCCGCGATCAGCTTGTTGCGCAACGCTCGCGCCGACGAGTGCACGTCGTCGGTGGCATCGAAGGCGGCCCGCATGGCGTCGTACACGACGGCCTTGTCGCCGCGACTGGGTGGCTGACTGGGTTGCAGGGTGTCGAGAGCGACGCGGCGCAGGTCATCCTCGTGCAGATAGCTCGCGATCCGCTGACGCAGGCCGGGGAGCCTGCTGGTCAGATCGGGGTGGGCCGCGATCACGCAGACCTCGGCCTCGTGCAGCGCCCGCCACGCCCGCTCGATGTGCCAGCCCGACCACCACGCCGCGATGGCGCGAAACCACCGTTCCTTGCATGTCAGCGCCTGGTCGACGATGTCGAGCGCGTCGGCGGCGGCGCGCCGTTCCTGCTCGGTGCCCGGCACCTCGGCCAGGTCGAGCAGCTCGGCACGCACCCTTCTGGCCCGCGACTCGACCGTGAGTTGCCAGTCGCTCGCACGGGCCTGGTTGGAGTCGACCCTGGTGGCCATCGTGATCACCTCGCACATCGATGATCGCATCCATCATGGACGGAAATCAGCGGCCGAACAGGGTGAAACCCCAGGCTGGTCGCTGGCCTCAGGCAGTGATGTTAACGCCTGGCGGGCAACTCGACGGCTACTTTCCGGTCACCGAGCGACCTCGGTGGCACGGCGGAGGCGAAGCGTCCGGTTCGCCGCTGGCAGGCGACGAACCGGACGCGACAGGACATTCCGAACGAGAGCTACTTGCCGGCGTAGGTCAGATTGACACCACTGTCAGGGTGGAACAGCTGCACCTTGTCGGTGTCGAACCACACGTCGAGCGCGACTCCCTCCGTCACGGTGGACGCCGCAGACAGCCTGGTCACCAGTTGGCCGCCGCTCGCCGGCACGTCGACCGAACCGGAGTCGGCGGCCAACTCGTCCAGTTCGGCGGAACTGGCCTGCTCGCCGTCGACGGTGAAATATGCGTACTTCTCCGACCCCATCGACTCGAGTACGTCGACATGGGCGGTGAACACCGTGCCGCGGGCACGACTGGCCTCGTCAACGAGTGCGGCGTCCTCGAAGTGCTCGGGACGTACCCCCAGCACGACGTCACGAGGCGCGTTCGCCGCCTCGACCCTGCGGCGAACCTCGTCACCGAGCCGCACCTGTCCGAGCGGAGTGCTGAGCTGCCCGTCGGCGAGCGTGGCCGGCATGAAGTTCATCGACGGCGCACCGATGAACCCGGCGACGAACAGATTCGCGGGGTGGTCGTAGAGGAACTGCGGTGCGCCGACCTGCTGAACGACTCCCCCACGCATCACCACGACCCGGTCCCCGAGTGTCATCGCTTCGGTCTGGTCGTGCGTGACGTACACAGTCGTCGTGCCCAACTGTTTCTGTAGTCGGGACACGGACGTGCGCATCTGACCGCGCAGCTTGGCGTCCAGGTTGGACAGCGGCTCGTCCATGAGGAACGCCTTGGGGTTGCGCACGATCGCCCGCCCCATAGCCACCCGTTGCCGCTGCCCGCCGGAAAGATTGGACGGCTTGCGCTCGAGGTGCTGGGTCAGGTCGAGGATCTTGGCCGCCTCGGTGACCTTCCGCTCGATCGTCGCCTTGTCCACTTTGGCCAGTCGCAGCGGGAAGGCCATGTTCTCGGCGACGGTCATGTGCGGATAGAGCGCGTAGGACTGGAACACCATGGCGATGTCCCGGTCCTTCGGTGCCCTTTCGTTGACCCGCTCGCCGCCGATGCGCAGCTCGCCCTCGGTGATATCCTCGAGCCCGGCGATCATGTTGAGTGTCGTCGACTTTCCGCAACCCGACGGTCCGACCAGGATGACGAACTCGCCATCGGCGATCTCGATGTTCACCTCGTGCACGGCGAGCGCGCCGTCCGGATAACGCTTTGTCACCTTGTCGAGAACTATCTCAGCCACGTTTCGTCCTCACCCCTTGACGGCGCCGGAGGTCAGCCCCGCGACGATGCGGCGCTGGAAGAACAACACGAACAGCACGATCGGAACGGTGATCACCACGGCGGCCGCGGCCACCTGTCCCGTTGGTTCCTCGAACTGGGAGGATCCCGTGAAGAACGACAGCGCCGCCGGCACCGTTCTCGACCGGGTGGTCGAGGTCAGCGAGATGGCGAACAGGAAGTCGTTCCAGCAGAAGATGAACACCAGGATCGCGGTGGTGAACACCCCCGGCGCCGCGAGGGGCGCGATCACCCTGCGGAATGCCTGCGCCGGCGTCGCTCCATCCATCTTCGCCGCCTTCTCCAGTTCCCACGGGATCTCGCGGAAGAATGCGGACAGCGTGTAGATCGCCAGCGGCAGCGCGAAGGTGATGTAGGGCAGGATCAGCCCGGGCCACGTGTCGAAAAGGCCGAGCGACCGTTCGATCTCGAACAGCGGCGACACCAGCGACACCTGCGGGAACATCGCGACCAGCAACGAGAATCCGACCAACAACTGCTTGCCGGGGAAGTCCAGCCGCGCGATCGCGTACGCCGCCATGGTGCCGAGCACGACGGCGATCGCGGTGGCGATCAGCGCGATTCCGATCGAGTTGACCAGCGCCAGCAGAAACTCGTTGGTGTGGAAGATGTCGATGTAGTTCTGTATGGACCACTCCCGGGGCACGAAGTTGCCGTCGGTGAGCGTGTTCTTGGACTTCAACGACAGCGAGAGGATCCACAGCACCGGGATGAGCGCGTAGACGACCACCACGATGTCGATGATCGACCAGCGGACCTTCCGTGCCCTGGTCTCGGCTCCTCCGATGACGGTCATCAGCGCTTGCCCCCCTGGTCGCTTCCTGGCGCGGCGGCACCGAATCCCTTGATGAACAGGAACGCGATGATCGCGACCGCGATGAAGATCAGCACTGCCATCGTCGAGCCGATCCCCAGGTTCAGGCCCTTGATCAGGTTGTCGTAGGTCAGCATGGACACCGAGCCGGTGCCCTGCGCACCGCCGGTGAGGACGAAGATGTTGTCGAAGACCCGGAACGCGTCGAGAGTGCGGAAGAGCAGCGCGACGAGGATCGCGGGCTTCATCACCGGCACGATGATCCTGACGAACCGCTGCCACGGCCCTGCCCCGTCCATCGAGGCGGCCCGCAGCAGGTCGTCGGGAACCAGGGCGAGACCGGCCATGAGCAGCAGCGCCATGAACGGTGTCGTCTTCCAGACCTCGGCGATGATGATGGCACCGAGGGCAGGCAGCCGTTCGGTGAGCACCGCCTTGTCGGGGCCGACAAGGTCGGCGAGGTAGCCGGTCTGCGGTGTCCACGCGTACTTCCAGCTGAACGCGGCGACCACGGTGACGATGCCGTACGGGATGAGCGCCACCGTGCGAATGAGGCCGCGCGCCACCAGTGTCCTGTGCATGATCAACGCGAGCGTCATGCCCACCACCAGTTCGATGACCACGGACACCACTGTGATACCCACGGTCACCACGACCGAGGTCCACCAGTAGCCGTCGGACAGCACGGTGAGGTAGTTCTGCAGTCCGACGAACTCGCGCTTCGCCGGGAACCTCAGGTCGAACCGCTGCAGCGACAGCCATATCGAGTAGACGATCGGCCAGCCGGTCACCGCGATCATCACGACCGCCGCCGGAGCACACAGCAGGAGGCCGAGCCTGCGTTCGGCTCGCTTGCCCTCACTCAGGACGGCCTTCGTCCTGCCTTGGGCGACGATGGGCGCGGCCTGACCGGCGGCCGGCACGGAACGCGTTGTGCCCGTCACGGCAGCACCCCCTTGGAGTCGAGCGCCTGCTGGATCTTGGTTCGCAGTTCGTCGGCCGTCGCCCGCGGATCGATGGCCGAAGGCGGAGACAGAATCGTCGAGATCAGCGTGGACACGTTCTGGTAGGCCGGGGTGATCGGCCGGGTGGCCGCGTCACGCAGTTCCTGTCTGATCGTGTCCTTCATCGGGTACGGGCCCGTCATCGCGGGGTCGTCGTAGACCGAGGAGATGGTCGGCGGCACGCCGTCGTTGATCGCGGAGTACTCCTGGTTGGCCGCGTTTCGCAGGCACAGTGCCGCGTCAAAGGCCTCGGCCTTGTGCGGCGAGAACGCGCTGACGGCGAGATTGCGACCGCCGATGGCCACGCGGCTCGGCTGGCCCGGATCGACGCCGGGTACGGGTGCCCATGTGAAGTGCTTGGCGAGATCTGGCTTGTCCGCCTGCATGGCGGCATAGACATACGGCCAGTTGACCTCGAAGGCGGACTGGCCGTTCTCCAACTCGTGGCGGGCGTCGTCCTCGATGTCGTTGGTCATCGACGGGCTGGTGACTCCGGCGGTCGCGAAGTCCTTCAGGGTCTGCAATGCCCGGATGGCGCCGTCGTCGAGCACGGCCTTCGTTCCGTCATCGGAAAGAATGTGACCCCCCGCGGAGGCGACCAGGGTGGCGAACTCGACGACGAGTCCTTCGTACTGCGCACCAGTGAACGCGATCTGATTGGGCTTGCCCTCGGCCTTCAGCCGCTCGGCCGCGGCGATCATGTCCGACCATGTCGTGGGCGGCGTCGACACAACGTCGTCTCGGTACCACAGCAGCTGCACGTTGGTGTTCTTGGTCGCCGCGTACAGTTTTCCCTGGTACTTCGCGGATTCCAGCGGAGCCGCGAGCACGTCCTTCTCCGCTTCGGCGCGCCGGTCCCCGGTCCATTCCTCGATCCAGCCCGCACCGGCGAACTCCGCGGTGAACGTCACGTCGAGGCCGAGCACGTCCATCCCGGTGTCGTTGGCGGCGAGGCGGCGAACCATCTGCTCGCGCTGGCCGTCCGCGTCACGGGGCAGCTTGTTGTAGACAATGGAGTACCGACCGGCGGCCTGCTTGCCGCAGTTGTCGATGACCTGCTGGAAATGCTCTTCTGGCGGCAGGTACACGTTGATCGTGATGCCGGCGTTCGGGCCTGATCCGCACGCGACCAACAGTGGCGCGACGACGGCCGCCGTTGCCAGCATCGCCGTGCACCGACGCCTCGATCGTCGGCGCCACCCGGTCCGGCCCGGCGGTGCTGTCGGTGGCCCGGCGGTTCTCATGGGCTCCGCCTCCCTTTCTCCGTCACGTCAGGGGAACGGTGTTCCGGCCCCCTGGGCGTGCCGTGTGTCGGTGGGCCGGCGTCAGGTGAACCTAGGGCGGTGACCGAGGTGCCGCAAGCGGCGGAGGCAACGATTCAGATACGCACGCCACCCATCACACCGGCTGAGCCCGCCTGTCAGGCGGTACCGGAGGACGGCCGCATCGCCAGCTTGGCAAGCAGGTCACGGGCCTGTTCGGCGTTGCGCGGCTGGCAGAGCACGTCGTACCGGCCGGCGACCAGCTGGCTGGCGGACTGGAAGTCACGCCGGCCTCTCGTTGAGGCGTAACCGACCGCGGCGAACACCATGAAGAAGACGACACCCAAGGCGAGGCACACCGCGATCTGTTCGAGCCCCGCGCCCTGCGCTCCGGTGAACAGGCTCAGCATGACGCCGACGAACAGGCCGAACCAGGCGCCAGACGCGGCACCGGCACCGAGCACCCGGCCCCACGACAACCGGCCGGTGACCCGCTCGACGAGCATCAGGTCGACACCGACGATCGTCACATCCTGCACCGGAAACTCGCTGTCGGCGAGGAAGTCGACCGCCCGCTGGGCCTGGCCGTATTCCTCGTATGAGCCGATGGGCCAGCCGGTCGGTCTTGTCGGCAGCCTCGGCACCCCGCCTTGCTGCCGGTTCGGCCCGGAGAAGGAGCTCGTCACCGTGGATCACCTCGTTCGCGGGTGGGTTACCCGCCATTGTCCCAACCGTTCCCGCCGCCCGCGAACCGGACGCACGGGGCTCGACCGTCACCGGCCGGGCGGCACCCACCTGTCGGCGCGGGACATGCCTGCAGCGCGCCCCTTGCCGGAGACCACCAGTGCCATCTTGCGGGAGGCCTCGTCGATCATCTCGTCGCCGAGCATCGCGGCGCCACGCGTGCCACCAGCCTCGGACGTGTAGTACTCGTAGGCGTCGAGGACGTTCTCGGCGTGATCATAGTCCCGCTGACCAGGACTGAACATCGCGTTGGCCGCCTCGATCTGACCGGGGTGCAGCACCCACTTGCCATCCAGCCCGAGGGCCGCGGAGCGCCCGGCGACCCGGGCGAACCCGTCGTGATCGTGGATTCGCGGATACGGACCGTCGATGGCCTGCAGGCCATTGGCCCGCGCCGCCATCAGGATGCGCATCAGGACGTAGTGGTAGGCATCGCCGACGTCGTAACCCGGTGGCTGCTCGCCGACGGCGAGCGAACGCATGGCGACCGACGCCATGAAGTCGGCCGGCCCGAACACGAGCGCCTCCAGTCTCGGCGAGGCCGCGGCGATCGTGTCGACCTCGACGAGCCCTTGTGCGTCCTCGATCTGCGCCTCGACGCCGATGCCGCCGGCCGGAAGTCCGATCGCCTTCTCGATCTGGGTCAGCAGCAGATCGAGTGCCTCCACCTGCTTGGCGGTCTGGACTTTGGGCAGCACGACACAGTCGAGGTTGGCGCCGGCGCCCTCGACCACCTCCATCACGTCGCGATAGGTCCATTCCGTCGTCCAGTCGTTGACTCGGACCGCCCTGACCCGGTGGTCCCAGCCGCCTTCGTTCAGCGCGGCGACGATCCTGGCGCGGGCCGCCGGCTTGGCCAGCGGCGCACAGGCATCCTCCAGATCGAGGAACACGTGGTCGGCCGGGAGCGTCCTGGCCTTGTCGATCATCTTCTGGCTGGATCCCGGCACGGCGAGACAGGATCGGCGGGTGCGCGACACGGCCACGGCGAGAACCTCCTCGCGGCCGACAGTACCGGGCGGTGCGGCGCGTACATGGCAGGCTGGTGCGGTGGAGATCACCCGACCGCTGGACGCCGCGCTGCGCAAGGCCGGCGCGGTGTGGGTCGCCCCGACCGGGCGGCGACCGAGACTGGTGTGGACCCTGTGGCGCGACGGCGGGTTCTGGGTCGCGGTCGGCGGCGGCGAGCAGGACGTGCCCGGCCTGACTGACGGCGCCTCGTGCACGGTAACGGTGCGCTCGTCGACAACACATGCACATCTGCTCGACGTTCCCGTGGTGGCGGCACTGGTCGACCCAGACGACGGCACCGCGTCCGCGCTGGCGGCCGCACGACACAACGCCCAGCCACGCTGGACCCAGGTCTACCGACTCACACCAACCGGGTGACGCAGTGGGCTCGCGCACGAAACGCGCCGTGAGGGGCGCCTGAGGTTAGCCTTCTCGGGTGGCAGCCATGAACAGGGTCTTCGCCGCCCAACTGGCCGGATTGCCGGTTTTCGGGCCGGACGGGGAGCCGATAGGCAAGGTCAGGGACCTGGTTGCCGGCCTGCGGGTCGGCAGGCAGCCGCCGAGGGTGCTCGGCGTCGTCGTCGAAATGGTCACCCGCAGACGGATCTTCGTGCCGATGCTCAGGGTGTCCTCGATCGAGCCTAACGCGGTTACCCTGAGCACCGGTTCGGTGAACCTGCGACGCTTCACCAAGCGCCCGACCGAGGTCCTGGTCGTTGGCCAGGTGCTCGACGCCAGGGTCACGGTAGCCGCGACCGACATCCCCGCTGTGGTGGTCGACGCGGCCATGGAGCCGACGAGGACGAGAGACTGGATGATCACCAGGGTCGCCGTGCGCGAACGGATGGGGCGGCTCGGCCGCCGCGGGCCGGTCCAGGTGCTGCGCTGGGAGGAGGTCACCGGGCTCGGATTGGCCGAACTCGTCTCACAGCCGCAGGGTGCTCACCAGCTGATCGCGGTTTTCGACACGATGCGGGCGGCTGACGTGGCCTATGCGCTGCACGAGTTGCCGGCCAAGCGGCGCTACGAGGTGGCCGACGCGCTCGATGACGAGCGACTCGCCGACGTCATCGAGGAGCTGCCCGAGGACGACCAGAAGGATCTGCTCGCCCATCTCGACGACGAGCGGGCCGCCGACATCCTCGAGGCGATGAACCCCGACGACGCGGCCGACCTGCTCGCCGGACTGCCCGAACTGGACAAGAACCGGCTGCTGGAGCTGATGGAGCCGGAGGAGTCCGCGCCGGTGCGCCGGCTGCTGGAGTACTCCTTCGACACGGCGGGCGGTCTGATGACCCCGGAACCGGTGGCGCTGACACCCGACGCCACGATCGCCGAGGCACTGGCGAGGGCGCGCAACCCCGACCTGACGCCGGCGCTGTCCAGCATGGTGTTCGTCTGCCGACCGCCGACAGGCACCCCGACCGGCCGCTACCTCGGCTGCGTTCACCTGCAGCGGCTGCTGCGCGAGCCGCCCTCTGACCTGGTCGCCGGTGCCCTCGACGCGGATCTGCCGAGGCTGCCTCCCACCGCGCCGCTGATGGAGGTGACCAAGTACTTCGCGACCTACAACCTGGTGTGCGCCCCGGTCGTCGACGACGAGGAGCACCTGCTGGGTGCGGTCACCGTGGACGACGTGCTGGACCACCTGCTTCCGGCTGACTGGCGGGAGAGCGGGCTGCGCGAGGACACCAGGGACCCCGACACCCAGGACGAAGCCACCGGGGAGGTCACCCATGCCTGAGCTGCTGCCCTCACGCCGGCGGCTCGACCAGCCCCGCCGGCCCCGCCGATGGGCGATCGAGGTGGATCCGGAGGCGTTCGGGCGGTTCTCCGAACGGCTGGCCCGGTTCCTCGGCACCGGCACGTTCCTGTTCTGGCAGACGCTGATCGTGGCCGTCTGGATCGCGGTGAACCTGCTCGCGGCCCAGCTCCGGTGGGACCCCTATCCGTTCATCCTGCTCAACCTGGCGTTCTCGACACAGGCCGCGTACGCGGCGCCGTTGATCCTGCTCGCACAGAACCGCCAGGACGACAGGGACCGGATCTCGTTGGAGGAGGACCGGTCGCGTGCGGCGCAGACCAAGGCCGACACCGAGTTCCTCGCTCGGGAGCTCGCGGCGCTGCGGCTGGCGATCGGCGAGGTGGCGACACGGGACTACCTGCGCGGCGAGCTGGACCGGCTGCGTGGTGACCTGGCGCGCGGGCGGAGTGGAAGCAGATCGTCCGGCAAAGCGCGCAAGGACCCCGGTCCGGTGAGCGAACCGGCTGACACCGACGCGCGCTGGGATGTCGAGGACTCGGTGACCCGACACTGACGACGGATGGGCTCGGACACGTGCGCGAGAATGCCGACATGCCTGTCGTCGTCGGCGCCGCGATCGTCCGTTCCGGGCGCGTTCTCGCCCAGCAGCGGGCCTTCCCGCCCGACTGCGCGGGCCGGTGGGAGTTCCCCGGCGGTCGGGTCGAGGCCGGCGAGTCGGAAACCGACGCGCTCGCCCGGGAGTGCCGGGAGGAGCTCGGGGTGTCCGTGCGCCCCGGCCAGCGCCTTGGCGCCGACCTGCCGCTGGCGAACGGGACGGTGCTGCGGATCTATCTCGCCGCACTCGTCGATCCCCGCGCCGAACCGGTCGCCGTCGAGCACGGCGCCCTGCGCTGGGTCGACTCTGCCGAGCTGTCCACGCTGCCCTGGCTCGACGCCGATGTGGCCGTACTGCCCGACCTCCGTGTCGTGCTCGCCGGCGGGCCCGTGCACTAGCCCGGTGGCCAGGACCGATGCGGCCAACCTCACCGGGCGGGCGTCACCGGGACCACGGGCGAGCCGGTATCCTCAGTCCGGACGATCGTGACCCGCCCCCGAATCCGCGATGCCGGTGAGAGTCGGCGGGACCCCATCAGATTCACACAGCACTAGGAGTTCCGCGTGCCAACGGCCGCCAATCACGCGAGCCTGCACACCAGGACCGATCTGCGCAATGTCGCGATCGTCGCACACGTCGACCACGGCAAGACCACCCTCGTCGATGCCATGCTCCGCCAGTCGGGTGCCTTCTCCGCCCGCGCTGAGCTGGTCGACCGGGTGATGGACTCCGGCGAGCTCGAGCGGGAGAAAGGCATCACCATCCTGGCCAAGAACACCGCGGTGCGGCGCACCACCGCCGACGGTGAGGTCACGATCAACGTGGTGGACACTCCGGGGCACGCGGACTTCGGCGGCGAGGTGGAGCGTGCGCTCGCCATGGTCGACGGCGTGCTGCTGCTGGTGGACGCCAGCGAGGGACCGCTGCCGCAGACCCGGTTCGTGCTGCGCAAGACGCTGGCCGCCGGCCTTCCGGTGGTACTCGTGGTGAACAAGGTCGACCGTGCCGACGCCCGGATCGCGGAGGTCGTCGAGGAGACCCACGACCTGCTGCTCGACCTCGCCACGGAGGTCGGCGCCGACGAGGAGGTCCTCGACCTCCCCGTTGTCTACACCTCGGCCCGCGCCGGCCGGGCCAGCCTCTCCGCGCCGGCCGACGGCCAACTGCCTGACGGGCAGGACCTTGACCCGCTGTTCGAGGTCCTGCTCAGCCATGTGCCGGCCCCAACCGGTGACCCGGACGCCCCGTTGCGTGCGTTGGTGACCAACCTCGACGCCAGTTCCTTCCTCGGCAGGATCGCACTGTGCCGCATCCACTCGGGTCGGATGCGCAAGGGGGGACTCGTGTCCTGGTGCCGAGAGGACGGCTCGGTGCAGCGCGTCAAGGTCACCGAACTACTGGTGACCGAGGCACTCGACCGGGTGCCGGCCGAGGAAGCCGCGGCCGGTGAGCTCGTCGCCATCGCCGGCATCGCCGACATCACTATTGGTGACACCTTGGCCGACCCCGAAACCCCAGATCCGCTGCCCAGGATCACGGTTGACGAGCCGGCGATCTCGATGACGATCGGGGTGAACACCTCACCGCTCGCGGGCAGGGGCGGTGGCACGAAGTTGACGGCGCGCCTGGTCAAAGCGAGGCTGGACGCGGAACTTGTCGGCAACGTCAGTGTCCGGGTACTGCCGACGGAGCGTCCTGACACCTGGGAGGTGCAGGGCCGCGGCGAGCTGGCGCTCGCCATCCTCGTCGAGCAGATGCGCCGGGAAGGCTTCGAACTGACCGTCGGCAAGCCGCAGGTCGTCACCAAGATCGTCGACGGTCAGCTGTGCGAACCGTTCGAGCGGCTCAGCGTTGATGCCCCCGAGGAACACCTCGGCGCGCTCACACAGCTGCTCGCCGGCCGCAAGGGGCGCCTGGAGCACATGGGGGGCCACGGCAGCGGCCGGATCAAGCTGGACTACGTGGTGCCCGCACGCGGCCTGATCGGCTTTCGTACCGAGTTCCTCACCGAAACACGGGGCACTGGTATCGCCAACCACGTGTTCGACGGCTATTTCCCGTGGGCCGGCGAGATCCGCACCCGGCACAGCGGTTCACTGGTCTGTGACCGGGCCGGAGCGATCACCGCGTATGCCATGATCCAGTTGGCCGATCGGGGAACCTTCTTCGTGGAGCCGGGTTCAGACGCCTACGAGGGCATGGTCGTCGGAGAGAACCCACGGGCCGAGGATCTCGACATCAACGTGTGCCGGGAGAAGAAGCTGACCAACATGCGCCAGTCGACCGCGGACGTGATGGAGACACTGGCCCGCCCGCGCACACTGTCGCTGGAGGAAGCACTCGAGTTCTGCGCGAGCGACGAATGCGTCGAGGTCGCGCCGCAGGTCATCCGGGTTCGCAAGCTGGTGCTCGACGGCACGGCCCGCGGCCGGGCGCGGGCGCGGGCCAAGGCCCGTGACCGGCTGGCCCTGAGCTGAGAAGACGTCAGCTCCCGATTCCGGTCAGCGCCCGGACCTCCATCTCCGCCTGAAGCGCGGGGTCCGACCGATCCCTTCCTATCAGCGTGCCGATGACCGCACACGCGAAGGAGAGCGGGATCGACACGATTCCCGGATTGTTCAGGGGAAACCAGTGGAAATCGACGTTAGGCAGTATCGACGTCGGAGAACCCGACAGCACCGGCGAAAAAACCATCAGGACCAGGCAGGACAGCAGCCCTCCATAGATACCGCACAGCGTGCCGGTTGTGGAGAACCGCTTCCAATACAGCGACAGCACTATCGCCGGCAGATTGGCCGAGGCGGCGAGCGCGTACGCGAGACCGACCAGGAATGCGACATTTTGACCGTTGGCGACGATTCCACCGCAGATCGCGAGAGCACTGACGACGACCGCGGTCGTCCTGGCCACCCGGACCTCGGAACCAATACCCGTCTTCCGGAAGACCCGCGCGTACAGGTCGTGGGCGAATGATGCGGATGCGGTCAGGGTGAGCGCGGCGATCACCGCGAGGATGGTGGCGAACGCGACGGCCGAAATAATGGCCAGCAGCAGGGTGCCGCCGATGTGGAAGGCCAGCAGCGGCACCGCGGAGTTCTCGCCCCCCGGGGCCGACCTGATTGCGTTCGATCCGACCAGCGCCGAGGCGCCGTAGCCAAGTGCCAGGGTGCCAAAGTAGAATATCGCGGCCCACGACGTCACCCACACCACAGACTTGCGGGCTTCTCTGGCATTGGGCACCGTGTAGAACCGCATCAGGAAGTGCGGCATTCCGGAGGCACCCAGCAACAACGCCAAGGCAAGTGAGATAAAGTCCAACTTGGCGGTGTCGTTTTTCCCGTACTGAATGCCAGGCCCCAGTATCCTGTCGCCCAACGAATTGTTGCTCGACGCGGCGTCCAGCAGTGATGAGAGGTTGAAACCGAACTTGCCGAACAGGAAGATCACAATCAACACAACGGCGAACAACATCATGCTCGCTTTGATCATCTGTACCCATGTCGTGCCGGTCATCCCACCGACGAGCACGTAGAAAAGCATGATCACGCCAACTACGGCGATCACCACCGCCTGTTGCTGCTTGCTGTGCAAGTCGAGTAGCACCCCGATCAGCGCACCGATACCGGCCATCTGAGCCAGCATGTACATGAGCGAGATCAGCAGTGCGGAGACGGCGGCCGCGGATCTGACCGGACGCTGCCGCGCCCGGTAGCTGATGACGTCGCCTATCGTGAATCGTCCGGTGTTGCGCAGCGGCTCGACGACCAGCAGTTGGGCCACGAACCATGTGACGAGAAATCCCAATGAATAGAGGAACCCGTCGTATCCGTTGATCGCGATCGCGCCCGCTATGCCGAGAAAAGAAGCCGCTGAGAGATAGTC
>Ga0213875_10000916_pt1 | contig 21346 bp, 13 predicted proteins | sample BarmaccomBMRX_R8_FD_160105 | JGI IMG/M metagenome (GOLD analysis project Ga0213875, IMG submission 160105) | Root-associated microbial communities from Barbacenia macrantha in rupestrian grasslands, the National Park of Serra do Cipo, Brazil - RX_R8 | ecosystem: Host-associated > Plants > Roots... | reverse complement strand
ATTTTCGTGATCCTGAGTTACGTCGTCCTGCCCGGCGTGAATTTGGAAGAAGCGCCTCTGCTCCTCGATCTGGTGCAGCAACTGAAGGTAGCGGGCGCGAAATTCGCGAGGCCGGTGCGTGAGGGGCAGGCCATTTTGCATCAAGTTGAGGTCCGGGGGGATTACTGGAGCATATTCAAGAGAATCGTCGACCATGCCGGCCAGATCCATTACAAACGCCTGCTCATGTTTTTCGACCCGTTGGCTCACTTACTCCCCATTGAGCAACCCGCTTCCCAGAAGGGCCTATGGGGACTCGCCACGGATCTCTGCCAATGTGACAATACCGAATTAATTGAAGTAAACGGCAGTTCAGGAGACGTGTACTACTGCCGGATCCGCCACAAACTGGGAAATCTCTGGGAACAGGATCTCACACGGTTGTGGCAGAGCCATCCCGTATTGGTTGGTTTACGGAGCAAAACACCCGGTGGGGCGTGCGACGGCTGTGATGCCTGGAAAGGCTGCCGCGGAGGATGTCCCGCCGTCGTGCATGGCAACACAGGGCTTACTCTCCTGCAGGATTCGGATTGCCACCGCGTTCAGGAACAGGCAGCGCCGCCGGTAACCTTCGGACGGGGTCCGTTCTCAAGCACAAAGCCGCTGGGTGTCGGCGAATCACTCGAACTCCTCGGGAAGCGCATGCGCGATATGGCCTATTTTGTGGTGTTGCGTTAAGCCGACGGAACTCCGTCCATCGTGGAACCACCCTGTCCACCAACAAATAGGGCGAAGACAAGGCAACTTTTTCGCCACCCATTCGAGAATTCATGTGAGGTCAACATGCGAAGAATGTTACTCATGCTTCTCTCGATACCGGCGGCCTTCTCGCAGCCGTCGCAGCCGGCTGTATCGGAATGGGAATATCAGACTGTTCATTCGGATGCTGATCTGGACCGGCTCAGCCGGAAGGGCTGGGAATTCGTGGAGATAAAGTCGGACAAGCAGGGCCACCATTATTTGCTGAAAAGGTTAAAGGAAGCGCTGCCGGCAGCTGGATTCAGGCCGCCGGTTCTCGTGAGCAAGGTTGAGCCGGAGTACACACCCGAGGCAAAAGCGCGAAAGATAGAAGGCACGGTCACTCTCTACGCAGAAGTGAATCGGGACGGAAAAGCCGTAAATATTAAGGTCACTCGATCACTCGATCGCGGACTGGACGGTAAAGCAGTCGAGGCAGTAAAGAATTGGCAATTCCGGCCCGCGACAAAAGACGGCGAGCCCGTGTCCGTCTCCGCCACGATCGCGGTAGATTTCCGGTTCCCTGAGCTTCCGGTCTTCGAAGCCGAGCATCCCGATCCGCCCGCGCCCCACGACCAGTGGGAGCCGCTTACGACGTACGTTCCCAAATTCTAATTCCTGCGCCTTCAAGCCATCATTCTTCTTCCGCAACAGCACTGCTTGTATTACTCTACAGAGCGCAGGTAGTCGGCCTCTCTCACCGAATTCACAATCACCCAGTCAGCGCCCGAATGGAGGTCTCTCAGGTGAAGTTCCTGCTGGTAGATGTAATACAAACGCTTCGCCACGGAATTCAGATAAACAGCCCGTAACGCCGGTTCCGCTAAGAGCTGCATCTTGCCCGTGCGAGTATTTCTAATCCAGAGTTCCTGCCGGCTTCCGTCCAATGCAAAACGGCCGAACATCATCTCCTCTAAACCGGCAGCCATAGGATAACGGTACGAGTACCGGGCCTCCGAAGCCCAATCGGTTTGGAGGTCTGTGCCGTCTATCTTTATTGAAGCGATCCTGGACTTACTGAGATAATGCCGATCATCCAGTGGAACCGAATCGTCCACAGTAAAGTAAATCCGGTCATCCGGCCCCCAGGCCACGGACAGGAGAAATCCTTTGTTGGCAGGCAGGCTGAAGATCCTGTGAAGGCCGGCGTTTGACGAGAGAGACTCCAGAACATACAAACTCTTCTGATCCGCACCGGCCAGCATATCCCTTTGCGGCGACTTACTCAGGAAATGGATGCCGATACCGGACGAGACTTGTTGTATTCGGCTGGACTCGTATTGGAATTGAAACACGCCCAAATATCCTGAATTCCCCGGATGGTGGACCAGTGCCTCCCTGCCAAACAGAATGGTCGACGCGTTCCGCCAAACAGGCGAGTGAACACGGCCGCTTCCCATGTTCAGAGTTAGTAGTTGATCCTCATTACCATATTCATCCGCGAGGGAAATGGGGGAATCGGCAGACACGTCCGGCTCCCACTTCCTGCCCTGTTGGCTTACCAGGGAACCTCGATCGAGCGCCAGTACTTTCGGCATCCCTCCGGAAGAGCTGGGTAACAGCGCATCGTTGTTGACTCGCGTCCCGCCTTGTTTAAGGATCAATAATTTTTTAATCACAGGGTGGTTCGGCGCCGTAAATGAGACCTGCCTGGCCCCGGCAGGCAATTGGATTTCGTAGCGCCCCCTGATATCAGAGATGACCTTCCGCGATTTCCAGGCGACTTCTACTCCACTCAGAGGCGTCATGGAGCCGGCGTCAACCACCGTGCCCTTAACAGTCTCTGGCTGAGGTGTTCGAGTCAAAGCTAATAACAGCAGGTCGGCAGCACCCAAGCCCAGAACCTGCAACCTCCAGTAACGGCAATTGGATTTTCTCAAGGTGGTAATTCCGGCTCAAGGATTTCAAACCAAGAAAGGCCGGGGCGCCGCCCTTGCGGTTGCCTCGGCCTCAATGATTCAGATTGGTAACGAGGTCTACCAGCCACTGAAAACGTCGCTGATAGCATCGCCGACGGCGCTGGCCGCATCGCTGACAGCACTGGCCGCGCCACTCACAACGTCCCCTACGGCGTCGCCAACCCCGCAAACGAAGCCCCCGACATTTCCATTGCACAGATCTTCAAACGCTCCGCCGGCAGCGTCCCAGGCCTCGCCGATCCCATTGCACACATCGCCACACACCGCTCCGGCGCCGTTGAGGATATCTCCGAAGGGTTGAACGATATTCTGCAGAACAGGAATGCCGTTTACTTCGTTGTTGAGCCAACTCGCACCCAACTGTAACCCGGCTCCGATACCGCAGCCGATCGTTTGAGGAATACCGCCAAGCACATCCGCGATGCCATGGACCTCACTCCCGAAGCCGGTCGGCGGGTAAATCCGCCCGAGCCCATTGGTGATGTTGGTAACGCCGCTCAAAACTCCCAGAGTTCCCTGAACGCCGTTGTCGTTTCCGGGAGGAAGGTTCGCACCCGCAGGACCGTACGCCATGAAATAGTTGTTGAACCCGCCCGGTACGTTGCTCCACATCTTCTCGAAGTCGGAAACCGACATACGCTGTTCGGTGTCTCGATTCGGATCGTGGTAAGTGACGTACTGCTCGCCTGTAGCTGGATCCGTGCCATAGCCGGTAATGGCGATGTAGTGCAGACCACTGACACTGAAGTTACCCTGGCTTCCGCCGTTAGATACCGGCACACTATCGTCGCCTTCCACCAGGGCTTGCACCGGGTATCCGGAATCGATCATGCTCTTCACCTGATCCCAGCTACCGTTGTTGTATCCTTCGGCTGACAGCCCATTTTGATGCGCAAAGTTGATCATGTCCTCCGGCGCCGTAAAGGTATTTAGCTTTCGAATCACATTGTCAACATCCGCCTGAGTCATAGGCACGCCTAGGTAAGACATGATCTCCGCAAGCGTGGTCGTTCCGCAGGAATTACCCTGCTGAATGTAATACGGCATGTTGTCGACGTTGGGCAGTGTGGTACCGCCGCTACCGGTCAGCGCCGAGGTTGCGGTTCCTACGGAAAGGTCTTTCGCGCGAAAGCCGGCCAGCAAAACCTTAGCCAGATTTTGGGGGGCCGCGCTTGCAGCCGTATTAGAAGTTGTAACTTGGCCGGCTGGTACCTGGTCAAATTGCTCGGGTAATCCCTTGGCCGGCCAGAGTGCCTGGCCGGTTGATATATTTACCGGCTGCGCTCCATCGGACGGGACTTGCTCTAGTGCCTGTAACTGCTCCTCGCTATTTCTTAGTAAGGACGGTGTAAAGGTCTCAACTGCGTTCATAATAATCTCCTTGTATAAATGAACCTTCCAAACACTGATGTCTGGCTTAAAAAGAACTCACCAGTGTTTTCGCGGGCGCTGAAGAAAAGTTGCGTCGTCGGTGCGCGGCGCGCCCGATGTGGAAGAAAGAACGCGAGGTGCTGGTGAGGATGTTAAATCATTGCCGCCCGCGGCGCAACAAATCGGCTCAGGAACCGATAACTTTGCTGTGTGCGCATTCAAGGAGATGGCTATGAACCCAATCAACGCCTCAAACTACAATCGATTTCTTGAGCCGATTTCTGATCCGAACGCAGGCGGAGTGACTTCTGTGCCGTCCCCGGCATCAGGAACGCAGCAAAACACGGCTGCCCAAAACGCTTTCTCAGAATTTCAAAAGTACGTTCTATCCGGGAATCAGAATGCGCTCAGCAGTTCATCGCAGACATCAAGCGCCCCCTCCGAAGCCTATCTAAACAATCTGCTTCTGAATATATGGCGTGCCATTTGCGACAGTTTGAACCCCTCGGGGAAAACGGCCGGCGATCAGCCGATACCGGTCGGTTTCGAGAGCGGGTCTCACCCGATTACCGGGATGGGTTACAACCAACAGGCCAACCCCATGTATTACGCCGATAATGCGACGGCGCAAAACCTGGCCGCCGCCCTCGGTGCAAAGGTTGTCCAGGCAAGCCCATTTGGCATGGGTCCGGATAGTGTGTTCCAGGCGCCATCAGCTAACACGTTACAGTTTCCGGGCGGACAAACGATTAATGCCGGCGTCCTCGCGAATCTGCTGAACAAAGGCTATTCCCGCGAATACGTCCAGTCGGAACTCACTCAGGCACTCGCGGAGAATGGCGTGACTGGTATTACCCCTGACTTATCCAAGCTCTATCCATAAGAATCTCGTGTAGCATTCCGTAGGGTGTTTTCAATATTGCCGGATTAACAAGAATGCGGCGTAAGTGAGGGCGGTTTCAGTGCACGGATCGCCCCGCAGATCTGTGCCGCTTAGCTGATGACGGTATTGCTCCAGCGCGCCCTGGCGGCTGCACTGCTGCTCCCGACTTCCCCCTTTGACACTCCACACCGTGCTCTTTCAAATCATGCCGTTGCGCGATCTGTCGCGGCAGATATGCCGCGATCATCGCCCGGCATTCATTGACTTACAGCCCGACTCAGAAAACTTAAAACAGCCGCGATACGACACAACGATCGAGCAACAATTTTACGGCGCTACAGATAACTAGAACGAAGTTTACAACTGCAACATCCAGTTTGGAGGCAAACAATGGAAATCCGAAGCAATTCTCTTTTTAATTACCAGCCTGTTGACGCAACGATGTTAGCTGAGCCCACGGCAGTTCCGGCTCAGCAACCTTCTGCTCCTACGCCGAATGGCAGCCTCTGGGGAAATGTACTGCGCGGTGCCTCGCAAACAGGACTGCAGAAAGGCGTGGACAAATTAAAGCAGCAAGGCATCTGGCATCCTACCGATTCTTCGAAGAACGATAGTTCCACGTCATTAGGAAACGTCGGCGGTGAAAATCTGCCGGGTAATCTCAACTCGTTGGGGGCGGATCGGCCGGGCAACAACATGGCGCAATTCGAATGGCACCTGTTCCAGACCGGAGATGTGAACTACAGCGATTCTGGAAACTGGGGCAAGCTCTCCGCCAGCGGCTCCACAGATTTTCTGCAGGTGCAGGGTCGTGCCTACGAAAACACGGGGTTCAACGATTGGACGGCATCGGCGAGTGTCGGCGTTCAAGGCCGTGCCGACTTGGTGCACTCTCATTACCAGGGTGAATACGACAGCCCTTCGCTCTACAATCTGGGCGGCCACGACATCGACTCCCAAACTAAACTGAGCGCCGATGCAGAGGCCGGAGTTAGCGGATTTGCCGAGGCAGGTATCGGGGTCGGCAAAAGTGACTACGTTGATCTGGGCGCAGGCGGATTCGATGGTGCCAGCGCTACCCTTAAAGGTTCCGAGGACCTGGGCGACTTTGGCGGGGTGAACGGGGATGTCACGGGCTGGACTGGCGTCGGCGCAAAGGTCGATGTCGACGCGGGCTATAAGAACGGTAAGTTCAGCTTCAATTTCGGCGCAGGACTGGCTCTGGGACTCGGCGCCGACTATGATTGGGGATTCACCATCGATTTCGGAAACATTGCGGACAGCCTATACAATGTCGCTGCGGACGGCATCGACGGCGTGGCTGACGCCGGTAAATGGGTGGCAGGCGCCGCCAGTGATGCCGCCGGGTGGGTGGGCGATGCTGCGCAAACCGTCGGTGACACCGCAGAGGGCGTCGTCAGTGATGTCGGTAGTGCCGCCGGGGACGTGGTCAGTGATGTCGGTAGCGCCGCCAGTAATGTAGCTAGCGATGTGGGCGGGGCGATCAGTGACGCCTGGGACTCCATCTTCTGACCTAACCACCAGGCTGGCCTCGGACACGCCGGGTATCACCCCTACCGGACGTATCTGCAACCAACCCCGCCTGTTAAATAGTTGGCGGGGTTGCCGTTTGTCCGACCGGGCTTACGTTGAATTGCACCAGAGCCGTATATAATTGTTCAAGCTATAGGCGCCCGAAGGGACTCTTCGCGCCTGCTTTTCATGCCGGACGCGCTGCCTTCCCACATTGGAAGATTCCAGGTACGATCCGAGCTGGGCCGAGGAGGGTTCGGTAAGGTCTTCTGCGCTTTCGACCCCACGGTCGGGCGTCTGGTCGCCATCAAGGTTCTCACCGAGGCCGGCAAAGACGTACTCAGTCGCTTTCGCAACGAGGCCTTCGTTGCAGGCAACCTCCGGCACGAAAACATTGTAACGGTTTATGAGTATGGGGAATTCGAAGGCAATCCCTTCCTGGTCATGGAATACCTGGAAGGCGAGGATCTGCACGAAATCATCGCATCGCATAAACCGCTGAGCCTTCTGCAAAAGTGCAACATCATGTCGCAGGTGGCCGAAGGGTTGTACTGCGCGCACCGGAACGGCGTAGTGCATCGCGACGTCAAGCCCGCCAATATTATGGTGCTCGGCGACGGCCGCGTCAAAATCATGGATTTCGGCATCGCGCGGCTGGCCGGCGATCGCAATGTCACCCGCCTGACGCAAGAAGGGTTCGTCATCGGCACCCTCCTTTACATGGCTCCGGAACAACTCTCCGGAGGCGAAGTGGATGCGCTCTGCGACATTTTCGCCTTCGGCGTCCTGTTTTACGAGTTACTGACGGGCAGGCATCCCTTCCAGGCTTCTGATGCCCGCGCGCTCATGTACAAGACCAGTTTTGAGGATCCTCCTCCCCTGCGAGACTGGGTGCCGGATTGTTCCGAGGCGCTTCAAAGGGCCATCTCGCGGCTGCTGCATAAGGACCGGCAGCTAAGATATCAAAATCTTAAGGAACTTCAGCTCGACATAGAGCCGGTGTGTATCGAACTGCAGCAGCAGCAGGCCGCAACCCTGCTGAAGCAGGCTCAGGAACTGTACGCCCGGAAGCAGTTGGAATCCGTGCAGCCTCTGGTTTTGGAGGTTTTGGATCTCGATCCCTCCAACCGGCTGGCGCGCTCACTTTGGGAAGACCTGCAAAAGCAACTCCAGTTGCGCACTCTCCAACCGCGCATCGATGCCCTGCTGAAATCCGGTGAGAACCATCTGACGCAACGCCGCTTCGCCGAGGCCGTCCAGAGCTTCGATTCCGCGCTCAAACTGGACCGCGATAATCCCGATATTCAGAGCCGGCGGGCCGAAGCTCAGGCCATGCTGGAACGTAGCAAACAGGCGGCTGCGCTACTCGGGGACGCGCATGCCGAGTTCGATCGTAAGAACCTGACATCCGCTCACAGAATCGTTACCGAGGCGCTCCGGCAAGACCCCCTGCATCCCGAAGCCGGCAAAGTCCTGGAAATGGTGGAGCACGCCTTGGAGTACCGGCAGAGGGAACGGCGGGCGGAAGAAGCGCTCGCGCGAGCCGACACATTCCTGGTGATGAATGACCACGACCAGGCGACGGCGGTGTTAAGCGCGTTGGGCCCAATGCCGGAATTTCCGAAGGTGCAAAGCCTGCTGGCATGGATCGAGGTCGAAAAGGGTCGATACGAAAAGCGCCAAAGGCTGCAAACCGAGATCGCGGCGGCTACTGATCTGGTACGCCAGCAGCGCTACCAGGAGGCAGTCGGCAGTCTGGACAAGCTTGCAGCTGAGTTTCCGGACAGCCAGGAGGTGGCTCACCTTCGCGCATATGCCCGCAAGGAACTGGATGCAGAGGTTAGATCCCGTGCGCTGGCGGGGATTGCGGATCAAGTGAGCGCTCTTGAGAGCGCCTACGATTTCGACCAGGCACTGGCGGTCCTCGACCAGGCACTCAAAACCTACCCCGGAGAGGGCATTCTGATCCGGCTGCTCGGCGGCACGCTTTCGGCCAAGGCAGACTGGAATCGGCAGCGCGCGATTCGCGCCACTCTGGCGCAGTGTAAGCAACTGCAATCCCAGGGTCAGTTCGCCGAGGCCATCCAGGCGGTAGAGTTCGCCGCGCGAGAGTATGGATCTCAGCCGGAACTGGTAGAAACCCTGCAGCAGCTCGAAAGCGAATGGGAGCAGCAGCGGCGAGCTGAGGCCATTCGGGAGGCCACGAATCGCGCGGCCGCGCTATTAGGGGAAGACCGGGCAGAAGACGCCGTTCAACTGATTCGCCAGACGCTTCGGGAGTGTCCTGGGGAACCTGGTTTAACCGATCTGCTGGCGCGGGCGCAGGAGCGCGCCGCCGCCTTGCAGCACGCCCGCGCTGTCGATGCCATCCTCCGGGAAGCGGCCGCTCATGCCACCGCCCGGGCGTTCGACCGCGCCTTTGAGGTGCTTGCCCGAGGATTAAAGGCTTGGCCGCAAGACGAGGCCATTCTGCGGCGCCAAGAGGCTCTGCAGTCGGAGAAACGGGCGTGGGAGCGCGCACAGGCAGTTCAGAACGCGGTGCAATCCGCGAGGCAATTGGGCTCGCAAGGGGAGCTTACCGAAGCGGTGCGGCATCTCGATTCAGCCCTCGAGACACTCTCCGACGAACCCGCCTTGCTCGAGCTGCGGCAACACTTCGAGCGCGAGCTTGAAGAACGCCGGAAGCGGGAAGCCGTCCAACATACCGCGGCTGAAGCCCGCCGGCTCCTCGATGCGGACAGTCCCGACCAGGTTGTGAAACTGCTCGACCCTGTCATGGCAGCCTATCCGGGCGAGCCGGAACTGGAAATGCTGGCCTCAGACGCACAGGCGCGCATCCGCGAACGCGAAATCACCGCTGCCGTTGCACGGCTGATTGAGGAGGCTCGCGGGCTTGCCGCGGCGCGGCAATTTGATCGGGCGCTCGAAGTACTCGACCAGGCTGTACCGGCTTTTCCCGGAGAGTCCGCCCTGACACGCGAGCTGCAAGCTATCCGGACTGCAAAGGCAGCCTGGGACCGCGAGCAGGCGATTGCCGGGATGCTACGGAGTGTCGGTCAATCGCGCCAGGCATTGCAATACCCGGAAGCCTTGCAAACGGTGGCTCAGGGTCTGCGGCAGTACCAAGGCGATCCGGAGCTGCTGAAAGTGCAGCGCCAACTCGAAAGCGAGTGGGAGGAGCACAAACGGCGTGAGGAGATCAAGAAAGCGGAATCCCGGGCCGGTTCGCTGATTGACGGCGGCCGGTTCGATCAGGCAATCGAGTTCTTGCGGGCTGCGTTGGCGCGATATCCCGGCGAGGGTGGACTGCAGCAGTTGCTGGTCCGCGCCGAAGAGGAACTCCGCCGGCACATCCGCGCGGAGGCCATTGCCAAAACGCAGGCCGACGCAGAGGCGCTGGTCGGACAGCACCGGTTCGGCGAGGCAGCGGATCTCCTCAAGCGCGCGCTTCAAACCTGGCCTGATGAGGCCGCAATCCTCCGCTTGCAGGAATCCCTCCGGGAACGGCAAACCGCCTGGGAGTATCAACAGGCGATCGACGAAGCGGTACGGCAGAGTCAGAATTTCGTGCGCCAAGGGCGCTTCGAGGACGCGCTCCGCCTTCTGCAGCAATCTCTCGGCGAACATCCCAACGATGAGACGCTCAAGGCAACGGCAGAGCGGATCGGAGCGGAATGGGAACAGCAGAAGCGCGCCGAAGCGGTAGGGAAAGCTGCTTCCCAGGCGCGCCTGTTGCTCGAGCAAGGGCAGTTTGACGAAGCGCTCGCGCTGACGCGGGAAGCGAGCAATCGGTATCCGGGCGAGCCTGTGCTCGAATCGCTCGCGGCACGCGCCGGCCAGGAGTTGCGTGCCCGGCAGCAGCGCGCAGCGGCCGCTCAACAAGGTGAGGCTCTGATCGGGCAGGGCCGCTTCGAAGAGGCGATTCGCTCTCTGCAAGAGGCGGTGGCGCGTTTTCCGGGGGATGAGACGCTCGGCGGGATGCTCGCCCGCGCCCGAGAACTCCTGGAATTGCGCCGGCGGACAGAAGCCATCGACAAGCTGGCCAATGACGTCCGCAAGCTCTCGGAAAATCACAACTTCGAAGGCGCTTTGATGCTGCTTGACCGCGGCCTGCGCAACTGGCCGCGCGAGAAAAGCCTCCTCGATCTCCAGGACTCGGTGCGCAGCGCCGAAGCTGCCTGGCGGCGGGATTTGGCACGGCAGGAAACTATCCGCGCCATCGGCAACCTGGTACGAGCGAACCGTTACTCCGAGGCTCTTTCCCTGGTGGAGTCGGCGCTGCGCGAATATCCGGGTGAGCCTTCGATCGTCGCTCTACGAGAGCAAATCCTTAAGGAAAAGGCACTCCAGGAGGCCAACCGGCTGCTTGCTCAGGGAAAGCCGGATGCGGCCTTACGCCTGTTGGCGGAACTCGCACCGGGCTATCCTGACGATTCGGAGTTGCGTGCTCTCGCGGAACGGTGCCGCGAACAGATGGGCGTCCTCGAGCGCGCGGCGGCCATTGCTGAACTGGGCCGGGAGGCGCGCGCACTGGCAGATGCAAAGGATTACCAAGGTGCCCTGTCTCTGCTCAAAGACGGCTTGAGCAAGTGGCCTGGTAATCCGGATCTTTCGGGGCTTCTGCAGACGATTGCCGCGGAAAAAACGTTCTGGGAACGCTGTCAGGCTATCGGCGAGGAGCTTCGCGCGTTCACCCGCTCCGTTACCGAAACACCTGTACCCACATCAAAGGCGGCCGCGATGCTGGAACGCGCCCGCACCCTTAGCGCCGAGTGTCCCGACGATCAGGAGCTTCGCTCCGTTGCCGCCGCCACCATCGATCACCTCTCCGATGTCGTCACGGCCGCGCGGGAACTGGAGAGCCGCCAATATAGGCGCGTACTGGAAATTGCCCGGCCATATCTGGTGAACCATCCGGAGCATGCCAGCTTCGCGCGTATGGCTGCCGAAGCGGAGCGCGGCCAAAAGTCGGCGGATTTGGAAGAACTGAAGCATGCCGTAGCTCGCGAGCCGAATCTCGACGCGCAGGCGCGAATGTGGCGGCAAGCCCAGGAACGATTTCCCGGTGAATCCTGGATTGAAGACGAGCTTCAGCAGGTTCGTGACAAGCTTAATCTGGCCGCGTCAATTGCAGGGAAGGCTCGTGCTCTCGAATCCGAATCGAGGCTTGAGGCTGCACTGGAGCAGTGGAAGCGTCTTTTAGAAGTTCACCCGCATTACGCCGGCCTGGACGCCGCAATCGCGCGTGTCGAGCAGGCCGTCCGCCAGGCTCGCGCGGATGCCCTCGCCCGCCGGCTTACGCAGATCGATCAGCAGATCGAGGCCGGTGACTGGGTCAAGGCCGCGGAGACAGTACGGCGCGCGAGGGCGGAATTTCCCGAGGAGCCTGCCCTGGAAGATGCAGCCCGGCGGCTCAATACGCTGCGGGAAGCCCGGGCGAAAGCCCGCGAGATGCTGGCGCAGGGCAAAGCGGCGTGCGAGCAGCGAGATTTCGACGCGGGACGTACGCGGCTTCACCAGGCGTTCGAACTCGACAGGCGGGATACTGATCTCCGCACCGAGGTCTTGAGTTCACTGACGAAATACTCCCGCACCGCCCTGTTCCAAGGCGATCTTCGTCAGGCCGAGACATTAGTGCGCGAAGCCATTTCGCTCGATGCCGGATACCAGGCTCCTGCCGATCTGACAAAAGCGATCGCCGATGCCAAGCGAGCCGAGTTGGTGAAGGCGTGCCTGGCGCGGGCAGCCCAGTTGCGGGATGCCGGCGACCTGCGAACTGCTCTAGGGGAAGTCGAACACTTGCTGGGCACTTACCCCGATGAATCGCAGCTCAAAAAATCGCGCTCTAAACTGCTGGCCGCAATCCGCGAGATCCGGGAAAGACTCCTGTCGGAGTTGCGCGGCATGCGTGAGACTGCCGGGAACAGTTCGGATCGCGCGCAACTGGAGGAACTGCGGCAGCGCGCCGCTGCTCTGGCGCTCGAAAACCAGCACGATTCCGAAGTGAGGACCGGTGCCGAAGATGTGGCCCGCAGCCTGGAAGCGCGCATCCATCAAATCAAGCGGGACCGGCTACTGGCACCTTTTACCAAGCCGCAAAACTGGATAGCCGGACTGTTGGCGGCCGCATTGGTCATTGCAGGAGTGCTGCTGGTGCCGCGGATGATTCTTTCGCGGCGGCAGGTAACGGTCCGTGTGGATTCCGATATTGCCGGTGCCTTGGTGGAGGCCGGCGGCAAAAGCTGCCAGACTCCCTGCTCTTTCTCATTGGCGCCCGGGCAATATGCCCTGAAGGCCGCTAAAGATGGTTACGAGCCCGTCGCCCAACCATTGGTAATCTCCGCGGGCGGCTCGGAAATGGCCGTCCCACTTGCTCTTAAGCCTTTGCCGGAAATGCTGCTGGTAAATAGCAACTTTGAAAATGGCACCGTGTTTCTGGACGGCCGCCGCGCGGGCGAACTGAACGAAGGACAGTTCTCATTGAGCGGCATTGCAGTGGGCCGGCACACCATTCGCGTGACCGGAGGGGGTGCGGAGTTCGAGGCGCGATGGCAGAGCGCACCCGGTACCATCCCCAAAGTCGATCCGGGTTTTACACCCCGTGACGTTCAAGCGCTGGTGGTCGGCAATATCGGCCAGGCCGGCAATATTGCCTGCAATTGCGATATCCAAAATGTCGCCGTGGACGGCGCGGCCGGAGAGTCTGTAACCGTCCCTGCGGGCCAAGTCGCGCAGTTGCCCAGGATGGCTGCGGGAACGCATCAGCTCACGATGAATGGCCGTTCTCTGGTGATCGACGTCCATCCCAATCCTGCCCTGACGGTATTTCTAACGCTCGACCGCAACGTGGGAACTCTGGTCGTCGACACCGGCCAGGATAAGGCTAGGGTCTACTTAAACAACCGGCTGTACCAGCGCCCGACCGAACGTGGCTTTGTCCGGATTCCTGTGGCTGTGGGATCGTATTCCATTCGTGTCGAGAAGGATGGGTATCGCTCCCCTCCCGCGGAAACAGTGGACATCCGAAAGGGTGAAGAGAAGCGCGTTACCGTGGCGCTTACACTGGTGCCGCCGATGCTCGAAATCGCCGGCGCTTTGCCCGGCGCCCAAGTGAGGCTCGACGGGAGGCTTATCGGGGAGACCGACGCCAGGGGCGTAATTCGGAAGGAAATTGAGCCCGGAAACCATGTAGTGGAACTGACCAAGGACGGCTATACGTCTGCCCGTTTCAATGCGCGGTTCAACCCCGAAACGACTGTGAGTCCGGATCGCGGCCAGTTGGCCATGTCAAGGATCGTCCGGCCTCCTGATCCTGCGCAACTCGAAGCGCAAGACTGGGAGCGGATCGCGGCCACCGAGAGTATCGACCAGTTGGAAGATTTCATTCGCAGGCATCCCGGCGGGGGGCACGTAGAAGAGGCCCGGGCCCGCGCGGGGCAATTGCGCCAGCAACAGCAGGCAAACACCGCGCGCGCAGCCGAGCAGGCCGCCTGGAACAGTACGGATAAATCTAAAAAAGCCGCGCTGCAGGATTTTCTCTCCCGCTACGGCACCGGTTCCCATGCCTCCGAAGCCCGCGGCTTAATCGCAGCTATTGAGAAGCAGGAGGCGGCCGACGCATTGGCCGTGCAGCGTTCGAAGGAGCTCGAGGAGAAAGAGAAAGAAAAAGAACAGTCGAACCGCAAGGCGGCCGAAGACCAGTTAACCCGCAAGGGGGCCGACGAGCAGAGCATCGCCCAAACCCTGAGCGAGTTTGAGGCGGCCTATAACCGCAAAGACCTCACAGGGCTGGAGACGATTTGGAACCCCATGCCCGGTAACACGTCGGCCATCATTCGAGAGCAGTTCCGGATTGCCAGGACGATCACGTTTCAACTGCGGCCGCTCGCGAGCCCTGTAGTAAGCGGCGACTCGGCGTCGGTGGACTGCACCCGCACCTTAAACCTGGTGGCGCGTGACGGACAGAGGCCGCCTGCCGTCAGCGAACGGGTGCGAGTAAGCCTGAGCCGCACCCGTTCGGGTTGGGCGATTCAAGGAATCAATAAGTATTGATCCAACCCGCGCAGGACTTCTTGATCGGGAGAATTGAAATACGGCCCATATTTCGCGCTGGGGCCGCGGGCCGTGGTCCTCTGGCGTTTTGTCTCTGCGGTGTTTTCAGCCCTAAGAGGGTTTTGTTGCATTAACGAATGAGGTTGTATTGACAATAGGCGCATGCGCCGACAGCTTATTCGCAATCCATTGTTCAACCGCCGCCGCTTTAGCGACAACGTAATTATTCGGTGTGTTCGCTAGTATCTAAGATTTGAGCTATCGCGACATGGCCGAGGTTGCATGGGAGCTTGGTGTAGTCGTAGCGCCCTGCACTATTCTGCGCTGGGTGGTGGGATATGCCGAGGTGTTCGCTAAGCGTTGGCTTCTCTTCCAACAGCCTGTAGGCCGTTCCTGGCGTGCCGACGAGACGTACGTAAAGGTGCGAGGGGGCTGGATGTTCTTGTACCGAGCTGTTGATGAGCGGGGCGGGGCGGTGGAATCGTATCTGAGCCGCACCCGCGATCTGGCTGCTGCCAAAGCGGCATTGTCACATTAGCGAGTGAAGGAAGTCCGGACGCTCTTTGCTTGAATGCAGTGCTACTCGCGCATGTCGTAGATCAGGCCAAAGCAGAAGCCCGGGTGACCTCATTCCAAACCCGGAATCGCTTACTGCGGATCTGCAGGTAATCGGCCGCCCCCAGCAATCGCCTTGCCCGAGCCGATCTGCGTGTTGCCGAGCAGCCGGTTTCCGGCGTAAACAGCTGCCGCGCGCCTTTACCGTAGGTGCCGCGCTTTAGAAACGGCAAGTCGGCTGCGGCGAGTAGTGGCGATCCGTTACGATGCCTGGCGTTGCCGGTCCGTTTCTGACGCGATCTGATGGTACATGGCGTCGGGAGCGAGATCGATATCGCCGGGCCAAGACCGATGCCGCTTCCCAGGCGTAAATCTGCAAGGAGCCAGGGAGCGCCGTCCCATGATCTATCGCGCTCGGAGCCACTTCGGTGTATCCGCGACTTTCGTCCAAGTGGACGTAAGTCCACTTCCGGCATTAACCTGTGAGGCCAGGCGCAGGGAGTAGATCAACGCGGCGGCCGCCGGTGATAGCATAAACGTCGCAGAGGCGGCCACCGTGATCACCATTTTCTTCAGCACCCGTAAGTTCTTCTGTACCCGTGCGTGGGCTATCGCGCTCGCCCTGACCCCGTGCGGCGGGAGTAACGCTCTCGCGCAATCAGGCGCCCTAACGCCCGGTTCTTTGGAACATCAGGCGGTGACGCCGCCTCTGTTGTTCCGCGAGGTCTGGCAGCAGCCCCCCCATACGGGTCCGCTGAATGACGAGAATCGCCGCGTCACGCAGCAGGCCGTGACCAACCCGGACTTGGAACTGCGGCTTTACGGCACGGACGCGCGCAACATACAAGCTACCGAGCACAATGGCGTCCCCGACCTCTGGAACGGCTTCACGACCTCGCCCGTGGCACTGACGCTGAGGTACAAGAACGCCTACCTCGATCTGACGGGCCTAACGAGGATGCGCTGGAGAACGCGCACGGAGAATCTGCACGTGCTGCATCCGGTTGTGAAGCTCGCCGACGGCAAACTGCTCGTCGGCAGCCAGACGTTCCAGAGCCCACAGAGGCGGATGGCGGGATCGGAGGGCTTCACGGGCGATTTCGTGGTGTCCGAGGTGACGTTCGACGATCAGCGCTGGTTCGAGCTCGATCCGGAGAGGGTCGTCGTAAAGCTGGAAGTCAATGACCCTGACCTGAGTCGCGTGGACGAGATCGGTTACGTCGATCTCATGCCCGGCGGCGGACACGGTACTGCCGGATGCTCCAACGTCTCGTGGATCGAGGTTTACGCGACGCCCCGCAAGCGTTGAGCGGGCGGAACACTTGGCATGAGAAATGGGAAGCGGTAGAGCAAGTTGGAGGACGATGATGAGCTGGCGAAGTCCATTATGCAAGTTTGTGCTTTTGAGTGGTGCGGTTTTGTGTTTGACTGGGTTCGGCGTCCTGGCGCAGGAGCCGAACTTTTTTGCAGCAAAACCGGAAGTTAGTCTCACCGCGGAACAGGCAAGCAGAGGCAAAGCGGTCTATGACAGCAATTGCAGCAGTTGCCATGGCGCCAATCTCGACGATGGAGCGTTTGGCCCGCCGCTTCGCGGCTCCGCTTTTAGGATGCATTGGGGGAGCCAGTCGGCGAATGCTCTGTTCACTTACATCGCGACGAAGATGCCGCCGGCTGGTTCGGCTGGGTTAAACGACCGCGCTTACGGCGATGTGGAAGCTTATATTCTTCAGGCCAACGGCGTTGTTGCCGGAGATAAGGAGTTTACGCCTGCGCGGGCGCAGTCCGAAATTACCGCCCGCACTACCAATAAGGATGCGACCTACCAGTCCGTGATGGCGGCCCATCAGAACGTGCTTGCACACCTGACGCCGGTGACTGAAGGGATGCTGGAGCAGCCTCCAAATGGCGATTGGCTGGTATGGCGAGGCAGCTATCAAAACCTCGCATTCAGCCCGCTCAAGAAAATTAGTACCGCCAACGTCCATGATCTCGGCATCGCCTGGACCATCGCCCTCCCAGTCAGCGGTAACGAGACCACGCCCCTGGTGCACGACGGAATTCTGTTTGTGGAGAGCGGGGCCAGTATCCAGGCGCTGAACGGTGCCACAGGCGAAGTGCTGTGGCAGTATACTCGGTCACTTCCGGAAGGGCTGCGGAACAGCCAACAGTCCCGGATGAAGAACATGGCCATTTTTGGTGACCGGCTGTATGCGCCCACGCCGGACGGACATGTGATAGCGCTAGACACAAAGAGCGGCAAGTTGGTCTGGGATGAAGCGGTGATGCATGCTGATGAGAAGGGCAGAACTCCGTTTAATATGACCGGGGGCCCGGTGGTCGCGAAAGGCAAGGTGATCATTGGTACGAGCCTCGGCATCAATACCGGCGGCGGCAACTTCATTGTCGCGCTGGACGCGGAAACCGGCAAAGAAGCATGGCGGTTCAATACCGTCGCCAAACCCGGCGAGCCACGCGGCGATAGTTGGAACGGCGCGCCTTTTGAACAGCGCTTCGGTGGTGGCGTCTGGACATCGGGCAGCTACGATCCCGTGCGGAACCTGGTCTACTTTGGCACGGGCAACACGTATGACATCGGCACGCTGATGCTGCCCCAGCCGCGCGTGGGCGAATCGAGAGACGCGCTCTATACGGATTCAACTCTTGCGCTGGATCCGGACACAGGAAAACTGGTTTGGCATTCTCAGCACATGAAGCGCGACGTGTGGGACCTGGACTGGGTCTTTGAGCAGTCGCTGCTCACGCTGCCCGTGAACGGCAAGCCGACCGAGTTGGTGGTTACCGGCGGCAAGACAGCCATCTTCGACGCTATGGACCGTAGCACCGGCAAACATGTCTTTTCGCGCGACCTAGGCCTGCAGAACATCGTGACCGCGATTGATCCAGGGACCGGAGAGAAAACCACCAATCCGGCATTGGAACCCGAGCCGGGTAAGACCAAGCTGCTGTGTCCCGATGCCAACGGTGCTCGAAACTGGCTGACCACGGCCTTCGATCCCGCCAGCTATATCCTTTATGTTCCGTTGGTAGAGGATTGCACCGACTATAGCTGGACGCCGCGCAACGCGGCCCAGATTGCGGCTGGCGGCGACGATATTCATTTTGCCGTTCGCCCACGCCCGGACGGTGACGGTAAATTCGGCCGCATCGAAGCGATCAATCTGGCGACCGGCAAGGTGTTATGGATTCATCGCCAACGTGCGCCGTTGGTCAGTTCCTTGCTGGCGACGGGAGGCGGCCTTGTCTTCGTAGGGGCACTGGACCGCTTCTTCAGCGCCTATGACGCAGCCACCGGCAAGCTTCTTTGGCAGACTCAGCTCAATGCGGCCCCCAATTCGTCGCCTGTGACCTACAGTGTCAAAGGCGAGCAATATGTCGCGGTGGTAGCGGGTGGCGGTTTCCTAAGCGCCGCCTCGTCCCGATTGACCCCCGAGATCGACAATCCAGCGGGCGGCACGACGCTGTGGGTGTTTAAATTACCGGCGCGCTGATCCGGGTCCGCTTGAGGCTCAATAGCGGCATTGTAAGGTAAACGGCGGCTGTGGGATCAGACACGAGTGGTGCACAGCCACCCACAACGAGGGCGGCTGCAAGAATCGGTCTTCGCATAATGACTCCTTGATGTGTGAATGCTTCGGACAAAACCTTGGAAGCTGGCCTGCGTGATGTAGGTGCCGAACGGGTTGACGCGCGCCTGTCGCTCATCCGTGGGTGGGCTGAGCGCGATCCTAAATGAGCCCTTGCAGTGATCTATGGCGAGGCTCTATCGCAAAGAACTGGGAAGTGACGTCGCAGACAGAATCACCATCGTTCCGCAACACCGATTCTTTCCGGCGGCTGCGGCTGACGTAACTCCGAAGGCCGGGGATAGAAACCGTGATGCCGGCGTCCTCAGCCAACCAGTCGCAGATGGATCGAAAGCTTTGCCCATCGCCGAGTGCCGCCCGGATTTCAGGCCAGAGGCCCAGATCTGGCCGGCCTTGGTATCAGGCTTTTTCGCGCGCCGTTGCGCGAGGCGGTTTCGGGTTTCTGGAATCCAGTTGTCGGCCAACAGTGCCCCTCAAGCATGCTGGGTTGACGAAGCTTCGCGCCGCTGTGAACTTGGTAAGCGCAGGGCTGCGTTGGCAGCACCTGGAGAGATGTCGGATATCGGGAAGAAGGGCGGTGCCAAGGGAGGCCATGCCCGCGCCAAAAAACTGACAAAGGAAAAAAGGGCTGCTATCGCACGTAAGGCTGCAGAAGCCAAGTGGAAGAAAGCGAGGCTACGCCAATGACCATAGACGAACGCCTCGAAGCATTGACCCACAACGTAGAGCTGATCGCCCTCGCCCAGAAAGATTCTTCCAATTCGTTGACCGTGAGCAATGGAATCGTACTGCGCCTTGAAAAAAAGGTCGAAGATATCGCCGAGATTATGCAGGAACTCGCCACCACGCAACTAGCTTTGCAAAAAACGGTTGATCAACTCGCGGGCCGGATGGATCAGTTGGCTGGTGCGCAGGTTGCTACCGAGCTAAAGCTGCAGGCCTTCATCGACTCGCTCCGCAAGGGAGGGAACGGGCATGCCTAACTATATCGATATCGTCTTCGACGGCCTCCGCCCCCCAAGGCCGCACGCTTTGTCGAAGTAGAAGACAGCCACGGACGACGATCAACCTCGGCGATTTCCCCGCCCCCTCTCGACAAAGTTCGCGCATGTGCGGCGGAGGTCACGCGGTCCCAGTTCGCGAATTCCGACAAATGCCGGCATACTTACGGACGCGCAGCCAAGGGAATGCGGGTTACTGTTCGATCCCCGCGGCCGTGGTCCAAACATCGAATCACTGCCTTACCCATGCCGGCATTTGAACCGTGCGGATGCGACCGTGTTTTCTGATTAGGTTCCACAATGGTGCTCTAGTGAGTGCAAAGTGGAAAGTGCTGGACACTGGCTCGACTCGTGAAAGCGGCCAGTATTGGCGCTCGGTCGAGTTTTTCAGCAGCATCGGTTGGTTATGTCGGGATCACAGTAGAGAATCGGCAGCCACCCCTGGCGCGGAAATGGTCGAAACAGGGCTAACGATTATTCCCCGAAACAGGTCTTTTGTAACAAGGGCCGTGTGCTTGCACCCTTCAGAACAGTTTGAATATCGTTATCCTTAAGGAGCTTGACAATGAAAGATATTCTCGATCGCGAGCAAAAAACTGCACCAACTGCCCTCCAGCGCGAGGGACCAGTCGCGCGTACTATCGAGCAGCAGACTTCCAAATTACCGTCCGATACATTTCTCTGGGCGGCGCTCGGCTCTATTGGTGCGTCCCTCGTGATGTTTGCTATGGGCGACGAAAAGAAAGCCAATTTCATCGGGCACTGGGCACCAACCTTCTTAATTTTGGGACTCTACAACAAGTTGGTGAAACTACATGGATCTGATGCGGACCGCGAACTGAGTTAATTCGGCCGCCGGACGGCTCAAACTGTCCGGCTTTTACCCCGCGTCATATCACTTGACTTCTTATCCTCTCGTTATCCGGACTCCTCCGTCAGAAGTTGATGCTCCTGTTGGTCATATTCGTGGAACGGGTCGGAGAGGGCACCGAAATCATCCGCCTCATTTCCGCAAGAAAGGCCAATCAGTATGAGGAAAGCATCTACGAGGGCCAATTCTCCTAAGCGGCTGAAAATTAGTGACAGAACCCGAGCACTGTACGATGCGCGGGATAAAAGCCAAGACAACTTAGACCCGGATGCGCCCGTGAAGCCGCCAGGGTTTTGGGAGGGCGCCAAAATTGGGAAGTTCTACCGTCCGCTCAAAACTCAGATTTCGTTTCGAATCGACAATGATGTGCTGGAGTGGCTCAAGTCGAAAGGTGAAGGTCACCTCACACGCATCAACCAGATTCTCCGCGAGCAAATGGAGTCCGAGCCGAGCCATTCGCGGAAAAGATTGAGTGAGCGATAAACGGTAGTTTCAATGGAGGTGTTCATCCTCGATGTCGACCCGCAGCGGCGTACCGGTTAGTGTACCTGTGACTTTGTAAATGATGTTTCCGCCAAAATCCGTTAGGGTGGCCTTATAGATCCCACTTACCATCGAAGAGTCGGCAGAAGGCCTCAACCGCAGGACTGTTGTACGCAACCTGAGATGGGTGCCGTTTCCGTTCCACAGAAGAGAGATGAACTTTACGCCGCCTTCGTTCGCTTGATTGTAGAGGTAATCCCAGTTACCAAGACCTGCCGAGCCGGTCAGCCCCACTC
>Ga0213875_10000914_pt1 | contig 21368 bp, 18 predicted proteins | sample BarmaccomBMRX_R8_FD_160105 | JGI IMG/M metagenome (GOLD analysis project Ga0213875, IMG submission 160105) | Root-associated microbial communities from Barbacenia macrantha in rupestrian grasslands, the National Park of Serra do Cipo, Brazil - RX_R8 | ecosystem: Host-associated > Plants > Roots... | reverse complement strand
GGCCGGCTCGATGCGCATGACGCTGCCGTGCGGCTGGAGGCGGCCGAATTCTCCGTCGGCCCGCTTAGCGCAACGGGTGCGGCCGCCTTCTCTTACGCCGCCGCGCCGCATCTCGCGCTTCGCCTCGCGCTATCGCAGCTCGACCTGCAGCAGGCGTTGCAGTCCGGCGCAATCGAGGCGGCGGCGATCCTGCCGCGCATCCAAAGCTGGACGGCGAGCCTCGAAACGACTGTCGACGCGGCGACCTGGCGGGGTCAATCGGTCCGCGACGTGCGAGCGGCCGCCAGTGTCGCTGATGGCAACATCTCGATCCAGCGCTTGAGTGCGCTGCTGCCCGGCGATGGCCGGGCAGTTCTGGCCGGCTCGGTCGCGATGCAGCCGGCCCTGTCCGCCGCCGGGACGGTCGAGCTTTCAGCCGACAATGCCCGCGCGCTGCTTGCGTGGTTTGGCCTGCCGATGACCTCGGTTCCGGGCGAGCGGATGCGGAAGGCCGCGCTGTCGGCGCATTTCTCGGCCTCTCCCGATAGCATCGCGCTCGACCCCTTCAGCCTCGATCTGGACGCGATGCACCTGACCGGGGCGGGAAGTCTCGCGCTGGGAAGCCAGGCCGGCCTGCACGCCCGCGTCGCGGCCGACACCGTCAACCTCGACGCCTATTTCCCGGCGGGTACGGCGGCGAGCGCTCTGCTCGGCGCGGCCGCGGCGATCCCCGCCCCGATCGAGGCCGAAGCCGCGATCGGCACCCTGATCGTCGGGAACCGACCCTTCCAAGACGTGCGGGTCTCGGGTTCCGTGACGCGAAACGGCATTGACGTGAGACAGGCCCGGTTTCGCGACGGATCCGGCGCGTCGGCCGACCTCGCCGGGACAATCACCGATCTCGCAGCACTTGTCCCAACCGTGTCCGGCCGCCTCCGGGTCGAGGGGCCCGATCTTTCACTCTTCCTCGTGCAAGCCGCCCCGGCCTGGCCCGCCGAGATCGCCGCCGGCCCGTTTGCGATCGAGGCCGAGCTCGGGACCGCCGAAAGCGGGATTGCGGGGCAGACCCGGATTTCCGTGCTCGGCGGCACCGCGGCACTGCGCGGGATGCTGGCTCTCGGCGCGGACCACCCGCGCCTCGATGCACAGCTTCGCATCGAGCACCCGAGCTATGCTCGGCTGATGCGATCGCTGGTCGGGGCCGATCCCGGCGAGACCGGGCCCGTCGCGATTTCCGCACGGCTGTCCGGCGACGACCACTCCCTCACGCTCGATCCGCTTTCGATCGCGATCGGCGAACGCAAGCTGGACGGCCGCGGCGGGTTGGCGATCGCTAGGCGCCCGCATCTCGAAATGGCGCTCGCCGGAGGCACGCTTGCGCTCGACGGGCTGTTCGGTTCGGCATCCGCTCCAGATCGCGCCGCCGCGGCTCCGAAAACGTTTGCGAGCCTCGGCCCGCTCAGGATCGACACCGACCTGTCCCTCGCGGCGGACCGGCTCTCCTATCGCGGCTGGACGCTCGACCGGGCCGGCGCAACGCTGTCCTTGCGCAAGGGCCGCCTCTCGGTGAACGACGTCACCGGCGATCTTTTCGGCGGCCGCCTCGGTGGCTCGCTGGCGCTCGACCTGACGGCACTTCCCCAATGGACTCTCGATTTCGGGGTACGCGGCGCCGAACTCGGGTCGCTGTTGCGCGATCCTCGCGGCGGCGCGATCGTGGCAGGCCGCGCCGACGCGGCGCTCTCGCTGGCGGCGGTCGGCGACAACCTCGCCGAGGTCGCGCAAACGCTCTCCGGAACGGCGACATTGCACGCCGCCGACGGCGTTCTAAACGGCCTCGATTTGCGCGCCCTCGTGGCGAGCCTCGACGAGCCGTCGCAGCCGGCCGCGAGCACCGCGCTGACCGGGGCGCTGCACGGCGGCACGCCCGTGCGGTCGTTGACCGCGCGCTTCTCGGTCAGCAACGGGATCGCCGTCAGCGAGGATTTGGCGCTGGCTCTCGATGGCGGCGCCGGTCGTGGCGAAGCCTCGCTCGACGTGCCGGCCGGGACTTTGCGGGCGCGCGCCTTGATCAGCCTGGACGGGATGCCGAGCGCCTCGGCGATGGCGATTCTCTTGTCCGGGCCGCTCGGGGCTCCGCACAGCTCGGTCGAGTGGATCGCAACCGAAGCGCAAGCGCTCGGTCGCGCTCCGGCTCTCCGGTAGAGCGAAAAGGCGAAAGCCGGGCAGCTGTGGTTTACACCGGCGTTACTGTCTTTACCGCGTATCCCGGGTCGAACGGGGTTGCGCGCCTCGCGCTTTCGGCTACAACCCTCGCGTCGATTGCTGCGGAAGGGTTTCAGCTGCCGCGATGAGCTACTCCGACCTTTTGGCGGCGTTTGCCGAGCAGCAGGGGATCGGGAGCGCGGCCGACCTCGTGCGCGACCACGCCGACAAATACACCTATCTGATCAAGACGCGCGACCGCGCGCGCGAGGCCATCGCAGAGATCGTCGGGCTGACCGAGAAGCCGGTGCAAGGGTTGCGGGTGCTCGACCTCGGTTCGGGGCTCGGCAGCATCGCCGTCGAACTCGCGCGTGCCGGCGCAAAGGTGACGGCGGTCGAGCCGAATGCGCGCTGGGTCTCGCTCGCCGAGGAGAATGCCCGCAACGAAGCCGAGGTGAGCTTCGTCAAGGCGGACCCGGTGCGGGCCTTGGCCGAACACCTGAAAGGCGAGAGCTTCGACCTGGTCATCGCCTTCGACGTGCTGCATCGGATCTACGATTTGTCGGCGGTGCTCGACCCGCTTGTGGCAATGACGAGCTCGGGCGGCTGTTTGGTCTTTCGGGTTCCCAATGCGACGGCGCCGGCCCTCATCTCCGGGCACGGCAACCCGAAGCGTTACGGGCTGGCGCTGATCCCGCCGGACTATTGGTGCGCCTTCGATGCGAACCCAATCGGGCAATATCACCGCCGTTGGCTGGTTTACCGGGCGCTGCTGCTCGGCTTCGGCTTTGCGGAGCCGGAGCTGTCGGTCGGCTACGTCGATGAATCGCATGAGCGGGCCCAGTATCGGGTGCGCGCCGAACTGACGCAGCTGAAGCGGGGCCTCAAGGCCGAACTCTTTCCCAGTCAGAAGGCCTATATCCATGCCCGCAACGCCATAAAGCCCTACATCCGCGAAGCCGAATCGGACACCGAGACCCTGTCCTGGGACGCGCTCAATCTCAAATACCGGCTGCTCAATCTGACCGGAGCGGCACGGCCTCGCATCTCGGCCTGACGGTCGCGCTCAACCGGCGTCTCGGCACTTGACCATGCGCAGCGGCGTATAGGTCAACACGACGGTCCCACCCTGCTTGACGACCCTGACGCGGGTCCGCACGAGCCCGCGGCCGGGCCGGCCCCGGCTCAGCCGCGCCTCGACGATTTCGCATTCGGCGTGGATCGTGTCGCCGGCGACGACCGGGCCTTCGACGGTCAGCTCCATATGCAGGAAAGCGAAACCGGTGTGCTGCATTGTCGCCTGCACCAGCAGCCCGTCGGCAAAGCAATAGACCAGCGCGCCCGGCGCCGGGCGGCCCTTCAGGTCGCTTTCATGCTCGAGGAATTCGAAATTGGTGAACAGCACCTCGACCATGCCGGTGCAATTGACGAAGTTCGTGATGTCGGCCTCGGTCACGGTGCGCCCGATGGTTTTGAACCGTCGTCCGACGGTGCAATCCTCGAAGAAGAAACCGAGCCCAACCGTTTCCATCCTACACACCCCGCCCGATCGCTCGGAATCATGGTAGCATTGCCGCGTTCCCGCCCCGCCACCCGCAGGAGAAGCGCCCTTGCCCTCGTATTCGAATGTCTTGCCGCTGACCGAATTCCGCCCGCGCCACGAGACGCAGAGTGAGCGCGAATTGCGCAAGCAGCTCGCCGCCGCCTATCGCATCTTCGACTATCTCGGCTGGACCGAGCTGGCCTTGATCTACGGCCATATAACGGTGCGCGTGCCCGGGCCGCAGCGGCACTTCCTAATCAACCCGTTCGGGCTGCGCTATGACGAGGTCACCGCATCGAACCTGGTGAAGATCGATCTCGACGGCAACATCGTCGACCCCGGCGCCTATCCGGTGAACCCGGCCGGCTTCATCATTCACGGCGCGATCCATGAGGCGCGCGAGGACGCGCATTGCGTCATGCACACTCATACCCTGGCCGGCATGGCGATGGCGGCAAGCGGGCAGCCGGTCCGCTCCTACGATTTCGCCGGCGCCTCGCTGATCGATCGCGTCGCCTACCACGATTTCGGCGGCGTGCATGCCGATTATTCCGACCGCGAAGCGCTGGTCCGCAATCTCGGCGACAAGCATGTCATGGTGTTGCGCAATCATGGGCTGCTGAGCTGCGGCCCGACCGTGGCGAGCGCTTTCCGCCGGCTTTTCGCGCTCGAAACCGCCTGCCAAGTCCAGTCCAAAGCGCTCGCGATGAATGTTCCGCTGGTCGAGCCGCCAGCGGCCATCGCCGAGAAGCACGCGCAGGTGCTCGACGACGGCGATGACGGCGAGCTCGCTTTTGCGGCCCTCTACCGGTTGATGGAACAGCGCGACCCGTCCTTCCTGAACTGACGCGATCCGGTGAGGATCGCGCTCATTCACGCCGTCGCGGTCGCGATGGCGCCGGTGCACGACTCCTTTCGCGGCTGTGGCCCGAGGCGGAGTGCTTCGACCTTCTCGACACCTCCCTCCCCGGGGACCGCGCCCGCGACGGCGCATTGACGTCGGCGATGACCCGTCGCATCGGCGCCCTCGCGGATTATGCCGCGACCTCGGGGGCGGCGGGCATCCTGTTCACCTGCTCGGCCTTCGGCGAGGCCATTGCCGTCGCCGCGAGGCGCGCGCCGGTACCGGTGCTAAAGCCGAACGAGGCGATGTTCGAGGCGGCGGTTGCCGCCGGCCGACGGATCGGGATGCTCGCCACCTTTGCACCGGCGGCGGCCTCGATGGAGCAGGAATTTCGCGAGATGGCCGCCGAGCGTAACGCGGCGGCCTCTCTCGAAACCGTGTGCGTGCCCGAGGCGATGCAGGCGCTGCAGGCCGGTGACGCCGACCGACACAACCGCCTGCTGGCCGAGGCGGCGCCGAGCCTTCACGCCTGCGACGCGGTGCTGCTCGCGCATTTCTCGACGTCGCGCGCCGCGGACGCGGTACGCCGGGTAATCGCCCGCCCGGTATTGACCGCCCCCGACGCTGCAGTGACCAAGCTGAAATCGGCGCTCGACGGGGCTCCGTAGAAGCAGATTTCGCCAATTTGAGCCGTCCTCCCCGCGGAAGCACGCAAAGCCGCGTTCGGTTCAGCCTGCCTCGGGCTTTCCGAAGGACCGGCTCGGTACGTCGCGGAACAGAGACATGTGGGTATGGTCCGCGATCCAATCCGCGCCGACCGCCGGGCGCGAGAAGGCGATCGTCGCGCGGCCGGGCCGGTCGTAAGGGGTCCCGTCCTCGTGATACCCGGTCGAGTCGAACACGCCCATGCCGATCGCGGTGAGCCGGTCGGCCGAGACGATGGCGCGGATACCGTCGGGCCGCCACCGGAAGCCCGTGGTGACCGGCCACACATTGCGCCATTGCGCTTGTTCGACCCGGTCCCGTCCGGTGATGAAATTCTCGAAGGTGCCGAACGCAACCATGTGCTCGGCGAAAAGCGGGCGCGCGCCCGCAAAATCGACCGCCTGCACATGCTCCGACAAGCGCCGGAACCAGGCGTTTATGCGGTCGACATCGTCGCGATCGAAAGCGGCATTCACGCCGGTTCTCCCCTTTGCAGACCGGCCGATGTTATCACAACGGCCGCGAGCCGGGCGGCGCGGGCCGGCACACAAAAAAGAGGCCGCCGGGTAGGCGGCCTCAAGTCTGAGGGGAGGATGCCCTTGCGGGCGACGCGCACCAAAAGGAACGCGTGTACCAAAAATGCGTGACAAACATTACCAATTGGTAAACGCGGACGACCCTCGTTCGCTCCAAGAAAAATCTTGCATCGCCGTCGGTGCGGCCCGAAATTGACGAGTGGCTGGGGTGCTGCCGAGTTCGCGCGCGGCGCGGCGGGAGCGGCTGAGAATAGACCCACTGAACCTGGCCGGGCCTTGCCCGGTGAAGGGAGTCCGTCATTACCGTCTCTTTCGTCGAAACTCGCCATCGCCCGAAGACCGTCATCGTCGGCGCCGGCGTTATAGGCCTCTCGATCGCCTGGCGGCTTGCGCAGGCAGGTTGCGAGGTCGCGGTTTACGACCGCGGGACGGCCGGGCACGGCGCCAGCCGGGCGGCAGCCGGCATGCTCGCCGGAGCGGTCGAGACCGAGCCGGGCGAGGAGCGGCTGCTCCCGCTCGTACTCGAAAGCCAGCGGCTGTGGCCCGATTTTGCTCGCGAGGTCGAGGCGGCGAGCGGCGTTTCGATCGACTACCGAGACGAAGGCACGATCGCCGTCGCGCTGACGCGCGACGATGCGGAGCAATTGCGCTTTTCCTACGATTTTCAACGGCGCCTCGGCCTGAACCTGAGCTGGCTCTCCGCCGCCGAGGCGAGACGGCGCGAGCCGCACTTGAAGCCGGGGATCGCCGCCGCGGTGCTGAGCCCCGCCGACCATCAGGTCGATAACCGCAAGCTCGTCCGCGCCCTCACCGCCGCCGCCCTCGCCGCGGGCGCTGCGCTGTACGAGGATTGCCCGGTGCGCGAGATCGACGTCGCCGGCGGCCGCGCCCGTGCGGTCGTAACCAAGCGCGGCCGCCACGCCGCCGACATCGTGGTGCTGGCGGCAGGCGCCTGGTCGCGCGAGATCGGCGGGGTGCCTGCGGCATTGCAGCCGCCGATCCGTCCGATCAAAGGCCAGATGCTGGCCCTTCGGATGGACCCCGCCGCCCCGCTCTTGTCGCATGTCGTTTGGCTGCCGCGCGGCTATCTCGTGCCGCGCCGGGATGGCAGGCTGATTGTCGGCGGCACGGTCGAAGAGCGCGGCTTCGACGAGAGCCTGACCGCAGGCGGCCTCCTCGCGTTGCTCGAAGGCGCCTGGCGGGCGGTGCCCGCCATCGAGGAATTGCCGGTCGCCGAGACCTGGGTCGGCTTCCGCCCGGGTTCGCCGGACGATGCGCCAATCTTGGGGCCGAGCGGGATCGACCGCCTCGTCGTCGCGACCGGGCACCATCGCAACGGCATTCTACTGACCCCGGTCACCGCCGATCTGGTCAGCGCCTACATATTGACCGAACGCCTGCCCGAAACCGCGCGGCCGTTCGCGGCCGACCGTTTCGCGCCGGCGCCGCGGCGCGTTCCGGCCGAGGCCGCGACGCAATGATCCGCCTCCGCATCAACGGCGTCGAGGAGGACAGCGCGGTCGGCACGATCGCCGAGCTGCTGGCCGAGCGTGGCATCGATCCGAGCGCGCGCTTTCTCGCCGTCGCGGTCAACGGTGCCGTGATCCGGCGCGCGGAATGGCCGGAGGCGAGCCTCGCTGCCGGCGACGCCGTCGAAATCGTGCGCCCGTTTCAGGGCGGCTAGCGCCCTCCGATCCAATTTAGGTCGCCACCAGGGACATCCCTATGACAGACCCCTTCTTGATTGCCGGTACCGCACTCGCCTCGCGGCTGTTTATCGGCACGGCCGGGTATCCGAACCAGCAGGTCATGCTGGACTCGCTCGAGGCAAGCGGCGCGGAGCTGGTCACCGTGTCGATCCGGCGGATCAGCCTCGAGGGCTACGCGGGCAGCCTCGTCGATCTGCTTGGCGGCCGCTATCGGCTGCTGCCGAACACGGCCGGGTGCGTGACCGCCCGTGACGCGATCCTGACGGCGGAGCTTGCCCGCGAGGCGCTCGAAACCGACTGGCTCAAGCTCGAGCTGATCGGCGACCGCGAGACGTTGTATCCCGATGTCGAACAGCTTGTGCATGCGGCCGACGAACTGGTGCGCAAGGGCTTTACCGTGCTGCCCTACTGCAACGACGACCCGGTCACCTGCCAGAAGCTCGCCGATGTGGGCTGCGCCGCGGTCATGCCGCTCGGCTCGCTGATCGGGTCCGGCATGGGGATCGCGAACCCGGCCGCGATCGAGCTGATCTGTTCGCGCAGCCCGGTGCCGGTCGTGCTCGACGCCGGGATCGGCACTGCCTCCGATGCGACGCTTGCCATGGAACTCGGCTGCGACGCGGTACTGGTCAACACCGCAGTGTCGAAGTCGCACGATCCCCGCCGGATGGCGGCGGCGATGCGCGGAGCGGTCGAGGCCGGCCGCCTCGCCCGCCTTGCCGGCCGAATTCCGAAGCGCCGCTTCGCCGAACCGTCAAGCCCACAACTCGGCCTCGTCGGGTCGTAAGGACGGGATGAGCGCACACGGGCGGGGGTTGCGCGCGTGATCTTCGCGCTGCCGCTCTACGACGACAACCCGATCACCCGTCGCCCGCTCGTCACCTACGGTCTGATCGGGCTTTGCATCGGCGCGTTCTTCTGGGAGCTCGGCCAGTCCGAGGATTATGTCGCCTATGCCTATGGCATGGTCCCGGCCGAGCTGTTCGGGCTGCCGGCACGCGTGCCGATCCGCAATGTGGTCGCCCCCTGGGCGACCATCCTGACCAGCATGTTCCTGCATTCGGGATGGCTGCATATCGGCGGCAACATGCTGTTTCTATGGATTTTCGGAAACAACGTGGAGGACGTGCTCGGCCGCTTCCGCTACCTGTTTCTATACTTGTTCTCGGGCGGCGCCGCGGCGCTTGCGCAAGCTTTTTCAAACTATTCCTCGTCGGCGCCGATGATCGGGGCGAGCGGCGCGATTGCGGGCGTGCTTGGCGCCTATCTGATCCTCTACCCGAAGGCCAACGTCCATTGCTTCGTGTGGATCGTGATCTTCTTCCGCATCCTCAACGTCCCGGCATGGCTGATGCTGACCTTCTGGTTCGCCCTGCAGGTGATCAGCGGGCTGGCGAGCGGTGAGGCGGGCGACGGCGTCGCGGTATGGGCGCATGCCGGCGGGTTCGTCACCGGAGTCGTGCTGATCGTCCTGCTCCGTCCACCTGGCATTGGATTGCTTCAACCGCCGCGCAGCCCGAGCTTCGCGAACGCGCCGCCGAGCGCGCTGGCGGGCAGGCGGACCTTCCATCAGGGCTCGGTGCCGTCCGCCGGGGAGGCGTGGGGGCGCCCGCGCGGTCCCTGGGGCTGATCCGAAACCGCCTTGACGTCGGCCGCCCCGGCTCTGGCCGAAACGCGCCCGCCATGGCATCGTCGCGCGATGCCGATCCCCTGCCGGTCACGGCGCGATAGCCGCGCAGCGTCGGGTGCGTTCCCCCGATGATGAGGCGCCTCGTCGGAATCCTGCTGCGGTTGGCCCTCGGCTTGGTGCTTGTCCTCGCGATCGGGGTCGGCGGCGGGCTTGCCTGGCTTTTCAGCCATTACGGCCGCGACCTGCCCGATTACCAGCAGCTTGCCACCTATCTGCCGGCGACCGGCAGCAAGGTCTATGCCGGCGACGGCACGCTGATGGCGGAATACGCGACGGAAAAGCGCGTCATCGTGCCGATCGGGGCGATCCCGCCGCGCATTATCCACGCCTTCCTGGCGGCGGAGGATCGCGAATTCTACAGCCATAACGGGGTCAACCCGCTTGCGGTGGCACGCGCCGCCATCGCCGATATCGTGCGCTACCGGCGGGGGCAGCGTCCGATCGGCGCCTCGACGATCACGCAGCAGATCGTCAAGCATTTCCTGCTCAACAACGAGGTCTCGCTGGCGCGCAAGATCAAGGAGGCGATCCTCGCCTACCGGATCGAGCGTTATCTGAGCAAGGATCGCATCCTCGAAATTTACCTGAACGAGATCTATCTCGGCGCCGGAGCGTACGGGGTCGGGGCCGCCGCCGACACCTATTTCCAGAAGCCGCTCGATCAGCTCACGCTGGCGCAAGCCGCGTTTCTCGGCGCCCTCCCCAAGGCGCCGAACAACTACAACCCGCAGCGCTACCCGCAGGCCGCCAAAGCCCGGCGCGACTGGGTGCTGGCCGGGATGGCCGAGAAGGGCTGGATCACCCCGGGCGACGCGAGAGCAGCCACGGCGGAGCCGATCGACGCGCACCCGCGGCTCGAACCCGATGCCGGGCCGACCGGCTACTTTGCCGAGGAGGTGCGCCGCGAACTGATCGCGCGCCTCGGCGACAAGCTCGTCTATCAGGGCGGGCTGATCGTGCGCACGAGCTACGTTCCGGTCTATCAGGCGATGGCGGAGCGCGCCTTTCGCGCCGGGCTCGTCGATTACGACCGGCGCCATGGCTGGCGCGGGCCGCTCGCGCATTTGCCCGATGGCGGCACCGCCGCGGCGGCGCTGAGCGGCATGCCCGACCCGCCCGGGAGCGCGCCGTGGCTTCTCGCCGCCGTCGTCGCAATCGATTCCGGTGGCGCGCAAATCGCGGTGCGATACGGCGGTCCCGGTCGCATCCCGCTCGAGGAGCTGCGCTGGGCGCGGCGCACCCTCGACGATCAGCGGATCGGCGGCGCGGTGCGCAGCGCGCACGACGTTCTCGCGCCGGGCGATATCGTGCTGGTCGAGCCGCTTGCGGCATCGGCGCGGCCCGGAACGCGCTACGCACCCGCGACAGCGTCCTACGGCTTGCGCCAGATCCCGGATGTCAGCGGCGGGGTCGTCGTCATGGACCCGAAAACCGGCCGCGTCTTCGCGCTGGCCGGCGGCTGGGATTTCCAGGCGAGCCAGTTCGACCGCGCGACCCAGGCGAGGCGCCAGCCAGGCTCGGCGATCAAGCCCTTCGTCTATGTGACGGCGCTCGAGCGCGACTTCACGCCGGCGAGCGTGATTCAAGACGCGCCGCTCGAACTGGATCAAGGGCCGGGGCTGCCGAAATGGCGGCCGGTCAATTACGAGGGGAGTTTCGTCGGGCCGACGACGCTCTACCAGGCCCTCGTCCACTCGCGCAATCTGGCCACGGCGCGGCTCGCGACAATGATCGGCCTGCCCGCGATCGCCCGGACGGTCGAGAAATTCGGCATCATGGACAAGATGCCGCTCTACTACTCGATGGCCCTCGGGGCCGGCGAGACGACATTGCTGCGGCTGACCTCGGCCTATGCGATGCTGGGCAATGGCGGGCATCGGCTGCTGCCGTCGATCATCGATCTCGTGCAGGATCGCGACGGCCGAATCCTGTACCAGAAGGGCGTCGGCGCGTGCCAGACCTGCTATGTCCAGGGCGGGCCGCATGCGGCGCCGGAGACGAGCGCGCTCTATCGTTCGGCGGGCTCCGCCGCGACCGCAGCGAGCTTCGTCCCGAACGCGCAATTCGCGCCGAATGCGCTGGTGTACAAGCCGATCGCGCCAGACGAGCTGGTCGATCCCATTGCCGACGCCCAGATCGTGGCGATGATGCAAGGGGTCGTACAGCAGGGCACCGGCATCAAGGTCGCCGCCGTCGGCAAGCCGCTCGCCGGCAAGACCGGAACATCGAGCGACTGGTACGATGGCTGGTTCGTCGGGTTCTCACCCGATCTGGCGGCGGGCGTCTATGTCGGGTTCGACACGCCGCGGACGCTCGGCGATGGAGAGACCGGCGGCAATGTCGCGGCCCCGATCTTCCGCGACTTCATGGCTGAGGCGCTGAAAGGCGCGCCCGCGCTAAGCTTCGCGCCACCGACAGGGGCAACGCTCGTCACCGTCAACACGATCGCCGGCACTCCCGGCCCGGGCGACCGCAGCGCCGTGACGCTGCCGTTCCGGCCGGGCACGGAGCCCAAAGTCGCACCGCCCCCGAGCGACGAGTTGCTGGGCGCGGACGAGCAGCCTGCCGCCGCGTACGCGATCCCCACCCGCTCCGCCCCGGCCAGCGGCACCGGAGGGCTGTATTAAAACCGGCTTGCCGCGAAGGTGAAGCACGCCCCGTTCGGGTGATCGACGCTCTCGCCTACCACTGTCAGCCGACCGAACCCCGCCTGGGAGAAGCCGTCGAGGATGTCGTGCCGCTTCAGCCAAACCGACACAGGCCGCGTGCTGCCCCAGAACATACCGCCGGCCCGGTCCTGATGGCGATGGGCGTACATCACAACACCGGGACGCGCGGGATCGGTGACAGGTTGCCGCTCTGGCCCTCGGTAATGCTCTGGATCGTAATAATGCGTCCACACGAAGCAGTGTGGCGCCACTCGTCCTATCGCCTCGATCAATCGAAACGGCTCTGTCATGTGGTACAGAACCCCCGAACACATGACAATATCGTAGCGGTCTTCGGTCGTTTCGAGATAGGGCAGAAAATCGCCCAACCAGAACTGGCTTTTCGTCAGAGGGCTGAGCTCTTTGACGATTAAACACTTCAAATAGGCCTCGACGTTGCCTTCAATCGCAACGATCGATTGGGCGCCTAGTCGTTCGAGCTGGTAGGTGTGGCCGCCCTCGAGGGGACCGAGCTCAAGCACTCTCATGCCATCGAGCCGGCCACCGACGCCGAACGCGTCGGCCAATTGCTGGGGCCGCACGTCGCCCGCGAACAGCGCAGCAGCACCGGCTTTAACGCCCGGCACTACGGCCCCGAGATCGGACGCCCACTTCGAGGTAAAGATGTCGACCACATTTTGGGAGGCCGGCGGCCTCAGCTCGAACTTTTTTACGACGAGAATAGCCTGCGGCTCGTCGAGACTGTCGCCCGCTTCCACACCGTCCGATAACTGGTCGGACGATCCATTTCCTATGCTCATGACGCTTCTCCGAGGTGCGGCATAGATGAAGGAGGCAAGGCGACGAGACCGGTTGCGTTGCCATCGATCAGCTCGCCGAGCCTATCGATGCGCAGCAAAGCTAGACCGATATCGCCGCGGTTCGAGCGCATCTCGCCGGCTTCTTGGCCATTGAGGGTCAAGATCGCGCCCGGAGCGGGGAGGGGGCCGTCGATGCGGACCGGCATCAGGCGCTTTTTGACGAGGCCCCGGTATTTGGTGCGCGCCGTCAGTTCCTGGCCGATGTAGCAGCCCTTCTGCCAATCGATCCCGTTCAGCTCGTCAAAGCCCGATTCGAGCAGGATCGACTTTTCCGGCACGAGGTCGCGGCTGCCGTCCGGCACCCCGAGCGAGAGCCGCAGCCGGTCCCAATCGGCGAACTCGCCGACGGCAAGTCCGGCTTCGGCAAGAGCCCGCTCGGCGCTGTCTCGACCGGCGACGATGCGGGCCCCGAGCGCCGCATGCCGCGGATCGACCAGGGCCGCGCCCTCGGCGAAGGGCCGCGCCTGCCCGGGCTCCGCGGCAAGCCCAAGCGCGGCCAGCGTGCCTTCGCCGAACACCGCAACCACCGCCAGCTCGGGCCGCTGCTCGAGGGTCACCCGTGCGCGCAGCCGGTAGATCGACAGCCGGCGCTTGAGATCGGAAAGCCGAGCCGCCTCGGCGTCGAGCAGGATCGCCTCGTCCAGCTCGATCATGATGAAATCGTGCAGGTAGCGCCCTTGCGCCGTCAGCAGCGCGGCGTAACGCGCCTGTTCCGCCGACACCTTCTCGACATCGTTCGACACCAGCCCTTGCAGGAAGCTGCGCCGGTCGGGGCCGCCGACCGCGAGGATGCCGCGCTGCGGCAGCGCCACGAAGCTCGCCCTGGCCATCGCCCGCTCCCGTTGCCGGTTATGCCCGCCTAGAGTTAGAAGCGGGGCGTTCGCTTGGCAACCGCTCCCGCCGCGGGATATAAGGCGGCGAGAGCGGCGCGCCCATGAACATCTTTTTCCTGACCGCGACGCGCATCGGCGACGCCGTGCTGTCGACCGGTCTGCTCTCGCATCTGATCGAGCGGTTTCCCGGCGCGCGGCTGACGATCGCGGCCGGGCCGGTCGCCGCGCCGCTGTTCGAGGCGGTGCCCGGGCTCGAACGGATCCTTGTCGTGCACAAACGTCGGGCGGCGTTGCATTGGGTGCCGCTGTTCACGCGCACCGCACGGCGGCGCTGGGACCTCGTCGTCGATCTGCGCGGCTCGGTCCTGGCCTGGCTGTTGCGCGCCGGCGAGCGGCGGGTCATCGCGAAAGGCGAGCCGCACGAACACCGGGTGCGGCAGCTCGGGGCTCTGTTCGGGCTCGACCCGCCGCCGGCCCCGCGGCTGTGGACGGCGCCGGTTCACGAGCGCGCTGCGGCGGCGCTGATTGCGCCGGGCGGCCCGGTACTGGCGATCGGCCCGGCCGCGAATTGGCGCGGCAAGCAATGGCGAGCGGAGTGCTTCGCCGAGCTCGGGCGCCGCCTGACCGCACCCGGAGGCGTGTTGCCGGGAGCGCGGGTCGCGGTGCTCGCGGCGGCGCACGAGCGCCCGCAGGCCGCGCCGCTGCTGCGGGCGCTGCCCGAGGCGCAACGCATCGACCTGATCGGCCGGCTCGACCTGCTGACGGCGGCCGCGGTATTGCGGCGCTGCGCCATGTTTGTCGGCAACGATACCGGCCTCATGCACATCGCCGCCGCCGCGGGCACGCCGACTCTCGGCCTGTTCGGCCCGAGCCCGGTCGAGAAATATGCGCCGTGGGGCGAATATACCGCGGTCGCGCACACCGCCGAGCCGCCGGCGGCGCTGTTCCCGCCCGGCTTCGACCATCGCACCACCGATACGCTGATGGACAGCCTTTCGGTGGTGGCCGTCGAAGCCGCCGCGGCGCGCCTGTGGCGGCGCGTCGCGAACGCCGCCGCATGACCTTGGCCGAAGCGCAGCGGCCGATTGTCGGCGAGGCGGTTCGCCCCGGCGCCACGGGCGTCTCTGCCCTGGTCGTCGCGCATGACGAGGAGCGGCAGCTCGCGGCCTGTCTGGAGCGGCTCGCTTTTGCCGACGAGATCGTCGTCGTGCTCGACCGCTGCAGTGACGGGTCGCGGGCTATCGCCGAGCGCTTCGCCGACCGCCTCGTACAGGGGGCCTGGGAGCGGGAAGGCCCGCGCCGCCATGCCGGCATTGCCGCCTGCGCCGGCCCCTGGATTCTGGAGATCGATGCCGATGAGCGCGTGCCCCCCGAGCTTGCCGCCGAGATCCGCACCGTCATCGCGGAATCGACCGCCGCCTGGCACCTGATCCGGGTCGACAATTATGTCGGGGCGCGGCTGGTGAGGTGGGGTTGGGGGGCCTCCTTCGGCAAATCCGCCTATGCCGGGCTGTTCCGCAAAGGCGCGAAGCATTGGGGCGATCAGCGGATCCATCCTGAGGTGACCTTGGCCGAACCGCAGGGCGCCACCCTCGACCACCGTCTCGTGCATCTCGTGGACCGCAGCGTCTCGGAGATGCTGCAGCGCCTCGACCGCTACACCAGCGCGCGCGCCCAGGATCTCCGCGACAGCGGCGACATCGGCAGCTACGGGCGCAATCTGCGCCGCATCGCGACGCGGTTCTGGAAATGCTATGTCGGCCGCAGGGGATATCGCGAGGGCCCCTACGGCTTCCTGATCGCGACCTGCGCTGCGCTCTATCCGATCTTGTCGTACCTGAAGGCGCGGTTCGACGAGTCGTGATGGCCGCGGTGGTGATGGCCGATGACGGCATCGCCTTCGACGGGGCGATGGCGGAAAGCGGACCGCTGGGCGGCGCCGAAACCGCCTTTGTAGCGCTCGCCGAAGCGCTGGCGCGGCGCGGCCATCGCGTCGAGGCGCGCAGCAATTGCCGCGCCGCGCTCGCCCATAAGGGTGTTGCCTGGGCGCCGTTGGGCCAGCCGATCCCGGCCCGTTGCGATCTCTATATCGGCAACCGCGGCCACCGCGTGATCGGGCTCGCGGCGGGTGCGCGGCGCCGGCTGTTCTGGCTGCACAACCCAGCCGGCTATTTGCGCAAGCCGCGCAATCTGTGGCGGCTCGCCTGGTATCGCCCGACCCTGATCGTCACCGGGCAATACCACGCGCGCACGGTGCCGCGCTGCGTGCCGCGGCGCGGCTGCGCGATCATCCCTTACGGCGTCCTCGACCTGTTCCGCTCGGGTGAAGAGCGGCCGCCGCCGCCGCCGCGCGCCGTCTTCACCTCCAACCCGCTGCGCGGCCTGGACTGGCTGCTGGACCAATGGGAGCGGTGCATCGCGCCGGCAGTGCCGAGCGCGGAATTGCACATCTACGCCGGACCCGCCGTCTACGGCGATGCCGGGTCGGCGCGCGCCGAGGCGATGGAACGCATCCTCGCCCGCGCCGCCACGCTGGCGCATCGGGGCGTACGCCGGCACGCGCCGCTCGGGCGCGAGGCGCTGGCTTCGGCGTTGCGCGGCATGCGGGTCATGCTGTATCGCGGCGATCCGGGCGAGACCTTCTGCCTTTCGCTCGCCGAGGCGCAGGCGCTCGGGGTCCCGGCCGTCGTGACCCGGCTCGGGGCGGTCGGCGAGCGGGTCGTCGACGGCGTGACAGGGCGGGTTGCCGCCGACGCCGCGGAATTCGCCGAGGCGGCGATTGTCGCGTTGCGCGACGATGCGTTGTGGAGCCGCTGGCACCGGGCATCGCTCGCAGGGCAGCGTGGCCTCAGCTGGGATGACGTCGCGGCCCGCTTCGAGGCGCTGATCGGTTGATGCGGCGCGTGCTGCAGGCGATGGCGGGCGCGCGGCATGGCGGCGCGGAGACGTTTTTTGTCAGGCTGGTCGGCGCGCTGCATCGCGCGGGCGAGTCGCAGCGCGTCCTGATTCGCCGCAATGCGGCCCGCGCTCGGGCCCTGCGCGACGCCGGCATCTCGGTCTGCGAACTGGCTTTCGGCGGACCGCTCGATATTGCGACGCGCCTCGCTTTTCGCCGCGAGATCGCGGCCAGCCGCCCGGATATCGTGCTGACCTGGATGAGCCGCGCAACCCGGCTGTGCCCGCGCGGCGACTTCGTGCATGTCGGCCGGCTCGGCGGCTACTACGACCTGAAATCCTATGGCGGCTGCGATCACCTGATCGGCAACACCCGAGCGATCGTGGACTACATCGTCGCGCAGGGCTGGCCCGGCGAGCGGGCGTGCTATCTGCCGAATTTCGTGCCGGAACCGCCGCGCGACACCCGCCCGGTGACGCGCCCGGCGCTGGGATTGCCGGAGAATGGGCTTATGGCCCTGGCGCTCGGCCGGCTGCATCCGAACAAGGGCTTCGATCTGCTGCTGGACGCGATCGCGGCGGTACCGGAGATGGCCTTGTGTATCGCGGGCGAGGGGCCGCTGCGGCTCATCCTGCAGCGCCAGGCGGCTCGCCTCGGCCTGGGCGGCCGGGTTCGCTTTCTCGGCTGGCGCGACGATGTCCCGGCATTGCTCGCGAGCGCCGATCTGGTGGTCTGCCCGTCACGCCACGAGCCGCTCGGCAATGTCATCATCGAGGCCTGGGCCGCTTGGCGGCCGGTTGCGGCGTTCGCGAGCGACGGGCCGGCCTCGCTGATCCGCAACGAGGTCAGCGGGCTTCTCGTGCCGTTGCCGGACGAGCCCGGCGGCGGCGTGGACGCGCTGGCCGCCGTACTCAACCGCCTTGCCGCCGACGGCGAATTGCGCGCGCGGCTCGGCCGCGGCGGCCGCGAGGCGTATGAGGCCGAGTTCACCGAGGCGGCGGTCGTCGCGCGGTATCGCGGCTTCTTCGACCAGATCGCCCGCTGATGCGGCGCGTTCTCGTCATTCGCTATGGCGGCTTCGGCGACATCGCGATGAGCATGGGCCTGTTTCGCACGATTCGCGCGCATCATGACATCGACCACGTGACCGCCCTGACCACGCCGCCTTTCGCAGTGCTGCTCGCGCAAAGCGGGTATTTCGACGAGATCGTCGCCGACCCGCGATCAAAGCTCTGGCAAATGCCCGAATGGCTCCGCTTCGCGCATGCGTTGCGCGAGCGGCGCTTCGATCGTGTCTACGACCTGCAGCGCAACCGGCGAACCGCGCTGTTGTACCGGGCGCTCTCGGCCGCCCGTGCGCTCGAATGGTCGGGGGTCGTGCCGGGCTGCTCGCATTTCGTGGCGGACCGAGCGGGCGATCACCGGCACGCCGTCGACAAGCTGGTCGAGCAGCTCGAACAAGCCGGGATCGAGCGCATCCTTCCGCCCGAGCTGGGCTGGCTGCGCGGCGAAGCGGGCTCGTTCGGACTGCCGCATCGCTACGCGCTGATGGTGCCCGGCGGCGCCCCGCACCGGCCGGAAAAGCGCGCCCCCGCCGAGCGGTTTGCCGCGCTGGCCCGCTATTGGGTGCAGGCCGGCATCGCCCCGGCGATCCTCGGCACGGCCAGCGAGCGCGCCCAGATCGATGCGATCCGTGCCGGCTGCGAGGACGCGATCGACCTTTCCGACCGGACCGGGTTCGGCGACATCGCCGAATTGGCGCGGGGTGCGGTTGGCGCAATCGGCAACGACACCGGCGCGATGCATCTGATTGCCGGGGTCGGCTGCCCATCGCTCGTGCTGTTTTCGGGCGTCTCCGAGCCGGACGAGGTCTGCCCGCGCGGCGCTCGCGTCCGGGTGCTGCGGCGCGAGCCGCTGGCCTCGCTCGAGACGGGCGAGGTCATCGCGGCGTGGGAGGGGTTGCTCCGCTGACGGCGGCGAGTCCGGGCGCGCGGTCGTCGCCGGGTATGGCACGGTTTGCCGATTGGGACCGGTGCGCCGCCTTCCCGGCAACGAGGACCAGGAACAGCGCGAACCACAGCGTCCCCTCCCACGATTCCTGCCAGATGCCGTAGGCATTGCAGGCGGCGATCACCGCCAAACCCAAGCTCCCGCCTGCGGCGGCCGCGAAACGGCGCGGCCAGCCCGCCCGTTGTACGGCGAGGAACAGCCCGGCAATCAGCGCGGCCCCGAGCAGAGCGCCCACGGCTCCCAGCTCCAGCCAGAGCTGCAGCGCGGCGTTGTGCGGGTGCAATGGCAGCCACGCTTCCCCCGGTGCGATCAGCGCCGCGCCGCCCGGGATCGCGCGCGCCGAATCGAGCCCCCAGCCGAGGATCGGATGCTCGGCGATGCGCTCGCCGGTAAAGGACCAGATCAGCAGCCGATGCGACGCCGAGCTCTTCAGCGCGGTCGCGGCATTCATGATGGCGCCGGACGACGCCAGTTCGGGAAAGGTCAGCGGCGCGGTCGCGACGATAAGCGCCGCAATCGCCGCCGCCACGCGCGGACCGCTGCGGGGCAGCGCGTACAGCGCGCCGGCGATCGCGAGGCCGAGCACCAACCCCATCTTCGCCGTCGAATCGTCGAGCAGGTAGATCGCGGCAAGCGCGGCGATAACCGCCGGCCACAGCGGCCGCGGCCGCGGTGCCGGAAGCGCCGCGATCGGCAACAGCAGGATCGCCGCCGTCAGCACGGCCTGGTTCATCCGAGTCGCTACGAAGGCCCGTGTAAACAGGAGGCCGCTCAGCGCGCCCCCGGTCGCGCGCTCCAACAGCGCAAGACCGGCGCCGACGAGGATGCCCGCGCACAGGGCGTTCAGCATGGGTCCCGGCTCGACCAGGCTCGCCGCGCCCGCCAGCGACAGCCCCGCGGCAAACAGGATGACGAGCCGCCCATCGAGCAGCAGGCTGCGGGCCGGCTCGATGGCCCAGATGGCCGAGAGCGCGCCCCACAGCAGCAGCGCAGCCAACAACGCTGCGGCGCGGCGAAAGCCGGCCGGCGGCATCCATCCGGACCCTCGCAACCGGCTCGCCGCCGCGATCCCGGCGAGGGGTGCTAGGATCGCGATGGCGCGCGGCGCAATGACGAGGACCGGGAGGAACAAGAACGCGGCAAGCGCGAGCACCCGCTCCTCCAGCCTTGTCGCCGACCGGCTGCCGGCGCTCATCGCGTCTTCGGCCTCACGCGTGGCCCGCAGCTGCGACATGATTCGTGGTGAAATTGCTTGCTCCCGAGTGGCCCCATCCCATACTGGGCCGTCGCCGCGCCCGCCGTTCAACCCAGGCTCCCGCCCTGACATCCGCCGTTACCCTATCGAGCCTAGCCGGGGGAAGACGCTCGTGGCGAGCGAATGCGGCAGCCGCCCTGTCGCACAGTTTCGATGACGCCAATCGGCGCGGGGGCGGGTGATGTGCGGCATCGCCGGGCTGATGAGCCGCAACGGCGACGCGCCGCCGGGCGAGCTGTTGCGCGCGATGATTTCGGCGATGGCCCATCGCGGGCCGGATGGCGAAGGCCATTACCGCGCCGGCGATGTCGGCATGGTCCAGACCCGGCTTGCGATCATCGATCTCGCGACCGGCGACCAGCCCTTATACGAACCGGGCGGGGCCGCGCTGATCGGCAACGCGGAAATCTACAACTACCGCGAATTGCGGCGCGAGCTGCCTTCGAGCTCGTTCTCGACCCAGTCCGATTGCGAGCTGCCGCTTCATCTTTACCGGCGCCACGGCCTCGACTTTGTCGGCCATCTGCGCGGCATGTACGCGATTGCCCTGCACGATCCGGCGGCCGGGCGGCTGGTTCTCGCGCGCGACCCGTTCGGCATCAAGCCGCTGTACTACGCCGAGACCTCGCGCTTTTTCGCTTTCGCATCGGAGCCGGGAATCCTGCTCGCCTCCGGAATCCTGTGTGCCGAGCTGCTGCCCGCGGTGCGCAACGAGCTGTTGCAGATGCAGTTCACGACCGGCCGGGAGACGATTTTCGCTGGCATCAATCGGCTCTTGCCGGGAGAGCTCGTCGTGGTACGCCGGGGGCGGATCGTCGAGCGCCGGCGCCGCGACGCGCTGCCCGAGGGCGGGCCGCTGGCGATCGCCGAAGACGAGGCCCTGGCCCGCATCGATCTCGCGCTGGCCGACAGCGTCGAGATGCATCAGCGCTCCGACGTGCCCTACGGCATGTTCCTGTCCGGCGGCATCGATTCGAGCGCCGTGCTGGTCGCGATGGCGCGGCTCGCCGAACGGCCGGTCAGGGCATTCACGATCGGCTTTTCCGGCGCCGAAATCGACGAGCGGCCGGCGGCGCGGCAGGCGGCCCAGGCGGTCGGCGCGGAGCATGTCGAAGTCGGGTTCGATGAAAGCGATTTCTGGCGGCTGCTTCCCGAAGTCGCCGCGGCGGTGGACGACCCCGCCGCGGATTACGCCACTCTGCCGACCTACAAATTGGCGCAAGTAGCGCGGCAGGCCGGGCTCAAGGTCATCCTGTCCGGCGAAGGGGGGGACGAGCTGTTCGGCGGCTACGGCCGCTACCGCAGCGTGATGCGGCCGTGGTGGGTCGGCGGCCGCATGCCGCGGGCGCGCGGCGTGCTCGACGGGCTCGGCGTGTTGCGCAGCGAGGTCACCGGCTGGCGCGACGGGATCGCCGCCGCCGAGGCGCGCAGCAGCGACGGCCAGCGCACCCGTCTGCAGGTTGCGCAGGCGGTCGATTGCGCCGATTGGCTCCCCAACGATCTGCTGTTGAAGCTCGACCGCTGCCTGATGGCGCACGGCGCCGAGGGGCGCACGCCGTTTCTCGACCCGGCGGTCGCGAACCTCGCCTTCCGCCTGCCGGACGAGCTCAAGATCAAGCGCGGGCTCGGCAAAT
>Ga0213875_10000913_pt1 | contig 21398 bp, 22 predicted proteins | sample BarmaccomBMRX_R8_FD_160105 | JGI IMG/M metagenome (GOLD analysis project Ga0213875, IMG submission 160105) | Root-associated microbial communities from Barbacenia macrantha in rupestrian grasslands, the National Park of Serra do Cipo, Brazil - RX_R8 | ecosystem: Host-associated > Plants > Roots... | reverse complement strand
CACGACGATCCGGCTGCCACCACGCCCAACGGCGCCGCGGGATCGTCACCCGCCGCGCAGGCGCGGCGGCGCCCGGCGTTCCCAGGCGTCGGCCAGCAGCTCGCGCAGGAGCTCGACGTCGACGCGCTCGAGGTCGACCGCCACCGCCGCGAGCCGCTTGCCCCACCAGCGCTCGGCGCACGCGTCGGGATGAGCCTGGGTGGCGGTGAGGATGCCGGGCTCATCGACCATCACGTTCATGTGCGTCGCGTCCCACAGCGTCGCGAAGATCCGACCGCCGACGCGGAACGACGGCCGCCCGTGATGGTCCTGCTCAACCGCCCCGGGCAGCTGCAGCGCGAGCGAACGAGCGGCGTCGCGAGAGACCATCGTCAGCGCAGCGACGCCGGGACCCTGCTGGTCGCGGTGACGAGCAGCCGGTGCACGTCGGCGACGAAGCGGTGATGCGGTCGGGTGGAGCCGCGGCCGGCATCACGAGCAACGCCTGGTCGAGCTCGGCGATCTCGCGGTCGTGGAAGCGTGACCATGGTCGTTCTCATAGTTTCGGGATCGCCGCACCCCGGTGCAAGCCGGCTGTCGCGCCCTTCATCGTCCCTCCCCGTCTCCGTCCTGCACTCCCGCCGAGCCCGATCCCCGATGATCTCGCCGCTCGATGCCGTCGTCCTCGTCGCCGCCGGGGTGCTCGCCGGCCTCATCGGCACCGCGGGGGCCATCACCTCGCTCGTCTCCTATCCGGCGCTGCTCGCGGTCGGCGTCCCGGCGCTCTCGGCCAACGTCGCCAACCTCGTCGCCCTCCTCGCGTGCTGGCCCGGATCAGCACTCGCCTCGGGGCCCGAACTGCGCGGCCAGGGCTACTGGCTGCGGCGCTTCGTCCCCGTGGCGGCCGCGGGGGGCGCGCTCGGCGCGGCGCTCCTGCTGAGCACCCCGGCGGATGCCTTTGCCCGCATCGTGCCCTTCCTCGTCGCGGCGGGATCGATCACCCTGCTGCTCGCGCCGCGCCTCACGCCGGACCCGGCGCGCCGCGTTCCCCGCCGTCGCCGACCCTGGCTCGGCGGCGCCGTGCTCGCGGTCTCGATCTACAACGGCTACTTCGGCGCCGGCGCGGGAGTCACCCTGCTCGCGCTGCTACTCGTCACCGTCGACGACTCGCTCCCGGTCGCCAACGCGCTGAAGAACATGCTCATCGGCGCGGCGACGATCCTGTCGGCCCTCGGCTTCGTCCTCTTCGGCCACGTCGCCTGGGCGGCGGTAGCACCGCTCGCGGTCGGCGAGTTCGTCGGCAGCATCCTCGGCCCGCGGGTGACCCGCCGGGTCCCGGCGCGGATCCTACGCCCGACCGTCGCGGTGATCGGGGTCGGGCTGGCCGTCCAGCTGTTCCTGAGCCACGGCGGCTGAGCCCCCACGGGGCGGCCCCGTGACGTCGCGTCCGGGCGCGGCCGCCGGGTGCGGTTCGGGCCCCGCCATCCGTCCAACCGCTCCGAGATGTGTTCGCGAACGCACAAGCCCGATGCGCACGCTCATCCCCGGAGGCCGGCCGCCGCTCGCGCGCCTCCTGACGGATGCCCGACATCAGCGGCTCGTCGTGTCCGGCTCCGCGCGCCGGGCTGCTCTCGCTCCCGCGTCGGAGGAGGCGATCGGCGCGACGATCCGGTCATGAGAAGCCCTCGCATCGAGTAGGCGTGCCGCCCGGCGCGGGGCAGCACCGGACGGCATCCTGGGGGTGGGTCAGCCGACGTGGCGCTGGGCGGCGTCGGCCTGCTGGGCCAGCCGCATGACGAATCGGAAGAACTCCGTCGACTGGCCCGCGAACAGCCGGTCGGCGGTCAGGGCGTGCACCGCCGCCCGCGCGCCGGCGAGCGCGTCGCTGGTGGGACGCACCACCGAGCAGTCCGGCAGTCCACGTAGGAACTGGGTCGGCTCGGGCAGGATCAGGTTGGTCTGCAACAGCTCGGAGTGGCTCGCGTTGAGGTCGGGGAAGTGCAACCCGGTCTCGGGGTCGGTGACGCCCGCCAGCGGCTGAGAGACGGCGTTACCGGCCTTGTCGTGCCACAGCGAGAAGTGGTTGGTCTCCACTCCCCCGATCGAGACCACGATCCGCAGCACCTCCGGGCTTGAGCACTTGAGCGCCATCGTCGAGTACAGGCTCGAGCCTCCCTGCTCGATGAACGCGAAGTGAAACCCGGCCGTGTTGGCGATCGCCTGCATCCGGAGCGCGGCGCGGCTGGAGGCGGGCGGCACCGAGGGCGACGAGATCATCGTGTTCGGCGGCGTGTCGGCGTCTGAGAGCGGGATCGCCGGTTGGTGCTTGATCGTGACCGCTTGAGGGAACGTCGCGCCCAGGTCGGGATTGCGCCCGGAGCGATAGCGCACGTACCAGCTGGTGTCGACATCCAGCGCCTTGAGGCTGGTCAGCCGCGTGCCGTGCTTGGCGCCGGTCGCGGCTGACGGCGCAAGCCTGCGGAAACGCTCCAGTGAGACCGGCTCGGCCCCGTGGGCGCGCAGGTAGGCGTTGATGAACGCGGCGTGACTGAGCTCGTCGTCGGTGTTGTCGGCGATGTACTGGGGCAGGTCGGAGTCGAGGTTCTGCAGCGCCGCCATGTAGGCGGGGTTGCCTCCGTTGACGCCGCCGAGCTCGGCGTACTGCGACCACAGGTCTGACTCGATGATCTCCGCGGCCGCGAGGAAGCGCAGGATCGCGACATCACCGCTCGTGGGGCCCGAGGATGCCGCGAACGCGCTGCCTGTCCCGACCACGCCGGCGGCGGGCACGGCGGCGGCACCGGCCAAGCCGACGCCCCGGAGGAACGAGCGGCGGCCGACGACACGCTGCCAGATCCGATCGAGCTCGCCCGAATCGGGCTCGGAGATGGAAAGGGGATGATCGTTGCTCATCGTGCGGTTGTCCTTGCTCGGAGTGATGTTGATCAGCAAGCCCTCCACGGGTGGAGCGGCTGTTTGCTCAGAGGACTCCCGGCCGCGCACGGACCTTCCCGCCCGCTGCGGCTTTCCCGACGGTTCCCGAGCCGCGCTGGCTGCGGCGCTCGCGCAGGCCTCGCGGGAGCGCGGCGTCGATCGAGCGCTTGACGGGTGCCGAGCGCCTTGGGTTGCGCTGGCGGGCCGGCGGTCGCCCACCACGGCGGGCCGGCCTCGGCCGGCCATCGCGACCGCCGGATCTAGTACGGGATCTGGCCGGCGCCCCGCCAGGCGGCCAGGCGCAGCAGCACGACGCGCGGGACGCTCGTCGCCGAGAGCACGCACGTGTGCCCGCGCCGCAGCCAGGTGACAACCGTGCGCCCGTGCACGCCGAGGCTCTGAAGCCGGGTGCCGGCACGGGTCGTGGTGAGCGTGGCTCGACCGGCCGCCAGCGGCGCGCCAGAGACGATCGTGTAGGCGATCCGCTCCCCGGCGCGGGTGTAGAAGACCGTGGTCGTGAGCCGGCCGTCAAGCCGGTCGCGGCGCACGCCGGCTGCCCCGAAGCCGAACCGATCCGCCCAGTAGGGGAACGGCAGTCCGGCGGCGCGCACGCGCGGCAGGATCGCCGCCTCACCCCGCGGCGCGCCCGTCGGCCCCTGCGCGGGCCGGATGGCGAGCACCGTCGCTTGGGCGACCGTCGGCCCGGCAGCCGACCCGCTGACGAGCGCCAGCACGACAGCGATCGCGGCCGCTGTCGCCGCGGCCGCTGCGCCCACCGCCAGCCGGGGTGCGCGCCGACGTCCTGGCTGTTGGCGCGTGCTGGTCAACCCGGCCCGCAGCCCCGCCGGAGCCGACTCGTTGGCCACGCCGCGCACCGCGGCAAGCGCCCGACGCTGGGCGCACACGTCGGCTTGCAGCTCGGGCGAGGCGGCGATCGCGCGCTCGGTCTGCGCGCGACGGGAGACGGGCAGCGAGCCGTCGGCCAGCGCGACCAGGTCACGCTCCGAGACTCGGCGATGACGGTGACCGCGGATCATGAGCGCTCGCTGATCATGACGCTTTCGGTGCCTCGATCGTTCCCCTCCAGGGCGTCCGCGAGGCGCAGCCTGGCGCGGTGAAGCCGGGTCGTGATCGTCGCCTCGCGCACCCGCAATGCGCGTGAGGCCTCGCGGTAGGAGAGGCCGAGGACGTCGATCGCGACCACCGCGTCGCGAAAGGCCTCTGGCAGCGCGGCGATCAGCGCGTAGATCTCCCGCGCCTCCAGCGCCTGCTGCGGACCGGGGAGCGAGCGGTCCTCGAGCCCGTCCTGCCCGTCGGGTAGCGGGTCTGGCTGGAGCCTGGAGCGCGCGGCCCGCCGGGAGGAGAAGTAGGTGTTGCGAAGCACCCTGAGCAGGTAGCCCAGATCATCGTCTGAGCGCAGCAGCCGCGGCTTTGCCAGCACCCGGGCGTAGGTCTCCTGAACCAGGTCCTCGGCATCCTCGCGCGACCCGCATAACCCCCACGCCGCGCGGTACAGGCGGTCGAGGTGATCCCCGAGACGCTCGGGGTCAAGCCGACGTTCAGCCGACCTCGCGGTGGTCCCGCGGCGAGCGTAACCGACGGCTACTGCCATCTCAGCTCAGCTCGCCGCGAACCCGGTGATCGCGCGCTCGAGCACCGGCCGCTGGGCCGCCCACGCGCCTGGCGGCGCGGCGCCGACCACGACCGCGGCGCCGCTTGGCTTGACGATCAGGCACGCGACCTCCCGGTACACGCTCAGCCGCGTCCGATAACGGTCAGCCACGCACGACGCTCGGGCGCCACCGATCCGCCGCCTCGTCACAGCGGCGATCAGGCGGACCTGACGGTCACCCTCGGCCGCGTTGTGTGCCACTCGAAACCCTGGCCAGTCGGCGAGCGTCTCGGTCCCTTGGCGTGGCGTCGCGTTCAGATAGCCGACGATCCGAGCTCTTCCATCGAGGCGCTCAAACGACACGCTCCCCGGGTCGCCGCGCAGCGGCACGAAACCCGGCGGGGGCGACAGCCGCCCGGCGGCGAGCGGCGCGCCGCGCGGCCAGCTCCCCGGCGCGGGGCCGCCGGAAAGCCACGCGAACGAACCGGTTGTCCGTTCCGCGGGGGCAGCGCGCGCTCGAGCGCTTGGCAAGCTCGAGCGCGCCGCCCCACAGCCGGTTGCCGCGAACCCCACCGCGAACACTCCGAGCACGGCGGGGATCGCCCGATGAGTTGACATCCACATCCCTCCTGTCAAGCCGACCGCGCGGACCGCGCGGCTCGCAGACAAGGACGCCCCAGCCCCCCGAATCTTCCCGATCGATCTACCCCTGGCTCGATCGAGTCGCGTGACCAGGCACAGCGACACCGTGACGGCGCCCCGGCGATGGTGACCCGCCAGCGTGCGCCAACCGCACGCCGCCGGCACGTCCGCCACCCGCGGCGCCGGCTGATGGTCACACACTGCTAACCGGCCGGGAAGGTTTCAGCCTCTCCCCGGGTCCCTTTCCATCGACCCGCCGGCCACGCCGCGCCCCTCAGAACCGCTCCCGCCGCCAGTACCCGCATCCCTCAGGACAACGGCGGCGACATGGACTCAGATAACAACGGCGGACCCAGCGACGGCGACGTGTAACGCAAACCTCAGCACCGCACGCCAGGAAAGGAAACCCCATCATGCCCACCATCACCCCGAGTCGATTCCGTGCCGGCCTGCTCGGCGCACCCGTGCTCGCGGCCCTTGCGATCGCGGGCTGCGGCGGCACCTCCCCCGGCAAGCCGACCGCGACGACTCCCGTCACCCGCACGACCGCCGCGCCAGCCAGGAGAGTGGGGGACCGTCATACCCCACACCGGCACCGGCCACACCACGACGCCCAGCCGCACGCCGCCGGCCCCGCCAGCACGACGACAGGCGCCCTCCTAGCTCCCACGCCACCAGCGCCCAGCCCCGCACCGGCGACGACCCACGGCACGTCGCCCACGATGCCGCAGGTGACACCGCCGCCGGCCCCGGTGCCGCCCACCACCATGCGTCACACCCCCGGTCCGCCGCCCTCCGCCGGCAACGGCATCCCCCAGCACAACGGCGGTGACCACGACTCGGATAACAACGGCGGACCCAGCGACGGCGACGGAGATGTGTAGCGGAATGCTTCGTTGCCCCTCAAGTCGTAACCGTCCTCAGCCGTCGGTCTCAAAGCAGCCGTAGATCGTGTACAGCGGGTTGACGACCTCGTGGCCGTGAGTGTCGCGCATGAGCTGCTGGCCCACGAACGACGGCGGGGAGGTCGCCTTGTAGCACCCGTTGGCCTGCACGCTCATGTCGTAGGTGACCGGCGTCTGCTGGAAGGGCTCGATGCCGGCCTGCGGGATGAACACGTCGAGCGTGCACGTCCAGTCGTCTCCGGGGCCCGCTGCGCCACCGCCGCGCCGCAGGCACGTGGGCTGGATGCGCAGGCGGGTGCCGACCGGCACGCGGCGACCCAGCTCGCGCTGCTGCACCGGCGCGAGCCGGTTGAAGGTCGGCGTCAGGGATGCCTGCAGCCGCCGCGTGGTGATCGTCGTCGGTCCCAGTTGGGTGCCCGCCGCGAGCAGCCCGATCGCCGCGACAGCGATGACCACGAGCGCGCCGGCGCGGGTCCAGCGAGCGGCCCGCGGCGCACCGGCACCGGCGAAGTCACGGCGGCCCAGCATCCGGGCGCACAGCGCGAGCCCGCCCGCCGTCCACACGACGCTGACGAGGCTGCCGACGAGCAGAGGCTGCAGAAACGGAGGGGCGGCGAACAGCCCGTGCCAGTCCGAGAACGCGGAGCCGACGAGCGCGGCGTGCACCCAGGTGCCGTTGCCGATGAGGTCCAGCAGCGCCATCACGAGCGCGACGATCACCGGACCGACCGCCCCGGCGATCCCGTTGCGCGTCGCCAGCGAGAACAGCAGCGCAAGGGCGACGAACGCCAGCGTCGGCAGCACGCTTGCTGCCCAGCTCAGGGCGACGAGCTCGAGGCTGTGGCCCGGGGAGAGCATCGTGCCCGACAGTCCCACCAGCGGCTGATCGCCCGTGAACGCCAGGCCGCCGACGGTGCTCGAGACCGCGGCGAGCGCGACGAGGCCGACCGCCAGCTCGGCGGCGGCGAGGACCTTGCCGGCGTACACGTCCCGGCGCAGCGCGGAGCGGGTCAGGACGGTCTTCCACGTGCCGTGCCGATCCTCCCCGGAGAACACGTCGCCCGCGAGCACTCCGGCGATCACCGGGAATCCCCAGGAGCCCGAGAAGCCGAGCACGACGAGCGAGACCGCGTATCCGGAGGAGTGGACCCACACCCCGAACAAGGTGTCGGCCGGAACGCCGTTCTGGAGACTGAGCAGCCCGGCGAACGCCAGCGGGCCGAGCGCGCAGACGAGCGCAAGCAGCCGCGTGGACAGCTGCGCGGTGAGCTTGCGCCGCTCGGCACGCTGGATGTCGCGGATCCTGGGGCCCGGCCGCGCCCGGCGGCGCCCGGGCGTGGCGTCGCCCCGAGTGACCTGTGCGGTCGCGCTCGTCACGGCGGCTCGAGTTCCAGCGGCGGTTGCTCGGTGAGGGTGAAGAACATCGCCTCCAGCGGGCTCATCACGAGCTCGAGCCGGCGAACGGCGACATCCTCACGCCCGAGCGCGACGACGAACGCGTCCACGGCGGCCTGGGCGCCGGTGAGTCGCATCCGCCCGTCGGGGCCGTCAAGGATCTCGACGTGGGGATGCTCGGTGGCGAGCCGTCGCGCCGCACCGTCGTCGGTGGTGGCCAGCTCGAACGCGCTGACGGGCGCCTGGTCACGCAGCTGCGCCGCGGTGCCGTCCCACACCACCCGGCCCCGGCTCAGGACGGTGAACGCGTCGCAGATGCTCCCCACCTCGCCGATCTGGTGACTTGAGAGCAGCACCGCGACGCCCGCGGCCGACAGGCTGCGCACGAGCTCGGCGACGTCGCGTGCACCGGCGGGGTCGAGCCCGCTCGTCGGCTCGTCGAGCAGCAGCAGCGACGGCGCGCGCAGCAGCGCCGCCGCGATGCCCAGCCGCTGGCGCATCCCCGTCGAGTAGCCGCTCACCCGATCGTCGGCGCGGCCGCCGAGACCGACGCGGTGAAGGACGGCGTCGATCGGCGGCGCTGCCGCGCCGCCGTCGAACAGCGCGAGCACCTCGAGGTTGGCCCGGGCCGTCAGGTAGGGATAGAACCGCGGGTCCTCGACGAACCCGGCGACGCCCTCGAGCACTGGCCGGTCGCCCGCGACCTGCCGGCGGCCGAGCAGCTCGATCGTGCCCGCGTCGGGGGTGACGAGGCCGAACAGGCTGCGCAGGAGCGTCGTCTTGCCGGCGCCGTTGGGACCGAGCAGGCCGCGCACCTCGCCCGGCGCGAGCGTGAGGTCGACGTCGTCGACGGCGCGGGTCCCACCGAACGCCTTGACGATCCCCGTCGCGCGCAGCGCGGCCGGCGCGGGACCGCCGTCGGGCGGCGCCGACCCCGGCGAGGGGGTCGACGCGAGCGCGGACGGTGTGCCCCGGAGGGCGTCGGTCATAGACCGGGCTGCGACGCGAGATTCGGGGACGGCACGTTGGTGCAGCCCAGGCACGCGCCCTTGCCCTGGAAGTACGACGGGATGGACGGCGAGTCGCTCGGCGGGTTGGTCGGCATGAGCACCGGGCTGCGCGGCTTCTGGTCGAAGTCGAAGTCCGCGGCGAGGTTGCCGAGCTGCTTGGCGTCCTCACGCACGTCAGGCCGAGGATCGGGACGGCCGTCGGTCTGAGGGTCCAGGCGCGCGCCGCCGAGGAAGTCGTCCTCGATGAACTTCAGGTAGCCGTCGAAGCTGAGCGCCTGATGGTCGATGTACCCGCGCCGCGCGTACGGCGAGATGACGATCCCCGGCACGCGGATGCCATAGCCGTTGGCGTCGACCGAAGGCGGCGTCACGTGGTCATAGAACCCGCCCCAGTCGTCCCAGCTGATAAAGATCGCGGTGGAGCTCCAATCCGGGCTCTTCATCGCCGCGTTGATGAGCGCGGTCACGTAGGCCTGTCCCTGATGCACGCTGGCCGGCGGATGCTCGCTGTCGGTGCTGGAGGGCGTGATCCAGCTCACGGCCGGCAGGGTGCCCGCGCGGGCCGCGGAGAAGTAGCTGTCCAGCGACTCGACGTTCTGGACCTGATGGTCTGACTGCACGTCGCCGAACAGCGGCAGCGGGTTCCAGATCCCCGGCGTCTGGACCTTCTGCGCCACCGGCGAGCACGTCTCGGCTCCAGCGTCGTCGCAGTCGGGCTGGGTCCCCTTCTGCACGTAGAAGGACCACGGCACGTGGTGATGGTCCAAGAGGTACGTGACGTCGGTCCAGGCGAAGTCGATCTTCGAGGTGCCCGTGCGCTCGGCGACCTTGTCGGCGCGCGTCGCGCGCTTGCCCGGGTAGGGGCCGACGAGGGTGCCCTGGCAGCTGCTCGGCGAGCGGTTCGCGCACTTGGCCGCCCACGCGGAGACCATGTACAGGTGCGAGATGTAGGACCACGACGTCGAGGGCTCGAACATGTGGTCGTCGAGCGCGAAATCCTTGGCGTAGGCCCAGTAGTTGGGGATCTCGGCGCCCGTGTGATACCCCATCACGTCAGGGGCGCCCTGGTTGACGCATGCCGGGTCGGTGGGGCTCGTGCACGTCTTCCGTGCGGCGTCGCGCTGCTCGATGAAGCCGTCCATCTTCCCGCCGTCGATGTCGGCGATCGCGTTGACGTGGTTGTGCGGCCCACCGCCGTTGACGTCGGCGGTGTCGTGGTAGGGCCGCTGGCAGGGTCCCTTGGGGTTGGGCACGCACGCCGTCGGCGTGCCGTTGCTCATCGGGATCCCGTCGGACCCCGGGTAGGTGCCGAAGTAGCTGTCAAACGAGCGGTTCTCCTGCATGATCACGATCACGTGCTTGATCTTGTGAATGCCGCGAGCGACGACATAGGAGCCGCTCGGACCTCCCTTGACGCGCTCGACGTGTCCGCCCGTCGAGCTGGGGTCGCCCGTCGCGGCCGGGGCCGCCTGACCTTCGGAGCTGGCCGGCGATCGCCGGGATTGCGAAGAGGTGCCGCAGCCCCCGAGGACGAGGAGAAGGGTCGCAGCGACGGCCGCGAGGCTGACGGTTCGGTGCATGTGCGGTGTCTAGCAACTGAGGCCCAGGTCGATCCACGAAGTTGACGAAACCCGAACCTTTCTCTGAACCTCCGCTGATCTTCGCCGACCGACGAGCGCCGACGCCTTCATGACCGGGGGGCGACGGACGAGCGATCGCCATCTCCAGGTGGTGGGCTCCCTCGCTCACCAGTCCTCGGTTGCGACGTAGGCTCGGGTCCACAGGGTGACGTTGAGCATCACCGCCTTGGTGAACGCGGCGTGCAGCGCGTCGATGTCGTCGGCGGGCCGTCCGCTGCGGGCGAGGAACTCGCGGGTGGTGGCGATGACCGGTCCGGTGAACGCGAGCAGGTAGCGCATGGGGATGTGCTCGGGGGAGTCGGATCCGTCGGTCTGGTTTTTCTTCTGGTGGGTGTGGCGCAGGCCGATCTCGTGCTGGTAATCCAGCCACGCCTGGTCGCGCGGGCGGGTGCAGACGTCGATGATCCAGCGCGCGAACCGGGGGTGGGAGGCGGCCGCGTAGGCCTCATCGGCGGTGCCGTCGGGGTGCTGGGAGTAGCGGGCCAGGTGTGGGTGGGGGGCCAGCAGGGCGCGCCAGGCGTCGACCATCTCGGCCGCGTAGGGCGTGAGGATCTCGCCGGCCTCGGCGAGCCGGCGGTCGTCGTGGTCGGTCAGGCCGGCCGCCGCCTCGAGCTTGGCCAGCTCGTCGAGGGTCAGCGGGGAGCGCGCGCTGCGGTCGCGGCCGAGGTCATAGCCGGGGATCTGCTCGGGGTGGGCGAGCTGCTCGGGGCTGGTCATGAGGTGGGCTCCTTGGGGACCTTGATGGTGAGGGCGCCGACGAGGATCGCCAGCGCCACCGAGATGGCCAGCGCCACGTGCAGGCCGCTGACCAGCCGGCCGCCGTCGGCGATCAGCGCGCCGAACAACGCCACGCCGATCACGCTGCCGCTCTGCCGGGCGCTGTTCAGGGTGCCTGAGGCGATTCCCGAGCGGCTGCGGTCGACGCTGGCCAGGACCGCAGCGGTCATCGCCGGCACGATCAACCCGATCCCGAACCCCAGGCCGACGAGCTGGACGACGAGCGCGGTGAAGGGGCTGTGGGTGCTGGCGCCGATGAGCGCCGCGGCGCCGGTGGCCATCAGCAGCGCGCCAGCGGCGATCACGCGACGCGGACCGTAGCGGGCGTCCAGGCGCCCGGCGAGCAGGTTGGCCACCAGGACCGCCACGGTGCTCGGTGCGAACGCCAGCCCGGTCTGGAGCGCTGAGAGGTGCTGCCCGCGCTGGAAGAACAGGCTGAGGACGAAGATCAGCCCGTAGAACGTGACGTTGACCAGCAGCCCGACTGCCGAGGAGGCGCTGAACGCGCCGGAGCGGAACAACTCGAGGGGCAGCATCGGCCGCTCGCGCCGGGCCTCCACGAATACGAATGCTGCCGCGGCGAGCGCGGCGAGCGCGTAGCCGGCCAGCACCCCGGCTTCGGTGAAGCCATAGCGCCCACCCTCGATCGTTGCGCCGGCCAGCGAGGCCAGCGCGACGATCGCCATCAGCTGCCCGGGGAGATCGACCCCGCGGTCCTTCGCGCGGGAGGTCTCCGACGCAAAGCGGATCGTCAGCAGGATGCCGATCAGGCCGATCGGGGCGTTGATGAAGAAGATCGCCCGCCACCCCAACGTCGAGGTGAGCACCCCGCCGATCAGCGGGCCGCCGGCCAGGGCGGTGCTCGCACCGGCCGCCCACAACCCCACCGCCCGCGTGCGCTCGCCCGGCTCGGTGAACGCGTGGTTGAGCAGCGTCAGCGACGTCGGTGCAAGGATCGCCGCCCCGACGCCCTGGATCGCGCGAGACCCGATCAGCACCGGGAGGCTCGGGGCCAGCCCGCACGCCGCCGAGGCCAGCGTGAACAGCGCGAACCCCGCGATGAACACGCGCTTGGCTCCGATCCGATCCCCCAGCGCTCCGGCGGTCAGGATCAGCGCTGCGAACGCCACGGTGTAGGCGTTGACCACCCATTGCAGGCCGCTCACCCCGCCGCCCAGCGCGGCGCCGATCGGCTTGATGGCCACGTTGACCACGCTGACGTCCAGCTGGATGACCGCGAACCCCAGGCTGGTCGCCAACAGCAGCCAGCGCCGCCGGACGATGGCGGTCTGTTTGTCCTGTGGGCCGGCGTCGGGCGCGATCGCCGGCTCGGTGTTGTCCTCGATCGTGGTTGGCATAGCGCGCACCCTAGGCGCACAACGCTTCAACGACCGTTGAAAGATGCGACGGATAGGATGGGTCCCATGCTGGCCGACGCCGACCTGGCCACGATCGCCGAGCTGATGAGCAGCCACCGCGCGACGCTCCTGCTGGCCCTCATCGGCGGGAGCACGCTCTCGGCTTCCGAGCTCTCGGCCCGGGCCGGCATCTCGCCCTCGCTGGCCAGCGCGCACCTGTCAAAGCTGCTCGACGGCGGGCTGCTGGCCGTGCACCAGCACGGCCGCCAGCGCCACTACCGCCTGGCCAGCCCGCACGTCGCCGAGGTCATCGAGGCGATGCTCACGCTCGCCCCTCATCGTCGGGCCGCCAGCCTGCGCGACGCCAACCACGGCCACGCCATCCGTCACGCCCGCACCTGCTACGACCACCTCGCCGGCACCCTCGGCGTCACCCTCACCGACGCCCTGTGCCACCAGCACCTGATCGAACCCGGCGACAACCACTACCGCCTCACCCCGGCCGGCGAGGCTCGCCTCGCAGAGCTCGGGCTCGACGTGGACGCGCTCCGCGCGCGCCGCCGCGCGTTCGCGCGCCCCTGCCTGGACTGGACCGAGCGCCGGCCCCACCTCGCCGGCGCGCTCGGCGCCGGCATCGCCCGACGCATGCTTGACCTCGACTGGGTCAAACCCGTCCCCGGCACCCGCGCGCTGCGCGTCACCGACACCGGCCGCCGGCGCCTCCGCGACGAGCTCGCGATCAACCTCGCCCCGTCACCGCCCGTGGGAAAGTGAGCAGCGGGCGGTCGGCGTCTTCGGCGCGCGGACGCGTCGATCACAGTAGGCGCTCCTGCCACGCGCCCTGCTCGAGGGTGAGCAGCGCGCGCTTGCGATCCAGTCCTCCGGCGTAGCCGGTGAGCGAGCCGTCGCTGCCGATGACCCGATGGCACGGGACGATGATCGGCAGCGGGTTGCGGGCGTTGGCTGCTCCGACGGCGCGGGCGCGGTCGGGGCGGCGCATGGCGTGAGCGATCTGCGCGTAGCTGCTCGTCTGCCCGTAGGGGATCGCGCTCACGTGTCGCCATACGGCGTGGTCGAAGCGACTGCCCTCGGGGTCGAGCCGCAGGTCGAACGCCGTGCGTGTTCCGGCGAAGTACTGCTCGAGCTGCTCGATGGCCGCGACGAACGGCGCGGTCGCGGTCACCCCGCCGTCGCGGTCCGGGTGGCGGCCGGGAAGGTGGATGGCGCACAGCGCGCGCTCGTCGCCTTGCAGCAGCAGGTCGCCGAGCGGGCTTGCCCACGCGGTGTAGAGCGTGCGAGTCATGGACGTGGCTGGTGCTCGGCCTCGAGGTCCAGCAGCATCTGCTTGCGCTCGGAGCCGCCGCGGTAGGGGCCGATCCCTCCACCCGAGCGCAGCACGCGGTGGCAGGGCACGATGATCGGGATCGGGTTGGTGGCCAGGGCCGTTCCCGCCGCGCGGAAGGCTCGAGGGCTTCCTGCGGCGGTGGCCACCGATCGGTAGGTGCCGGTGTGCCCGTAGGGGATCTGGGCGGTGGCGTCCAGAACCGCGCGGCGAAATCCGGCGCTGAGTTGAAGGTCGAGCGGCAGCTCGAAAGCGGTGCGCGTGCCGACGAAGTACTCCTCGAGCTCGCGCCGGACGGCGTCCAGACGGCTCGGGGTTTCGAGCACGCGAGGCGAGATGCGCGCGGCGAGGTTCGCGAGGACCTCGTCGCGGGTCTCGTCGTCGTAGGCGAGCCGGACGACGCCTGCGGGCGTGGCGGCGACGATCAGCTCCCCGAGCGGGCTGGAGACGGGCGCGAAGGCGACGTCGAGCAGCCCCTCCTGTGCGGCGCGCTGCACCAATCGGTCGCGCAGGCGAGCGAACCGGTCGTCGCTCGGCGCCTGAGCTGTGTCGGCGAGGCGCTGTTCGAGCTCGGTGGGGCGGGCGGTCATGATGCGGTCCTGACGTTGAGTTTGCCGGTGTTTGATCAGACGATGCACGGGCGGTGGATGTGAGGTGATCACGGTCATCTCGCATCGTGGAAGACGATGCCCAGGGTCGTGCGCCGTCCGGCGGTGACCGTGCTCACGCCGTGGCGGATGGCGGCGCGGTAGAAGCCGCGGCTGCCGCGCGCCGGTCGCTGACGCGTGGCGAAGATCAGGAACGCGCCCTGACGCAGGTTGACGACGTGGGCGCGGCTCTGCGCGCGCGGGCGCTGCTCGAGCAGCACGAACTCCCCACCGCGGAAGTCAGCGCCGGGGCGCTCGAGCACGGTGACGACCTGGAACGGGAAGGCGAGGTCGCCGTAGAGGTCCTGGTGCAGCGCGTTCCAGTCACCGGGTCCGTAGCGCAGGATCAGCGGCGTTGGCCGGCTCTGCCCGGCCGCGTGGCAGCGCTGCAGGAACGCCGCGTGGTCGACCGGATAGCGGATGTCCTCTCCGAGCCGATCGGCCCAGCGGTTGGCGGCCTCGGCCAACGGCGGGTAGAACCCGGTGCGCAGATCGGCGACCGGGCCGGGGAGCGGGTGGTCGAAGTACTTGTATTCCCCCTGCCCGAAGCGATGGCGGGCCATCGTGATCGTGCTGCGAAACCGGCCGGCCTCATACAGCCCGACCAGCTGCTCACACTCCGCCGCGGACAGGACGGCGGGCGTCTCGGCGAAGCCGTGGGCGTCGAGCGCCTCGTGCAGCTGCGCCCACGGCAGCGCCGCCAGGCGATCGGCGATGGCGGGGGGGATTGTCACGGCGGTCATGAGAGCCTCCGGTTCCGGATGAAGGGTGATCAGGGATCCGACGCGCCCGGCTCATCGTCGGGGAACGCAGCGGAGGTGGCGTCGAGGCGTCCGCGCAGGGTCCGGAGCGCCTGAAAGACGTTGCGCCGGGCGGCCTGCGCGGTGGTGTCCATCGCCGCGCCGATCTCCTCGTGCGAGAGGTCGAGCACGAAGCGCAGCGCCACGGCCTGGCGCTGCTTGGGCGGCAGCGACCGCACCTGGCCCCACAGCTCGTCGTCGTGGCGAGCAGGCTCCGGCGCGGCGCCGGGATCGGGCTCCGCGACGGGCACCGGGACGCGCGCCGCGGCACGGAACAGGTCAATCGCCTTCCGTGCGGCGATGCGCAAGAGCCACGAGCGGACCACGCCCGGGTCGCGCAGCGACGGGTAGGCCGACAGCGCCGCGAGCATTGTCTCCTGAAAGACGTCGTCGGCCCGGTCGACTCCCACCTGGGAGGCCGCGAAGCGCCAGACGTCCTCGCCGTGACGATCGATGACCGCCTCGAACGGGAGCTGCGTCATCGCGGCCTCGAGGGTCCAGTTCTCGTGCTCCCGCGACGCTTGCCGGAGATCGACGGTGGTGTCATTGCTGCGCTGCCGTTCCTGAAATCGGAGCCGGTGTTCGCTGACGAGACGGACGACGCGGCCGGAATGTGAGGTCGGTCCCTGGATCGCTCTGCGGCTCGATGGCCCGACGGCTGCGGCGCGGAGGAGGAAAATCGCCGCGGATCCCGGCATCGACCCCGTCAGCCGCGGGAGAACGCCGAGAGCTCTGACGCCGCGCGGTGTTGGGTACAGAGCCGAGCATGCGCCGGCTGCCCCGATCAGCCCGATCTATCAGCCTAGCCAGCGGCCGTCAGCTCGCCGACCTGCGCCTGGGTTCCGGCTGGCGTGAGACCGCCGGCAACCACGAGGCGGTGCCCGGTGCTGACCACAGCGGCGTCGGACAGCGGTTGGGGGAGACGGCCGGCGCGGCGCACCGCACCGGAGCGCGGGTCGACGGCGAGAACCTCGGCGGTCTGCGACTCGAGATCGTCGCCGCGTCCGCCGACGAGGTAAACGAAGCCGCCGAGGGTTGCGGCGGTGGCGTGGGTGATCGGCCGGGGTAGCCGGCCGATCGGTCTGACCGACCCGGTCCGAGGGTCGAAGCGGTAGATCGCGGTGCTGGCGCCAGTCGGAGTCGAGCCACCGAGAATGACCACCTGCCCGCTGACCGCGCTTGCCGCCGCGTATCGCAGGCCGACGGGGAGATGACCCACCACCTTGGCCGCCGCTCCCGGACGCCAGGCCAGGATCGTGTTCAGCCACGAGCTTCCGTCATAGCCGCCCACGATGTAGGCGATGCCGCCCGTCGCCGCCACGGCCACGTCTGACTGGGCGTGGGGCAGCCTTCCAACCTGGCGTACGATGCCGCGAGCCGCGTTGAAGCTGATGATGTGATCCAGCTCGATGGCGCCACCGCCGCCGAAGACATAGACAAGCCCGTTCAGCGCGGCGGCCTGGGCGTCGTGCTGAGCCAACGGCAGCGCGGCGGATCGCAACAGCCGACGCTCGTCGGCGACTTCGATGCCGGCGGTGGAGACATCAGCGGCGTTCAGCCCGCCGAGCAGCACCAGCTCCCGACGACCCAGGAGCGCGTATGCCGGGTCGCGGACCGGGGCCGGCAGGGAATACAGGGAGCGATAGACCAGCCGGCGGGCGACCGTCGCCGGAGCGTGGGTGGTTCGGCGCGACCGCACCCGCGCCGCCGGGCGACGATGCGTGCCGGTGGGTGCCGCCGCCCCACCGCATCCGGCGACTGGCGCGATCGCCGCCACCACGCAGACCAGCGCCACCCATCGTGGCCGGGAACCGGGCGGCGCGAAGCAGGAAGCAAGCCGCATCGGTGAGAACGGGAGCTCGATGGGCGGCGAGGCTAACTCAGCCCGGTGTCGCTTCTCGGGCCCGATGAGCACTTTCTCATGCGCCGCTTGACCGGGGGGATGGACCACAGGGTAGCTTCTGCTCGGTGCACGCCGACCGCGTCAGCGCCTGCCGCGCGATCCTTGCCCGCGGCCGCCGCGTGGCCCGGGGCCGCCGCGCCGCCGCAATGGCCGGCGCGAGTCTCATCGCCGCGCTGACGATCGCGGCGTGCGGCTCGGGCTCACGCCAGCACACCAGTGGGACCCAGTCAGCGACGACGACCCAGGCGTTGCCGCTGCCCGGACCGACGCCACGTCAGCGCCGGAACGTGGCCCTCGACGTCTACCGCGCCGACGCGGCTGGCGACCTCAGCCCACGGGTGAGGCGCGATCCGGCCCTGGTGTACGTACCCAACAGCATGAGCGGCACCGTCTCGGTGATCGCTCAGCGCACGTTCAAGGTCATCGCCGAGTTTCCCACCGGCGCGCTGCCCCAGCATGTGACACCGGCCTATGACCTGCGCACGCTCTACGTCGACAACGATCTCGGTAACAGCCTGACGCCGATCGACCCGCGCACCGGGCGACCCGGCAAGGCCATACCGGTGCGAGACCCCTACAACCTGTACTTCACCCCCGACGGACACTTCGCGATCGTCGTCGCCGAGCGACTCGCGCGTCTGGACTTTCGCGATCCCCGGACCATGCGCCTGCGCTATTCGCTGTCGGTGCCCGCCTGCCGTGGCGTCGATCACATGGACTTCTCGGCGTTCGGCCACTACGCGTACGCCAGCTGCGAGTTCAGCGGCCGGATGATCGAGATCGATCTGCGCACCCGCCGAGTGATCCGGACGCTCGTCCTGCACGGCGGCCTGGCCAGTCCCCAGGACGTCAAGCTGTCACCCGACGGGCGGACCCTGTACGTCGCCGACCAGATCAACGGCGGCCTGTGGGAGATAGACCCGGCCAGATTTCGCGTGATCGGGTTCCTCAGGACCGGCGCGGGGGCACACGGCCTGTACCCGAGCCGCAACGCGCGCGTGCTGTACGTCTCCAACCGTCAGCAGGGATCGATCTCGGTGGTGAGTTTTGGCACCCGCCGGGTGATCGCCACCTGGCAGCTGCCCCCGCCGGCCAGCCCGGACATGGGCGGGGTGTCCGCCGACGGGCGGACGCTGTGGCTCAGCGGCCGCTACAACGCCGTGGTCTACGCGATCAATACCCGTACCGGCCATCTGCGGGCGACAATTCCAGTGGGGCAAGGCCCACACGGGTTGTGCGTCTGGCCGCAGCCGGGCAGGTACTCGCTGGGGCACACCGGGATCATGCGCTGAGCGCGGGCATGACCGAGGACGTCGCATTGGGCTAGGCTGGCGACGGGATGAGGCCGATCGCAACCGTCGTGCTTGTGGTCGTGTTGGCGCTTTCGCTTGTGAGGTGCACAGGCACCGGCGCGGGTGGGTCGGCTTCAGGAGGTCACCGGGTCATCTCCGGCGTGTTCTGCGCGGTGACCGCCTATCAGCTCTATCACGACGTCAGGGCCCATCGGCTCGGCTGGGCGGCGTTCCAGGCGGTGCTGGCGCAGCACAACTGCAGGCAGGCGTTCCACAGACCGTAGAGATTCGAGCTCGGCGAAGACGTCGGTCGAGGCAACGATCGTGATCCCCGACCCGCCACGCTGATCGCGTCGCCGCTCGGCAGCATGAACGGACTCTCAGGAGGCGTTTAGTCTGCAACGACCTCACCCGCGGGAAGATGTGCCCAGATGGCCGAACCCCCGAGGATCCTCCGGAGACGCCCGCCGGCGCTGGCGCTGGTGCCGCTGCGGGCGTTCCTGGGGGTGACGTTCATCTACGCGGGCGTGCAGAAGCTCAGCGACCCCGGCTTCCTGCATCCGGGCGCGCCCACCTACATCGGCAACCAGCTGACGGCGTTTGCCCGGGGGACCCCGGGCGGCTTCCTGCTGCGTGCGTTCGCGATGCCCCACCCCCAGCTGGCCGGCGTCGGGGTCGCATTCGTGGAGCTGCTCGTCGGCCTGCTGGTGCTTCTCGGCCTGCTCACCCGCGCCGCGGCGACGGCCGGCTTGCTGCTCAACCTGGTCCTGTTCTTGACTAACAGCTGGCACACGTACCCGTACTTCCTCGGCTCCGACATCGTGTTCGTATTCGCCTGGCTGCCGTTCGTGCTCGCCGGCTCTCAGGGGCAGCCGGCTCTGGACGAGGCCATGGATCGCCTTGAGCGGCTCCGCGCGCGCCGGGCCGCGCGCTTCGCCGCGCGTCGAGCACGGTCCGATCGGGACGTCGGCCCCGCCGGACTGGCGCCGATCACCCGACGCTCGCTGCTCGGCGCGACCGGGATGCTGGCGCTCGTGATCGGCGCCATCTCCGCACTGACGAAGGGCAGCTACCACGGCACCGCGGTGCACCTCGATGCGCGCTCGGGACAAGCGAGCGCCGCGGCCACCGGGCACGAATCGGGCGGAGCTCGTGCCGTCACCGGGCGTGGGCGCACGGCCGCGGCGCGTGACCGCCTGCCGCAGGGCGCGGTCCGGATCGGCGCCGCCGGACAGCTGCCGCCCGGCCAGGGGGCCCTCTACCGCGACCCCGCCACCCATCGACCCGACATCGTGATCCGCCACACCGACGGCTCGTTGACGGCGTTCAGCGCGGTCTGTACCCACCAGGGGTGCACCGTCGGTTATCAGGGCGGCGAGATCGTCTGTCCCTGTCACGGGAGTCGCTTCAGTTCTGAGACCGGCGCCGTGCTCGGCGGTCCGGCGCCGCTGCCGCTGACGGGGCGGCGCGTGATCGAGCGGGCCGGCTCTCTCTACTCGCTGCCGGCCTGACCGCCCGGCTGCGGCGGGTCGCGGACGATCGTCTTACCGTGGCGGGCACCGGCGCCGGCTCCGCTTGCACCTCGATGCGACGGCGGTCCCAGGGGTCGTGGGCGCGGGTCATCTGACGCTGATCATCGCGGTCGCCGCCTGGCTGGGTTTGGGCTCCCCGGCGATCCACGTCGGAGGAGGAGGCTGATCGCGCCCCGGGCCAGCTAGATCACCGCGCGACCCTCGCCACCCACGGGTCGTACCGCCATCTGAGGGCGCGGACGGCCGGGTAGTGGTCTGCGGTGCGAGGCGTTACCGGCCGAGCAGCGCACAGACCGCCGATGCCTGGACCGAGCGCAGGCGCGCCAGCAGGACGCCCGTCGGCGCTGCGATGTTGAGCGACGTCGTCACCGATCGCCGGCCGTCGGCCGTGGCGGCGGCCCACTGCACGTAGCCGGGGAAGTTGCCGGTGTGGCCGTAGACGGTGCCGCAGCGCGTCTGATAGCGGAATATCGCCAGACCTGCGGAGTTCGTGCCGGGACCGGCGGGGCTCGAGGAGCCGCGGCGGAACTGCATCTGCTGACGTCGCTGGGCCGTGCCGAAGAACCGGCCGCCGAGATCCGCCCGGATGAACGCGCCGAGGTCGGCCGGGGTGGAGACGATGGCGCCCGACGCCCACGCGCCGCTCGGGCTCAGAAATGTCGTGACGTCGTGCGGTGGCTTGCCCGGCTCGACCTGATAGCCGTGCAGGAACGGTGCCGGCAGCGAGATCCTCACCGTCGGGAAGGTCGTCTGCGTCAACCGTGCCGGCTCGAAAACGATCCTCGAGAGCAGCTGACCGTAGGACTGGCCACTGACCCGCTGGGCGATGAGACCAACCACGATGTTGTCGGTATTGGAGTATTCATAGCGCGAGCCCGGCGTGAAGTTCAGCCCGGACCCACGTACCCAGTCGATGATCCGCGTCGGCGAGACGTAGCCCCTCGGGTCCCTGGTCGCACTCTCGCGGAAGCCATCTGACTGGGTGTAGTCGGGCAGCCCGCTGGTGTGGTTGAGCATCTGGCGCACCGTGACCGCCGACCACGCCGCCGGCATCATCCTGGGGAGCTGTTGCCCGATCGTGTCATCCAGGCCCAAGCGGCCCTGGGCCACCAGATGCAGCGCGACCGCGCCACTGAACGCCTTGGCGATGCTGGCGATGCGCATGTGATCGCCCAGACGGGGCGCCCCGGGACGTGTCACGTCGGCCCTTCCGACTCGCAGAACCACCGTGCGGCCGTTGCGATAGAGGGTCGCGATCGCGCCGATCGGACCGCCCGGCGCAGCGACGAGACGCTGGAGGCCACGCACAACCGACGCGTCTGTGGTACGCGCCACGGCTGGAGAACAAACGGCAAGCAGGACCACCACCGCGACCGCGGCTATCGACCCACCGCCGGTCAACGCAATCCAGCATCGCCACCACACGATCAGGATGATCTCCAATCCCGGTCGCCACGACAACCATTCTGCTCGGGTCAGCCTTCCTCAGGCGGGATGGATGAGCTAGTGTGCTGACGCATTAATTCAATTGCAGAGGGGTAGGCAGTATGTATGCCTATCAATACTGCTGCGGTCATTGAGTTGAGCGAGGACGAGCGCTCGCAGTTGGAGTCCTGGGCGCGTCGGCGCA
>Ga0213875_10000912_pt1 | contig 21407 bp, 21 predicted proteins | sample BarmaccomBMRX_R8_FD_160105 | JGI IMG/M metagenome (GOLD analysis project Ga0213875, IMG submission 160105) | Root-associated microbial communities from Barbacenia macrantha in rupestrian grasslands, the National Park of Serra do Cipo, Brazil - RX_R8 | ecosystem: Host-associated > Plants > Roots... | reverse complement strand
TGAATATCCCTTCCGATCGCTGATCTTCTCCGCGCATCGCATGCCCCAGCCCAAAGGAATCAGACACATGCACGGAATCACACTCCGGAAGCCTCGCCAAACCCCTTTTTCAGCAGCCTGCTAGTGCGTTTGACCGCGGAATCGCGGCACTTTCGCGGGGTTATGCGGCCTGCAAACCTTGACTCGGGGGGTCGGGCATGCACCGGAGACGGCGCAATGGGCATTGGCGCAGCGATTCGGCGACGTTTGCCTGGCCGAGGAGCCGACCGGCGACGAGCCTCGAGGGACGCGACCATGGGTAATTTTCGCGCTCTAGCGCTTGCGCTCGTCATGCTTGCGGCCGTCCCTGGCGTGGTGGCTGCCCAGGGCGTGGTCAAGTCGGTGCACGGCGACTGGCAGATCCGCTGCGACACCCCGCCCGGCGCGCAAACCGAGCAATGCGCGCTCATCCAGAGTGTCACCGCCGAGGACCGTCCGAACGTCGGGCTCACGGTGATCGTGCTCAAAACCGCCGACCAGAAATTCCGGCTCATGCGGGTGCTCGCGCCCCTCGGCGTGCTTCTGCCCAACGGGCTCGGCCTGCGCATCGACGCCGCCGACGTCGGCAAGGTCTCGTTCGTGCGCTGCCTGCCGAATGGTTGCGTCGCCGAGGTCGTGGTCAATGACGACCTGATGAACAAGCTGCGCACCGGCCAGACCGCGACCTTCATTATTTTCCAGACACCGGAAGAGGGCATCGGCATCCCGGTCAGTCTCAAAGGCTTCGGCGATGGTTTCGATAAATTGCCGTAACCTGAGAACGGAGCACGGACGACAGAGGACGGATGAGCGTTCTGTCCTCCCTCCTCTGTCATCTGTCCTCCGGTTATGGGGGCCCTCGCCGCGGCGCCCGGGGTTGCTTATGTAGCGGGCAGCAAACGCCGGAATCCCCCATGACCGATCTCCCCACTGACCCCTCGCTCGCTTCGCTCGTCGATCGCGCCAATCTCGACCGCACCGCCATGCACCGGCATCTCGCGCACGGCTTTGCCGGCGCCGATGACGGCGAGTTCTATCTCGAGTACCGCCAGACCGAGGCGCTGGTGTTCGACAACGGCCGCCTCAAGCAGGCGACCTTCGACACCAGCCAGGGTTTCGGGCTGCGCGCCGTCAAAGGCGAGGCGGTCGGTTACGCCCATGCCTCCGACCTTTCCGACCAGGCGCTCGCGCGCGCGGCGGATGCGGTGTCTGCGGTGCGCGGCGGCTATTCCGGCACCTACGCCCAGGCGCCGACGCGCACCAACGTGCGCCTCTATGGCGACGAAAATCCCCTCGCCGCGCCTGGGTTCGACGCCAAGGTCCGTCTCTTGGAGACGATCGACGCCTATGCGCGCGCCAAGGACGCGCGCGTGCGCCAAGTGTCGGTGAGCCTCGGGGCGACCTGGCAAGTGGTGGAAATCCTGCGCGCCGACGGCGAGACCTACCGCGACATCCGTCCGCTGGTGCGGGTGAACGTGTCGGTCGTGGCCGGCGATGGCGACCGGCAGGAAACCGGCAGCTACGGCTTCGGCGGGCGTGAAGCCTACGCGCGCTTCATCGAAACCGATGCCTGGCACAACGCGGCCGATGAAGCGGTGCGCCAAGCGCTCACCAATCTTGACGCCGTCGCGGCGCCCGCGGGCGAGATGGACGTGGTGCTCGGTCCGGGCTGGCCCGGCGTGATGCTGCACGAGGCGGTCGGCCACGGGCTCGAAGGCGACTTCAACCGCAAGCGCACCTCGGCCTTCGCCGGTCTGATGGGCCAGCGCGTCGCCGCGCCCGGCGTCACCGTGGTCGACGACGGTACGATGTCGCTGCGCCGCGGCTCTCTCACCATCGACGACGAAGGCACCCCGACGAACCGCACCGTGCTCATCGAGGACGGCATTCTCGTCGGCTACATGCAGGACCGGCAGAACGCGCGCCTGATGAACATGCGCCCGACCGGCAATGGCCGGCGTCAGAGCTACGCGCACGTGCCGATGCCGCGCATGACCAACACCTACATGCTCGCCGGCGAGCGTGACCCGGGGGAAATCCTGTCGTCGGTCAAGAACGGCATCTACGCGGTGAGCTTCGGCGGCGGCCAGGTGGACATCACGTCGGGCAAGTTCGTCTTCCAATGCACCGAGGCCTATCGTCTCGAGAACGGCAAGGTCGGCGCGCCGATCAAGGGCGCGATGCTGATCGGCAACGGCCCCGACGCGCTCACCCGCGTCTCGATGATCGGCAACGATCTTGAGCTCGACGAAGGCATCGGCACCTGCGGCAAGAACGGCCAGGGCGTGCCGGTCGGCGTCGGCCAGCCCACGCTGCGCCTCGACCGGATCACCGTCGGCGGCACGGGGTGAGCGCTATTCCTCCCCCGCGAAGCGGGGAGGAATCAGAAATACGCGATGCTGCGGCCGCAGGCGGCAACTGCGATCCAAATAACAATTGATAGCACCGCCGACGCGCGGGCCGTGCGCGGCAGCGGCACGCCCGGCGGCAGTTTCGCGACGGCGCGGCGGGCGCCGATCTCATAAATCAGGGCGTTGAGAAGCGCGGCAGCGATCATGATGACCTTGAGGCGGAACGCCGGATTGCGCACCACGTGGCCCGCCTCGGCGGAGAACAGCAGGAAGCCGGTGACCGCGAGCCCGCAGAACGCCGCGATTGCCGCAAGGCGAGCGCGCGCCAGGACGCGGCCGGGGGCGGTCGCCGAGAAGGCGCCGAGTAGCCGCAGGTCCATGACCGCGAGAGCGCCCGCGAAAGCGACAAGGGAGAGGATGTGCCCGACGTTGGCCGACGGATACAGCCAGCGCGATTGACGGACCGCCACCGCGAAGCCGGACTGCTCCAGCGCGACGAAGATCGCCGGAGCAGAATGCTCCATCACCTCATCTCGTAAGTCTTGCCGTCGACGGTGATACGCTCCGCGCGCATCTCATCCTTCTCCACCGTCGACGGATAACCGTAAGCCGTGATCTCGTTGCCGACGGCGACCACCGCGGCGACGGCACCACGGCTCTCCATCCGCGAAGGTGGGGCCAGGGTCAGAGTCCACACCTTGTCGCTGCCGCGCACCGTGACGATGACGTGCGGGTTTTCGAACTTCGAGGTCTGGATCGGCCCGGTAACCGTTACCGGATGGGCGGCGTCGTAGCTGCCCCAGCCGTGGTGGGCGAGCGCCGGCGCGGCGGCGAGCGCCAGCGCGGCGAGCAAGGTGAAACGGGTGCGCATAGGAGGCTCCGGAGTTGGCGGAAACCCGAAGCACCTATTTTACCCGGGTGCAGCAGTATGACGATAACGATTGCGGGAGCGGTTCAGCGCTTGCCTGGCGCGATGCGGCCTGGAAGTATTCCTCGACTGCATTTTTAAGGAACCTTATGCCCGATACATAGCACCATCGTCCTCGTGCCGCTCCGGTGACCGAGCGGGAGCGTCGCTGGCTCGAAAAGAACCGCGAGGCGCTGAATGCTTATAACGAGCGCGCGGCAGAGCATGGGCTTTTGTCAGACAGCGCTGGAGTTCTGATTACAATTCGCTTGGCCGCGAAGCAGGCGCCGTAGGGTGGGCTAAGACCGCGAAGCGCAAGCGGAGCGGACGTGCCCACCAACGATGGACATTTGTTTGTTGATAAATCGTGGTGGGCACGCCGTCGCTTCGCTCCGGCTTAGCCCACCCTACAAATCATCACGCTCCGGGAGCGTGGACATGTCGCGTCGTCTCTGCCTATGCTACCCGCGAACACTAGGCAAATCCATGAACCTGCCACCCGCCGCGATTGGTGCCGCCGTCGCCGAGATCGAGACGCCGGCGCTGGTGATTGATCTCGACGCCTTCGAGCGCAACATCGCCAAAATGGCGGAGTTCGCACGCACGGCCGGCGTGCGCGTGCGTCCGCATGCGAAAACCCACAAGTGCGCGGCGATCGCGCGGCGTCAGATCCTGGCCGGCGCGGTCGGCCTGTGCGTACAGAAGGTGGGCGAAGCCGAGGCGCTGGTGCGCGGCGGCGTCACTGACGTGCTGGTGAGCAATGAGGTGGTGGGCGAGCGCAAGCTGCGGCGCCTCGCCGGCCTCGCGCGCGAGGCGAAGGTGGCGCTCTGTTTCGATGCGCCCGAGCAGGTCGATGCGGCAGCGCGCGTCGCCAAAGAAGAGGGGGTCGAACTCGGCGCGCTGGTCGAGATCGAGGTCGGCATGGAGCGCTGCGGCATTGCGCCGGGACGGGACGCCGCGGCGCTCGCGCGCCGCATCGCCGACGCGCCGAACCTGAAGTTCCGCGGCTTGCAGGCGTATCACGGCCGCGCCCAGCACCTGCCGACCTATCAGGAACGCGCCCAGGCGATCGCCTACGCGATCGACGCCGTCAACGAGACGCTTGCCGCGTTCGCCGCCGACAAGCTCTCCTGCGAGATCATCGGCGGCGCCGGCACCGGCACCTTCACGTTCGAGGCGGCGAGCGGCGTCTATAACGAGCTGCAGGTCGGCTCCTACGTATTCATGGATACCGATTACGCGCGCATCGGCGGCAAGAACGGCGGCCGCTACACCGAGTTCGAGCACAGCCTGTTCGTGCTTTCCTCCGTGATCAGCGTGCCGGCCGCCGACCGCGCCATCGTCGACGCCGGGCTCAAGTCGTACAGCGCCGAGAAAGGCCCGCCCTGGGTGCACGGCCGCGACGGCATCGAGGTGGTCGGCGTCTCCGACGAGCACGGCAAGCTCAAAGTCGCCGCCGAAGCCGCGCCGCCGCGCATCGGCGAGCAGGTGTGGCTCATCCCCGGCCACTGTGATCCGACCGTGAACCTGCACGAGTGGTACGTGGGCGTCCGCAACGGCCGGGTCGAGGCGCTGTGGCCGATCGAAGCGCGCGGCGCCAGCATCTAAATGACCATGGCGAAGGTCTCAAACCGTATACGAGCTCTATCCCGCGCGGCGATCATCGGATTGTTTCTGATGACTCCCTGCGTTGCGGAGCCCCTGCCCCTGGAGATCAGCAGCGCGAGCGCGGGGCACGACCCGCGAATCAGCAAACCCGTTCTGAAGCTTTCGCTGACAGGCGTCTCAAAACAGGCGATCTACTATCTGAGCATCAACAATATTGGCGAGAAGTTCGACCTTCGGATCCGATGGAAAGACCGTTCTTTCCTCCTTCATTCGCGAGCCTCTCGGCGGATCGATTCAAGTTATTGGTTCCGATCTGACGAAGGAAAGAATAGACGAACTCATTGCTGAATTATCCAAACCGGGCATTCGAGTGGAAGTCGATACAACACCCAAGTAGACACAGCGTGAAGGAGCCTTTCATGAGTGAGCAGGTGACCGGGCGACGAAATTTCCCTTGCGATCGACGATGCCGACCAGCCAGTCGCGCGGGTACTCCTGATCGAGCAGCAGCTTGCGGAAATGCTCGGGATCGAGAACGACCTGCAGCAAGAAGCGCGGCTTGCCATCCTGGAGCACGGGAACGGCCGCGAAGGCGACGAAGCGGCGCGCGAGCCGCCCGAGCACGATGTCAGAAACTTGCGGCGTGCCGGTTGCAAGCGCACGCGTTTCCTCTTCCCGGAACGGGCGCCCCCGCCCCGCAAGCAGCTCGCCAGCCGGAAGCCGCGTATTCACGATCATCTCATGATTGAGGTCGAACACGACGACCCAGGAGCCTGGCAGATAGGCGTGCGTCTGCATCGCCTCGCGCCGGAACGCGGCCAAGTCGCCGGCGAGCAGCGCGGGCGAATGCGCGAGCGTCCAGCCGACGGCGATATGTTTCTCGATCTCCCGGTCGACCACCGCGGCGAGCGAGCGTGTGGTGGTCATATGGCCCGCGCGCGCGGCCTCGCGTTCGGAGTCGGCGACGCGCTGGCTCACGTAGAACGCGAGCGCGACCAGCGGGATCGCTACGGCGAGCGCGAGCGCGGCGAGATAATCTCCGACCGAGAGCGAACGGCGTTCGGTGCGAGCAGAGCTGCTTCGCCACGGCACCAACGGGCGGATCGTACGCATCGATCGATCAACCCCGGCCACATGCAATGGCAGTGATGAACGGGAATAGGGTAGCAAACTATCGCCTGATCGACCACCGCGCCAACGACTCACACGAGCGATATCCGGTAAGGTCGGCTGTCCGACTTATCACTTGATTTCAGCGACGGACCGGCAATTCTGATTGCCGTTCCCCCCAAGCTCTCGACGGCTCAGAGTCCCGCGATGCTGAGGCCGTTTCCGGCACCGCGAGCCAATACGTAAGGAACGCGACCGCGGCGATGGCGGCGAGAAACAGGAACGCCGCGTTGAAGCCGGCGCGCTCGGCGATGAAGCCGGCAACGGAGTTGCTCAGTGCCGCGCCGAGGCCCCACGCCGCCGATGCGGCGCCGAGCGCCAGGTTGTAGCGGCCGGTGCCTTTCGTGAGATCGGCGACCACGACGAAAAACAACGCGCCGAAGATACCGGCGCCAATGCCGTCAAGCAGCTGGATCGATACCAGATAAATCGGATTGCCCCAGAGGGTGTAGAGCACGCCACGGATCGGCAGCGCGGCGAAGCCGATGAGAAACAGCGGTTTGCGTCCCCACGCATCGGCCTTGGCGCCGACCAGCATGGCCATGGGCACCATCACGATCTGCGCCGCGATTATGCAAGCCGCCATGAACAAAGTCTGTGTGCCGTTCGCGCCTTGGCTCAGACGCTCGCCGATGAGCGGCAGCATGGCGGCGTTGGCGAAATGAAACAGCGTGATCGCCGCGGTGAACAGCAGCAGCGGCTTGCATTCGAAGATCGTGCGCAGCCCGCTCGGCCGCGCGGCAGCATCGCCGTTGTTGTCCGACCCGCGCGCCACGTGATGATCGATCGCGCCCGGATCGATCGCCAGCGTCGCGGCGATGCTGGCGGCGGCGAACGCTCCGACGAGCCACAGCACCGCGGCGGGCGCAATCAGATAGCCGGCAAGGCCGGCGACGATCGCCGTGAAGGCGTTGCCGGCATGATTGAATGCCTCGTTGCGGCCGACACGCGCGGTGAAGCCGTGACGGCCGACGACGCCGAGGCTGATCGCCGCGACCGCCGGCGGGAAGGCCGCGTCGCATAGGCCGATCAGCGTCTGCGCCGCCGCGGCGGGCCAGAACTGCGGCCACAAGCTCAGCATCGCCGCGCCGACCGCAACCATTGCGGCCGCCGCCACGATGACGCCGCGCTTGAAGGTTGTGCGGTCGACGAGCGCGCCCGCCGGCGTGCGCGCCGCGACCGTGGCGATGCCGCCGATCGTCATGATGATGCCGATTCGGGCCGGGTCCCAATGCTCGCTCGACATCAGATAGATGGCGAGGAACGGGCCGAGCCCGTCCTTGACGTCGGCGAGCAGGAAATTGAGCCAGTCGAGAGCGGTGCGGTTCTGCATGGGCCGGTCGTGCTCAGCCCTGCGGTAATTGCCAGCCGCGGCGTTGGTTCCGGCTCGCACGTCGGCATGTGCCGGGATAAAATGAGCGTTTGCATGGACGCGAAGACGATGAACCTCGCCGAGATCACCCTGCGGATCGTGCGGCTGCCGCTGATCCGGCCCTACGTGCTTTCCTACCGCACGTATACCGAGTTCGAGCCGATCATCGTTGAGGTGCGTGACGGCGACGGCCGCGTCGGCTGGGGCGAAGGCCATATCTCGCCCGGCTCGAGCAGCGAGACGCGCGACGGCGGCTGGACCTTCTGCCGCGAGCATGCGCAAGCCGCCATCGGCAAGGACACTGCCGCCGTGAAGGCGATGATCGCTGCCCACGCGGGCGCGAGCAAAGTCGCCGCGACCGCGCTCATCACCGCGATCGAAATGCTCGAGGACGATCCGGCGCTGCGCATCGAGCGCGCGGCGCGGTTGCCGCTGCTCGCGCCGTTCAATAGCTCCGCGCCTGCCGAGATCGAAGAAGAAGTGGAGCGCCGTCTCGACGAGGGCTTCCGCACATTCAAGATCAAGGTGGGCAAGGACGCCGACGCGGATAGCCGCCGCGTCGCGGCCATCCAGCGGGCGGCCGCCGGCCGCGCCACGCTGCGCATCGACGCCAACCGCGCCTACAACGAAGGCGACGCGTGCCGCTTCGCCGCCGCACTCGATCCCGCCGGCATCGAATTATTCGAACAGCCGTGCGACGGGGACGACTGGGATGCCAACGCCAAGGTCGCAGCCGTGTCGCCGGTGCCGGTCATGCTCGACGAGCCGATTTGCGCGCTCGCCGATGTCGAGCGGGCGGGCGGCATCCGCAACGTCGGTTACTGCAAGCTCAAGCTCAAGCGGTTCGGCGGGCTTGCGCTGCTCGCGGAGGCGCTCGCCGCCGTGCGCACCTGTGGCATGGAGCCGGTGCTGGGTGACGGCCTCGGCACCGAGCTGAGCTGCTGGATGGAGGCCTGCGTCGCGACAAAGACCATTCGCAACGCCGGCGAGTTCAATGGATTCCTGAAGCCCAAGCTGCGGCTGTTCGCCGAGCCGCTGCAGTTCGCCGCCGGAGAACTGATTCTTTCGCCGGGCTTCCGGCCGGCGCTCGACCACGACGCGCTGAGCGCGCATGAAATCGTCCGCGAGCGCCATGCAAGTTTAGTTAATGCTCGTCAATAAGGAATTGGTTTCTTAGTTTCAACGATGGCGGTTTTCTGTCTATTCGTTCAGATTCGCAGGTTGCCGGATGCGGCCGATTCTCGCGTATTTCTTGGGATTGACCGTGCGGAACAACGGGATTAGTTTCGACCTGGGAGTGGAAGTCTACAGGTGCAATGAAAATCGCAGAGGTGACCTCAATGACTGGAAGCGTCCTTACAAAGGCCAGGGCTGTCGTGATTCGTGGTTTGGCTGTCGTCGCCGTTCTGGCGACCTACGCCGTGGGCACTATTGGCACCCAGATCGCCACAACGGTTGGAGTATCCACTCTGGCGTTGACCACTTCCGCTACGCCCGCCGCCGCCTGGTGGCGTCGTGGCTGGGGCTGGCGCGGTTGGGGCTGGCGGCGCGGATGGGGCTGGCGGCGCGGCTGGCGCCGCTGGTGAGCCCGATCTAGCACGCCTGACGGCTGACCTTGCCCGAGCGCCACCCGGCGCTCGGGCGTTTACTTTTTAACCTCGCGAAATTCCCTCCCCTCAGAGCAAGTCTCTCGGCGTTGACTGGCGCGCGCCGGACCGCGTGGCAGGTGTTGGCCGGCGCTTGCGCGCCCGCTAAAGACCCCGGTCTAAAACGTCTCGCTGAACGGCGGACCGCTCCGCCGCGAGGGATTTCATGGCCGACAAACACACCTACGTCCTTGGGATCAATGCCTACGATCACGACGTGAGCACCTGCCTGCTGCGCGACGGCGAGATCGCCTACGCCATCGCCAAGGAGCGCATCACTCGGCGCAAGCACGCCGCCGGGTTCTTCCAGGAGGCGGTCGATTACGTGCTCGCGGCGGAAGGCATCACGCTCGACGATCTCGACCTGATCGTGCGCAATTGTTACGTGCTTCCGGTCGAGGAGCTGGAAGTGCGCCTGCTCTCGATCGGCGTGCCGGAGATCATGGACGAGCGGGAGCGCCAGAAGGCGCGCAAACACCCGCTCCACCTGTCGCGTTCGAACAAAGTCCTCACCGTTTCTCACCACTTGGCGCACGCCTACAGCGCCTTCGCCATGTGCCCGTTCGACAAGGGCGCGATCATGGTGGTGGACGGCGTCGGCAATTACAGCGCCGACATCACCGAACCCGGGCAGCTGACCGACAGCGTCAATCCGCTGGCGCGTGAATCGGAGAGCTACTACGCATTCGACGGCAGCAGTCTCCAGACGCTCAAGAAAGTATGGCTCGAGCCGACCCGCGGCGTGCTCAGTGATGAGTTCTATTACATGGCCGGCCTCGGCGCGGTCTACAGCCGCGTGTCGAGCTACATTTTCGCCGATTGGAACAAATGCGGCGAGGTGATGGGGCTTGCCCCCTACGGCCGCCCGGACGCCGTGAAGCCGCTCGCCGCGATGCAGAATGGCGATCTGACCGTTCCGCCCTGGGACGCCGACTTCGACAAGCCGTGGTTCGTCGAACGGGACCTGGACTGGGAAGCGAGCCCCTCGATGAAACACTGGGAGGACCTCGCCTGGCGCGTCCAGGACGACACCGAGAAAGTGCTGCTCGCGCGCGCCCGGTGGCTGCGTGAGAAGACCGGCGCCAAGAACCTGTGCATGGCGGGCGGCGTCGCGCTCAATTGCGTCGCCAACGGGCGTATCGCGCGCGAGGCCGGGTTCGAGAACGTGTGGATCCAGCCGGCCGCCGGCGATGACGGCATTGCGATCGGCTGCGCCTATTACGGCCACCTCGCCGTGCAGAAGCAGCCGCGAAAATACGTGATGGACCACGCCTACACCGGCGTCGCCTACAGCGACGAACGCGTGCGCGCCGATGCCGCGCGGCCGATGGTGCGCGTCCAGGCGACGAGCCGGAAGAGCAACGACATCTGCGCCGAGACCGCGCAGCTGCTGGCGGAGGGCCACGTGATCGGCTGGTTCCAGGGCCGCTCGGAGTTCGGGCCGCGCGCGCTCGGCAACCGCAGCATCCTGGCCGACCCGCGCACCGCCGAGATGAAAACGAAACTCAACAAACAGGTCAAACACCGGCAGGCGTTCCGCCCGTTTGCCCCGGTCGTGCTCGCCGAACGCGCGAACGAAATTTTCGCCGATCACCGCGACTCGCCCTTCATGCTGCTCGCCGAGGCGGTGCGGCCGGAATGGCGCGACCGCATTCCGGCAATCGTTCACGTGGACGGAACCGCGCGCGTGCAGACGATTCGCGAGGACCAGAACCCGGTGCTCTACCGGCTGCTCCAGGCGTTCGACAGGCTCACCGGCGTGCCGGTGCTGCTCAACACGTCGTTCAACATCAAGGGCGAGCCGATCGTCGAGACGCCGGCCGACGCGATCAACTGTTTCCTCGGCACCGGCATCGACTATCTGATCCTGGGCGACACGCTGATGCAGAAGAAGCCGGCCTACCGCGTTGTCCGGCCGGTCGCCTCCTTCTTCTCCGACGTTGGCGACCTCGTACGCGCCACGCTGAGTACGGAGGTACGATGATTTACCCCCCCCTGGAGGGGCTAGCTTGGGCACACATCTTTGCAAATACGAGTCATTTCAAGGACTTAGCAAAGCCATGGTTTGGGACGGTTTCTGTATGGCGCGACTCGTAAGAAATCCAAGACCCATCGAGCTTTCTGGCACTTTTGATCAGTGTCCAACTGCCCCAAGATGTGTGCGTTGTGTGCCCAAGCTAGCCTGGAGGGGGGAGGTCGGCCGGCGCGGCCGGCCGGATGGGGGGGGGGTGAACGGCGCGAAGCGCCGACTGGTTCGCAAATCACCCCACCCCGGCGCCTTCGGCGCCGACCCTCCCCCTCCAGAGCAGGGTAAGCGGCTGCGCCACCGGCGCCTCAACTCATGAATCAGCAACGATCTGCAAGCAACAAAAAGTAATCAGCGCCCCCTCGCTGCCCTCCCCCGCTTGCGCGGGATGAAGCGGCGTAGGAAAAAGTTCCCGGGCCCCTTGTTCCGGATTGTTGTTCGATTGCTTCGCCATTGTTTTCGGCCGCTCGCTCATTGTTCTTTGCTGCGCCGCACTCGCACGGCTTTTGTCAATGATTGCAAATGATTCGATGCCATGGCCTGGGGTTGGCCGCCACTGGCAGCCGTTGTATTTGTATTGTTGTTTACAATAGCGCTTCCTTTTTCGCTGCACCGCAGCGTGTTCGTAGGATGGGTTGACGCCCGGAAACCCATCGATGGGTTTCGCCGCGGTAGAGGCGGCTCAACCCATCCTACGGTCTAAATCAGCAACGATCTGCAAGCAACAAAAGGTGGTCGCTTCTTTGCCCCTTGTTATTTTTGCTCGAGCGGCCGCTCGCGCTGCTTCTCCCGCCGCGCGCCAGGTTTCTTCAACGATTTCAAACAGCCGGCGCGTTGCTCGCCGCAACCCACCGCGTCGCATTTCCATTAGTGACGTAATATACTATTGGGAATTGAGCGTGTCAAGCAAAAATGCCCGAATATTGCGATATTTTCGCGGATTATATAACATATAGTTTTACCAATGAAGTCTTTCGCCTAGACCGGCGTATGGCCTCTCGACTATTCCCCGGGCCTTATATGTTAAATCGGCGAACCGTAGCCGGATTGCCGCCGCCTTCGAGGGCGTCCATCCGGGCTCCGCCTCCAGGCGTTTAACCATGACAAAGCGCATTGTCCCGGACACCTGCGCCGGCGCGATCATCGACGTGCAGGATTTCTTCCTCGCGCAGCTGGACGGCCCCGAGGCGCGGGCCCGGATGGAAACGAACCTCGTCAACTTCGCCCGCCTGCTCGATTACTTCCGCATCCCGATCGTCGCCACCGTCGAGCGGCCGGTCGAGGCGAAGGGCGGCCTGCCCGGTCCGCTCAAGGGGCAGCTCGCGAACGCGAAACTTTTCGAGAAGGACTTCTTCGATCTCACCAAGGAGGAGACGATCCGCGACCACCTCGCGCGGCTGAACAGGAAGCAGATCGCCGTCGCCGGCTGCGAGACCGACGTGTGCGTGCTCCAGTCCTGCCTCGGCCTGATCGACCTCGGCTACGAAGTGTTCGTGGTCGAGGACCTGGTGTTTTCCTCCGCGCTCGAGGTCGAGGCGGCGCTCGCGCGCATGCAGACCGAAGGCGTCATCTTCCTCAGTTACAAGACGCTTTACTACGAGCTGCTCCAGGCGGTTGGCGGCGGCCGCCATGCCGATGCCATGGTGGCGGCCTTCGGCCCGTTTCCAGGCGATCTCCCCGATCAAGCGGGGTAGAGCATGATCCCGAAAAGTGGGTACCGGTTTTCGGAAAGATCATGCTCAATAAAGCCCCGGAACCGCAGCGTCCATCGGGCATTACCGGGGTATGCGCGCGGCGCTGTTGATCCTGCTGATGGTGACCTGCGTCGCCGGTCCGGCCGACGCGCGGCGCCACCACCGTCATCATCTGCGCTACTACGACGAGGCCGTCACGCCGGGCGATACCGGCCGCCAAGCGGAGCCGGCACCCACGCGGAGCACGGTTCCCGAGCCGCGCGCGCAATCTTCCACGCGCCTGGTGCCGGTGGATTGGCGCGAGGAGCCGGCCGATCCGCAGCTCAAAGGTCAGCATTTCGTCTCGCCCGACGGCAATGCGTCGTTCGTCGCCTACACGGTGCCGGCCGGCACGGAGGGTATCGCCGCCCATATGAAGGCGGTTGCGTTCGGCGACGGCGAGCAGATCACCTTCGTGCGCGGCGAGCGCACCTGGATCGCCGTCTCCGGCTTCAAACAAGGCCGCATCTTCTATCGCGCGGCGGCGCTCGCCTGCGGCGGCGACCGCTGGCACCACATCGCGTTCGAATATCCGGCGTCGGCCAAGACCGATATGCGCGACTACGTCGAGCGCGCCTCGACCGCCGTGCGCGGCAGCGAAAACAGCTGGTGCGACGTGCCTGTCAGCAATCAGTGATCAGGGATCAGGGATCAGAATCCACGGTCGTCATCGCCCGCGAAAGCGGGCGATCCAGTAAACACCGGCAATTCAAATAAATACCTGAACGGCGGTGTTTACTGGATGCCCGCTTTCGCGGGGCATGACGAGTCATAATTATTACGTCGCTGATTTCGCGACCTGTGACCAACGGGTCATCTCGCTGCGGATGAACGCGGCGAACGCATCCGGGCCGGCGTCGAGCGGCTCGTAGCCCTGTTTGCGCAAGGTTTCGACCGCCGCCGGCGTGTGCATCGCCTTGTTCGCGGCGTCGGCGAGCTTGTCGACGATCGGGCGTGGCGTTCCCGCCGGCGCGAGCAGCCCGAGCCACAGGCTGGTGTCGAAATCCGGCATGCCGGCTTCCGCCATGGTGGGCACGTCGGGTAGCGCTACAGGCCGGTTGTCGGCCGCGGTGGCGACCGCGATGAGCTTGCCGGCGGCGACCTGGCCGACGATGCCCGAGGCCGGCGCGAACATCATGGTGATGCGGCCGGCGACCACGTCGATTACGCCCTGCGGGCTTCCCGGATAGGGAACGTGCACGAGGTCGATGCCGGCGCGTTGCGCAAACATCACGCCGCACAGGTGCGGCAGGCTGCCCGCGCCGACCGAGGCATAGAGCACCTGACCGGGCTTTGCTTTCGCGAGCGCGACCAGGTCGGAAATGCTGCGCACGCCGGTCGCCGGATTGACCACCAGCACGATCGCGAGACTGGCGAGCAGCGCGACCGCCGCAAAGTCCTTGCTCATGTCGAACGCCGGCTTCGGACTGGCGAGTTCGTTGGTCAGCGTCGAGAGCGCCGGTACAAACAATGTGTAACCGTCGGGGGCTGCGCGCGCGACGTATTGCGCGGCGATGCTCGAGCCCGCGCCCGGCTTGTTCTCGGGCACGAACTGCTGGCCGAGGATCGGCGCTGCGTATTCGGCGAACAGGCGCCCGCAGATGTCGGAGGCAGCGCTCGGCGGAAAACCGATGATCAGGCGGATCGGACGCGAGGGATAAGCACCTTGCGCGAACGCGCGCGGCGGCATCAGCGCCGCAAGCCCGAGCAGCGACAGCGTGCGACGGTCGAGATGGGGCATGGGTTATCTCCTACTTCGTCATTGCGAGGAGCCCCGCAGGGGCGACGAAGCAATCCATGGGCCGCACGGCTTTATTCCTGGATTACTTCGCTTCGCTCGCAATGACGGTATCAACTCCCGCCGCGCTCGGCGCTGATCACCGGGCCGAACGGCACCGAATGCTCACCGTCGAAGCGCGTCATCTGCATCTGCTCGATCGGATAATAATCGTCCGGGCCGGTGTTGATGACGATGCCGGGCAGCAGCAGGCCGAGCCGCAAGTCCTTGAGGTTCGCCGCCTGTTTCATCACGTTCTCGCGCGTCAGTTCGTCGCCGCATTGCTTGAGCACCTGCACGAGCGTCTGCGCGGTGAGATAGCCGTAGGCCGTGAAGGTGCTGGTGCGGTCGCCGTCGGGATAATATTGCTTCATGAAGGCTTCCCACTCGGCGACCGCCGGGTCGCCTTTCCACGTCGGGTCGGTCGGGTCCTTCAGATAGGCGCTCGAGAGTATCCCCCTGGCGTTGTCGAGACCGGCCGGCTTGAGCACCGAGCCCACCGAGTTCGAGATGCTGGCGAGCAGCTGCACCGGCTTCCAGTTGAGCTCGGCGATCTTGCGGATCGCCTGGGCGGCGAACTTGGGCGAGGCCTCGTTGAAGAAGACGTCGGCGCCCGCGGTCTTGAGATTGACGATCTGCGAGTCGATGGTCGGGTCGGTCACCTCGTAGGGCGCCTCCGCGGCGATCGTCATCTTGCCGGCGAGGCCGTCCTTGAGTCCCTTCAGGTAGTCCTTGCCGGAGTCGTCGTTCTGATAAAGTATGCCGATCCTCCCGTCGGGGTGGTTCGCCCGCAGATATTTGGCGTAGATGTGTCCTTCGGTCTGGTAGGTCGGCTGCCAGCCCATGGTCCAGGGAAAATTCTTCGGATCGCCGAACCGCGTGGCACCGGTTGCGACGAACAGCTGCGGCACCTTCTTGGCGTTGAGATATTTCTGGATGGCGAGGTTGGTGGGCGTCCCCAGCGCCTGGAAAATCAACAGCACCTCGTCGCTCTCGACGAGCTTGCGCGCCTGCTCCACCGTTTTCGGCGGACTATATCCGTCGTCGTAGGAAACAAAATCGATCTTGCGGCCGTTGATGCCGCCTTCCTCGTTGATCTTCTTGAAGTAGGCGGCCTGGGTCTTGCCGATGATGGCGTAGGCAGACAATGGTCCGCTGTAGGGCATGATGTTGCCGACCTTGATTTCCCGGTCGCTCGCGCCGGGACCGTACTTGGGCTCTCCGGCGGCCGGTTCCGCGGCGAGCGCGATGGCGGCGATGGCGAGCGCAAGGCGACGGAACAGGGCCATGGCGTTTCTCCGCGGATTTCGGATGCACGCGATGATATCACCATCGCCGCGCCGGTGATATGAACGGGTTCAGCCATGGCCGACGAGCAGCGCGTTTCCGGACACTACAGCAGCGGCAAGCTCATGGAGCGCTTGCGCACCGCGCTCGCGGCCGAGGGGATCGATCCCGATCGCCCGACGGTCGAGCAGCTGGCGCCGTTCGATCATTTCCACGGACGCGGCCTGGAAGCGACGCAGCAGGCGGCGAATTTGGTCGCGGCATCGTCTGCCGACCACATCCTCGACGTCGGCAGCGGCATCGGCGGGCCCGCGCGCTACTTCGCGAAGCGGTTCGGCTGCCGCGTGACCGGCATCGATCTCACCGTGGAATTTTGCGAGGTCGCGCGCGGGCTCACCCACGCGGTCGGGCTCGCGGATCGGGTCAAGTTCGAACAGGGCAACGCGCTGGCGATGCCGTTTCCCGACGCGAGCTTCGATGGCGCCTATTCGATGAACGTGTCGATGAACATCGCCGACAAGCCGGGACTCTTTCGCGAAATCCGCCGCGTGCTCAAGCCAGGCGCATGGTTCGTGCTTGCCGAGATCGCGCAAGGTCCCGCTGGTCCGCCCACCTACCCGACGCCGTGGGCGCGCACCGCGGGGACGAGCTTCCTCGCCACGCCGGACGAGACCCATGCGGCGCTCGCCGCTGTGGGTTTCACCATCGTGCAATCGCGCGACACCGTCGCCGAGGCCACGGCTTTCACGGCGCGCTCGCGCGCGCTGATTGCGCGCGGCGAGAAGCCGCCGTTCCACGCGGTTTATCTGATCCACGGCGAGCTCGCGCGCGAGATGGCCGCCAACGGCGCGCGCGACCTCGCGGCCGGCAAGACCATCCCGCTGGAGATTTTATGTAGAGCCTAACGCGCCTTGCGGCGTGCCGCGCTGTGGTCGCGCCACATGCTCCACCTCTCCCCGCTTGCGGGGAGAGGTCGGATCGCGTCAGCGATCCGGGTGAGGGGGAGTTTCCACTGGCGTCGCGCTGCTGAGAGTCCCCCTCACCCGCCGCGCCTCGCGCGTCCGCCTCTCCCCGCAAGCGGGGAGAGGTGGCGCGTGCTGCTCGACCTCAGAATCGCTTTGATCACCGCGGTGGAGGTGAGCGCAAATCACGCCGCTGCGGCGGTGGGCAGTCCGCATTGCGCGAGCGTCTTCTGCCAGGCCGGCAGCGCGCGCAGGGCGGCGTACCAGCGGGTAATCTCCGGATAGTCCTCGAGCGGTATCCGCGCCGCTTGCGCGTAATTGAGCGGCGCCCCGATCGAGAAATCGGCGACGGTGAGCCGGTCGCCGGCGACGAATTTGTTGCGCTTGAGCTGACCGTCGAGCACTTTCGCGGCGCGATGGAACAACTCCGCTCCCCTCGTCAGCGCGGCCTGATCGGGCTCGCCGCCCTTGACGATCACCGGCTTGACGAAATTTTCAAACAGATAAATCGCGCAGGCCTGATCCCAGTGGCAGGCGTCCCAGAACTGCCAGCGCGTCACGTTGAGCCGGCCGGTCTCGTCCGTGGGCAACAATCCGCTCTGCGGCTTCTTGCCGGCGAGATACTGGAGAATGGCGCCCGATTCCCACAGCACGTAATCGCCCTCCTTGAGCGTGGGGATGCGCATGTTGGGATTGAGCGCGGCAAATTCCGCCGTCTTGTGCTCGCCCTTGGGGAGGTCGAGCGCGCGCAAGGTCCAGTCGAGGCCGAGATGATTGGCGAGCGCCATCGCCAGGAAGGCGCGCGGGCTCGGCGGGAAAGCGTAGATTTCGATCGTCATTGTCAGCTCCTTTGTGGTTTGTGAGACAGATTTTGCTGGGCGCTCACGCTTTTTCCGCGGCGTTCTTGAACAGCTCGAGCAGGGCGGGCCAGCCGCCGTTGACGTCCTGGCGCAGCTTCTCGCCGCCCTCGGCGCCCAGGCGCTCGAACTTGCGGTGCTCCAGCTCCAGGCGCGTGCCCGCGCCGTCGGGAATAAACTGCACCTCGACTTCGGAACTCACCGTCGTGTCAGGCTTCCACTGGCTGTTGATGTCCCAGGTCATCACGAACCGCCGCGGCGGCTCCCACACGACGATTTTGCCGATGTCCGTCTGCGTGCCGTCTTCGGCCGTTTCGTACCAGCGGCCGCCGAGGCGCGTTTCCATCGCCACTCCCTTGCGCGGCGTCGGGCCGATGCCGTGCTCGAGCGGCCACCAGCGTCCGAGCCCGGACGTGAAAACCTCGAAGGCGCGTTGCGGCGCGGCGTTGACGTGCAAGCTCTTGCGCACCGGCGCAATCCTGACTGCGATGGTCATTTGGATTCCTTCTGTTCGTCTGCACTCTTTTCCACTTCCGCCTGGAACGCCGCGAGCGCCGCGTCCCAAAACTGATCGAGCCAGCCGCGCAGCGCGCCGAGCCCCTCGGGGTCGATGTAGTAGACGCGGCGATTTCCCTCCGGCCGATCGGCCACCAGGCCGGCCTCCTTCAAGACCTTGAGATGCTGCGACACCGCCGGCCGGCTGACCGGCATCCCATGCGCGATCGTCTTGACCGAGCGCGGTCCCGTCCGCAGCCGCTCGAACACTGCGCGGCGGGTCGGGTCGGCCAGCGCCGCGAGAGCATTTCCGTAAGCCATAACTTACCGTAAGTCAATACTTACTAGTTGTCAAGCGGTCATGTTAAGATGGCCTATTAAAGGGACGGAGGGCCGACCATGCGCGCCACTGGATTGACCGCACTCGTGATGTTGACGCTGGCTGCGTTGTTTTCTGCGCGTGCCGGCGATGACGCGATTGCCGATTGGCCGGCTTACGGTGGCGATCCTGGCGGCGGTCGCTATTCGCCGCTGGCGCAGATCGATCGCTCGAACGTCGCGCGGCTCACGGTCGCCTGGGAGTACCATACCGGCGACGTGTCGGACGGCAGCGACGGCCGCCCCAAGAGCGCGTTCGAAACGACGGCGGTCGTCGCCCACGGCACGATGTATTTCACGACCCCGTTCAATCGCGTCATCGCGCTCGATCCTGAAAGCGGCAAGGAGAAATGGACCTTCGATCCCAAGATCGATCTGACCACACCCTACTCGGAAGGCCTAATCAACCGTGGCGTCGCGCTGTGGAGCGATCGGGAAAAAGCCGAGACCGAGACCTGCGGCCGGCGCGTCTTCATCGCCACCATCGATGCGCGCCTGATCGCGCTCGATGCGGCGACCGGCCAGCCCTGCGAAGGCTTCGGCGCGGGCGGTCAAATCGATCTCGCCAGCAGCATTCCCAACATCACGCGGCGCGGGGAATATGAGGAAACCTCCGCGCCCGCGGTCATCGACGATCTCGTCATCGTCGGCTCGTCGATCGCCGACAACGACCGCGTCAAGAGCCCGAGCGGCGCCGTGCGGGCGTTCGATGCGCGCACCGGCGCGCTGCGCTGGACCTGGCATCCGCTCGGCGACGACGTTGCGCCCACCGGCGCCGGAAACGTCTGGTCCACCATCTCGGTCGACGCCGAGCGCGGCCTCGTTTTCCTGCCCACCGGCAGCGCGAGCCCGGACTATCAGGGCTTCGCGCGGCGTGGCGATAATAAATGGGCAAACTCGCTTGTCGCGCTGAAGGCAGCGACCGGCGAATTGGTGTGGGGATTTCAGCTCGTGCACCACGATCTCTGGGACTACGACGTCGCGTCCCAACCGACGCTCGCTACATTAGGCCGTGATGGTTCGGAAGTGCCCATCGTCATTCAGGGCAGCAAGCACGGACATTTGTTTGTTCTTGAACGGGAGACCGGCAAGCCGGTGTTCGGCGTGGAAGAGCGGCCGGTGCCGAAAAGCGATGCCGAGGGCGAGGAAGCCGCGCCGACGCAACCGTTTCCCGTGCGTCCGCCGGCGCTGGTGCCGCAGCGGCTCGACGCAGCCGACGCCTGGGGGCCGACGCCGGAAGATAAAGAGGCGTGCCGGGCGAAGATCGAGCGCCTGCGCTCCGAAGGGGTCTTCACCCCGCCGAGCGTGCAGGGAACCGTCGCGATCCCCGGCAACGTGGGCGGCATGAACTGGAGCAGCGGCGCGTTCGATCCCGAGCGGGAGGTGTTCGTCACCAACGTCAACAACCTGGCGATGGAAGTTTATCTGATCCCGCGCAAGGAGTACGGCGCGCGCGAACGGGAAAACCAGCTCGGCAATCTGCGCGCCGAGATTTCGCCGCAGCACGGAACGCCGCACGGCATGAGCCGTAAGGTGCTCAGTTCGCCCAGCCGGTTGCCGTGCAATCCGCCGCCATGGGGATCGCTGGTGGCGGTCGACGTGGCGAGCGGCTCGATTCGCTGGAACGTGCCGCTGGGAACGACCGAAGGCCTGCTGCCGAACGCGCCCGTCATCCGCGGCACGCCCAATCTCGGCGGACCGATCGTCACCGCCGGCGGCCTCGTCTTCGTAGCGGCCGCGATGGACAGTTATCTGCGTGCCTTCGACCTCGATACCGGCGCCGAAGTTTGGAAGGCGCCGCTGCCGGCGGGCGGGCAAGCGGCCCCGATGACCTATCGCGTGCGCCCCGGCGGCAAGCAGTTCGTGGTGATCGCCGCCGGCGGCCACGGCAAGCTCGGCACGAAGCTCGGCGATTCGCTGATCGCGTTTGCCCTGCCGTAACGAGTGTCATTGCGAGGCGCGAAGCGCCGAAGCAATCCAGGGCCCGTGCACCACCTCCTGGATTGCTTCGTCGCCGCTGCGCGGCTCCTCGCAATGACGGCGTGTTACACCCGGATCCACGTCTCCGAAAATGCGAGCATCGCGGTCGAGATGCGATTGCCGGCGACCTCGCGCGGAATCGGCTTGCCGGGAAGGACGCGGCCGTTGACGCTCACGCGCGCATCCGTACAGCCGACGAACAGGCTCGGCATGTGATGCCGGCCGGTCGCCGATTTGTCCGGCGGCAGCGCGAAGCAGAACGGCTTGCCGAGCCCGTTCCACTCGAGCTTCACGGTCATGTCGCCGGCGCGCAGAGTCTCGCTGTAGTTCTTCGCCGCATCGCCGCCCGCCTCGACGCTGTCGAGCTTGCGATAAGTCAGCCCGGCAAGGCCGGGCACGCCTTTCCACGCTCCGAAGTTCGAAACGAACTCGGTCACGAGATAACGCGCCATCGCCTCGTTGTCGGTGAGGCACAGGTTGGCGCGCTCGGCCGGCGGGGCGCGGTCCTGCGGCGACTGCAGCAGCACGAGCGCGTGGCCTCGTCCGTGCGGCGAGAGCACCACGCGAAAGAAGCTCGCCAAGGTGACAAACGGCCCGTCGGGATTCTCCTTGAGCGAGATTCCCGGATTTTCGCCGGACCACTCCACGGTGCCGGAAAATACGATCGGATCAGCCATGCTTTCCTCCCTTGTGTGCAAAGATAATACCGGAATGTTGTAGATACCATGGGGCGATGGGCGCGCATCCGATAGGTTTGGGTTTGCAACAACTCGAACCATCGGAGACATCAGATGCAAGCATCCAACGTTAACGCGCCCATCGCGAGCCATAGTGACACGA
>Ga0213875_10000911_pt1 | contig 21434 bp, 19 predicted proteins | sample BarmaccomBMRX_R8_FD_160105 | JGI IMG/M metagenome (GOLD analysis project Ga0213875, IMG submission 160105) | Root-associated microbial communities from Barbacenia macrantha in rupestrian grasslands, the National Park of Serra do Cipo, Brazil - RX_R8 | ecosystem: Host-associated > Plants > Roots... | reverse complement strand
AAGGCTGCTCGCGGCCTCCTCCGCCGCGCGGTCGTAATTGGTCAGAGCGGCCAGCGACAGCCGGACGACCCAGGGCGTCGTGACCAACAAATGCGCCAGCACCAGCCCGAACAGCGAGCCGGTCAAAGGCCACTGGGTGTCTATTTCGATCAGCACCAGGAAGAGGTAGATCGCCAGCCCGAGCGCGATCCCCGGAACCGTGAGCGGTGCCAGCAGCAGGGCGCTGATCACGCCGATGCCGCGCCGCCGGTAGCGCGACAGCGCGATCCCCGCCGGGACCCCGATCAGCAGGCTTCCGATGACCGAAGCAGCCGCGAGCTCCAGGGTGATGGCGACCGCGCTGCCGAATGTCGGAACGATGGCGGCGTACCACGACAGCGTGTAGCCGCGCGGCGGGAACAGGATCAGTTTTTCATCGAACAGGCTCAGATAGAGCGTCAGCAGCAGAGGCACGAAGATCACCAGCAGCCCGCCGCCGACCAAGGCCCAGACGAGCGCTCGGCCGAACGCCGGAAACAGCCTCGCCGGCGGATCAAAGAACACGCGGCGCGTGGCCGGTACGCTCATGCCTCGGTCCCTTGCCCTCCACGCCGATCCGCTCCGTTTCGCGCTCGCACACCCATACGAAAGACGAGCGCCGCGGCGAAGCCCTGGCGAAACGCTGTTCCGCGCAGTCCGGGATAATGCATGAACTTTGCCATCGCCGCGACGGTCGGTCGCGAGCGACGAAGCGGGGGGCGGCTCAACGCCTGCGGTTACCCGACGAGAACCGCCTTGCCGATGACTTCGCGGTCAATGACGGCCTGGATGGCCGCGGCGGCGTCTTCCAGCCGGTAGCGCCGCCAGATCCGCGGCCGCAGCTTCTTCTGCGCGGCGAGCTCGACGAGGATCTTCATGTTCGCGACACCGATTTCGGGCTGGTGCTCGGTCACGCCGCCGAGCCGCACGCCGATGGCTTCGGCGCCTTTGATCAGCAAGTAATTGGTACGGGCCAATGCCGGCGCACCGCCGAGAAAGCCGAGGATCAGGATGCGCCCGCCCCAGGCGAGGCAGCGCATCGATTCCTCGAATACCTCCGCGCCGATCGGGTCGTAGACGATGTCGACGCCGCGATCCGCCGTGAGCGCCTTGACCTCGTCGCGAAAGCCGCCGCGGTAATCGATGACGTGATCGGCCCCCTCCTCGCGGCAGGCGGCGCGCTTTTCCTCGCTGCTGGCGGTCGCGACGACGGTCGCGCCGAACAATTTCGCGATCTGGATCGCGGCGAGCCCGATCCCGCCCGCCGCCCCATGGATCAGGACCCAATCGCCGGATTTGAGGCGCCCGCGCTGCAACAGGGCATGATAGGCGGTGTGGTAGGCTGAACGGAACACTGCCGCCGCGTTGAGCGACATACCCTCAGGCACCGGGTCGCATTCGGACGCCTTGGCATTGCCAATTTCGGCGAAAGCGCCGAGCCGATGCCGGCTCATGACCCGGTCGCCCAGCCGGAAATGGGTCACGCCCGCGCCGAGCGCCACGACCTCGCCGGCCGCCTCGCCGCCGGGGATGAAGGGCGGCTCCGGCCGGAACTGGTATTTCCCGGCCAGCATCAGCACGTCGACATATTGCACGCCGCGCGCCGCTATACGCACCTGCAACTCGCCTGGCTCAGGCGGGGGCGGCTCCGGCATTTGCCGCAGCGCCAGCACCTCCGGGCCGCCGAAGGATTCGCAGACGATTGCCCTCATCGACATGCTCCCGCCGCTCGCGTCCGGCGGATAATAGGGGAGGCGCGCCGCGCGGGCATCCCCCGCCGGTTCAGGCGATGGCGAGCAACCGGATCAGGCCGAGGCTCATCGCGCCGAGCGCGGCGAGCGACAGGCTCACGGTCGCGACGGCCGGAAGCCCAGCGCGTGCCACCGTCCGGATATCGACGCCGAGGCCAAGCGCCGCCATAGACAGCACCGTCAGCAGGCTCGCGACCCCCGCCATGACGGGCAATCCGCCGGACGGCAGCATTCCCAGCGAGCGAAGCCCGGCGAGCGTCAGAAACCCGAGGATGAACCAGGGCACCAGCTTCCCGAGCGCCGGGCGCGGCGCGCGCGTCCCCGGCTCGCCACCGAGTGCCGGCGCGGCCAGCGACAGCCCGAGAACGACCGGTCCGAGCATCAGCACGCGGACCAGCTTGACCAAAGTCCCGAGTTGGACGCTCAACGGACCGAGCGGCGCGGTTGCCGCCAGCACCTGCGGCACCGCGTACACGGTCAATCCCGCGAAAATACCGTATTGGCTGCCCGACAAGCCGAGCGCTACCGCCAGGAGCGGCAGGCCCAACACCATCGCGACCCCGAGCACCGCCGTGAAGGCGATCGACGAGATCACGTCCTCCGCTTTGGCGCCGATCACCGGGGCCACCGCGGCAATCGCCGAATTGCCGCAAATCGAGTTGCCGCAGGCCACCAGGATCGCCATTCGCTGCGGCAGCCCAAGCGCCCGACCGAAGCCGTAGGTCGCGGCAATCGCCGCTGCCACGATGGCGAAAATACCGACCAGCAAGCCGGGGCCGACCGCCGCGACGGCCCGCAGATCGACCGAGGCGCCGAGCAGCATGACCCCGGTTTCGAGCAATGTCTTGGCGCTGAACTGGATTCCGCGCGACCACGGCGCGCCCGGCTTCCAGAGCGTCCGCACCGCGACCCCGAGCAGGATCGCGAGCACCATCAGCTCAAGCCAGGCCTGCCCCAGTAACGAGACTTGCGCCGCCTGGAGCACAAAGGCGGCGAGCGTAATCCCGGCGCAAAGCAGGATCCCCGGGGCGAGCCTGCGGGCACCATCAAGGCGGGCGTGAACGCCGCGCAGGGAGAGCTTCAACGCCGCCGCCGGGCGGAATTGTGCGGTGTCGGACATGCGCTCGATCCCCTTCGGCTTGGAAGGGCGCGCCGGCGCCCCGGCCGCAAGGGAGCACAGCCGGCTTAAAGCTCCGTTGACCGGTGGTGTTCGCCGACGAAGCGCTGGCCGTTAGGTCGAGGGTACGGCGATGTCGAGCCAGCCGCGGTCGGTGACGACGGCGCGGTCGCCGGGGCGGAGCAGGACCGTCGTCATCGCCGACTCGACCAGGGCCGGGCCGTCGATCGCCTGGGTCGGCGCGAGCGCGTCGAAATCGTAGACCGGCGCCACGACCCAGTCGTCGAGGTAGAGACGGCGGCGGCTCGACGGCGCAGCCTGCTCGCGCGGCGGCAGCGCCGGCTCTTGCGGCAATTCCTCGAGCAGCCCCGAGACCGTCACGCGGGCATTGACCAGAACGGAATCCTGGTCGGGCATCGAATAGGTGTAGAGCGCTTCGTGCCGGCGGTGAAACCGCTCGACAATCTGCGGCAGCGGATCGGCGGTGCTCCAGTCGAGCCCGTCGAACGGCACGGTTATTTCGAACACCTGCTCGCCATAGCGCATGTCGACCGAGCGATAAACCCGGATCGGCCCGTCGAAGGAGGCGCGCAGCCGACGCCGTCCCTCCGCCTCCATGTCGTCGAACAGGTGTTTCACAGCGGCGCCGTCGAGCGCCCGCGCGTCCCCGATATGGGTGCGCGACACCTCGAAACGCAGATCGGTGGCGAGCATGCCCCAGGCCGAGAGCACCGCGGCGACCCGTGGCACGATCGTCCGCGCAAGTCCGAGCTGGCGCGCCACATCGGTCGCGTGCAGTCCGGCGGCGCCGCCAAAGGCGAACAGCGCGAACCGCCGCGGATCGACACCGCGCCGCACCGAGACGAGGCGCACCCCTTCGGCCATGTTGGTGTTGACGACGCGATGGATGCCGCGTGCTGCGGCAAGGCGCTCGATCCCGAGCGCCCCGGCGACCCGGTCCACGGCTGCTTCGGCGGCGGCCCGCTCGAGCGCGCGTTCGCCGCCGAGAAAGCTCGCCGCGTCGAGATAGCCGAGCACGAGGTTGGCATCGGTCACCGTCGCCGCGGTGCCGCCGCGCCCGTAGCAGGCCGGGCCGGGATCGGCTCCGGCGCTTTCCGGGCCGACATGCAGGATGCCGCCGGCATCGACCCGCGCGATCGACCCGCCGCCGGCGCCGATGCTGGCGATGTCGAGGCTGTTCAGCGCGATGCGGTGGGCCCCGACCTTGCGGTCCATGACGAGGCTCGCCTCGCCCTCGACGACGAGGCAGATGTCGGTGCTGGTGCCGCCCATGTCGAACGGGATCAGATTGCCCGCGCCGGTGCCGCCGCCGGGCAGCAGACGCGCAGCGTAGACGCTCCCGGCGACGCCGCCCGCCGGCCCGGACAACACCGCCCCTGCCGCAAGCCGCCCGGACTCCGCGATCGGGGCGACCCCGCCATGCGATTGGATGATCAGGGTCGGCCCGCGATACCCGGACTCGCTCAGCCGCCGGCGCAACTGCTCCAGATAGCGCGACAGGGCTGGGCCGACATACGCGTTGACGACCGTCGTCGAGACCCGCTCGAACTCCTTGATCTGCGGCAGCACCTGCGACGACAGCGAGACATAGGCCTCCGGCATTTCGCGGGCTAGAGCCTCGGCGGTGGCGCGCTCGTGCCGGTCGTCGCGATAGGCGTGCAGGTAGCACACCGCCACCGCCTCGACCTCGGCGTGCTTTAGCGCCGCGATCGCCCGGGCGAGCGAATCCGGGTCTAGCGGGATCTCGACCCGGCCATCGGCGCGCATTCTCTCGCGGACCGGCAGGCGGAGATGGCGCGGCACCAATTGCACCGGCGGCGGCATGCGCAAATTGTAGCGGTCGTCCTTGCGCCCCTCGCGCATCTCGATGGCGTCGCGGTGCCCTTCGGTCGTCAGCAGGCCGACCCGCGCCCCCTTGTGTTCGAGCAGCGCATTGGTGGCGACCGTCGTGCCGTGCACGATCCGGTCGGTCTCACCGAGCAGAGAGGCCCGGTCGCGCCCGAGCAGGGCGGCAAGGGCCGCGAGCCCGTCGAGCACCCCGATCGACGGATCGGCCGGTGTCGACGGCACCTTGGCCAAGGTCGCCCGCCCGCCCTCATCGACCCCGACGAGATCGGTAAAGGTGCCGCCGACATCGATGCCGATGCGGTACATGCGCTAAGCCCCCACCCTAACCCTCCCCCGCTTGCGGGGGAGGGGATGAGGAGGGCGCGGCGGCGGGAGCGGACACTCCCTCCCTGGCTTGCCTGGGAGGGAATGAGGAGAGGGCCGCAGAGGGAGCAGCGGAGACTCCCTCCCCCGCAGGCGGGGGATGGTTGGGGTGGGGGTGTTCTTGCGACCTTGGCCCAAGCGCGTTCGAGATGGTCTCCAACACGCCGGGACAATTCTCGAAAATCTCGTTGTTCCAGAAGCGCAACACGCGCCAGCCGGCCCGGCGCAGAGTCATGTCGCGGCGGTCATGGTCGCCGGTCCGCGCGTGCTGACCGCCATCGGCCTCGACGATCAGCCGCGCTTCGAGACATGCGAAATCGGCGACGTAGGGAGGCACCGGAAACTGCCGGCGAAACCGCCAGCCCAGCCGGCTTCTGCGCAGCTCGTTCCATAACAGCCGTTCGGCCTCGGTCATATTTCCGCGCAGCCGGCGCGCGCGGGCGGTCAATACCGGCCCGCCGCGCATGTCTGTCCGGCTTGGGAGCACGACCCCCTCCCTAGCCCTCCCCCGCTCGCGGGGGAGGGAATATCGAGGCCGCGGGATTGCACGCCCCCTCCACCGCTTGCAGGGGAGGGTCGGCGTGGGGCTCGCCGGCGCTTGTCGCAAAGCCGCTTTCAAGATCGCGGGCGCGGTCCTCGGGCCGGCGGCGGGAGGGGTCGCCCCAGCCGCCGCCGCCGCCGGATTCGAGCACCAGCCGGTCGCCCGGGCGGATCTCGATGCCGGTTTCCTTGGTGCGGATCGGGCGGGCCTCGCGGTTTCCCGAATAGAGCATATAGCGGTGCGGCAGGCCGTCCGCGCCGCCGAGGATGCCGCAGGCGCCGTGTTTGACGCCGTCCCCGGCCGTGTTGCCGAGCGCCGGCCGGTCGGTCTCGACCACCATTTCGACGACCCCGCCGGGACCGCCGCGAAATTCGCCGTCGCCGCCCGAATCCGGGCGGAATTCGTGGCGCGCGAAGAACAGCGGAAAGCGCACCTCGGTCACTTCGAGGCTGCCGAATTTGATGCCGCCCGCGGCCTGCCACTCGCCGCCGCCGGGCCAGCCGTCGCCGGCAGGCGAGGCGCCGCCGCCCGGCCGCGCCTGGAAGAAATGCCAGATGAAGGGCCGCCCGCCGGTATCGCTGTCGCGCCGAGGATCATGGCCCTGGATCGCGATGCGAAACCGGCGGCCCCAGCCCGCCATCGCGCGCCCCGGGCAGGCCGGCGCCAAGGCGCGAATGATCGCCTCGATGATCTCCTGGCCGCAATGATTTGTCGCGAGCGTCACCGGCATTCCGGGGCTCGCCCACACCACGGTGCCCTCTTTCGCGATGACCTTCAGTGGCCGAAAGGCGCCGTCATTCTTCGGCGTCTCCGGGTCGATCAGGTAGGCAAGCGCCACCACCACCGCCGAATACATGTTCGGGTAGGAGGAATTGACGAAGCTCGCGACCTGCGGATGCGAGTCGGATAGGTCGATCTCCAGGCCGCTGCCGCGCTTGGTGACGGTGGCGCGGATGTGGATGTCCTCGTTGCCGCGTCCGTCATCGTCGAGAAAGGCCTCGCCGCGATAGACCCCGTCCTGCCACTGCGCGATCACGGCCCGCGTCTGGCGTTCGGCGCCGTCGAGCACCGCCTCGATCGCAGCGTGCGTCACCGCCCAGCCGAATTCGGCCGCGAGCGCGAGCAGGCGCCGCTCGCCGACATGCGCCGAGCCGATCATCGCGGCGAGGTCGCCGCGGAAATCGCGGGGATGGCGCACATTGGTGGCGATCATTTCGAGCACGTCGCGCCGCACCTGGCCGCGCTCGTACAGGCGCAACGGCGTGATGCGGATGCCTTCCTGCCAGATGTCGGTGGCACTCGCATTGTAAGCGCCGTGAGTGGCGCCGCCGATGTCGCTCTGATGCGCCCGGTTGATCGACCAGAAGCGCGGCGCATCGCCCTCGAAGACCGGCACGAACGCCGTCAAATCGGGCAGGTGATTGCCGCCATGATAGGGGTCGTTGAGCAGGAAGACATCGCCCCGATGGATGTCATCGCCGAAGAACTCGGTCATCGCGCGAGCGGCGAAAGGGAGGGCGCCGACATGGATCGGCACGTGCTCGGCTTGCGCGATCAGGCGGCCCGAAAGGTCGCAGATCGCGGTCGAGAAATCGCGGCTCGAATTGAGGATCTGCGAATAGGAGGTACGCAGCATCGCCTCGCCCATCTCCTCGACGATCGCCAGCAGCCGGTGCTGGATCACCGAGACGATTACGGGATCGATGCGCGCGCTCGCGTCCGGCGTTTGTTGCATCGCAATCCTGCTCTAAGCGGGTTTCTGCAGCACCAGGGTAAAGGCGCGGATGTCGAGCTCGCGGTCGGGAAATTCCCGGAACGCGGGATGCAGCCGATCGCGGGAAAGGGGCAGCGACGGCCACCGCACCTGCGACGGCACCGAGACCACAAAGCCGGCGGCCCGCGCCTTGTCGCAGATCTCGCGGTGCCGAAGCCGGTTGGTGTAGAAGCCGCTCCCGGCAAACAGCGGATGCTCCCAGAGCGCCGGCGCAAAACGCAGGCTTTGCAGTCCGCCGGAAAGATGGTCCTGCAGATCCACCCAATGCGAGGCCACGCCGCCCGGCCGCAGCACCCGAAAGCTCTCTCGCATCAGCGTGTCGAACTCGGCACGGCGGATATGCTCCAGCACCGCATGCGAGAAGATGGAGTCGATTGAGCCCGCCGGGAGTTCGGTGAAGGCCGCGAGGCCGCCGGTGAGATAATGTCCGCCCGAAGCGGCGAGCACGCGCTCGGCCGCGTAACCGCCTGTCACCTCGGGCGGCGTCAGGCCAAGCGCGTGCAGGCGCGCAGCGACATTGCGGTAATGCTCCGCACTCGCCACGGCAAAGTGCCCGATATCGATCAGCCAGCTGCGTTTGGCGCCGTGCGCGGCCGCAATCAGCGCGGTCGCGACCGTGTCGCCGGGGCCGATCTCGACCACGGTGTCGAGCCGCTCGCCGCACAGCCCGCGGTAGTTTCCGAGGTGACCGCGGTAGGTCGCGATATGGCTCTCGGCATCGGCCGCAGGATCGCCGTGGCGGAAGGCGCCGAGCCGCCGCCACCAGCGGTAAGGCAACGGCAGCCGCGACAGCAGCAGCTTGCCACCGAGCTTCGCCCACCACGGGATTCGGAGGGGCGACCCCGCGCGGGCCGGGGTTACAGCTTCCACAAAGGAACGCGTTCAGGCGGCAAATTCGATCAATTGCCGCACCGGCGCGCCCGATTTCAGGTTCTGGAAACCGTCATTGATCTGGTCGAGCTTGAGCTTCCCCGAGATCAGGTGATCGAGCTTGAGCCGACCCTGGCGCCACAGCGACAACAGCCGGGGCATGTCGACGCGAAAGCGGTTGCCGCCCATCGAGGTGCCCTGGATCTTGCGGTCGCGCAGGAAGTCATAGCCGTGCAACTCGATCTTCACCCCGAACGGCACCATGCCGATGATCGTCGCGGTGCCGCCGGCGCGCAGCATCTGGAAGGCCTGCTCAGCGGTGCCCTTGGTGCCGAGCGCCTCGAAGGAATAATGCACGCCGCCTTTGGTCATCTCCTTCACCTGCTCGACCGGGTCGGCATTGCTGGCATTGAGCGTGTCGGTGGCGCCGAGCTCGCGCGCCAATTCGAGCTTCGACGCTACCGTGTCGATCGCGATAATGCGCTCGGCTCCCGCGAGCGCCGCGCCGTTGACCGCCGACAAGCCGACGCCGCCGCAGCCGATGACCGCGACCGTCGCCCCGGGCTCGACCTTGGCGGCGTTGAACACCGCCCCGACCCCGGTCATGACGCCGCAGCCGACCAATGCGGCGCGGTCGAGCGGGATATCCTCGTCGATCTTCACGATGGCGTTCTCATGAACCAGCATCTGCTCGCCGAAGGAGGAGAGGTTGAGAAACTGGTTCATGACTTCGCCGCCCTTCCAGGAGAGGCGGCGCGACACGCCGGGAAGCATCTTCACCTCGGTGTTCTCGCACAAATTCGGGTGCCCGGTGACGCATTGCGAGCAGGTGCCGCAGAACACCGAGAGGCAGGTGATCACGTGGTCGCCCGGCTTGACGTAGGTCACATCGTCACCGACGGCCTCGACGACCGCGGCGGATTCATGGCCGAGCACGCAAGGGGTCGGATGCGGGTAGAGCCCGTCGATGAAGTGCAGATCGCTGTGGCACAGGCCCGCAAAAGCCGTGCGCAACAGCACCTCGCGGCTCTTCGGTTTCGAAAGCTCGACCTCCTCGATGGTCAGCGGCTGGTGCGGGGCGTGAAGGACGGCGGCTTTCATCGGCGGCTCCCTGGAGGGCGGGCAGGCAGTCGATGCTAGCCCGCTGCCGCGGGCGGGTCCACTCGCGGCCGTCGCGCGACGGTTCGGCGGGTTACGCCGCGGGCAGCTCGGCCACCTCCTCGACGGCGTCGTCGAACGGGTTTGCCAGTGCAAAACCGTCCGGGCCGAGCGTTCGCATCAGCGTCGCGACCCGGCGCCGGATCTGCGCAACCGACTCGGACGGGCCGGGCGCATACAGCGGCTTCCCGTTACAGCCGAAGCGGAACGTCTCGGTGCAGACCTCGCTGCTGAACCCGCCAAACAGCTGCTCGATCGCAGCGAAGTCGCGCGGCGGCCGAAGCCCGAGCCGCGCTGCATACGCCGCGGCATCGCTCAGCAATTTGCGCGCGTAGCTCGGATCGATCGGCGTCATCGGCATCGTCTCGTCGATCATCCGCAGATAACCGCCGAGTTCCGATTTCTGGATTACCTGGAAGCCGACATCCTTGATCCCGAGGCAGAATACGTCGACCAGAAAGGCGGCGATCGCCAATGCGCCGGTTTCGAGTTGCCGCGCCAGCAGGACCACCCCGATGCCATGCTCGAACAAGGCCGCCTGCATCAGACAGCAATGCAGCGGCCGCGCGGCGAGATGCCTGACGCATTCGCCGAGAGACGAACTCGCCGCAGATCGCTTTTCGGTGAGGACGCGCTTGCGACGGACAGCTTTTGCGGCGCGCCGCTGGGCCAGCTTAGGCGACATGCGAGACCCCCCTTTGTTTACTAGACACCTATATTTTGTAGCGCGAATTCCCGAGTTGTCTATTACATGCGTCAAATCGAAAAGCGGCCATTGCGGTTGCCCGATTCGCGCCAAAGCCTCAGCTTCAACCACACTGCGTCGTGTGGTGGGATAGGAGAGACCTTATGCTGCGATGGCGAATCGGCGAGGTCACGGTGACCAAAATCGTCGAGCTCGAGGTGACGGGCGGCAGCCGCTTCATCCTGCCGCAAGCCACCTACGAAGCGATCCTGCCGATCGCCTGGCTGCAGCCGCATTTCGCCGACGAGCGAGGCCGGCTCAAGATGAGCATTCACGCGCTCGTGGTCGAGACGCCGACCCGGCGCATGATCGTCGATACCTGCCTCGGCAACGACAAGGAAAACCGCCGCATCCCGGGCTGGAACCGACTGCAGGGTCCGTTCCTGGCCGACCTCGCCGCGGCCGGCTTTCCGCGCGAGTCGATCGACACCGTGCTGTGTACCCACCTCCATGTCGATCATGTCGGCTGGAACACGATGCTGGTCGAGGGCAGTTGGGTCCCGACCTTCCCCAACGCCCGCTATCTGCTCGGGCGGACAGAGTTCGAGCATTGGAGCGCGGCCGAGGATCGCGCCGACATGACCGCGATCCTCGCCGATTCGGTGGCGCCCGTCGTTGAAGCGGGGCTCGTGGATCTGGTCGAGACCGAACACCGGGTATGCGACGAGGTGAGCCTCGTGCCGACCCCGGGCCACACCCCCGGTCACGTCAGCGTCCGCATCGTCTCGCAGGGCGAGGAGGCGCTGATCACCGGCGATTTCATGCACCATCCTTGCCAGATCGCCCGGCCGGATTGGTCCTCCGCGGCGGATTCCGACCCGGAGCTGGCCCGCGCCACCCGCGAGCACATGCTCGCGGGCTTGGCGCAGGCCCCGGTCCTGGTCATCGGCACCCATTTCGCGGGCGCGACGGCCGGCCATGTCCGCCGCGACGGCGAGGCCTACCGGCTGGTCGTCTAGCGGCGGATCGGCGCACGCCACCTGCCTTCCGGCTTCCGATGCGCCGTGCCGGGGAGCCGCGGTTGAGCGAGCCCGGTCAGCGGGAGCCGTTTCCTCCCGTCAGCGCGCCCGCGCCGGGGCCGGCGCCGAGTTCCGCCCCGGTCATCGGATCGGAGCTCGGGTCGGAGGCGGTACGTTCGGCGGCTTGCATCAGCACCGCCTTGTCCTCGGCCGACAGCGCGACCGAGGCGGAGCCGTCGCCGCCATCGACCGCTGCCTGCTGCTCGCGCTCGCTGACCACCTCCCACATCTCGCCGCTGTTCCAGGGGCCTTCGACATCGCCGCCGTTGCCTTGCGACATGTTGTAGTACTTATTGGCGAATTCCGGGCGGGCGGGCTGCTTGCCCGGCGGGAAGTTCGGCTCGATCGCGTAAAGCGCCTTCTCGAACGACTTCTGATGCGCGACTTCGCGTGTCATCAGGAAGCCGAGCGCGTCCTTGACGCCGGGATCGTCGGTCGCATTGATCAGCCGCTCGTAAACGATTTTGGCACGCGCTTCGGCGGCGATGTTCGAGCGCAGATCGGCGGTCGGCTCGCCGATCGTGTCGATATACTCCGCCCTCCACGGCAGGCCCGCCGAATTGACCAGCGCCGCGCCGCCGCCATAAAGGATCGAGGTGGTATGGCTATCGCCGCCGCGGGTGATCTGGGCCAGCATATCCGATGCCTGCTCGACACCCTCGGCGAGCTTGCCGCGCAGTCCCTTGTTCATCATGCAGAAGATCGTGCCGATGATTTCGAGGTGGCTCATCTCCTCGGTCGCGATGTCGAACAGCATGTCCTTGCGGCCCGGATCCTCGTCGGTCAGGGCCTGGGTGAAGTAGCGCATCGCGGCGGCGAGTTCGCCTTGCGGGCCGCCAAACTGCTCCAGCAGCAGAGTGGCGAGCACGGGGTTGGGGTCCGACACCCGCACCGTGTACATGAGCTTCTTGTTGTGCATGAACATCGAGGATCGGCTCCGTTCAAGACACGCCAGCCAACGCGACCGGCGGTCGGTTAAAGAGAACTGCAGCGCGGTTCGCAATTCCGGTCCGCAAACAGCGAATAGGAATTTTCGAAAGAACGAAGCGGCCGGTGGCCCGTTCCCGCCCATCGCAATACGATTTCCGAGCGGGGCGGGATTCAGCGTCTCGCGTTAACCTGGAGCAAGGCACCAATGAAGCAGCGGCCGCTCGAAGGTCGAACCATACTCGGCCGTGCCAGCGACATCGGCGGGCAGCCCGGCAATATCTCGAATCTCTGCGCGAAGGCCGGCGTGAGCCGCACGATCCCTCCCGCAAAGGGCTGAGATCGCCGGGGTCTCCGTTGCCGCGCTCCCTTGCTGCGCGGCCGAGCCGCCGACACCAGCGCGACTCGGTCCGGGTTTGCGGGATGGCGGCGGTACGGGCGCTATTCGCGCAGGAGCCGGATCGCGTCGAGCGCCTCTTCTTCGACCCCGGGCTGGAGCGGGAAGTACACCCGTTGTGTCAGGCGCTTGCCCGGGTACGCAAGCCGTTTCGCCGGGTCGCGCCGGCCGAACTGGCGCGGATCGCCGGAACCGTCTTGCATGGCGGGGTGGTCGCGGTCGCGGCCCCACGCCCGCTGCGCGAGTTCGACCCGGCGGATGCAGCCGGATGGGCCCGCGACGGGCGCCTCGTGCTGGTGCTGGACGGGATCGGCAATCCGCACAATCTCGGCGCGATTGCGCGCAGTGCGGCGTTCTTCGGAATCGAGCGGCTGGTCCTCGCCGACCGCCCGGAGCAGGCTCTGCCTTCCGACGCGAGCTATCGAATCGCCGAAGGCGGGCTCGAACATTTGACGCTATACCGGGCCCGTCTGGCGATGGCCCTACCGGTGCTGAAGCGCGGCTACCGGGTGCTCGGCACGGCGCTCGGCCGCGGCGAGCCGCCGCGCAATGGCCCGGACGAACGCCCCGCCGCCCTGGTTCTGGGCAATGAGGAGACCGGTCTTGCGCGGGCCACTCTCGCCCTCTGCGACGGGATCGTCACGATCCCGGGCAGCGGGCGGGTGCAGTCGCTGAATGTCGCCGCCGCGGCCGCCATCCTGCTTTACGCCCTGACAGGCCCCGGGAAGCGGGGGTGACCGCAACAGCGCGCCCGTTTCGGGTCGCGGGGCGACGGCATCCGGCAGGCTTGCCCCCGCCGCCCCGACCCCTGATATAGTGGCTTGGGAGATCGGCGGCGGGCAGGCCCCTCGCCAACCCGGTCAGGTCCGGAAGGAAGCAGCCGTAACGAGTGCACGGCTTGGGTCGTCGCTTGATCTCCCACCGTGCTCCGCGACCCCGTGCCGATGACTGAACCCGCGACCGCCTATCGCGTCCTCGCCCGCAAATACCGGCCCGCGACCTTCGCCGAGGTGATCGGCCAGGAGGCCATGGTGCGCACCCTGTCGAACGCGATCGCGACGGGGCGAATCGCGCACGCCTTCATCCTGACCGGGGTGCGCGGGGTCGGAAAGACCACGACGGCCCGCATCCTGGCGCGCGCGCTCAATTGCGTCGGCATCGACGGGACCGGCGGACCGACCATCGAGCCTTGCGGCGCCTGCTTGCATTGCACGGCGATCGGCGAGGACCGGCATGTCGACGTGCTGGAGATGGACGCCGCGTCCCGCACCGGGGTCGACGACATCCGCGAATTGACCGAAGGGATGCGCTACCGGCCGGTCTCGGCGCGCTACAAGGTCTACATCATCGACGAAGTCCACATGCTCTCGAAAAACGCCTTCAACGCTTTGTTGAAGACGCTCGAGGAGCCGCCCCCCGACGTCAAGTTCGTCTTTGCAACGACCGAAATCCAGAAGGTGCCGGTCACGGTGTTGTCGCGCTGCCAGCGCTTCTCGCTGCGCCGGGTGCCCGTCGAATTGCTCGCCGAGCATTACCGGCATATCGCCGAGGCCGAAGGTGTCGCGGTCGAACCCGGCGCGCTCGGACTGATCGCGCGCGCCGCGGACGGGTCGGTGCGCGACGGGCTTTCCTTGCTCGACCAGGCGATCGCGTTATCGGGCGGGCGGGTCGAGGAATCCGCCGTGCGCGATATGCTCGGCATTGCCGATCGCGGCCGGATTTTCGACCTGTTCGAGGCGGTGCTCAAGGGACGGGCGGCGGATGCCCTCGACGGCATGAACGCCCTTTACCAGGACGGCGCCGATCCGGTGACGGTCCTGCAGGACCTGCTCGAACTGACCCATTTCGTGACCCGGCTGAAGGTTGTGCCGCGGGCCGGGACCGGCGATCCGATCGCCGAGGGAGACCGCGAGCGCGCCCGCCCCCTCGCCGATACCGTGTCGATGCCGGTGCTGGCGCGCGCCTGGCAGATCCTGCTCAAGGGGCTCAAGGAGGCGCAGACCGCACCCATGCCGGCGCAGGCTGCGGAGATGGTCTTGGTCCGGCTCGCCTATGTTGCCGATGTGCCCGCCCCGGCCGAACTTGTCCGGTTGCTCGTGCAAGATCGGGTGGCGACGCCGACACCGCCGCGCGGCAACGGCGCTGGCGCCGCACCCGTCGCGATGGCAACTCCGCCGGCGGTCTCCGCATCCGAAAGGCCGAGCGTGCCGCGACCGGCATCTGGGCCCGCGGCGACGGGATTGGCGACGCAGCCCCTTGATGCCGAGCACCCGGCCCTCGACCCGGTGCCGCAGAGCTTCGCCGAAATTGTCGCGCTGTTCGACAAGCGACGCGAGGCGGTGATCCGCTCGCAACTCGTCTCGCAGGTGCATCTCGTCTCGTTCGAGCCCGGTCGTATCGAGTTCCGCCCCGCGGAGAGCGCACCGCGCGATCTCGCCAACCGGCTCGGCCAACTGCTCGGGGAATGGACCGGCACGCGCTGGGTGGTCGCCGTGTCACAAGCCGAAGGCGCCCCGACGCTCCGAGAGCAGGAGCAGCGTCGCGAGGCCGCGTTGCGCAGCGAGGTCGCAGGCCATCCGCTCGTGCGGGCGGTTCTCGACACCTTCCCAGGCGCGACGATCGCTGCGGTGCGCGAGCATTTTGCGGGTACGGGCACAGACGCCGAGGCCGAGGCCGAGGCCGAGGATCCGCCCAATATGGGAGAGGATTTTACATGAAGAACATCGGTCAGCTGATGAAGCAGGCCCAGGCCATGCAGAGCAAGATGGCCGAGATGCAGGCCCAGCTCGAAGCGGTCGAAATGGAAGGGTCGTCGGGCGCCGGCATGGTCCGCCTGACCCTCAACGGCAAGGGCGACCTGAAGTCGATCAAGCTCGACAAGGCGCTGCTCGACCCGACGGAGGTTGAGGTGTTGGAGGATCTGATCGTCGCGGCCTTCAACGACGCTCGCCAGAAGGTCTCGGCCCATGCCGAGACGGAAATGCAGAAACTGACCGGCGGTCTCGCCCTCCCCGGCGGCTTGAAATTACCGTTTTGAACAGGGCAAACGCGGCGAGGACCAAGCCCGCTCGCCTCAAGGGGCAACCGCCCGGTCGTGCGCGCAAATGTCCGAGCTCGACACGCTGATCCAGCTTTTGGCGAAGCTGCCGGGGCTCGGGCCGCGCTCGGCGCGCCGTGCGGCATTGCATCTGATCAAACGGCGCGAGAGCCTGATGCAACCGTTGGCGACGGCGTTACATCAGGCCGCCGCGGCGGTGGGGCCCTGCCCGGTGTGCGGCAATCTCGACACGAGCGAGCCTTGCGCGATCTGCCGCGACCCCGAGCGCGACACCGGCACGATCTGCGTGGTTGAGGATCTCGCGGATCTCTGGGCCTTGGAGCGCACCGGCGCGTATCGCGGCCAATATCACGTGCTCGGCGGCACGCTTTCGGCTCTCGACGGGATCGGTCCGGGGGAACTCGCCATCGACCGCCTGATCGGGCGCCTCAAACCGGGCATGGAGCTGATTCTGGCGCTGAACGCGACCGTCGAGGGCCAGACCACCGCCCATTATATTGCCGACCGCGCCGACCGCGCCGGCGTGCGACTGTCGCGCCTTGCCCAAGGCGTCCCGATCGGCGGCGAACTCGACTACCTCGACGAGGGCACCCTGACCGCTGCCCTCAAGGCGCGGCGGGCGTTTTAGAGGCGGCTACAACGGGTCACGCGGCGCGGCGGCTGCGGATTCGGGTGTCGCCTTCTTCGTCGAACAGCTCGGCAAGCTTTTCGAGCATGACTCCGCCCAACTGCTCGGCGTCCACGATCGTGACGGCACGGCGGTAGTAGCGGGTCACGTCGTGGCCGATGCCGATCGCGGTCAATTCGACGCTGCCCGCCCGTTCGATCTCCCGGATCACCTCGCGCAGATGCTTTTCCAGGTAGTTGCCGGGGTTGACCGACAGCGTCGAATCGTCGACCGGGGCGCCATCCGAGATCACCATCAGAATACGCCGCTGCTCGGGACGGCCGAGCAGGCGGTTATGCGCCCACAACAGCGCCTCGCCGTCGATATTTTCCTTAAGCACGCCTTCGCGCAGCATCAATCCGAGGTTGCGCCGGGCGCGGCGCCAGGGCGCGTCCGCCGCCTTGTAGACGATATGGCGCAGATCGTTGAGCCGCCCGGGGTTGGGCGGTTTCCCGGCTGCGATCCACTTCTCGCGGGCTTGCCCCCCCTTCCAGGCGCGAGTCGTGAAGCCCAGAATCTCGACCTTGACGGCGCAGCGTTCGAGGGTGCGCGCCAGGATGTCTGCGCTCATCGCCGCGACGGTGATGGGCCGCCCGCGCATCGACCCCGAATTGTCGATCAACAGGCTGACGACGGTGTCGCGAAAGGCGGTCTCACGCTCGCGCTTATAGGCGAGCGGCAACACCGGATTTGCGACGACGCGGGACAGGCGCGCGGCGTCGAGCAGGCCTTCCTCAAGGTCGAATTCCCAGGCCCTCGTCTGCTTCGCCATCAGCCGGCGCTGCAGGCGGTTGGCGAGGCGCGCGATGACACTCTGCAAATGCGAAAGCTGCTGGTCGAGCAAATGGCGCAACCGGGTCAGTTCGTCGCCATCGCACAATTTGTCGGCATCGACGATCTCGTCGGCGCCGGTGTTGAAGGCGCGGTACACGGCGGTGTCGTCGGCGCGGCCGCGCGGCATCTGTCCGGGGCGCCCCGGCCGGCCGGGATCGTCGTCGGTTGCGCCGGGCATCATTTCGCCGTCGGTCTCGGCCTCGCCATCCTGCTCCGCATCTTCGGCGGCACCCTCGCTCGGCGAGCCTTCGAGCGAGGGCTGCGCGCCGGTCGAGGAGGTGTCGCCGCTGTCGCTCTGATTGTCGCTGTCGGCCTCCTCGCCCTGCTGCTGCGTGTCGTCCGAATCGGCCGAATCCTCCATCTCGCCGAGATCGAGATCGAGATCCTGGATCAATTGCCGGGTCGCGCGCGCATAGGCGTCCTGGTCCGAGATCGTCCGGTCGAGTTCGGCCAAATCCTTTCCGATCTTGCCCTCAAGCCAAGGCCGCCACAGATCGACGACGCGCCGCGCCGAAACGGGCGGCGGCTCGCGGGTCAGCGCCTCGCGGGTCAACAGACGCACCGCCTCGGCCATCGTGCCTTCGGTGCGCTCGGTGATGCGCTCGAAGCCCTGGCGGCGGTATTGCTCGTCGAGCATCGCTGCCAAATTGGAGGCGACGCCAGCCATTCGGCGCGCGCCGAGCGCCTCGACCCGGGCCTGCTCCAATGCTTCGAACACCGCCTTTGCCAGCGGCCCACCCGGCGCGCGGCGCGTATGCACGGCGTTATCGTGGTAACGTAGGCGCAAGGCGAGGCTGTCGGCGGCGCCGCGCAACTGAGCCGCCTCGTCGGCTGGCAGGTCGCGGGCGGGGTTTGGCAAGCGCACCCGAGTGCCGCTGAGGCCCGGCGCTTCGGGACCGAAACCGATTGTCAGATCGTCCCGCTCCGCGATGGCCCGCAAGGTGGAGGCGGTCGCGCGCTTGAAGACCTCAGTCGGCGAGAAGGCCTGGGTCATTCCCGGTCTACATCAAAGTCGCGTTGACGCCGGTTTCCGCCAGTTCGGCGCCAAAACAGCGCTGGTAATATTCGGCCACCGTCGCGCGCTCCATCTCGTCGCACTTGTTCAGGAAGGTCAGCCGAAACGCGAAAGCGACATCGTTGAAGATGCGGGCGTTTTCGGCCCAAGTCATGACCGTGCGCGGCGACATCACGGTCGAGATGTCACCGTTGATGAAGCCGGCCCGAGTGAGGTCGGCAAGCGCGACCATCGCGCTGATGCGGCGGCGGCCCTCGTCATCGTCGTAAGAGGGCACCTTCGCGAGGACGATCTCGCATTCGGCGTCATGCGGCAGGTAATTCAGGGTGGCGACGATGTTCCAGCGATCCATCTGACCCTGGTTGATCTGCTGCGTACCATGATAGAGGCCGGTCGTGTCGCCGAGGCCAACGGTATTCGCGGTCGAGAACAGCCGGAACGCCGGGTGGGGCCGGATGACCCGGTTCTGGTCGAGCAAGGTCAGCTTGCCCTCGACCTCGAGCACCCGCTGGATCACGAACATGACGTCGGGGCGCCCCGCGTCGTATTCGTCGAAACACAGCGCGACCGGGTGTTGCAATGCCCAGGGGAGCAGCCCTTCGCGGAACTCTGTGACCTGCTTGTTGTCGCGCAGCACGATCGCATCCTTGCCGACAAGGTCGATGCGGCTGATATGGCTGTCGAGATTGACGCGGATGCAGGGCCAGTTGAGCCGCGACGCAACCTGCTCGACATGGGTCGATTTGCCGGTGCCGTGATAGCCCTGGATCATGACCCGGCGGTTGAACGCAAAGCCGGCCAGGATGGCGAGCGTCGTGTCTCGGTCGAAACGGTAGGCCTCGTCGACATCCGGTACGTGCTCGCTCGGCTGGCTGAAGGCGGGCACCTGGAGATCGCTGTTGATCCCGAAAGTCTGACGGACGGAGATCGTGATGTCGGGCGTGCCGGCCGGCGTCGGGGAGAGCGCGGCGGTTCCAGGCTGAGCGGACCTGGACTCGGAAGTGCCAGGTTGGGATTTCGGTGGCGGAAAGGAGGCCATACTCGTCGAGTGTCCTGATAGGGAAGGGGAAGGTGGTCGGCTATGCGCCGATTGTTCAACTGAAATAGCTGGCTTTCAAGGTCGCGTAGGCTTGGTTGATGATCTTCAGCTTTTCCTCGGCAATCTTGTCCCCGCCATGCGCATCGGGATGGTGCTGCTTGACCAGTGTCTTGTAACGAGCCTTGAGGCTCACTGCCGTAAACGGCGGCTCGATCTCGAAGACCGCAAGCGCCTGTTCCTGCACCGAGGCGGCCCGCCGCACGGCTTCGCCCTGCTCCGTTTTTCGCCCGCTGCGACCCGCATGGCCCGCCCCGGCGGTGGCCGACCAGAAACCGAACGGGTCGCGCATGCGCGCCGCGTAACCCGGACCCTGCCGGGCGCCGAGTTTCCAGGTCGGACGCTGCCAGACCGTGTCCCGGCGGATCTCGGCCTCGATCTCGTGCTCTTGCATCCCGGCGTAGTAATTCCAGGCGGAGTTGTAGGCCCGGATATGGTCGAGGCAAAACCAGTAATAGTCATGCAAGTCCAGGCGAGATTTGGGCGCGCGAAAATCGCCGCCCGCGGCGCAACCCGGATGGTCGCACAATCGGGCGGGAGGCTCGGGACGCGCTTCGAAAACGGGATCTGCCGGGAGGCGCCGCATGGGGCTCAGTATGGGTGGCACATCGGTGCGTGACAAGGAGCCGGCGCCCCCTGAACGCCGCCTCGCGCCCGGTCGGGCCGCAACCAGGGCGCGCGCACGTTTAGTTCGGCAAGCCCGTGCCGAGCCGTTGCGCGAATTGCTCGCGCGGATCGGTCCGATCAGGCGCACGAGCTTGAGGCCTCCGATCACGGCAGCCTCAAGCACGGCATCGCGGCAGAAATGGTAGCGCCCCGCCGCTCGCACGACGAAGGCGCCGAGGATGGCTTTGCGCGGGCCGTCGGCGTTCAACCAGGAAATGGCGCAGCGGGATAGCCTCTCATCCACTGCACAGCCGGTCAGGATCGCGATCTCTGTCCCGCCATGGTGGTTGCCGGCCTGCCGTTACGGGTCGAAACGGCCGAGCTCTATTCCGGCGCGGCAATAGGCGGAAATTGCGACAAACCGGCCAGCGCTGGGCACCTCGACGATGCGCCAGCCGCGCTCCTCGAAGACGGTCCCAGGCGGCCGTGCCCGTTGTGCTGCGGCGCGTGTGCCCGCCGGGCAGGGAAATGGAATCGCTCGCCCATGCGACCTCCTTCTTCCGGCCGGGAGGAAAGCGATTCCCACGCAGCGCTCCGTGCCATGCGCCCGGCATCGCAGGGCAAACACTCGCAATCAGGGTGCCCGCACCAGCCCTTTGCTTTCGAGACATTCTTCGAGGGGCACGCGGACCCCGCGTTCAACGCGCGTCGCAGGCACTGCCACCGGCGAGTCGATCGTGGAGATGCCGGTGGGGGTCGCGGACATCAGCCCGACCCCGCCCGGGTGAAAGGCGGGGTTGGCCTCGATCGGGTTCTCCACCCGGGCGCGGGGATCGATCGGGATCTCACCGGTGCGCGGCTCGCAGGATTTGCGCAACGCTTCGAACTCGGCCGAGGTCAATGGCTGACCGGTAGTCGTTCGCCAGTCCGCGATGTTGACCAGGGTCGGCGGCGGCGGACCTATCAGATTGCATCCCGCCAGACCGAGCATCATGGTCAAGACCCAGCGCCGCATTGTCCCCTATCTCCCACGAGATCGCATTGCAGCATCGTCGCGCGCCCGGCGCGCGACAAGAGCGTAACGCGACGGAGGCACCGGCGGGTTCCGCACAATCGGGTTGCGCCCGCCGATCACAGTCTGCGCAAAGCGCCGCGGTGCACCTCAAATGGCTTCACACGCGGCAATCGCTGAGCGAGTATCCGCGCGCCAATGAACCGATTGAACCCTGTGACGAGAGAGAGACGCCCGAGGCTCGCACGAGGCGGGCGGAGCGGGGCGGCGTTGGCAGCGGCGGCGTTGGCCGCCGCGCTCGCAACCGGTTCCGGCGCGCAAGCTCAGGATGACGTGGGAACGCCGGACCGGTTGAGCGTTCTCGAACGCCCGCGCGAGGATTACGACCCGCTCGGTGTCCGCCTCGGGCATTACATTCTCGATCCCTCGATCGATGTCCTCGGCGTCTACGATTCGAACATCTACGCGACCCCGCGCGGGACGCGCTCGGATTACATCAACAGCGTGATCCCGGCCTTGAGCGTGCAAACCGACTGGGCCCGTCACGCGCTTGGCTTCAAGGCGCAAGGCGAAATCAAGGATTACGCGATCCACAGC
>Ga0213875_10000910_pt1 | contig 21437 bp, 21 predicted proteins | sample BarmaccomBMRX_R8_FD_160105 | JGI IMG/M metagenome (GOLD analysis project Ga0213875, IMG submission 160105) | Root-associated microbial communities from Barbacenia macrantha in rupestrian grasslands, the National Park of Serra do Cipo, Brazil - RX_R8 | ecosystem: Host-associated > Plants > Roots... | reverse complement strand
GCGGCGTGAAGGTCGATTTGACCGACGCGGTGCTGCGCGGCGCCAAGCTGACCGGCGTCGATCTGCGCAACTCGAACCTGACCGGCGTGGTGCTGGAAGATGCCGACCTGAGCCAGGCAAACCTGTCCGGAGCCGTGCTGCACGGCGCCGTCCTGACCGGCGCCCATCTCGGCTCGGCCAATCTGGCGCAAGCCGATCTGCTCGGCGCGATCCTCGACCGGTCGAGCCTCGAAAACAGCCGCGGCGCCATCAACATGACGCGTGCGCTCGATGTTCAGCCCGATGATTTCGCGGCAATGGTGGAGGCGCACGAATTGTGGGTGTCGAGTTCCGGCCGCGACGGCCGGCGGCTGGAATTGTCGGGGGTCGATCTGTCGCGCACCAACCTCGCCAAGCGCAACCTCAGCGGCGCGGTGCTGGTGTGCTGTGTGTTCTCCGGTTCCGACCTGTCGGGGACGCGCTTCATCCTGGCCAATCTGTCCTTCGCCGATCTGCGCCATGCCGACCTGCGCGGCGCCGACATGCGGGCGGTCACGCTGCGGCGCGCCTTTCTGTCGGGAGCCGACCTGTCCGGCGCGCATCTCGGCACCTTGCCCATGGCAGGTGCGCGCAACCAGCAGCGCAGCGCCAACCTCGACCGCGCGCGGCTGTGGCGAGCCACCTTGCGATCGGCTGATCTCAGCGGCGCAATCCTGACCGGCGCCGATTTCGACGGCGCCGAACTCGGCGACATCAATCTGACCAACGCTGATACAAGGGCGGCCAAGCTGTCCGGCGCCTTGTCCTGGGGCCGCCGTTTCGAGCCGGGAGCGCCTGCCCCGGTCGGCGAAAAGAAATACGAGGCGGCCGAGCGTCGAGCCGAACCGGTTTCATGACGGCAGCGTCAGTCGCAACGGCGGCGCCGGAGGCCGGGTCTGCCGCGGCGACGCGCTCCACCGCGACCGAATTCGCTTTTCAGCACAAGGTATTCCAGATGCCCGGCGGGGTTTTCGCCCGGACCGGTGCGGGCGACATCGCGTTTCACTTCATGCTCGGCGATCTGACCGCGGCGATCGAGGTCGGCGTGCTGGCGCGGGAATTCGGGATTGCCGACGCCTCCTCCGACGGCCACCTGCTGCGGACCGCGGTCGCCGGCCTGCGCTTCGTACGCGAGATCCGGCCCAATGACTCGATCCCCCGCGAACTGCTGGACGGTACCGCCTCGTGGAGCGTCGAGGAATGGCATCGCCGCCGCGCCCGCAGCCGGCTGGTCCTGGCTGTCGCGGCCGCGGCCGGCAATCCCGCGTCACCGCCGCCGGAGGACGAGCGGATCGATGCGCTCGCCGCCGCCGCCGAGCGCGACCCGAGTTACGCGACGGCGATGGAACAACTGGCGGCGCGGCTTGAACTGTCCTCCGAACAGGTTTCCGACCGCCTGGCTGCACTGACGCGCGAACTGGCCTATATCGAGGCCTTGCGCGATCTCTTTCGCAACATTCAGCGGCTGCCGACCGCCCTGGTCCAGATCGGCCAGATTTATCGCCGCGACGAAACCCTGTTCCAGGCCGTGCTGCGGACGATCAGCCTGCTGCAACGGCCGATCCGCGAATTCGTCGATCGGTTTCATCGCACCGACGCCCTCACGGCCGGCATCGCCGAACTGTTGCGGCGCCATCACGCCCAGATCGCGGTCATCCGGCAAACTCGCGACGACGTGCACGAACGCACGATGGTTTGGGGCCAAATTCCGCAGCAATGGGCCGAGCTGGAGATTTCCCGAAGCGAACCGGTGGAGAATAAGGCGAAAGAGCTGTACCGCTTCGTCGCCTACCACTTCCCGCAGGCCGTGGACTGGCGCTCCACCCCGAAATCCTGATCGTGCCGGGCTCAGTACAGAAATGTATCGCGAAAGTATTTGGCGCAGACTTGCTTCAAAGAGATTATGACTCGCGGCACCGCGACGTTGCGGTTCAGGCTGACCCGCACCTCGACGCCCTTCAGGCCCTCGCCGTAAAGGGATGAATAGCGGCTTACTTCGGGCACCGCTGCCAGCGAACGCACGATCCCGCGCGGGCTCATGCTGACGATCATCGCTTCGACCTGACCGAGGCTGTCGGTCTCGACAAAGCTGCGCAATTCGTCGCCATCACGCTCGATCAGGTCGGTTGGACCCAGCGTTATGCGGGTGCTGCGCGCCGGTGCCGCCGGGTCGTACTGGTCGCAGCTCTCGGCCGACGCAAGCCGCGCGCCCGACATCGCGCACAGCAGGACAGCGGCCGTTGCCGCCAGGCAGCTCAATCTGCGCACACCCTGACCTTTCCGGCACCCGGGAGCGGGCTGCCGTCAGTCATGCCGGCACGGCCTGCTCCCGTCAATATCGATCGGCGCTCCACTCGAAGCCTGCAACGTAGGCTAGAGCAGCGGCGCGAGCCGACCCGCCGCGTAGGCCGGTCTGACCGGGGCGTGGTGCGGCCCGGAAAAGGCGCGGTTATCGCGCCGCCTGCGGCTGCCAGGCGGACAGCCAGCGCGCCAGCGCCGCGGCGGGTCGTTGCGGCCGCCAGTCGCGCAGCCGACCGCGGGTCGCCATCGCGCGCAGGCGCCGCGCCACCTCGGTCGGGGTCATCGAGCCGAGATATCCGCAATTGCACAGCAGGCGATGCGCCTGACGGTGCGACAGCCCGAAAAACTCGAGGCCATCGCCGAACCGGTCTCCGCCAAGACCAGCGCCGCGCAACACCGGGTCGGCATAGGCCACCGCCAGCGGCGAGTTCGCCGCCCGCAACGCGCGCCGGTCGGCTTCGCACAGAAACTCGACGCCGAGCAGCGGGGCAAGTTGCGATTTTCCGCAACGTTCGAGCACGGATGCCCACCGTTCCAACCGCTCGCGCCGAGACATCTGCCCGCCGTGCCTGGACCCGTGCATGGGACCCCTCCCTGTCGCCCGTGCCATTCGAAACGGTGCCGCGGTCGCAGCGGTTCCGCGGGTTCAACTTGCCCTTACCGGGCCGGGGCAAGCAGCGCGATGTACTCCCATGCGATGGTCGCGGCGGCCAGCGCGGTGATCTCGGCATGGTCGTAGGGGGGCGATACTTCGACCACGTCCATGCCGCGGAAATCGAGACCGACGAGACGGCGCAGGATTGCTTGTACCTGCCAGGTGGCGAGCCCGCCGATTTCGGGAGTGCCGGTCCCGGGCGCGAATGCGGGATCGAGCGCGTCGATATCAAAGGTCAGGTAGGCCGGCGCGTCGCCGATCACGCTCCGGATGCGCTCTGCGATCGGTTTCGGCCCGCTCTGATGCACTTCCTCGGCGACGAGGATCGTGACGCCCTGTGCCAGCGTCCAATCATGGACGCCCTTCCGCATCGGCGAGCGGATCCCGACCTGAACCGTGCGGCGGGGATCGACCAGGCCCTCCTCGATCGCGTGATAAAAGGGCGAGCCATGCCCCCAGCCTTGGCCGAAGCTCTCGGGCCAGGTGTCGACATGCGCGTCGAAATGGACAAGCGCCAAGGGCCCCAGGCGCCCGGCAGCGGCACGGAGCAGCCCAAGGGTGATGCTGTGATCGCCGCCGAGCGCGACAAGGTGGCGCAGCTGCCGCGCCTGGGCCTCGATCGCCTGCAGCGACCCCTGGATGTCGCCATGGGCTATCCGGAAATCGCCGATATCGGCGATGTCGCGCCCGGCGGGCTCGGTCCAGGCGATCGGATGATCGCCATCGACCAGCATGCGGCTCGCCTGACGGATCGCGCCCGGTCCGAACCGCGTCCCGGGACGGTTGGATGTGCCGAGGTCGTAGGGGATGCCGGCGATGCAGATTGCGGCATCGGTGTTCGCCTTCTCGATGCCGAGAAAACTGGCGCGCGTGGCAAAAGTCGGTGCGGCTGTCATGGCCTTCATATGGGCGCCGGGATCGGCACCTCCACCCCGGTACTGCGGTGGTCGCATGCGGGTCCATCGGTTCAGCACGAGCCTGAAGGCCGGCCGCGGCGGTTTCGTCAGCTACAGAGTGATCAGCAGCAGCGGAGGGTTGGAAAACCCCGGCAGGACGCCGGCCCAGACGAGCGCCTTTACCGGATTTATGCCCGGAGAGTTCATCCCCGCACCGGGAGCGCGCAAAATGTCGTCTTCTGGTCCATCATTTTCCGAGACAGGGCGGCAAAGGAAGCAAACGATGCGCACCGAACTGATTTCGATCGCAACCGACACCCTGCCTCTGGACGGGGCTTTTCATCTGCCGGACATCGAGCCGGTCGGAGCGGTGATGCTGTTTCACGGCAACACGATGAATTTCTACGTCGGTGCACCGCGGTTTTTGCCGCCGGTGTTGACCCGGCTGGGTTTTGCCTGTCTCGCCTTCAACCGGCGCGGCCACGACATTCTCAGCATCCGGGACAGCCGCGCCGCCGAGGGGGCCGCGTTCCAGCTCACGCGAGAGGGGATCGCCGACAACAACTATGCCGCCGCCTGGATGGCGGAGCGCGGCTTCCCGCATCCGGTCGTGATCGGGCACAGCAATGGCGGCATGCTGGCGGTCAAGCATGTGTCCGACCATCCGCAGACGCCGGCGATGGTGTTGTTGTCGGCACATGGCGGCGGCCGCGGCGGCGTCGAACGTACCTCACGCGCCGGCATGCTCGCCGGCGATCGTCTTGAGGAAATTACCGCGCAAGCCCGCGCATTGGTCGGCGCCGGGCGCGGCCGCGAACTGATGCTGCTGCCGGGCTGGTGGTACGTCATCACGGCCGAAAGCTTTCTCGACCGGATGACCGAGATGCCGGACGTCCTGGAGCTCGCGCCTGCGATCCGGTGCCCGACACTCTACGTCCGTGGCGACGAGGAGGATCGGGATACCTACCCGGCCGAACAATTCAAGGCGCGCGCCGGCGGTTCTTGCGACGTGGCGATCGTGCCGAACTGCGACCACTTTTACGCCGGTCGCGAAGCCGTCATATCGGACCTTGTCGCGGATTGGCTTGCGCGCACTCTCGGTCTGCTAGGCGGAAAGTGATGCATACGGCAAGCCGCCGCCGAAACTCCTGCTCTCGCGCTCGAAGATGTCCTGCATCGGCGCGGCATAGGCGGAGAGCGCCTGAACGTCATGAATATGGGCACGCCCGCGGCTGGTGGTCAGGATCTCCTCTTCCCGCAGCCTGCGCAAAGTCCGGTTCACGTGTACGATGGTCAGACCAAGATGCTCGCCGATCTGTTCCTGCGTGATCGGCAAGAGGAAGGCATCGCCGTCAGCCAGACCGGCCTGCATCAATCGGCCGCGGAAGTCGAGCATCAGCGTTGCGATCCGCTCGATCGCGCTGCCGCGGCCCAAGGCGATGACCCAATTGTGGAGGCGCCGCTCGTCTTCGGCGAGCTGCCACATGAAGCGCAGGGAGACGTCGGGATCGCTCCCCGCCAGATCCAAGGCTGGCTTGTAACCGAGCGCCTGAACCTTTGCCGGCGTGATGCACTGGATCGTATCGGGCTGGCGGTCGAGCAGCATCGTTTTGAGCCCGAGCAGATCTCCCGGCAGGAACACCATGATGATCTGCTGCCGACCATCGGAAAGAAGGCGCGACCGCGCCATCCAGCCGGATGTGAGCCGGTAGATGTGATCGTGCGGCTCGGCGACTTGAATCAGGGTGTCGCGCGCCCGCAAGCCAAGCAGCTGCCCGCGCATGGCGCTCTCGAGCGCCCTGTCCCCGGCTTGCAGGCGATCCTGAATTTGTTTGCGCGGCGGGGGAAACTTGATCGTCATCTTTTTCCCGCGGTCAGTTGCATGAAACTATTCGGGTGCGGATGCGCTCCGGGAAGATCTTGGAATCGGAGCCTGGAAGCGATCGCGTCCGCGGATCTGCGGCCGGCCGCCGTTGTCGACGTGCTTGGCTCGAATGCCGCAGCGAATCGGTCCGCGTCATTCACGTCGGCAAAGCTGACCTCGTAAGTTTGCCCGCCCCATCCTTCACCGTCGGGTCTGAAATCGACCGGTTCGATATGGTGCTGATCCAGCCAGTCCCGCAACCGCGACATCCAAACCCCGAGCCCGATCCCGGCAGGCTTCGCGATGCTGACGCTGACCGTGCTGCTGCCGGCGCGCTCGGCTCGCGGTGCGTCGTGGTCCGGCCGGAACAACGGGCTCATGTCGGTCCCCCGATCAACCGTTCGTATTCGCGCGCGATCACGGCGTAGCACTCGCAGGCGGCGCTTTCGAGCCCGGCCCGGTCGACCACTTCGACCCGCCCGCGGCTGTAGCGGATGAACCCGGCCCGCTGCAGAATACTGGCCGCCACCGATACGCTCGGGCGGCGCACGCCCAGCATCTCGGCCAGGAACTCCTGGGTCAACTCGAAGCGGTCGCCATCCATGCGGTCGTGCGTCATCAGCAGCCAGCGGGCGCAGCGTTCGTCGATCGAATGCATGCGGTTGCACGCCGCCGACTGGGCCACCTGGGTCATTATCGCCTGCGTGTAGCGCAACAGCAGGGCGGTCAGCGGTGCGCTGTCCCGCACCGCCTGGCGGAACGCGTCCGCGCCGATCCGCGCCGCGCGCCCGGCGATCTGGCAAAAGGCGGCAGCCGGCGTCTGTTCGCCGCCAAGAAAGATTTCGAGCCCGACCAAGCCCTCATTGCCGATAGTCGCAATCTCTACCGCCACGCCATCGCGCATCTTCTTGTGAATCGAGATGATGCCGGACAGCGGAAAGTAGACGTATTCGCTCGGCTCGTCCGGGTCGTAAACCTTGTGCCGGACTTCCATGTCCAGCACTTCCAGCTGACCGTCGAACGTCCTAAGCACGTCTGGAGGAAGCGCCTGAAGAAGGCGATTATCCAATGATTCGCGCCTATTCATCATGTAATCGGGTCAGTCCTCTGGCGCGACCGGAACAAAGACCGCGATTGGGATTGCGTCATCAGGTTCGTCCCCTCTTGGGACGACAGAGTCTTCTGCCATCCGCCATCAGCTGCGTATGTCGGCCAAATGTAATGGCATCAATAACCTATGCTTCAGGAATGTTTTACTCCATCATTCATAAGTGCGCGCCATGTGAGTCTTTTCCATGTACGATAACGAACATATAAGGGGTTGACCAGACCTGTGTGCTCTGCTGTACATAAGCGGGTACGACCGCTGACATAAGCCATTGGTGGAACCTGGGTGGGATATGCCGGCAGACGGATTTGCGCCGGGTAATCGGCTCCTCGCGGCTCTGCCGCCCGATGTTTTCGACCATCTCGCGCCTGAACTGGAAACGGTGGCGATTCACAACCGCGAGGTGGTGCAGCGGATCGGCAGACAGGCGGAGCACGTCTATTTCCCGCATTCCGGCATGGGTTCGATCGTGATCCACATGCAGGGGGGCGTGAACGTCGAGGCCGCCACGGTCGGCAATGAGGGAATGCTCGGAATCTCCTATGTGCTCGGCGACACGCTGGCGACCGAGGAGACGATCATCCAGCTTCCGGGAGAAGCCTCCCGTCTGCGAATCCGCGTTTTGCGCGCGGAGTTTGACCGGGACGAGCGCCTGCGCATGCTGCTTCTGCGCTATTCGCAACTTCTGATGGGTCAGATCGCGCAAGGCTCGGGGTGCAATCGGGTTCATCCGATCGAGGGACGCTGTGCGCGCTGGCTGCTGTCGACGCACGACCGGATAGAGGGCGACACATTTCCGTTAACGCAGGATTTCCTGGCGCTGATGCTGGGGGTTCGGCGGGCGGGCGTTTCCGTTGCGCAGCACGCGCTGCAGCAGGACGGGCTGATCGGTTACACCCGCGGTCAGGTCACAATCCTGGATCGCGCCGGTCTGGAAGAGATCGCCTGCGACTGCTACCGGGTCATCCGCGACCGGTTCGACCGGTTCTTCGCCCCGACATCATCGACTTAGAGCCCCTCCCGGGAACAGCCGCCGAGCGCGGCGGCTTCGCGAGCAAGACGCCGGATCCGCGGCCAGTCGTGCGCGAGGACCGCGTCGCGCGGCGCCATCCACGAGCCGCCGATCATCGGCACGTTGGATAAGGCGAGATAATCGGGCGCGCTGCGCTCGTCGATGCCGCCGCTCGGGCAGAACGCGACCCCGGCAAAGACCGGCGCCCAGGCCCGCAGCAGCGCCACCCCGCCAACGGCTTCGGCCGGAAACAGCTTCATGAACGATAGGCCGAGGTCGCGCGCCGCCATGACTTCCGACGCGGTCGCGACCCCGGGCAGATACGGTAATTCGCTGGCCAGTGCCGCGGCCGCCAGTTCCGGGGTCGTTCCCGGACTGACCAGAAAACGCGCGCCCGCCCGCACCGCTCGCGCGACATCCGCGGCGCTCTGCAGGGTACCGGCCCCGACGACCGCCTCCGGCACCTCGTGTGCGATCACGGCAATGACGCCCGCCGCCGCCGGAGTGCGCAGCGTGATCTCGATCAGCCGCAATCCCGCGGCACAGAGTGCCTGTGCCAGCGGCACGGCATCGGCGTCGCGCTCCACCGTCAGGACCGGGATGACCGGGGTGCCGCGAAACAGGCCGTGCATCCTTCCCTCCCGGGCGGGGGTGAGCGTGCCGATGTTACGCCGGCGCGCGCGCCGGGGCAGCCGGATCGAACCGATGCCGGGGCAGGGCCGCGCCGGCGTGGTCGGCGGCGCCGCGCCGGCCATGCTCGCCGGCGAATCGCGCGATACGGACCGCAGACTTGCGGCCCGACGATGTTCTGAAATTGACAGGGCGATGCAGCGCGGGATTTGATCGCCGCAGATACCGGGAGGGAACGCGTGGAAAAACGCAAGCTGGGCCGAACCGGCCTCGACGTATCCGTGCTTGGCTTCGGCTGCGGAGCGGTCGGCGGCTTGATGGTCAGGGGTGCGGCCGCCGATCAGGAGCGCGCCGTGGCGCGGGCGCTGGAACTCGGCATCAATTATTTCGACACGGCGGCGCAATACGGCAACGGCGAGAGCGAGCGCAATCTCGGCCGGGTGCTGAAGCAGCTGAAGCCGCCGGTCTATGTCGGCACCAAGGTGCGGCTGCCGCCGACCGAACGCGGCCGGATCGCGGCCGGCATCGCCGCCGCGCTCGAGGCCAGCCTGCGGCGGCTGCAGCTCGACAGCGTCGATCTCTTCCAGTTTCACAACGCGATCGTCGCCGAGACCCGGGGCGGCAGTTTCGCGGCCGAGACCGTGATCGCCGAGGTCGTGCCGGCCTTCGAGCGGTTGCGTCGCGACGGCAAGATCCGCTTTTACGGGATCACCGCGGTCGGCGAGACCGAAGCGCTTCACCGCATCATCGACGCGCGCGCGTTCGATACCGCCCAGGTCAGCTACAATTTGTTGAACCCGAGCGCCGGCGGCGCCGTGCCGGCGGGCTTCCCCGCCCAGGATTACGGCAACCTGCTGGCCCGTGCGCGGGCGGCCGAGATGGGCGTCATCAACATCCGCGTGCTGGCCGGCGGGGCGTTGAGCGGCAGCGAAGAGCGTCACCCACTCGGCTCGCCTCCGCCCGATCCGATCGGGTCGGGCGGCAGCTACGCAACCGATGTCGAGCGTGCCCGCCGGCTCGCGCCGCTGGTCCGCGAGGGCCATGCCGAAAGCCTGGTCGAGGCGTCGCTGCGCTTCGCGATCGCGAACCCCGCGGTATCGACCGTGCTCGTCGGGTATTCGACATTGGAGCAGCTGGAAGAGGCGGCGCGTTCGATCGAGAAAGGGCCGCTGCCGGCGACGGCGCTGCAGCGGGCCGCGGCCTTGCAGAACGCGTTTGCCGGCGAGGCGCGCTGAACCGGCTGGAGGTAAGAGATGCAGGTAATACCGACCGGGGAGGCGCTCGGCGCCGCGATTGCCGGTCTCGATCTGTCGCGGCCGCTCGGCGACCGGGACTTCGCCGAGGTCCTGCGCGCGCTCGGGCGGTACAGCGTCCTGCGCTTTCCGGAGCAGCGGCTTGACGGGGCGGCGCTGATCGCGTTCTCAAGCCGTTTCGGTTCGCTCGAGATCAATGTCGCCAATGCCTACCAGGAACCCGGCCGTCCCGAGGTCATGATCCTGTCGAACATCGTCGAGAACGGGCTGCCGATCGGCGCCGTCGATGCCGGGCAAGACTGGCACACCGACATGTCGTATAGCGAGGTCATTGCCTTTGCCAATGTGTTGTACGGCATCCGAATTCCCCGGCGCGACGGCAACCCGCTGGGCGGTACCGAATTCGCCGATATGTGCGCCGCCTATGAAGCATTGCCGGACGAGCTGAAACACCGCCTCGACGGCATGACCGTGATGCATGACTTCAACAAATTCTGGGAGATGATGCGGCGGCGCCCGGGCAGCCGGCGGCCGCCGCTCAGCGATGAACAGCGGCGCCGCAAGCCGCCGGTGTCGCACCCGATCTTTTTGACCCACCCGATCAGCGGCCGCAAGGTGCTGTACGCCAACCCGGGCTACGCCATACGCATCAACGAAATGCCCGAGCGGGACAGCGACGCGATGCTCGATTTCCTGTTCGCGCATCAATTGCAGCCGCGGTTCCGCTACCTGCACCGCTGGACCGAGGGCGACGTATTGTTGTGGGACGACATCGCCACCCTGCACAATGCGGTCGCCGATTACGGCCCGGACGAGCCGCGTCTGATCAAGCGCTGCCAGGTCATGGCCGACAGGATCTTCGACCCCGCCTTTTTGACTGCCGCGCTCGGTCCCGGCGCGGCGCGGGCTGGCGTCGCTTAGCGGCTGTACACATCTAATCTTCGACGCCGGCGCTGGCCTGCGGCGAGGCGATCCGAGGAGGGCGGGATGAGCGATCGGGTGGTGGTGCGCGAGGTCGGGCTGCGCGACGGTTTGCAGAGCATCGGCGAGGTGATGGCGACCGAGAACAAGATCGCCTGGCTGGATGCCGAATACGCGGCCGGGGTGCGCGCCTTCGAGGTCAGTTCGTTCGTGCCGCCGAAACTGCTGCCGCAATTGGCCGATGCCGAAGAAGTCGTCAAGCACGCGATGAGCCTGCCCGGGCTCGCCGTGTCGGCGCTGATCCCGAATTTGCGCGGCGCCGAACGCGGCATCGCCCTCGGCGTGCCCGAAATGAACTTTGTGCTGTCGGTCAGCGAAGGCCACAACCGCTCGAATGTGCGCCGCGGCACCGACGAGTCGATCGCCGATTTCCGCCGCGTCGTCGCGCTCATCCGCGAGGCGCCCGCAGAGCGCCGGCCGCGCATCGCGTGCGGGCTCGCAACGTCGTTCGGCTGTACGATCGAGGGCGAGGTCGATGAAGACCGCGTGCGCCGCATCGCCATCGAGGTCGCGGAGGCCGGCGCCGACGGGCTGATCCTCGCCGACACGGTCGGCTATGGTCAGCCGGCGGCGATTGAACGCGTGTTCCGCAAGGTCATCGCCGATGTCGCGCCGCTGCCGGTCGCGGGTCATTTCCATGATACTCGCGGGCTCGGCCTTGCCAATGTGCTGGCCGCGTTTCATGCCGGCTGCCGCACCTTCGACGCCTCGCTCGGCGGGCTCGGCGGCTGCCCCTACGCGCCGGGCGCGACCGGCAACATCGTCATGGAAGACACGGTTTTCATGTTCGAGGCGATGGGTGTCGAAACCGGGGTCGATCTCGATCGACTGGTCGCGGTGCGCGAGATCGTGGCGCGGGCGCTCCCCGATGTCGCCCTCCACGGCGCGATCGCCCAGGCCGGGCTGCCGCGCAACTTCGTCCCGGTCGCCAAGGCCGCCTGATCCCGCGGTGTCCTGACCGGACGCGGCCGGGGCGGATACGGCGGTGGGGCGCCGCGTTGCCGGGGCGCTTCCGGCCGGGGCGCTTGCGGCGTCGATGGCCTTGGCGGCCTGCGGCGGGCTCGGTCCTTCAGAGGAATTGACCGCGGCCCAGAAAGACATCGCCGAGGTGAAGATCGGTCCGCCCGCGGCTGCCAAGGCCGATACCGACGCGGCTGCCTCCACCGCGTCCTCCCGCCTTGCCATCGCCGGCTGGGCCGATCACCCGGCCCGCACCTATCGTCCGGGGGAAAAGATCACGCTGTCGCTGCGCGTCAGCGAGGACGCCTTCGTTGCGGTGCTGCAGGTGTTGCGCAACGGCGAGACGACCCTGCTGTTCCCGAACAAGTATCAGCCCAAGGCGGCGGTAGCCGCGAACACAGTTCTGCAGATCCCGGGTCCGGGCGATCCCTATGAAATCCTGGCGCCGGCCTCCGGGCCCGAACTGATCGAGTTCATCGCCGCCGCCACCGGCGGCTCATGGCTGTTCAACCGCACTCCGACCGGCTCGGCATATTTTGCATCGCTCGGCTTCACCACGCGTTCGCTGGCCAAGGAGATCGCCGAATCCGTCAAAAGCAAGAAGGGCGAAACCTCAGCCGCCCGGCAAAGCCTGGTGCTGCGGGTCGAGTGAGCCGCGATCAGCCGCCAACCGCGACCCAGTCGGAGATGCCGACCCCGTCCTTTGCCAACGCCGTTTTAAGCGGGCCCTCACCTCGCTCTTCAATCCTAACGAGCAGGACAAAAAGTTAACCATTAAACCACTTAGACACAAAACAACGTTAAAACCCAATTCAGGCGCGTTGCGTTCCGATATCGCTGTTGCAAATCGCTCAAAGGCTGCTAGACTTTTGAAGAGAAGCGCGAAGCTCTTGATCAATTTAAACTGCGAGGGGAGTCGGGGTTATGCCGGACACTATTGTTTTGGAGCCGATCCAAGCGCATGAGATCGACGACGACCTTGAAAGGAGCCTGACGAACGAATGGGATGCTCAAATCATGAGCTACCCAAACGAGCGTTTCCCGTTCAATGAATGGATCCGCGACCGCATCCGCAAGATGGGCTACCCGGTCGAGGATCTGAGCTACTTCCACGAGGTCGTGCCGGCGGCCGACACCTATCGCGTCACCAAGCAGCTTTGCGCCGATACCAACCTGCCGGAGTTCCGCCGCCTGCTGAACGGCTTCGTCCGCGAAGTGGTCGTGCCGAAGGGCAAGCTGCGCAAGCCGGTCGCGGTGCAGCGCTTCATGAACGTCCGCATCATGCTGCCGACGACGCCGGAGCTGTATTTCCCGCTCCACACCGGGCTGCTTTACGGCCACGGCATCGCATCGCGCAGCCTGTGGATGCCGTTCGTCGATGTCACTGCCGATGAAGACAAGACCCGCTCGATGCAGATCATCCCGATCAAGAAGTCGCGCGAGCTGGTCCGCTATGCCATCGACAACCGGCTCAAGATGCACGAGATGACCGAGCTCTGGGGGCAGCACGCGCACCAGATCAAGGCCGGGCCGGGCAGCTGCTGCCTGTTCAGCCAGGAGCACATCCACGGGTCCGGGATGCCCAACACCACCGGTAAGACCCGGATCAGCATGGACTTCCGGATCGCCGAAGGCATGTATGGCGATCTTCTCGGGCGCAAGATGCCGGCCGGTTATTTCCACCTGATCCCGGAGACCGAGGAAGAGGAAGAGCGGCTGGCGCAGCGGCCGCCGCGCGAACTGCAGTTCAAGAACGGCAAGCACAACATCTTCTACGTCGCCAACAACACCTCCGCGACCTTCTGCATCCCGGTCCATCTGCAGCGCTACATGCTGTTCGACTACATCAACAAGAAGGGGCTGAGCTGCGATTACGAGCTGTTCGATCTCGAGGACATGCTGCACTGCCCGACATTGCTGCACCTGATCGAGGACCGTAACGCCAACACGGTGATGTACAGCATCTTTGCGCTTCCGGAAAACGAGGCGGAGCGCAACTACCTGCTCGAGACCGCGCTGGCCCGCGGCAACATCATTCACTTCGTCAACGAGGATCTCCAGCTGGTCACGGCCGACGATCTCGCCACGATCAAGAACTACCTTGCGTTTTCGAATTATGGCCGCTCGATCCTGCCGATCGGGCTGCCGCTTTCGGACACGACCAAGGCGTACTTCAACAAGTGGTCGGGATCGCTGACGAAGTACCACACCGGCGCTTAAAGCCGCCCCGTAAAGTCGCGCTGGAACGGCCAGGGCTCCGCATCATCGGTGCCCTGGTGTCTCCGGAACCGTGACCGATACCGGGTCGCACGCCAAGTCGGCGACGAAATATGCCGTCGCCTCCTTTGCGGCCGCCTTTTTTGTGAACGTTGCACGACGCGGGCGTGGAGCAAATGCCCGGCACGCAGCCGTTGCGGGCGCAAGCCCGCAGGCCTCTGCCACAATCAAGCTGCCAAACAACCGGAACAGTGTCGATGAGTTCGCCATCTGATATCCGCACCAGTACCGTAATTTCCGCCGCCCGACCGTCGACCGCTCTCAACCTTGATGCCACGTCGAACCCGGGGCAATTCGGCCGACCCTACGCCGTGCCGGTGCGCGGCGCGCCAGCCGCCTCGGGAGGTTTGGCCGAAGCCGCCTATCGCGTTTTCGAAATCCTGGTTGCCCTGACAGTGTTGATCGTGGGGCTGCCTTTGATCCTGATCGAGGCGGCCCTGATCCGGTGGGATTCGCCGGGTCCGGCGTTGTTTTTCCACCGCCGCCCGGCGCGCTCGCAAATTGCTCCGGGGCGCGATCTCGATCACCGCAGCGATCTTCGTCCGCCGCCCGGCGGATATGACCCGGATGCTTTGTACTATGTGCCCAGCTACTTCGTTTTGCCGAAGCTGCGCACGATGCACAGCGACGCGCGAGCCCGGTTTCCCGAGCTTTACGGGTACAAGTTTTCCGCGGAAGAGTTCCACCAGCAATACCCGACGTTGCGACACGATCCGCGGGTCACCCGCGTCGGGCGGGTGTTGCGCAAGCTGTCGGTCGACGAGCTGCCGAATTTGTGGTCCGTGCTGGTCGGCGATATGCGGCTGGTGGGACCGCGGCCGGAGGCGCCCGAGGTGCTGCAGTACTATACGCCCGAGGAGATGTACAAGTTCGTTTGCAAGCCCGGCATCACCGGTCTCGCCCAGATCAACGGGCGCGGGTTGCTGAACTGGGGGGAGACCCTGGCCTGGGATCTGGAATACATCCGCACGCGCAGCGTCGCGCTGGATTTGAAGATCCTGCTGATCACGCTGAAAAACGTCCTCGCCCGCCACGGCGCGTTCTGATCCCGCACCGGCCTGCGGAATACGCCGAGTCGGCTTGCCCGTCTGGCTGTGCCGTAAAATGATCCGGCCCGTCGATGCAAAAAGTCGAGCCCGGCTAAGCGCAAAATGAAGCCTTAATTGATGCCCTTGACGGGACCGGCAACTCTTGCGTTGATTCCGACGGGGGGAGTGTCGGGGGCCTACCGTTGTGTGGACGGCGTATTGCGATGATCGTCGTGTCCTGCTGACGGGCGGCGGCGCTTGAGTTCGACGCTTGCAGCCGAACTCCGGTGCGATCTGGCTGCGGGAGATGGCGGGGCTGGCCCGCGGCGCGCTCGCCGCTGCACCACGACGAGCAACCGGGGCCTGCGGCACCGAGCATCGTCGGCGATGATGCTTCAACCGTGACAAATGGCCGTGCATCGCCTTCGCCGCCGACGGATGGGATGGGTGCATCATCCGGCTGACGCCCCGCCTCGCCGGCGGGCGGCCGGCCGGCCGACGCGGCTCGTACGCCTGTTTCCGCTGCTGTCGCACGTGCTGTTCAGGACAGTGCTGGCGGTTGCTGTCGGCATTGCCTTGAACGCCTGCGAATCCAGGCGGTCCTACGAGCGTGTCGCCGGAGGGTCGACGGTTTACTTCGACCAGCTCGGCGATGCGGAGAAGGCCGAAGCCCGGGACAAGATCGCGCAAATCCTGAACGAAGGTCTGCAGACCTACGATCTGCAGATCGGCGATGAATTCGAGATATTCTTCGACATCGCGCGCAAGCCGACCCCGAAGGAATATGTCATCGCGGTCGCCGACCGGCTCAGCATCCAATTTCTCAACGAGACGGACAACAACCGGGTCGTGCAGGTGCGGCCGGACGGGCAAATCTCGATGCCGCTGCTCGGCTCGATAACGGCCGCCGGAAAAACCATCGACGCCCTGACCCGCGAACTGCAACACCGTTACGCCAGCCTGCTGACGCAACCGCAGATTACGATCAACGAGACCGAGACCCACTCGCCGTTGGAGGACTTCATCGAGGCGATGGGCGGCGCCTCGCGGGCCCGTACCGTGGTCGACAAGGTTCTGCCGGATGGCACGATCTCGGTGCCCCTGCTGCATCCGATAAAGGCGCGCGGACGCACCATCGCGGAACTCGAAAGCGACATCGACGCCGCCTACACCGAGGCCGGGCTCGGCATCTCGGTCAGCCTGCTGCCGCGGAGCCTGCGCGCCGGCACTGCGCTGGTGCTCGGCGAGGTCGCCAGGCCCGGGCGGATCGAGACCGACAGGCCGCAAACCGTTCTGATGACGATCGCCCAGGCCGGCGGCGTATTGCCGACCGGGTCGCTGGAAGCCATTCGCGTGCTCTATGTCGGTAATGACGGGCTGCCGCGCATGCGTGCGATCAACCTGAAGGACGTCCTCGAAGATCTCAGCCTCGAGGAGGACATGATCGTTCCGAACAATGCGGTGATCTATGTCCCGCCGACCGAACTCGCCAAGACCGGGCGTCTGCTTGATGCGGTGCTGAGAGACATCCTGCGTTTCCAGGGCTTCAGCCTCGGCGGCCAATACCTGTTGAACAGCCCCACCAGCGGCGGCACGGTAGTCGTCCCGGTCCAGTAGCGAACCGCGGCGACGACCGCCGCGCCTGGACGGGTCGTCTTACCCCAGGGCTCGTTTTCGCGGGATCCCGAAGCGATCCTCTGCACGCTCGCCTGACAGCAGGCTTGCAGCGGCTACTCGTATCGGGTTTGGACGTTCAGCGATCCCGTCATTGGCGCCGCGATCCCCAGCGAGGGGGTTCGGCCATTCCAATGCAGCCCAAGCCGGGCCAGCGGCATTGCCAGAAGGGTCGTGATCAGGGCCGTCAAGGTCAATGCCGAGAACACAATCGGCGATATGATGCCGCGGTCGAGCAGCACGGTCAGGACGACCAGGCCCATCAACCCGGTCGGCTGCAACAATGCCGCGAGGCTGAACGCATCGGCCCAACTTTCACCGGTGCAGCGGGCCGCAAGCGTGGTACCGCCTATTTTGCCGAGCACGGCCAGCCCGCTCGTGACCAGTGTAATCTCGAGAAAGCCAGACGATCCCAGGTCGATCGAGGTCCGCAGACCGGTGATCATGAAAAAGAACGGCATTAGAATTCCGACGGTCACCAGCTGCAGTCGATCGAGTATCAGCTGCCGCAGTTCGTGAGGCATCAAGGTACCGGCGACGAATGCCCCGAAGACGTAATGAAGGCCCAGCCATTGGCTCGCCATCGCCGAGCCGAGCGCAACCGCACACACCGCGGCCAGTCCGCGCTCGCTCATGTGACCGTCGCGCAGCAACAGGGCTGGCCCGAGGCGGTCGAGCAAGGGTTTGACGACGAACACCATCACGGCCAAATAAACGGGCGTGCCGCAGAGGCTGACGAGCAGGCCGGGATTTCCCGGAGCATCGCCGGCAACCGACGTCATCAGGCCGCCGAGCAACAGCCACAGCGCCGCGTCGTTGACCGCGGCAATGCCGAGAGCGAGATCGCCGAGGCGCCGGCCGAGCAGGTTCATCTCGCGCAGGATCGCCCCCAGCACCGGCAGCGCAGTGACGCCGATGCAGATGCCGATCGCCGCGGCAAAGCCGGTCGGAGAAATTCCGGGGCCGATATCGCCGGGCAGTTCGGCGGCGATCCAGAGACCGCCGAGAAACCCCGCCACCGTCGGCACCGCGACGCTGGCGATCGCGACGAGCATGAAGGACCGGCCGCGACCGAGCACCGCGGCCGGCTCGAAATGCAGGCCGGTGATGTAGCCGAACAGCAGGACCGCGATCGAGGCAATCCCGGACAGCGGCGGCAGCGTCGCCGGGCTGAAAAAACGGCTGTAGAGGTCGGGCGCGATCCGGCCGAAAAAGCTCGGACCGAGGGCGATCCCGACCAGGATCTGGACGCAAACCAGCGGGATCGCCTGGCGAATGCGCAGGTAGCGCCACAACGCCACCGGCAGCACCAGAATGGTCAAAACCTGCGCCAAAAAAATCAGCTCCGGGGTCATTCACTCTCACCTGAGATTGCAATATCGCGCCCGAACGGGCCGGGGAGGACCTGGCCGCCGCTGCGGACGCGATATCCGCCGGGCGACCTGCGGCTCCAAATCGATGTCGCTGGCGGCAGCCGCCGCCGACCGGATTCTCTGCTCATCGGCGGCAAAGCGATGCCGGCAGCCGGCACCGACATGCCAAACCCGGCACGCTATCGTACATCGCGAAAGTATGGCGGCAGTTCGGCCAATACCGGCTGCCGTCGGTCCTTGTCCGACAGCTGCGCCTCGTTCTCGGCGACGGGCCAGGCGATCCCCAGCGCGGGGTCGTTCCACGCCAATCCGAGATCGCATTCGCGGGAATAGTAGCGGCTCGCCTTGTAAAACACCTCGGTATTGCGGTCGAGCGTGCAGAAGCCGTGCGCGAACCCTTCCGGAATATAGAGCTGGTTGCCCTTGGCCGCGCTCAGCACGACCGCGACATGATGCCCGTAAGTCGGCGACCCACGCCGGATGTCGACCGCCACGTCGAGGATCGATCCGGCGCCGACCCGTACCAGCTTGGCTTGCCCGAAAGGCGGGATCTGAAAATGGAGGCCGCGCACGACGCCGCGCTCGACCGAAAGGGAGTGGTTTTCCTGCACGAACGCCACGTCGATGCCGTGTTGGCGCAGGATCGATTCCCGGAAAATCTCGGAAAAAAATCCGCGCGGGTCGGAATGGCGTTCGGGCCTGATTTCCTTCACGTCGTCGATTGCTGTCGAAATAAACTGCATACGGTTTCGCCCCTCGTCGAATCTTCAGGGTTCTTCGTTAAGGACGGTTAGCAAGTTGAAGGCCAAGATAGCCGAGACGTAGGCTGCCCGCCATCGGCGCATGAAGCTTTTACGGTATTTTAGCAATCTATTGTGGTTAAGGCCGCGGCGACGATCGTTGTCGTCGGTGGCTTCGACGGCGCGGCCGGTTACTTACCCGCTACTTTGGCGCGAAACTACGTCCAGGCTGCACGATCCGCGGCCCCGCCGTCATATTCGCGGTCGAAATCCGATGAGACGATCTGGTCTCTAGAGTGCGCGATCGGTCCGGACACATGCTACGCTCGATCATCGCTAACAGGGGAGGAAGCGATGCACCGACGGGAGCTATTGAAGGCGGTGTCCGGCGCAGCCGCGGTCGGCGCTCTCGCTGCGGCCGGCCGTTCGGCCGAAGCGCAGCAGGTCAAATGGTCGAGCGGGACCGAGCAGCCGAAACTGAAGGCGCCGGCAAACGCCGCCGACTGCCATCACCACATCTATGATTCGAGGTACCCGGTCGATCCCAGCGCGGTGCTGCGCCCGGGCGATGCCTCCGTCGATGACTACCGCGCCTTGCAGAAACGCATCGGCACCACCCGCCACGTGATCGTCCAACCCTCGACTTACGGCATTGACAATCGCGTGACGCTGGATGCGCTCGCCGCCTTCGGTCCGACCGCGCGGGCCGTCGCCGTCGTCAACGATACCGTCGATCCCGGCGAATTGAAGCGCATGGACGGGCTTGGCGTACGCGGCATCCGATTCAACCTGGCGCAGGCCGGAGCGACCACCCCGGCGATGATCGAGCCGCTGTCGCGGCGGATAGAGCCGCTCGGCTGGCATATCCAGATCAACGCGACGGCTGCCACGATCATGGAGATCATGGATATTCTCGGTTGGGTCCCCTCCCCGATCGTGTTCGACCACCTCGCGCACATTCCCGAGCCCGAGGGGGTGAGCCATCCGCTTTACGGCAAGGTTCTCTCGCTGATCGACAAGGGCCGCACCTGGGTCAAGCTGTCAGGGGCCTACGCCGATTCCAAGGTCGGACCGCCGACCTATGCCGATTCCAGCGCGGTGGCGCGCGCCTATGTCAAAGCCGCGCCCGAGCGGCTTGTATGGGGCAGCGATTGGCCGCACCCGTCGGGGCGCGACACCAAGCCGGACGACGCCGTTCTGTTCGACCTGTTGCTCGATTGGGCGCCCGAGGAAAAGATCAGAAATCGCATTCTCGTCGACAACCCGGAGACATTATACAATTTCCCGGCTGGTTGAGCCTGCCGGGCCGCCGGTACCGCCGGCGGCCGCTCTCCGACCCGCGGAGGCCCTGATGCGCGCAACCCGGCCGAACATCCTGTTCATCGTCGTCGACGATTGCGGTTATGCCGATCTCGGCTGCACCGGCCAGCGGGACTACCCCACACCGGCGCTCGACCGGCTGGCCGGCGAGGGCATCCGCTTCACGCAGGCCTATGCCAATTCGGCGCTGTGCACCAATACGCGGGTCGCGCTGATCACCGGACGCTATCAATACCGGCTGCCGATCGGGCTGATCGAGCCGTTGCGCTGGAGCGACCGCGAGGCGCCGGAAATGGGCATGCCTCCCGGGTTCCCGACCCTGCCGGCGTTGCTGCGCGGCGCCGGCTACCGCACCGCGCTGATCGGCAAATGGCATCTCGGCTATCTGCCGCGCTACGGGCCGCTGAAAAGCGGCTATGACGAATTCTTCGGTGTGATGGGCGGGTTCACCGGGTACTACACGCATATCGGCGATGGCGGCGAACCCGACCTCTACGAGGGCGAGACCCCGGTCGAGCGGGCGGGCTACGTCACCGATATGCTGAGCGAGCGCGCCGCCGCCTGGGTCGCCGCCGCCGCGGCCCGGCCCGAGCCTTATTTCCTGAGCCTGCATTACACGGCGCCGCATTGGCCGTGGTCGGCGCCCTCGGTCGAGGCCGCGGCGCGGCAGCGCGAAACCACGCGCGCCGAGCTGACCGAAGGCGGCAATACCCGCATCTACGGCGAGATGATGCAGATCCTCGACGCCGGCATCGGCCGCGTGCTCGACGCGGTGCGGCAGGGGCCGGGTGGCGACGATACGCTCGTCGTCTTCACCAGCGACAATGGCGGCGAGCGTTTTTCGAAGATCTGGCCGTTTGTCGGGCGCAAGTTCGACCTGTTGGAGGGCGGCTTGCGGGTGCCGCAGATCTGCCGCTGGCCGGGGCATATCGCGCCGGGGCGGGTGACCGACCAGGTGTGCATCACGATGGACCTGACCGCGACCTGCCTCGCGGCGGCCGAGGTCGCGCGGGGCACCGCATACCCGCTCGACGGGGTCGATCTGCTGCCGGTATTGACCGGCAGCGCGGCGGAATTCGAGCGCACGCTTTACTGGCGCATGCGCAACCGCTACCAGCGCGCGGTGCGGCGAGGCGGCTGGAAATACCTGAAGGTCGCCGATCGCGAGTTTCTGTTCGACATCGAGTACGACCCGCGCGAACGCGGCGATCTGTCGAAAAAACAACCCGATCTGCTGGCCGATCTGCGCGCGTCATGGGAGGCGTGGGATCGTGGCATGCTGCCCCTGCCCGCAGACGCGGTGGCGCCGGTCTCGAACCTGTCGGAGATGCTGTGGTGAGGCCGGTC
>Ga0213875_10000909_pt1 | contig 21441 bp, 20 predicted proteins | sample BarmaccomBMRX_R8_FD_160105 | JGI IMG/M metagenome (GOLD analysis project Ga0213875, IMG submission 160105) | Root-associated microbial communities from Barbacenia macrantha in rupestrian grasslands, the National Park of Serra do Cipo, Brazil - RX_R8 | ecosystem: Host-associated > Plants > Roots... | reverse complement strand
GCACGCGCGTACGAGATCGCGGACGACACGGCCCTGGCGGCGCTCACCGTCGCCGCGCTGCCCGCGCGCGCCACGCCGGCATACGTCGCGCCGTCCCGGTTCCCGTCCGTCGCCCGCGACCTCGCCGTCGTCGTCGGCGACGACGTGCTCGCGGCCGACCTGATCGAGGCCGTCCGTCCGCAGCCGCTCGTTCGCAGCGCGACCGTGTTCGACGAGTACCGCGGCCCGCAGGTCGGCGCCGGGAAGAAATCGCTCGCGCTGCGTATCGTGCTGCAGAGCGATGAATCGACCCTCACGGACGATGACGCCGACGCGGCCGTCGCGCGCATCGTGACGACGCTGCGCGATCGTTTCGGAGCGACGCTGCGCGCGTGAGCGCCGTGACGTGGCCCGATCTCGTCATCGGCGCCATCGTGCTCATCTTCGCGCTCAAGGGCTGGAAGCGCGGGTTCGTGGCCGAGATCGGCGGCTTCATCGCGCTGGTCGCGGCCATCTGGTCGGCATTTCAGTACCGCGGCGCGCTCGACGAACCGGTCCAGCGCTACCTCGGCGTCAAGCCCGACAGCGCGCACGTCGTCGGCATGATCGTCTTCGCCGGCATCGTCTACGTCGTGCTGCTCGTGCTGTCCGGCGTGCTGTCGCGGGTCGCGAGGCTGCCGATCATCGGCGTCGGGAACGCCGCCGGCGGCGCCGTCATCGGCGCGATCAAAGGCGCGGTCGGCGTCTGGGCGATCCTGTACGTCGTGCTGTTCTTTCCGCTCACGCGCGATCTGCGCGGCGACCTCCACGCCTCGCGGCTCGTCGCGCTCGAGACCTCGCCGAACCGCCAGATCGACGGCATCCTGAAGACGACCATGCCGTGGTACGTGCGTACGCTGACCATCCCGCTGTTCGCGCGGCACCACGCGTAGCGCGGCACCGCACGTTTCGTGCGGTGCGGCGCGTGGTATCCCTTGGCCGATGCACAGCCGACCGAGGAACGCCACGTGAACATTCGAGAGACCGTGACCAAAGCGATCCGCAAAGCGCGCGGCAACGGCGGTGAACCGCAAAAAGGCGGCGAGCACGCGGCGCCGGACGCCCTCACGCTGATCAAGAACGACCACCGCGAGGTCGACGCGCTGTTCGAGAAAGCGCTCGCGGACGACACGCCCGGCGCGCAGCGCCGCAGCCTCACGGCGAAGATCACCGGCGCGCTCACGGCGCACGCCGAGATGGAAGAGGCGCTCTTCTACCCGACGCTGCGCAAAGCGGGCGGTCAAAAGGAGCGCGACAGCGTGCTGGAGGCCGCGGAGGAACACGGCGTCGTGAAGGACCTGATCGCGAAGATCGAGGCGCTCAGCGGACGCGACGAGACGCTCAAGGCCAAGCTCACCGTCCTCAAAGAGCTCGTCCAGCATCACGTCAAGGAAGAAGAATCCGAGATCTTCTCCGAGGCGCGCGAGAAGATCGGCGAAGCGCGCCTCAAGACGCTCGGCGCGGAGATGCAGCGCTTCAAGCAGGCCGCGCTGTACGGGAGCCGCAGCACGTCGCGCGCCGCCGAGCGCGGCACGCCGTCCGCGGTGCCGAACCGCGTCGGCGATCCCGAGCCGGCATCGCGTGCGGGTGCGGGAACGAAGCGCACCGCGGCCGCGGGCAACGCGGCGAAGAGCACCGCCGCGAAGCGCACGACGGTGAAGCGCAGCGCGACGCCCGCCAAGCGCAACGGCGCGAAGCGGTCGAAGTCGCGCAAGACGAACCGAGGGTAGCCGGGCGCCGGGAAGAAGCTTCCCGGCATCCATGGCGAGCAAGCTCGAGGGCCGCATCTACGGCGGGCGCTCGGCGACGCAGCGGCGCGCCGAGCGCCGCGAGCGGCTGCTCGACGCGGCGCTCGAGCTGTATGGCACCGTCGGCTTCAACCGCACGACGATCCCGATGCTCTGCAGCGAATCGGGCGTCACGGCGCGCCACTTCTACGAAGACTTCGCCTCGCGCGAGGCGCTGCTGCGCGCGCTGTACGACCGCATCGCGGACACCGCGCTCGAACGCACCGTCGCCGCGCTGCGCACGGCGGGGCGCTCGCCGCAGCAGCACATCCGGGACAGCACCGCGGCGTACTTTCACTACCTGACCAGCGATCCGCGGCTCGCGCAGATCTACGCGATCGAAGCGGTGGGCATGCACGCGGAGCTCGAGGCACACCGGCGGGTGAAGCGCGAAGAGTTCGTCGGCAAGATGACGCAGGCGGCGCAACGCGTCCACGCGAGCGACGTCGACACGCGGCTCCTCAGCGCCGCGATCGCCGGGGCGGCGCACGATCTGCTGCTCGAGTGGGTGCTCGCACGCCGCCGTCCGGCCGTCGAACGCCTCATCGACACGATCACGACGCTGTGGCTGCGAACGCTGCGGCTCGACGCCGAGCCGCGCGCAGCGCGTTAGCCGACCGCCACCAGCTCGGCCGCCGCGGTCGCGCGTCGCGACGCGAGGAAGCGGCGGAGATGGAAGTCGGCGTCGCCGAGGAGCCGCTCGACGAGCGTCATCCGCTTGAAGTAGTGGCCGACCTTGTACTCCTCGCTCATGCCGATGCCGCCGTGCAGCTGAATCGCGTTCTGACCCACGAAGCGCCCGGATTTCGCGATCTGCACTTTCGCCGCCGAGATGCCGCGCCGGCGCGCGACGGGGTCGTTCTCCTCCGTGAGCGTCATCGCGGCGAGATACGCCATCGAGCGCGCGAGCTCGAGCTCGATGAACATCTCCGCCATGCGATGCTGCAGCGCTTGAAACGAGGCGATCGGCACGCCGAACTGCTGCCGTTGCTTCGTGTAGTCCACCGTCGCTTCGAGCATGACGCTCATCAGGCCCAGTGCCTCCGCGCACAGCGCGCCCGTCGCGTGATCGATTCCGCGCTCGAGCAGCGCAAGGCCGCCGCCGACCTCGCCGATGAGCGCGTCCGCGCCGACGCGCACGCCGTCGAGCCGCACGTCGGCGACGTCGCTGCCGTCCTCCGCCGCGTACGGCGTGCGCTGCGTCGACGCCGCCGGCACGGCGAACAGCGTGATGCCGTCATCCGTCCGCGCCGACACGATGAGCGTGTCGGCCGTTCCCGCGTCGAGCACGCGCACCTTGGAGCCGGTGATCGTGTACTCGCCGTGTCCCGACGCGGCCGCTTCCAGCGACGCCGTGGTCGCGACGCGCGCCGCGTCGTAGCGCGCGGCCGGTTCTTCGTACGCGACGGCGAACCGCTCGTCGCCCTCTGCGAGCCGCTGCAGCCGGTCGACGCGATTCGCGTCGCGCAGGATCGTGCCGGCCAGCACGACCTGCGCGACGTATCCCGATCGCACGAGGCCGCGGCCGAACTGCTCCATCAGCAGCAATGTCTCGAGCGGTCCGCCGAAGCCGCCCACGTCCTCGGGCGCGCCGAGCGCGAGCCAGCCGAGCTCCGCAAACGTCGGCCAGTTGTCGTTGGCCGCGCGGCCGCCCGGCTTGTCCTGCGCTTGTCGAAGGACGAAGCTCGCGACGCTGTCCTTGATGAGGAGCTGCTCGGGTGAAAGCGTGAAATCCATCGTCGTTGCCTACAGCTTGAGAATGCGCTTCGCGATGATGTTCTTCTGAATCTCGTTCGAGCCGGCGTAGATCGACGTCTTGCGGTAGTTGAAGTACTTCGGCGCGACGTGCGGCTCGGCATACGGCCCCAGCGCGTCGAGCGCGAGCTCGCTGAGCGCCTGCTGGATCTCGGTGCCTTTGATCTTGAGGATCGAGGACTCCGGTCCGGGACGCGTTCCCGCGGACTCCGCGGCCAGCGTGCGCAGCTCGGTGAACGCGAGCGCCTCGAGCTCGATCTCGACCTGCGCGATGCGTTCGTTCAGCCGGCGATCGTCGATCTGCTCGTGCGCGAGCAGCTCTTGCAGCGCGTCGAGCTGCTGCCGGCAGCCGGCGATTCCGGCGGTTCCCGTGCGCTCGTGCTCGAGCAAGAACTTGGCGATGTTCCAGCCTTCGCCCTCACCGCCGACGCGGTTCTTCACGGGCACGACGACGTTCTCCAAGTGCACCTCGTTGATCTCGCGGCCGCCGTCGATCGTCTCGATCGGACGCACCGTGACGCCGGGCGTCGTCATGTCGACCAGGATGAACGAGATGCCGTCCTGTTTCTTCTTCTCCTCGCTCGTGCGCGCGAGCACGAAGATCCAGTCGGCCCATTGCGCCGCGGTGATCCACGTCTTCGTGCCGTTGATGACGTAGGTCTCGGACGAGCCGGTCGACGCATCACGCGTCGCGCGCGTCTGCAGCGACGCGAGATCGGAGCCAGAGCCCGGTTCCGAGTAGCCCTGACACCAGAACTCCTCGCCGCTGTGAATCTTCGGGAGATAGCGCGCCTTCTGCTCGTCGTTGCCGAACTCGATGATCACCGGCGCGACCATCGCCAGCCCGAACGGCAGCAGCCGCGGTGCCCATCCGTAGCTGATCTCTTCCTCGAAGATGTGCCGCTGGATCGGGCCCCATCCGGTGCCGCCGTACTCGACGGGCCAGTTGCGCGCGACCCAGCCCTTCTCGTGGAGGACGCGATGCCAGCGCGCGTAGTCGTCCTTCACGAGCGCGTCGCCGTTCTGCACCTTGCGCCGGATGTCGTCGGGGAGGTGCTCGCGGATGAACGTGCGGACCTCATCGCGGAACGCGCGCTCCTCGGGGCTGAACGCCAAGTCCATCGGTCTCCTGCTCCTCACCGCTCGACGAAAGTGACAAACGTGTTATTCGACATGACCGGCCGCCGCGTCCTTATCACCGGCTCGTCCCGCGGCATCGGCCGCGCCATCGCCGAGCGCATGGCGGAGGCCGGGGCGCGCGTGGTGATCTCGAGCCGCAAGGCCGACGCGTGCGAGGACGTCGCGGCCGGGATCCGCGCGCGCGGCGGCACGGCGATCGCGCACGCCGCGAGCATTTCGGACAAAGCGGCACTGCAGGCGCTCGTCGACCGCACGAACGCCGAGTGGGGCGGCATCGACGTGCTCGTCTGCAACGCCGCCGTCAACCCGTACTTCGGACCGATGCTGTCGATCCCCGACGAGGCGTTCGACAAGATCATGGCGAGCAACGTGCGCAGCAACGTGTGGCTGTGCAGCATGGTCGTCCCGCAGATGGCCGAGCGCGGCGAGGGGAGCGTGATCATCATCTCCAGCATCGCGGGCCTGAAAGGCAACACGCACCTCGGCGCGTACGGCATCTCGAAAGCGGCCGACTCGCAGCTCGTGCGCAACCTCGCCGTCGAGTACGGCCCGAAGAACGTGCGCGTCAACGCGCTCGCGCCGGCGATCATCCGCACGGACTTCGCGCGGCGGCTCTGGGAAGACCCGGACATCTACGCGCACGCGACGGAGGGCTATCCGCTGCGGCGCATCGGCGAGCCGGACGAGGTCGCGGGCCCGGCGATCATGCTCGCCTCGAAAGCCGGCTCGTTCATCACGGGCCAAGTCATCGTGATCGACGGCGGGACGACGATCGGAAGCACGGAGTAAGCCGTACGCGCGACGCTACGGCTTCGTAGAACCGAGATACACGGCTTGCACGCGTTCGTCGCGTGCAAGATCGTCGGCCGCTCCCTCGAGCGCGACCGCCCCGTTTTCCAGCACGTATGCGCGGTCGGCGTGGCGCAGCGTCATCACGGCGTTCTGCTCGACGATCAGCACCGCGGTGCCGTCGCGCGTCAGGTCGCGCGCGAGCGCGAAGATGTGCTCGACGATCTGCGGCGCGAGACCGGTCGAGGGCTCGTCGAGCATCAGCAGCTTCGGCTGCGCCATGAGCGCGCGCGCGATCGCGAGCATCTGCTGCTCGCCGCCGGAGAGCGATGCCGCGGGATGCGCGCGCCGCGTCGCAAGCGCGGGGAACCGCTCGTACAATCCGGCGATGCGTTTTACCGGCGGCGGCTCTCGCGCGGTGAACGCGCCGAGCGCGAGGTGGTCGTCGACGGTGAGGGTCGGAAACAGCGCGCGCCCTTCGGGGACGTGCAGGCAGCCGAGGCGCACGACGTTCTCCGCCGAGCGCCGCAGGACGTCCACGCCGTCGAACGCCACGGCGCCGCTGCGCACCGCCGGCCCGATGCGCGAGATCGTCCGTAGGAGCGTCGACTTGCCCGCGCCGTTCGGGCCGAGCACGGCGACCATCTCACCCGCCGCGACCGTCACGCTCACGCCGCGCAGCACGTCGAGCGCACCGTAACCCGCGTACAACGCGCGCACGTCGAGCAGTGCGCGCGGGGCTACGCTCTCGCGGGGCGCGGACGCCGTCACGCGCCGGTCCCCAGATATGCGGCGATCACCGCGGGATCGCTCCGCACCGTCGCGACGTCGCCGTCCGCGATCACGCGGCCGAAGTTCAGCACGATCACACGATCGGAGATCGCCATCACGAGGCGCATGTCGTGCTCGATCAAGAGAATCGTCGTGCCCGCGTCGCGCAGCGCGCACAGGTCGTCGTCGAGGCGACCGCGCTCGGCCTCATTCAGGCCCGCCGCGGGCTCGTCGGCAAGCAGCAGCCACGGATCCGGGACGACGGCGCGTGCGAGCTCGACGCGACGGCGGTCGCCGAACGCGAGGTCCTTCGCCGGGACGTCGCGCAGGTGCGTCAACGCCAGGCGCGCGAGCGTGTCGTCCGCGCGGCGCATCGCGCGCGCGCCGCCGGCCGCGGCCGCGACGTTCTCGAGCACCGTCATGTCGTCGAAGAGACGCGCGTTCTGGAACGTGCGACCGACGCCGAGCGCCGCGATGCGGTGCGGGCGCAGACGACCCGCATCGCGCCCGCCGACCGTGACGGTACCGCTCGTCGCGTGGCCGATACCGCAGATCGCGTTGAACAACGTCGTCTTCCCGGCACCGTTCGGACCGATCAACGACGTCAAGGTGCCGGGAGTGAGCGTGAATGACACATCGTCCACCGCGGTCAAGCCGCCGAAACGCTTCGTCACGCCGCGCACGGCGAGCGGCTCTGCCGACGGCGCCTGCACGTGCGCGCGCGCCGCGGCGCCGGCCGCCGCCGTCTCGCGCTCGCTCGCGGGCGCACGCGCCGCCGCGGGCTGCGGTACGGCGGCGTAGCCGCGGCGGCGTCGCGAGAACGTCGCGCGGAGCGAGCCGAGAATGCCGCCCGGCGCGAGCGAGACGAACCCGATCACGACGGCGCCGTAGACGACCTCGCGCCAGTTGTCCCACTGGTGTCCGATCACGTTCGCGAAGCCGATCAGCGCCGCGCCGAGCACCGCGCCGGCGACGAGCCCCGCGCCGCCGAGCACGACCATCAGCAAGAAGTCGATCGAGAGCGCGATGCCGACCGCCTCGGGGTTCACGAGCCCGAGGAAGGCGCTGAACATCGCGCCGCCCGCGGCGGCAAGGCCGGCGGCGATCGCGAAGGCGAGCACTTTGTACGCGCGCGTCGGCACCCCGATCGCTTCGGCGGCGAGCTCGTCGTTGCGGATCGCTTCCCACGAACGGCCGATGCGCGAATGCAGGATGAACGTGACCTTCACGGCGGCGATCAGGACGACGAACCACGCGCCCCAATATGCTGCCGGCCCCGTGAACGTGAACGCGCCGATCTGCGGATACGGGACGTTCGTGATGCCGCTTGCGCCGCCGAGCGCCGGTGTCGCGTGCAGCACGCCGACGACGATGAGTCCGAATGCGAGCGTCGCCATCGCGAGATAGTGTCCGCGAAAGCGCAACGCGATGATGCCGACGAGAACGCCGACGAGCGCGGCGACGACGACGCCGACGAGTGCCGCGCTCCAGAACGGCCATCCCACGTCGACCGTCAGGTACGCGACCGCGTACGCGCCGATCCCGAAGAAACCCGCCTGACCGACGGAGATCTGGTTCACGTTGCCCAGCAGAATCGAGAGGCCGATCGCGGCGAGCGCGAAGATCGCGACGTACGTTCCCGCTTGCAGCAACGCCGCGTTTCCGCGCGCGAGCAGACCGAACGCGACGACCGCGATGCCGCACGCGACCAGCAGGCGCGCGTCGTCGCGCAGTCGCGCGCTCAATCGCGCACCGCGTCGCGCCGCCCGAACACACCCTGCGGCCGGACCAGCAGCATCATGAGCAGCAGCGAGTACACGACCGGGTCGCCGACGTCCGAGCCGAAGCGCCACACCGCGAACGACTCGATCACGCCGACGAGCAGGCCCCCTGCGACGCACCCGATCGGCGACGTGAGCCCGCCGAGGATCGCGCCGACGAAACCTTTGATCGCGAGCGCGAAGCCGCCCGCGCCGCCGACGAGCGTGATCGGTCCGATGATCGCGCCGCCGTACGCGGCGAGCGCGACCGCGAGCGCGACGCTGATCGCGCGCGTCGAGCGCACGTCGATGCCGATCAAGCGCGCGCCGAGCGGATTGTCGGCGGCGGCGCGGATCGCCTTGCCGTAGTACGTGCGCTCGAAGAACACGAACAGCGCGACCAGCGCGACGACGAGGAGCGTCCAGACCCACAACGACTGCGTGGGGATCACGAGAGGCGGCGCGCCCTTCGACAAGCTCACGGTGACACTGTCCGGCACGACCGCACCGCTGTTGGCCGACGCGATGCTGAACGGCGGTAGGACGTGGGGGTCCGCGCCCCAGGCGGGTACCAGCGCGTGTCCGTACAGCAGCACGAACACCGCGCCGATCGTCGCGATCGTCGCGGCCGTTTCGCCGCCGCGCGACGCCGGCCGAAGCACGATCCGCTCGAATGCGAGCCCGAGCACGAAGCCCGCGAACGTCGCGACGACGAGCGCGATCCACACCGAGACGTGCAGTGACTCGACGCAGCTCAGCGCGATCAAGCCGCCGACGATCGTGAGCTCGCCCTGCGCGAAGTTCACGACGCGCGTCGCGCGCAGCACGATGTGGATGCCGAGCGCGATCAACGCGTACTCGCTGCCGACCGTGAGCCCGGCGATCAGCAGCTGTACCATCGTTACCTTACAAGGTGCGGCTCGGCGAAGCCGAACGCGACGGGTTCGCGGGACGCGAACCCACTACGGCGCGCCCCACGTTCCGTTCACGGCCTTCACGATGTGCACGTCGTTCGGAACGAGCCCGTTGTGGTCGCTCGCGGAGAACTTGTACGTGCCCTCGACGAGCGACAGCGGCTTGCCGCCTTCCAGCGCGCCCGCGAGGGTCGCGCCGTCCGTCTTGCCCTTCGCGTCGCGCAGCGCGGCGGCGATGATCTGCACCGCATCCCAACCCATCGCCGCGAAAGCGTTCGCGTGCGCGTGGTACTCGCCGTCGTACATCGTCTCGAACGTCTTCTGCTCGCCGGCGGGAACCGGCGCGAGCGGCGACGCGGAGTAGACGTCGCCGGCTGCGGCGCCGCCGGCGACCTGCAGGATCGCGGGCGAACCGATGCCCGACGACCCGAGAATCGGCACGGTGACGCCGAGCGAGCGCGCCGACTTGATCGCGAGGCCCGGCGTCGTCGTGGCGCCCCAGAGGACGATCGCATCCGGCTTCGCGTCGCGCAGCTTCACGATCTGCGAGGTGAAGTCGGTCGCGGTGCCCGGATAGCTCTCGTCGCCGACGACCGTCATGCCGAGCGTCTTCGCCTCGTTCTGCGCGATCGTCGCGCCGCCCGTGCCGTAGAGATTCTCGTCGTGCAGGATGCCGATCTTCGTCGCGTGCAGGCGCGTCTTCGCGAACGTGAGCAGCGCGATCGCCTCGAGCTGGTCGCGCGGGTTCACCTCGAAGAGCGTCTTCGTCACGCCGCGCGGCGAGCGCCACAGCGACTCGGTCGGCGTCGTGTAGACCTGCAGCACGTTGCCGGACGACGTCACGCGCGCCACGGCGGCGCTGGTGTCGGTGCGCGTGCCGCAGAAGATCGCGACGTGGCCGCTGGAGATCATCTGCGTCGCGAGCTGTGCGGCGACGTCGGCCTTCGCGCCGTCGTCGACGATGTCGATCTGCAGCGGACGGCCGTTGATGCCGCCGTGCGCGTTGATGTCCTTCTCGGCGAGCTTCACCGCGTTCGACTGCGGCTGGCCGAGCGGCGCCGACGGGCCGCTCGTCGACAGGATCGCCGCGACCTTGATCGGCTCGGGCGCCGCGACGCCGGGCGACGCGCCGGCCATCGGCGCGGCGACGCAGGCCGAAACGACGGCGGCAAGCAGCGTGCGGTTCATACGCGACCTCCAGGCAGGAATCGAAAGTCCGCTGAAGCGCAAGGTAGCACCGGGAGAAGTGTTCTGTCAAACAACCTTTTTCTCGACGTCGGCGCGCTGACCGCGATCGACGTCCACGTCCACGCGCACGCGGCCGAGGGCGAGACGTCCGACGCGGCCGCGGCCGCGCGCCGGTACTTCGGGACGGCCGGCGTGCCGCTCGCGATGGACGACGTCGCGGCCTACTACCGCGAGCGCCGCATGGCATGCGTCGTCTTCACCGTCGACGAGCGGCTTTCGGGACGCCCGGCGGTGCCGAACGACGACGTGCTCGCCGCGGCGGCCGCGCATCCCGACGTGCTGATCCCGTTCGCGAGCGTCGACCCGACGCGTGGTCCGACGGCGCTCGACGAAGCGCAGCGGCTGATCCGCGCCGGCGCGCGCGGCTTCAAGCTGCACCCGCCGCTGCAGCAGTTCGAGCCGAACGACCCGCGCATCTATCCGTTCTACGAGGTCGTGCAGGCGGCGCGTCTGCCCGTCGTGTTCCACACCGGCCACAGCGGCATCGGGACCGGCATGCGCGGCGGCGGCGGCGTGCGGCTGAAGTACGGCAACCCGATGCTGATCGACGACGTCGCCGTCGACTTTCCCGACATGCCGATCGTGATGGCGCACCCGTCGTTTCCGTGGCAGGACGAAGCCATCTCCGTGTGCTTGCACAAGCCGCAGGTCTTCATCGACCTGTCCGGCTGGTCGCCGAAGTACTTTTCGCCGACCCTCGTGCGCTACGCCGACACGCTGCTGCGCGAGAAGGTGCTGTTCGGCTCGGACTATCCGATGATCGCTCCGGATCGCTGGCTCAACGATTTCGCGACGCTGCCGATCCGCGACGAGGTGCGGCCGCTGATCCTGAAGGAGAACGCCGTCCGGCTCCTCGGCCTGCGCTCGCGCTGACGGCGCCGAGACCCGCGATGCGGTTCAGCGCCGCGATGAGCCGCTTGCGCTCGAGCGGCGACATCGCGCGCGTCAGACGCCGCTCGTGCTTGTCGTGCAGACGCCGGGCGCGCGCGAGCACGCGGCGCCCGTCGTCGGTGAGGTGCAAGCCGTTGGCGCGCCCGTCGCGTGCGATGCGTTCGAGCAAGCCGCGGCGCTGCAGCCCGTCGAGCAGCGGCACGAAGTTCGCCTTCTGGATGCCGAGCGCGGCGCACGCGCGCGACTGCAGCACGCCGGGGTTCGCATCGACCACCGTCAGCACCGAGAACTGCGCGGGACGCAGGTCGAGCTCCGCAAGCGTCTCGATGAAATCTTGGAAGATCTCGAGCTGCGCGCGCCGCGCGACGTAGCCGACGTACTCCGTCAGCGGGCCGAACGCGCCGGCGACTTCCGGCTTGAGCGGTTCCATCGCGGCGGAGCTTCGCGCCGCCCGATCTTGACCCCGGTCGCCCTTCATGGTTATATCGCATAATCGACCAGATCGCGCCATCGCTCACCTTCCGCCGTGACGGCGACGTCGGCGTTCTCGAGCTGAACCGTCCCGACAAGCGGAACGCGCTCGACGACGACACGGTGCTCGCGCTGGAGCGCGTCGCCGCGACGCCGCCCGACGGCATCGGCGCGCTCGTGCTGTGCGGCGCGGGCGAGCACTTCTCGGCGGGTCTCGACCTCAACGCGGTGCGGTCACTCGGGCTCCGCGCGTCCATCCTGCACTCGCGTGTGTGGCACCGCGCGTTCGAGGCGATCGAGAGCGGCGCGCTGCCGGTGGTCGCGGCGCTGCACGGCGCGACGATCGGCGGCGGCCTCGAGCTCGCCGCCGCCTGTCACGTGCGCGTCGCGGAGCGCTCGACGTTCTACGCGCTGCCCGAGGGCCAGCGCGGCATCTTCCTCGGCGGCGGCGGTTCCGTGCGGTTGCCGCGACTGATCGGCACGGCGCGCGTCATGGACATGCTGCTCACCGGGCGCGTGCACGACGCCGACGCCGGACACGCGATCGGCATCTCGCAGTACCTCGTCGACGACGGCACGGGCCGCGCGACGGCGATCGACCTTGCGCGCCGCATCGCGTCGAACGCGCCGCTGTCGAACTTCGCGATCGTGCAAGCGCTGCCGCGCATCGCGGACGCGCCGCCGGGCTTCGGCTACTTCACCGAAGCCCTGATGGCCGGCGCCGCCGCGAGCGACGACGAAGCGCAGCGTCGCATGCAGGCGTTTCTCGAGAAGCGGGCGCCGAAGGTGTCGCGGACGTGAGGATCGCCGACACGGCCGCCGTCGTGACCGGCGGCGCGTCGGGCCTCGGCGCGGCGACGGCGCGCCGTCTCGCCGCGCTGGGCGCGCGCGTCGCCGTGCTGGATCGCGACGCCGAGCGCGCCGGCGCCGTCGCGCGCGAGATCGGCGGCACCGCCGCCGCGTGCGACGTCGCGGACGCCGACGGTGTCGCCGCGGCGTTGGACCGCGTACGCGAGGCGATCGGCGTCGCGCGCATCGTCGTCAACTGCGCCGGCATCGGCACGGCGCGGCGCATGCTCGGCCGCGACGGACCGATGCCGCTGCCGGATTTCGAGCGCGTCGTTCGCGTCAACTTGCTGGGAACGTTCAACGTCACGCGGCTCGCGACGGCACCGATCTCGACGCTCGATCCGCTGGAGCACGGCGAACGCGGCGTCGTCGTCATGACGGCATCCGTCGCGGCGTTCGAAGGGCAGATCGGACAGGCCGCCTACGCCGCGTCGAAAGGCGGCATCGTCGCGCTGACGCTGCCGCTCGCGCGCGAGCTCGCGCAGTTCGGCGTTCGCGTCGTCACGATCGCGCCCGGACTGTTCGAGACGCCGCTGCTCGGCGAGCTCCCGCCGGACGCGCAGGCGTCGCTCGGCGCGTCGATTCCGTTTCCGAAGCGTCTCGGCGATGCGAACGAGTACGCGCATCTGGTCGTCGCGATCTGCGAGAACACGTTCTTGAACGGCGAGACGATTCGTCTCGACGGCGCGCTGCGCATGGCGCCGCGCTGATGAGCGCAAGCGCCGCGCCGGCCGCACGCATCCTGCGCTCGGACGTCGCGCTCGAACCGTATCCCGATCGTGTGACCGCCGACCTCATCCGCTGGGCGCGCCGCACGCCGGACGCCGTGTTCCTCGCCGAGCGCGACGGCGCGGGATGGCGCACCGTCACGTACGCCGCGATGCTGGACCGCGTTCGCCGCATCGGCGCCGCGCTGCTGGACGCGGGCGGATCGCAAGAACGGCCGCTGGCGATCGTCGCGGAGAACGGCATCGATCACGCCGCCGTGTCGCTCGGCGCGATGTACGCGGGCGTTCCGGCGTCGCCGATCTCCACCGGTTACGTGCGCGCGGACGCCGACTTGACGCGGCTGCACGCGGTGATCGGCGTGCTCGAGCCGTTCGCGGCGTTCGTTCCGGACATCGCCTCCGCCGGGCGATTCGCCGAAACGGTGCCCGACGTGCCGATCATGCTCGACGCCGCGGCGCTCGACGCGAATCCCGCGCGCGCCGATCGCGCCCACGCGGAGATCGGACCGGACTCGATCGCGAAAGTGCTCTTCACCTCCGGTTCGACCGGCACGCCGAAGGGCGTCGTCACGACGCACCGCATGCTGGCGGCGAACCAGACGATGGTGCAGCAGATCTGGCCCGAGGTCGTCGACGGCCTCGTCATGGTCGACTGGGCGCCGTGGAGTCACACCGCCGCCGGCAACAAGACGTTCGGAATGATCCTGCGCAACGGCGGCACGATGTACGTCGACGCGGGCAAACCGGCGCCGGGCGCGTTCGAGGAGACGCTGCGCAACCTGCGCGACGTCGCGCCGACGTGCTATTTCACCGTGCCGCGCGGCTGGTCGCTGCTGCTCGACGCGCTCGAGCGCGACGATACGTTCGCGGCGCGCTTCTTCTCGCGCGTGCGCCTGCTGTGGAACGCCGGCGCGGCGCTGCCGCAGTCGACGCGCGCGCACCTCGCCGCGCTCGCGCGGCGCCATGCGGGCGATCGGACGATCCCGGTGGTGTCGGCGTGGGGCCTCACCGAAACCGCGCCGATGGCGACGGCCGTGTGGGGATCGCATCCCGCCGAGCACGACACGATCGGCACGCCGGTTCCCGGCGTCGACGTCAAGCTCGCGCCCGTCGACGACCGCTTCGAGCTGCGCGTGCGCGGACCGAACGTGACGCCCGGATACTGGCGGAACGCCGATGCGACGGCGGCGGCGTTCGACGACGAGGGCTTCTTCAAGACGGGCGACGCGGGCGCGCTGCTGGACGAGCACGATCCGTCGCGCGGCATCGTGTTCGGCGGCCGCATCGCGGAGAATTTCAAGCTGTCGTCCGGGACGTGGGTCAACGCGGGGCTGCTGCGGCTCGACGTGATCGAAGCCGGCGACGGCGCGATCGAGGACGCCGTCTTCGCCGGCGCGGATCGCGACGCGATCGCGGCGATCGTGTTCGTGCCGCGCGCGCTCGCGGGCGAAGCGAACGCGCCCGAGCGCGTGCGCGCGGCGCTCGCGCGCCACAACGCGGGGCACTCGTCGAGCTCGACGCGCGTCGCGCGGGCGATCGTCGCGACCGAGCCGCCGAACGGCGCGCTGGGCGAGATCACCGACAAAGGCTCGGTGAACCAGCGCCGCGTGCTGCAGAACCGCGTGGACCTTGTCGAGCGGCTGTACGCGGCAACCCCGGACGGCGGCGTGATCGTACTGCCACCCTGAGCCGCGTCGAAGGGTGAAAGCGGCACCGGAACTCGTGCTGCGGTGGTCGTGCGGCGGGGCTGCGGTGGTTAGAGCACCTCGAACAGCGCTGCGGCGCCTTGGCCGCCTCCGATGCACATCGTCACGACGACGCGCTTCGCGCCGCGGCGTTTGCCTTCGATCAGGATGTGGCCCGTCATCCGCGCGCCGCTCATGCCGTACGGATGTCCGATCGAGATCGCGCCGCCGTCGACGTTGTAGCGCTCCAGCGGAATGCCGAGCCGCTCCCGGCAGTAGAGCGCCTGCACCGCGAACGCTTCGTTCAGCTCCCACAGGTCGATGTCGTCGATGCCGAGGCCCTGACGCTCGAGCAGCCGCGGAATCGCGAACACCGGACCGATCCCCATCTCGTCCGGCTCGAGTCCGCTGACGGCCATGCCGCGGAACACGCCGAGCGGCTCGATGTTGCGCCGCTCCGCGAGCTTCGCGTCCATCACGACGCACGCGGAGGCACCGTCGGACAGCTGGCTCGCGTTGCCGGCGGTGACGAACTTCTCCGGACCGCGCACCGGCGCGAGCTTCGCGAGGCCCTCCAGCGTCGTGTCGGCCCGGTTGCCCTCGTCCTTCGCGAGCGCGACCTCCTCGAACGACTCCTCGCCGGTCTCTTTGTTCACCAGTTTCTTGCGTGTCCGCATCGGCACGATCTCGGCGTCGAAGCGGCCGTCGCGCTGCCCGGCCGCGGTGCGCTGCTGGCTGATCAGCGCGTACTCGTCCTGACGTTCGCGGCTCACGCCGTAGCGTTCGGCGACGACGTCCGCCGTCTCGATCATCGACATCCACAGGTCGGGCTTGTGCTCGGCGAGGTACGGCTCGCGCAGGTACGTGCGGTTCGCGTTGGGCTGCACGAGGCTGATCGACTCGACGCCGCCCGCGACGAGCGCCGGGACGCCGTCGACGACGACGCGCTGCGCGGCGAACGCGATCGCCTGCAGCCCGGAGCTGCAGAATCGATTGATGGTCGTGCCGGCCGTCGTCACCGGCAAACCGGCGCGAACGGCGGCGACGCGCGCGACGTTGTGGCCCGTCGCGCCTTCGGGCTCCGCGCAGCCGAGGATCACGTCCTCGATCTCGTGCGGCTCGAGGCCGCTGCGCTTCACGGCGTGCTCGATGACGTGACCCGCCATCGTCGCGCCGTGCGTGTCGTTGAACGCGCCGCGGAACGCCTTGCCGATCGGCGTGCGCGCCGTCGACACGATCACCGCCTCACGCACGTGCGGGTTCCTTCACGCCGACCGGTGTGGCGGAATCCCGAGCTTGTCGACTGGCGAACGACTCGCCGCGCTCCGCCAGCTCGCGCAACAGCGGCGCCGGCGTGAACGCGTCGCCGTGCACCCGCTCGAACGCCTCGAGATCGTCGACCACCGCACGCAGCCCGAGCGAATCGGCCCACCGCAGCGGCCCGCCGCGAAACGCGGGGAAGCCGTAGCCGTAGACCCACACGACGTCGACGTCGCCCGGACGCACGGCGATGCCTTCGGCGAGAATCTTCGCGCCCTCGTTGATCAGCGGATACATGCAGCGCTTGAGGATCTCGTCGTCGCCGATCTCGCGCTGCCTCACGCCGGCTTCGGCCGCGCACGCGCGCACGATGTCGTCGACCGCGGGATCCGGGATCGGCGTGCGGTTTCCGTTCTCGTAGCGATAGTATCCGGCGCCGGTCTTCTGACCGAAGCGCCCCAGCTCGCAGAGGCGGTCGGCGACGCGCGAGTAGCGGCCTTCCGGGGGAGCCGTCGCGAAGCGCCGCTTCCTGATACGCCATCCGACGTCGAGGCCGGCGAGATCGCCCATCGCGAACGGCCCCATCGGAAAGCCGAAGTCCTTGATCACCGCGTCGATGCGCTGCGGCGTCGCGCCTTCCTCGAGCAAGAATCCGGCTTGGCGCGTGTACGTGTACAGCATGCGGTTTCCGATGAAGCCGTCGCAGTTGCCCGCGACGACGCCGACCTTCTTCAGCTGCTTCGCGACCGCGAGCGCGCGCGCGATCGTCGCGTCCGACGTGCGCGCGCCGCGCACGATCTCGAGCAACTTCATCACGTTCGCCGGGCTGAAGAAGTGCATGCCGACGACGTCCGCCGGCCGCGACGTCACCGACGCGATCGCGTCGACGTCGAGCGTCGACGTGTTCGTCGCGAGGAGCGCACCCGGACGCGCGATCGCGTCGAGCGTGCGAAAGACGTCCTGCTTCACGTCCATCTCCTCGAACACCGCTTCGATCACGAGGTCGACGTCCGCCGCCGCGTCGAGCGACGTGCCGTACGCGATGCGCGCCAGCCGCGCGTCGTGCTCGGCCTGCGACAGCCGGCCCTTCTTCATCGTCGCGCCGTAGTTGCCCGCGATGATGCCGCGCGCACGCTCGAGCAGGTCGGGCTGCAGATCGATGAGCGTCACGTCGATGCCCGCGTTCGCGCATGCCATCGCGATACCGGTGCCCATGGTGCCGCCGCCGACGACGGCCGCCGTGCGAACGGGCGCGGCCTGCGGCGCGCCGGCCGGCGGCTTCGCCGCCTCGCGCTCCGCGAAGAAGACGTGGATGCGCGCCTTCGACTGCTCGGAGTCGATCAGCGCCACAAAGCGTTCGCGTTCGCGCGCGAGGCCCTCCGCGAACGGCACGGTCACGGCATCCTCGACGCACGCGATCGCCGCGTGCTCGGCGAGACCGCCCCGCGCCTCGGGCTGCGCCTTGGCGCGCGCCGCCGCGATCGCGGCGTCGTCGCGTTCGGCCGCGCGCTCCGAGAGCCGCCGGCGCGGCGTCCCGGCCAGCGTGCGGGCGAGGTCGACGGCGGCGTCGACGACGTCGCCCGGCGCGACCCGGTCGACGAGACCGAGCTGCTCGGCGCGCGCCGCATCGACCGCCTCTCCGCTCAGGATCATCCCGAGCGCCGCGGGCACGCCGATCAGGCGCGGCAGCCGCTGCGTTCCGCCCGCGCCGGGGAGCAGTCCCCGCGTGATCTCGGGCAGCGCGAGGCGCGCGCCGGGCGCGGCGACGCGGGCGTCGCACGCGAGCGCGACCTCGAGTCCGCCGCCCATCGCGACGCCGTCGACGGCGGCGACGATCGGCTTCTCGGACGCCTCCATCGCGTCGATGAGGTCGCGCGTGTGCGGCCGCGGCGGCGGCGTGACCCCGAAGTTCTTCATGTCGGCGCCGCCGCTGAACGTGCCGCGCGCACCGGCCAAGACGATCGCCCGCACCGCCGGATCCCCGGCGGCGGCCGCAATTTTTTCGAGGAGAGGCGCAACGGATACGGGTCCCAGCGCGTTGACAGGCGGGTTGTCGATCCGAAGGACCGACACACCGTCATGGAGTGACCGATCTTGAACCAAAGGATGGACCTCCGGCCGCCGCGCTTCGCGCGTCCCGAGTTGGCGCCCTGTGTCCGAAAAAACGCCTTTCCGCTTCCGGGAGGCCGGCGCACGGCACCAAAGAATGGAGATCAGCGTTGCTACGGTGCTCCCCCTGTACATTTGACAGAGGGAGGTACCGGATGGTACTCCTTGCGTAATACATTCGGCAAGGCAAGAAATCCGGATCACAGCCTCCGGGGCGATGCGCGACGAAGCAGCCCCGGACCGCGCTGTGAAATCGATTTCTGCCTTCCTAACGTGGAGGCACAATTTTCATGAGTACTAGCCTGACGGCGACGGTTCGCGCGGCAATGGCCGCGGCCGCGCTCGTCGTGGCGGGCACCGCGGCAGCGCAAGCGCAGTCCGCCGGGCCCGTCGCACAAATGAGCCCGGCGCCGAGCGCGTCGCCGGCCGGATCGTCGAGTCCCGGCCAGAGCACGACGCCGGGCAACACGCCGCCGAACGCCGGCGGCGCTCAGCAGGTCGCGTCGCGTCCGGCGTTCACGCCGTTCGCGCCGGTCATCGACATCCAGCCCGTGTTCACGCAGCCCGCGTACTACTCGACGCCGGCGCAGATCAAGGGCTACGACCCGCTCGATGTCGGCGGCTCGGTTCGCATCCCGATCACGCGGCGCTTCAACCTCGTGTTCGACCGCCTCGTCGAAGGAACGCTGAATCAGCCGCTGGGGTGCATCCTGCAGCCGGCCGAGCCGGGCGCCAGGGCCACGGAGGCGTGTCCGGCCGACAGCCGCGACGTGATCTTGCAGTACCACGCGACGTACGCGATCACGCGCAACCTCACGGCCGACCTCGGCGACTCGTTCCGTCACCGCGAATGGAACAGCAACGCGTCGGGCGTCAGCAGCGTGCCGTACAACTGCAACAACAACGGGCAGTCGACGGGCTCGAACTGCACGACGAGCTCGACGGAGCACCACTACGCGTACCTGGGTTTCACGTACCAGACGACCCCGATGCGTGATTTCTTCAACAGCTCGTTCGCGTTCAACATCACGGGCGATGCGCAAAACGTCGATCACCACGTGGCGATCCAGTGCACGGCGGCGAACCAGCGGTTCCTGCCGGGCGTCGCCGCACAGTGCGGCACCGCGCCGACGACGTACATCGTGTACTACGACGAGAATCCGAGCTTGAACCGGAATTACGAGACGACCCAGGGCGTCACGTGGATCCTGCCGATCAACCACGGCACGAGCATCGTGACGAACGAGCGCTGGGGCGCGCTGAACTTCTACGAGAATCCGACGCTCATCGGGCCGTTCGGCACGACCGTCGGTGAGCCGTACCGCTGGACGTCGGCGTTGGCGATCACGGTCAACAAGCGGTTCAGCCCCGGGTTCACGCTCGGTCTGCGCCATCAGGACTATCACGGCGTCACGACGCAGCAGACGCCGTTCGTGTCACCGAACGCGCTCCACGTCGGATCGTGGGACGTGATCGGCACGTTCCACGTCGACACGGGCAGCTGGTTCCACTGATCGCCGGCTGATTCCGAAGCAGAGAGGCTCGGAGCACGTGCTCCGGGCCCTTTCTGTTTCATGCCCGCGCGGCGTTTCGGCTCAGTAACCGAGATACGAACGGCGCACGCGCTCGTCGCTGCGCAGCGCCTCGCTGGTGCCCGTGACCGCGATGCGGCCCGTCTCGAGCACGTACGCGTGGTGCGCGCCGGCGAGCGCGACCGTCGCGTTCTGCTCCGCGACGACGATCGTGACGCCGTCGCGCTCGTTGAGCGTGCGCAGCAGCGCGAAGATGTCGTGCACGATCTTCGGACCGAGCCCCAGTGACGGCTCGTCGAGCAGCAGCAGCTGCGGATCGAGCATGAGGGCGCGCGCGATCGCGAGCATCTGCTGCTCGCCGCCGCTGAGGGTTCCCGCCGGCTGGTCGCCGCGCTCCTCGAGCCACGGAAAGTACGAGTCGACGCGCGCCAGGCGATCGCGGACCTTCGCGCGATCGGCCTCGATGTAGCCTCCGAGACGGAGGTTCTCGCGCACGGTGAGCGAGCTCAGCGTGCCGCGCCCTTCCGGCACGTGCGCGATGCCGAGCCGCGCGACGTCCTCCGGCGCGAGGCCGCGCAGCGAACGTCCCGCGAACGTGACCTCGCCCGTCGTCTTGATCGCCCCCGTGATCGCGCGCAGCGTGCTCGACTTGCCGGCGCCGTTCGCGCCGAGCAGCGCGACGATCGTGCCGCGCGACACGTCGATGTCGATACCGTGGATCGCTTCGATCTCGCCGTACCGCGCGCGCAAGCCGCGCGCCCGCAGCAGCGGCTCGTCAGGCGCCGCCAAGGTACGCCTCGATCACCGCCGGGTTGCGCTGCACCGCATCGGGGGGGCCGTCGGCGAGCGTGCGGCCCGACGCCAGCACGACGATGTGATCGCACACGCCCATCACGAGCTGCATGTGGTGCTCGACCATCAGGACGGTGACCGCGAACTCCTCCGCGATGCGGCGCACCGCGATTCCGAGCGACGCGACCTCTTCGTGACTCAGGCCCGCGGCCGGCTCGTCCAGCAGCAGCAGCTCCGGCTGCGCCATCAGCGCGCGCGCGAGCTCGATGTTCTTCCGCGTGCCGAACGGCAGCCCGCGCACGGGACGCGACGCGAAGGCGCCGAGGTCGAGCCGGTCGAGGATCGCCATCGCTTCGGCGTGCGCGCTCCGCTCGTTCCGCCACGCGCCGAGCACGCCGGGGAAGCGCGCATGGCCGCCGACCAGCACGTTGTCGAGCGTCGTCATGTGGTCGAAGAGCGCGACGTTCTGAAACGTGCGCGCGATGCGCCGGCGTGCGACCTGCTGCGGCGGACAGCGCAGCAGGTCGTCGCCCTTGAACGTCACCGAGCCGGACGACGGCTGGTACAGCCGCGTGATGCAGTTGAAGCACGTGGTCTTGCCCGCACCGTTGGGGCCGATGAGTCCGGTGATGTGCCCCTCGGCGACGTCGAACGAGACGTCGCTGAGCGCGGTGATGCCGCCGAACCGGATCGTCAAGTTCCGGACGGCCAGCAGCGGCGGCATCGCTGCGTCTACTTCGTGGCTGCCATGGTGAGCGAACGCGTGTCGGCCAGCACGCCCGTCGGCGACCAATCCGACTGCAGCCACTTCGCCATGATCATCTGCGTGATCGGGAAGCGAAACGTCGGCGAGGTCCGGATCACGACGCCGGGATACACGAGCGGATTGTCGCGCTCCGTCAGGTTCGAGGCGATGTCCATGACCTTCTTGCGCGTGAGATC
>Ga0213875_10000908_pt1 | contig 21483 bp, 23 predicted proteins | sample BarmaccomBMRX_R8_FD_160105 | JGI IMG/M metagenome (GOLD analysis project Ga0213875, IMG submission 160105) | Root-associated microbial communities from Barbacenia macrantha in rupestrian grasslands, the National Park of Serra do Cipo, Brazil - RX_R8 | ecosystem: Host-associated > Plants > Roots... | reverse complement strand
GGGCCTGGGCGGCGGCGCGGGCCCGGGCGACCGCGAGCCCGGGCGGCTTCGCGAACTGCCGCGGATCGCGGGCAGTGCTACGAGCCGACGGCGGCGAGGCGCTCGCCGCGGAGCCGGAGCGCGAGTTCCTCGGCGGCGGGTACCAGCGGCTGGAGCGGCCCCGCCGCCCACGTCAGCAGTAGGTCGGCCAGGCCGGGGTTACGGACCAGCGCCGGGCCGTGCAGGTAGGTGCCGAGCACCCGGCCGGCGTAGGCGCCCTCGGTGCCGTCACCGTTGCCCACGCCGGTCAGCACCCGGGCGAGCGGCTTCGCCCCGGGACCGAGGGACGTCACGCCCTGGTGGTTCTCGAAACCGGTGAGCCGTGGCACGTTCAGCGCCGGGTCGACGTCCGCGACGACCTCTCCGACGCCGCGTCGCTCACCCCGGCCGCTGCGGATGTCGAGCAGGCCCAGCCCTTCCATCGGCTGGCCCTCGGCGCCGCCGAACTCCCTGCCGATCATCTGGTACCCGGCGCACACCGCGAACAGCACGGCACCCCTGTGCACGGCCGCGCCCAGCCCGCCGTCCGCGCGCAGTCTGCGCGTGGCGAGGATCTGCGGCAGGTCCTCGCCACCCCCCATGAGGTAGATGTCCCCGTCGGGCGGCACCCGCTGGTCGGAGTTGACGAGCGTGACGTCGACGGGGATGCCCCGCAGCCTGGCGCGGCGCTCCAGGACGAGCAGGTTCCCCCGGTCGCCGTACGTGCTGAGCAGATCCGGGTAGATCCACACCAGCCGCAGCCCGCGGCCCGCGTACCCCGGGTACCCGTATCCCATCTCGCCTCCCGGCATCACTCCGTCACTCCGTCACACCGTCACACCGTCACACAGCCCGCCCGAGGACGGCCCTGTACTGCTGGAACGCGGTGTAGTTCGCGAGCACCTCGAGGTGCGGCGCCCTGGCCAGGCCGACCGCCTCGTCAATGCCGCTCACAAGCTGGAACGGCACCTCGTCGGCCTCCAGCCGGACCGCGAGATCCATCTTCCGCTCGCCGTCGACGAAGACCGGGCGCTCGCGCAGCCGTCTGTAGTCCACGTCCCACAGCCATGAGGTATCCCTGCCGTCGGGCCCCTGCGCGTTCACCGAAAGAAGCACCGGCACCGGCGGGGGCGCCAGTACGTCGAGCGCCTCCAGCCACCCGGCGGGATTTTTCGCCAGCAGCAGCCGGATCTCACAGCCACGCCGGCTGACCTGCGTGTACCGGCCCGCCACCGAGGTGACGTTCCGCAGTTCGCGCAGCGCCTGGGCGGTGCTGACGCCGAACGCGTCGGCCACCGCGAGCGCCACCACGGCGTTCGCCCGGTTCGCCCTGCCGGGCAGGGCGAGATCGAGCCGGCGTGCCCTGCCCATGGGGTCGATGACCTGGTCGCCTGTCAGCACCCAGCTGACCGGCGGCCGGCGGTTGGAGCACTCGCCGCAGCGCCAGTCGTCGCCGTCCCGCAGCAGGTGCGAGCCGCAGTGCGGGCAGCACCAGGAATCGTCGCGCCACCGCTGGCCGGCGCCCACCCAGGTGACCTGGCGCGCCTCTCCGGCCGCCCACGCCACCAGCGGATCGTCGGCGTTGGCGACCACCCGGCACCCGGGTGCCGCGGCAAGCGCCGCCCGCCAGCGCCGTGCCAGCATCCAGATCTCGGCGGCGCGGTCCATCTGGTCCCGGCTCAGGTTCAGCAGGACGACGACCCGCGCGGCCGTCGCCTCGAGCATCGCCGGAATGTACTTCTCATCCACTTCGAGGACCGCGAGCGTCGCGTCCGGTGCCCGGCTCAGCGCGGACGTGAGCCCGGCCTCCATGTTCGCGCCGAACGCGTTGGAGGCGATCTCCTGCCCCAGCGCGCCGAGCGCCGCGGTGATCAGCCGCGTGGTCGTCGTCTTGCCGTTGGTGCCGGTCACCAGCACGACCTGCCGGCCCTGTGCGAGCAGCGAGAGCAGGCCTGGCTCCAGGCGCAGCCCGATGACGCCGCCGATGACGGAGCCGTCGCCGCGGCCTGCCAGCCGGGAAACCGTCGCCGCGGCGCCGCCGACGGTGGTCGCGAGCCGGGCCCGGATCGGCAACCGGGAGCGCCGTGCCATGTCAGTAGTCTGGTCCATCGCGGCCGATGCTATCCGCTCGCCGCACGCGAAAGGGCCGTCTCCAGCCACCAGCCGCCGAACCGGCCGGCACGGCGCGCATCATCGCTGCGGGTTCGGCCAGCGGCCCCAGATCGTCCATCGCGGTGCGCCTAGCCCTGCTTGCGCCAGTCCAGGCGCTCCGGGGGCGGCCCCAGATTGGGCGGCGGCCGCTTGCCGGGGCCGCCCCGCCAGCTCACCGGTGCCGCGGGCCGGGACGGGGGGGCCTGGGCGGAGGGAGTGGAAGAACCCGAGGGCACGCCGTCTGGCGAGGACGTTCCGGACGGTGCGGGCTGTGCGGCATCCCCGCCGGCTTCCCGGTCCCGCGCGGCCTGCCGCGCCGGGGCCGGTGTCGTGCCGAGCAGGCTGGCCTCGGCGAGCGGGACCATCGTCGCCGCGGGAAGGGAGGCGATCCCCGGGTTGGCATCGGCCATGACGACCTGGCGCCCGGCCGCCGAAGCGTAGCTGATGATCACCGCGCTGGGCGGTAGCTGCTGCAGTTCGTGCTGCTCCACGAGGAATTCGCGGGAGCGCTGCGCGGAGCGGGCCAGCGATTCGCTGTCCCCCGCGGCGAGCGATGTGGACACTCCCCACGCCGTGCTGGTGCTGATGCCCGCGGTTATCGACTCGGCTTCGCCGGTTCCCCGCGACCTGCTGGCCTCCCTGCTGCGGGAGGACGTGGACCTCGGCAGCGGCAGGAAGCTGCTTTCGGTGCTGCGCCCGAGGCCGCTGCCCTGTCCCGCGGACTCGTTCACCGAGCGGGACACGGCGGCCGATCCAGAACTGCCGACCGTGCTCGTGTACGAGGCGCCGGAGGTGTCCGTCACCGACGTGCCGATCGTCTCCGTGAGCTGCGACAGCACGAACTTGTGTTCGGTGCCTATCTGCTCGCTCGCGGCCCTGGCGTCTTCCGCGTTCCCCAGCCGCATGAACGCCACCGCCGCGTTTCCCCGGCCGAGCCGCTCCTTGACCTGCTGCGGAATCGTGCGGTACGCGAGGACCAGTCCGGTCCGCGAGTTCTCGCAGGCGTCGGTCAGCCGGTCGAGCACGTCGCCGCGCAGCTTGTCCGCGCCAAGCACGAACAGCGTCTGCTGCCAGGGGCGCCCCGGACGGGCCTGCCTGAGCAGGTGGGTCAGCGCGGTCAGCACATACGTGCCGAGGATCTTGCCGGACAGCACGCCGACCCGCGGGTCCAGCGCGACCACGCGCAGCCGGCTCGGCGGCAGGCGGCGAAGCTCGCTGCCGGCCGACTGCAGCTTCCGGAGCTGGGACTCCAGTCCCCAGGCCCGCTCGAGCACCACACGGTCGGCCGCGCCCTGCCCGAACAGCGTGCTGATCCTTCCGGCCTGCTCCGTGCTCAGCAGCCCAGCCGCCACATCATCGGCCGGGTCGCCGGCCTGTGCCAGCACCCGCAGCGCCGCCGCCACGCTGGCCAGCGAGACATCGCCGCCGAGCGCGTCGATGACCCGCTCGAGTATCGCGTTGTCGAACGACAGCTCCCTGGTGGAGGTGTGCTCTTCGCCCACGCTGACGACAAGGGAAAGAACGTCGGCCAGCGCCTCTTTCCCCAGCCTCGTCCCGAGGTCGAGCGTGGGCAGATCACCGGGCAGCACCCAGACCAGCGGGTGGATACCGGAGCCCCGGGATGCCGCCAGCAGGTCCCTCGCGACGGCTCCGCCGGACAGGTCCAGCACCGCCACTTCCCCGCCCGTCGCCAGCCGGTACGCGCCGATCGTGGTCAGCAGGGCGCCCCAGCCGGGCAGGGTGCCGCCCGCGACGTCGACCCGGTCGATGCCACCCGGCAGCGACACCGCGTACCAGCGTTTCTGGCTGTCGTAGGCGAACCGCCGCGCTTGCCATTCCCTGACCTGCCTGGCATGCTCGGCCTGCCACTCGAACAGCTTGCTCTCCTGGTCGGCGCGGAACTTCTCGACCCTGCGCCGCTCGTCGGCAACCCTCTCGCGCAGGGCCCGCTCGCCCTGCCATACCGCGTACCCGCTCATCCCGGCCGCCAGCAGGCAGATGATCATCCCGAGCGCGGCGACAACCGGGTTCAGCCATCCGCCCACCCCCAGCACCAGGAGCATGACGGCGATCGCCGCCGCGGCCGCGCACGTCACCTTCAGCGGGCGGTTGAGCAGGCTCTCCTCACGGCGCTGCGCGGCGACCCATGCCGGGTTCAGCTGTTCCCGGTCTGGAGGCGTGGGGCGGCGTGGCGGCGGCCCGGGATCGGGATGCAGCGCCGCGTACTGCCAGCCCAGGTAGATCCGCTCGCCGTGGGGACCGCGCGGCCCGGAGGCGCCGGCGGAACCACCGGCACCGCCCGCGGGCCCGCGGCCGGCCGGCGCGGTCATGGCACTTCCCCGTAGCTCACGGCGGTGCGCCTGACCAGCCAGCGCGGCTGACCCGCCGTGCCTGGCGCCGGCACCGGCAGCCGCGCGGGCAAGGCCTGTGCGAGCGGTACCAGGCGGCGCGCGGGACCGTTCACCACCAGGACGAATTCCCCGCGGCGCAGCACGCGCAGTTCCTGCGGCCCTACCGCGGGCCTGGCGGCGAGCGCGGGCCATTCCCCGGCGGCCGGCGCGGGAGGTTGCGGTGGCGGCACGCCGGGCCGGGCATCCGCCGAGGTCTCCGCCGAGACGGCCGCGGGAACCGGCACGCCGGATGGCGTCGCCGGGACCAGGCGCTGCCCGGTACGCGCGGCGAGGCTTCGCGCGGCCTCGATGTCGCTCAGCTGGTGAATGACGAGAGCGTTCATCTGGCCGGCGAGTTCCGTGGCCGCCCCGGCGGCGGTGGTGGTGATCAGCACCGGCAGGCCGCTCGCCGCGCCGGCGCGCGCGAGTTCGGCGGTGACCCGGCTGGGCAGGTGCTCGCAGCCGGACAGCCAGACGATCCCGTCACCGTCCACACCGATTCGCCGCAGCTCGGCGCATGCGGTGAGGATGTCGCGCGCGACCGCCCGCGCGACGCCGGCCGCGCGCGAGTCCGAGCCGACCGGGAAAAGCGCCGCCGTCCGTTCCCTGACGACGCGGCCCAGGTCGATGCGGGCATCCGGTTCACCGCCGCCCGGGCCGAGCCACTGCCCGGCCCGCGACGCCCGCAGCTCGCCAAGCTGCCGCGCGAGCGCCGATACGACCTGCGGTTCGGCCTGGACAAGCCGCGCGGAGACCCGGATTCGCTCCGCCAGCGCGTCCCGCCGCGGGTGCACGAGGGGGACGCAGGCCATGCGCGCCTGCAGCGCCAGCGGGTTGAGCAGATGGATGACGTCATCGAGCACCGGGGTCAGCGGGTCGCCGGGCGCCGCGTCGAGCAGCTCGAACACGTCGAGCAGGTAAGCCTCACAGCTGTTGCGGTACTGGCTGGCGGGACCGTCAAGGCTGATCATCGCGAGGACGAGCGATGCGCGGTGCGCGGGGTCGCCGGAACGGAACGGCTCGTAGTAGCCTGCGGCACCATCCCCGAACACCTGCAGCTCCGTGCCCGCCGCCGCGCAGACGGCGGCCAGCGCGCGGGGGATCACCGGGTCCGCCGTCAGGTCCACCGCGATGACCGGCTTGCGGCGGCGCAGCGCCGCGTGCACGAGCTGGAAGCTCGTCGCGGCCACGTCCGGCCTGGCGGCTCCGGCGAACAGGACGCCGCCCGTCACCTCCCGCCAGGCGAGGCCGGCCCGGTCACCGGACGCCGGGACCACGCCCAGGCACACGCCATCGCGGGTGATGATGGCGCCCGCGCGGACCGAACGGCGCACCGCGGCGCGCCGCAGCGCGGCCAGCAGCCCCGGCCGGGGCGGAGCCACCGCCCATTCGTCGGTGTGCAGCCAGCCCAGCCATCCCGCGAGGGCGGCTTCCGCCGCGCCGGCGATCAGCGCGATGGGAAACTGCCTGGGCAGCCAGCCTCCGGTACCCGAGAACGCGGAGCCTGGATGCAGCAGGTGGCTCACCTCATGGCCGCTGGCGCTCAGGTAGCCGATCACCTGCCGGGGACCCGCGGCGAAGCCGGCGGCCGCCGCGGCCGGGCCTGCCGCCAGCGCCCACACCGCGCCGAGCGCCGCGGGGACCGTGAGCCACCACAGCCGCCACCTGGTCGCCTTGGTGATCCCGTAAAACAGGACGGCGAGTACGAGCGTGAGCTGGGCGAGCAGCAGGTGCGCCAGAGCTGCGGCAAGTGCGAGGGCAGCCAGGATCTCGCCGCGGCGGGGAAGGTCTCGCGGGATCAGGTAACGGGCACGCCGCGGCATCTGCTCCGTACCTGTTACCATCTCGGCCGGCATATGGGCTCCAGGTTCCCAGGAACGCGCCGCGGATGTCCAGGCATGCGGTACCAGAGTGCAGGGTGTGGTCAGGCGCCATCAAGGCGCCCGTCGTCCCTTCGTCTCCACGACGACGCGGAACAGTTCCGGCTTCAGGATCACCACGGTCAGCCCGGCCGGCCGCGCCGTCGCGGGATCGTCGAACCGGATCGTCACCGTGATCGCCGGCTGCCCGGGCACCAGGCGGAGGCTGCGGGCCACCGAAGGCTGCGGCGGGGCCAGCTCGAGATCCAGAACGGACGGGTAGGCCGCGCCCGGCCCCCGCCCGGGCGCGGCTGAGTCAGTGGTGCCGCCGTTGGCCCGGTCGCCGGCGCCGGGAGCGGCGGGTCCGGCGGCGGCACCCGCCGCGAGCCGGCCGGTGCCGCGGGCCGCGGAATCTCCGGCGTTCCGCCCCGCTTCGGCGGGCACGGCAGGGACGGGGATGGAGTGCAGCATGCCGCCGAACGACGGGATCTCCGGCCCGGAGTACGCATCCGCCAGCGCCTCGGGCAGGTAGGCGGTGGAGATCGCGGCGGGCTCGGAGCCGGATGTCCAGACGCAGCGGACGATGCGCACCGCCGCGCCGCTGGGCAGCCCGAGCGCCCACGCGATGTCCTGCGGCGCACCGCGTTGCGACACGTGCCTTGCCTGGCAGATCACCTGGCTTCCCATCGGGTCCAGGCGGGCGCCGAACCCGGGAACGCCCTCGACGGGGATCAGGTATTCCGCCGGGCTGGCCCGGTAGAGCTGCCCGTCGGGCAGCCGCCGGATCAGTGACCGCCGCGCCAGTTCCGCGATCGCGGCGTCGATCTCGGCGATGCTGACGCTGTACCGGCGGGCCAGCGCGCTCCGCCTGGGCAGCCGCCAGCCCGGCTCGCGGTGCACGAGCGCGGCCGCCATCCGGTCGGCCAGCACGCCCACCGCGGCCCGGGGCGCTGGCACGCTGTCGGTGGCCGCCAGCGGGCCATCCTGTTCAGACGCGGCGCTTCCCTGGGCCGGCATCTGGCCGCTGCTCCCCCCGGAGCCGAAAGTCATCCCGCATGTCGCCGTGGGTACACCACGACCGGCCGGCGGAACGTGATGAACACTCCGGCGGCCGCCGGCAGGACCGCCGCCGCGCCGTGGAACAGGCTCTTCCCCGCGACCGGCAGCCCGTGTCCCCGCTGCGGGCGGGCGGGCGGAGTGCTCGTGAGCTTGCCGCCCGTCCGGGCAAAGGTGTGCTTGCCGGCCCTCCCGTCGATGGCGTGGCCATCGACGGGAGAAGGCGGCGCCTGTTCGGCATTCGGCGACAATATGCCCTCACGCGTGGTCGAGCGAAGCGCAGGTGGCAAAATCCTGCCTGTCCACGCCCATTGATATGCACGCTAGGTAAACAGAAGTTGAATGAAAGAAGAACGAATGCAGGGCGCCTTGATGTCATGTGAGTAAACAAAAGACCCGTACGCGCACGCGCACCACCGGTGCCGCCCGGTATCCCGGCCTGGTCATGGCCATCCGGCGCTAAGGGGCCGGCAAGCAGGACGTGAACAGCGCCGATGACGATGGTAACGTTGTCGGGCCGAACCGCGGACCGCATCGCCCGCGAACGCGGCATGGGCACCGAAAAACCGCGCCGGGCAAAGCCCATCCCGTCCGGGCAGCGCGCCTTCCGGGAGCTTAGACACCAGAAGTTAACCTTCTAGCCCCCTCCTGTCCACCTCACCGTTACCGATAGATACCGTCAGCGCCGCCAAACTGTACTGGCACGCTACGGTTGCAGGCCGACCGGCCGTCCGTGCTGCTTTATCGCGGGCGAGAAACGCGTAAATCTAAAAGGAGAAGCCCAATATGCAACTTCGACGCAGCAAGCAGGTCACGGCGGTGGGGGGCGCCGTCGTCGCGCTGGCCCTGTCCGTCGCCGCGTGCTCCTCGTCGAGCTCCTCATCACCCCCCTCGTCGGGCGGCAGCGGGTCCACGTCGGGCAGCGGTTCCGGCAGCGGCACGCTCAACGGGGCCGGATCGACGTTCCAGCTCACCTTCCAGCAGGCCGCTATCTCTTCGTTCAAGTCGGTCGACCCCGGCATCACCGTCAACTACAACGGCTCCGGCTCCGGCGCCGGGCGCACGGCCCTGGCCTCGGGCACGGTCAACTTCGCCGGCTCGGACTCGACAATTCCGCCTACCGAGCAGTCGAGCTTCAAGGGCACGGTGCTCTACTTCCCGGTCCTGATCGGCCCCATCACGATGTCGTACAACCTGCCTGGCGTCACCAGCCTGAAGCTGACTCCGGCGGTCATCGCGGCCATCTTCCAGGGCAAGATCAAGGCCTGGAACGATCCGGCGATCAAGTCGGTCAACCCCGGCGTCAGCCTGCCCAGCACCGCGATCACGCTCGCCGTCCGCTCGGACTCGTCCGGCACGACACAGAACTTCTCCCTGTTCCTCGAGAAGGCGGCGGGGAGCGCGTGGACGCTCGGCAGCAGCTCCATCATCAAGTGGCCCTCCACGGCACACGCCGCCAGCGGCAACGGCGGTGTGGCGCAGGTCATCAAGTCGACCCCCGGGGCCATCGGGTACGTGGACTACTCGACCGCGAAGGCGTCGAGCCTTACCTTCGCTTCCGTCAAGAACAAGTCCGGCGCTTACGTGGCACCATCTCCCACGTCGGCCTCGGCGGCCGCGGGCGCTGTCACCGTCAAGCCCGACCTGACGTTCCACGCGGTCTGGGCGTCGGGCGCGAACGCGTACCCGATCACCTACCAGACGTGGGACCTTGTCTATGAAAAGCAGCCGAACGCCAATGCGGCGAAGCTGCTCCAGTCATACCTCGGCTACCTGCTCGGCGACGGCCAGCAGCTGCTGACCCAGCTGAACTACGCGCCGCTGCCCGCTAGCCTCGACTCGATGGCCAAGGCACAGCTCAGCAAGATCACCTCGTAGGTATGGGTTCAGTGAAGCAAGCAGTTCAGACGGGCTCATCGTCGTGAGCAGCGTGACGCAGGCGGATCCGGCGAAGCAGGCCGGATCCGCCAGCCCGCTGACACGGCGGCGGCCGCTCGGCGACCGCGGCTTCCAGATCCTCGCGCTCGCCTCCGGCCTGCTGGTGCTGGTGATCCTGGTGCTGATCGCCGTCTCGACCACCCAGCAGTCGACGGACTGGTTCAGCAAGGCGGGCGTCAAGGGGATCTTCTCCACCGACTGGGACCCCGCGACCAACCACTTCGGCGCGATGGCCTTCGTCTACGGCACGGTCATCACGTCGGTGATCGCCATCATCATCGCCGTCCCGGTCAGCGTGGCCGTCGCGCTGCTGCTGACCGAGGTCGTGCCGCGACGGTGGGCACGGCCGATCGTCTACCTGATCGACCTGCTCGCCGTGGTGCCGTCGGTGGTCTGGGGACTGTGGGGCATCCTGGTGTTCGCGCCGTGGATCCAGAGCAGCGTCTACAGCCATATCGCGTCGGCCGTCAACGGCATCCCCTTGCTGGGGTCCCTGTTCGGCCCGCCTGTGAGCGGCGCTTCGTTCTTCACCGCCGGCATCATCCTCGCCGTCATGATCACGCCGATCGTGACCTCGCTGTCGCGCGAGGTCATCGCGACCGTTCCGGTGATCGACAAGGAGGGCGCGTACGCGCTGGGCGCAACGCGGTGGGAGATGATCCGTGGCGCGGTGTGGCCGCACAGCCAGAACGGCGTCGTCGGGGCGGTGCTGCTCGGCCTGGGCCGGGCGATGGGCGAGACCATCGCGGCGGCGCTCGTGATCGGCTCATCAGCCACGGTGACGTCCCGCCTGTTCGCCACCGGCTACTCCATGCCGGCGGTCATCGCGAACCAGTTCCCCGAAGCCGCCGGCGAGTGGCGCGCCGCGCTGATCGGGATGGGCGTCCTCCTGTTCGCCCTCACGATCATCGTCAACCTGGCCGCCCGCGGGATCGTGGAACGCTCCACCCGGCGCATGAGGGGGGCATGATGGCCGTCGCCACCGAGCAGCCAGCGGCCGACCTGCGAGAGCCGGCTGGCTGGCGGCGCACCAAGAACCGCGTCGCGACAGTGCTGATGTGGGTCGCGTTCGTGTGCACGCTGGTCCCGCTGGGCTTTGTCCTGGTCACGGTGATCGCCAAGGGCGCCTCGGCCATCAGCTGGCAGTTCCTGACCAAGGGGCCGATCCCGCCGAACGTGCTGCCCGTGACCATAGGCGGGATGGGCCCGGCGGTCGTCGGCACGCTCGAGATCACCGGCTTCGCAGCGCTCATCGCTATTCCGCTTGGCGTACTGGGCGCGGTCTACATCAATGAGTACGGGGGCAACCGCGCGCTGGCCCGGCTCATCGGGTTCATGGCCGATGTGATGACCGGCGTGCCGTCGATCGTGATGGGGCTGTTCATATTCACGATCTGGGTGCTCCACTTCGGGTACTCGGGGCTGGCTGGCTCCTTCGCGCTGGGCTGTCTCATGCTGCCGGTCGTCATCCGCTCGTCCTACGAGATGCTGCGGCTGGTGCCGGACAGCCTCCGCGAGGCGAGCTACGCCGTTGGCGCCACCAAGGCTCGCGTGACGGTGACGGTGGTACTGCCGGCGGCGATCGGCGGTATCGTCAGCGGCGCGCTGCTCGCCATTGCCCGGGCCGCCGGGGAGACGGCGCCGTTGCTGTTCACCATCCTCGTGGTGGAGAGCACGAACACCAACTTGTTCAGCGGGCCCAACACCGCGCTGGCCACGCAGATCTTCATCAACGCGCAGCAGCCCTTTACCGGTGCGCAGCAGCGCGCCTGGGGGGCGGCGCTCACGCTCATCGCCATCGCCTTTATCCTCATGCTCGCCGCCCGCATCGTCACCGCCCGGTTCACCCGGTACACGCGCTAGGGAACGTCATGGAACAGTCAGAGCAGAACGTCGCCGCCAAGACCGAGCTGCCCAAGCCGACGGCCCTCGAGCAGGCAGCGCCGCAGGACGTCTCCGGCACGCCGGGCAGGCCGATCTTCGATGTGCGGAACGTCTCGGTCTGGTACAGCGCCTTCAAGGCCGTCACCGATGTCTCGATGACGATTCACGAGAACGAGATAACGGCCTTCATCGGCTCGTCCGGCAGCGGCAAGACCACGGTGCTGCGGGCGTTCAACCGCATGAACGACCTCGTGCCAGGTGCCCGGGTGGAAGGTGAGATGCACTACCGCGGGACGCCGCTGTACGGCAAGGACGTCTCCCCGATCGCCGTGCGCCGGCGCATCGGCATGGTCTTCCAGAAGCCGAACCCGTTCCCGAAGTCGATCTACGACAACGTCGCCTACGGGCCGCGCATCAACGGTGAGCGGAACCGCCGCAAGCTCGACGAGATCGTCGAGCGCTCGCTGCGCCGGGCGGCGCTGTGGGACGAGGTCAAGAACCGGCTGAAGTCGTCGGGCCTGGCCCTGTCCGGCGGGCAGGCGCAGCGGCTGTGTATCGCCCGCACGATCGCCGTCGAGCCGGACGTCGTGCTCATGGACGAGCCTGCCTCGGCCCTCGACCCGATCGCCACGGGCGCCATCGAGGACCTGATGCGCGAGCTCAAGAAGCAGTACACGATCATCATCGTCACGCACAACATGCAGCAGGCCACGCGGGTCAGCGACCGCACCGCCTTCTTCTCCGTGCTGACCGACAGCAAGAACGACACCCGTACGGGCGTCCTCATCGAATACGGCTCGACCAGGCAGATCTTCGAGGATCCGCAGGACAGCCGCACGCAGGCCTACGTCACCGGCCGCATGGGCTGAGCCGGACGGCGGCCGTCGGGCCGCGCGGCCAGCCGCCCGGGCGATCCCCCGGGAAATGAGCGCGTGGCAGCGTGCTAGGAGCCGGCGGGCTTGTCTGTCCCTGTTCCCGCGAGGTAGACCACCCGGCGGCCGATGTTCACGGCGTGTGCGCCGAGGCGCTCGTAGAAGTGCCCCACCAGCGACATGTCCATCGTCACCGGCAGTTCCATTCGCCCCGTGGCGAGTTCGGCTATCAGGCTGGCGCGAAGCTCGTCCATCTCGTCATCGCGTTCGGTCAGCGAATCCGCGGCGGAACGGTCGCGCTGGTACCAGGAGTCCGCCGCCTGCCGCCACATCCCCGATACGAGGCTGCCCATCCGCTCGACCAGCCCCCGGGTGCGCGGCGAAAGATCCTCGCTGAGAATGTGATTGGCGCGCGAGGCGATCTGTATGACGAGGTCGTGGGAGCGCTCGAGTTCTGGCACGATTCGCAGCACCGACAGCAGGAAACGCAGGTCCGAGGCAACGGGCGCCTGAAGCAGGATTTCCCGGTTGACCAGCTGCTCGATCTCCGGGTAAAGGGCGTCGATGACCTGCTCGCGTTCGATCAGCACGCGGAGCACCTCGTTGTCGCCGCTCAGCAGGGCGTCGGTGGCCCTTGGCAGGTCCTCGGCGACCATTGCGAACAACTCGATGACCTTGGCTTCGATAGCCTCCAGATCACGCTGGAATTCCTGCCGGTGCTCGACCATGTTCAAGGGCCTCCTGGATGTGCACTACCCGCCCATAAACCTAACTGATCTTGCTGATAAGAGCCTCGGAGACCGGGGCGACCGACAACGGAAGCGGCTGGAATTTCACCCGGCCGAGGTAGCTCGAGGCGTTCCCTTTGGTTATCGCCCAGAGCAGGAAGGCCTTGATCGCCTGCGCCTTGGCCGCGCTGGGCTGACGGGTGCTGACGATCGCGTACTCGTAGTTGATGATCGGATAGGCGCCCGGCGCCGAGCTGTTGATCATGGAGAGCGTGCCGATGGGCGGCGTGGTGAACGCGAACCCGCTGGCCGCGCTGATGGCCGCTGCAGGCCGTCAGCGCGGCGGCGGCCACGGAGGTGAGGGCGGCGAGGGCTGTCAGCCGGGCGCGGGCGTCCACAGCCCAGTGATAGCCGCCCCGGGCGAATCGCACCTGACCATGAATAGTGCCTGAACAGCACCTTTGGGTGAACGATCGGTGAACATAGCTGAACGTGTGCCCGGCAAGCGACGGCGGGCGCGGGCGACGCTCGCCTGCGCCCGCCGTCGCGTGGCGAACGGGACCTAGACGGTCACGTCCACCTTCGTCACCTTCCCGTAGTCCGCCGACACGGCGCGCTCGGCGCGCACGCCGCCCGGCGCGATCACGCGCAGCGTCCACGCGCCCGGCGCGGCGAAGAACCTGAAACCACCGTCTTCGCCGAGCGGCACCTCCGCCACGAACTCGTCGCCGGTGCCGAGCAGCCGGGCGTACCCGGTGGTGACAGGCTCACCGGCGCGCACCACGCGGCCCTCGACCACGGCCTGGTCCCCGGCTGCCGCCGTCGCGGGAACGCCGCCGGCCGGCGCGCCGCAGCCCTCGGCGCTCATCGGGCGTCACCCAGCTCGATGGGCACCCCGACCAGGGAGCCGTATTCCGTCCACGAGCCGTCGTAGTTCTTCACGTTCGGCTGTTCGAGCAGTTCGTGCAGGACGAACCAGGTATGCGCCGACCGCTCGCCGATCCGGCAGTACGCGATCGTGTCCTTGGCGAAGTCCAGCCCGGCGTCCTTTTCGTAAAGTTCGCGCAGTTCCTGGTCCGAGCGGAACGTCCCGTCCTCGTTGGCCGCCTTGGACCAGGGAACGTTGCGGGCCGTCGGTATGTGGCCCGCCCGCTGCGCCTGCTCCTGCGGGAGGTGGGCCGGGGCGAGGAGCCGGCCCGCGAACTCGTCCGGCGAGCGGACGTCCACGAGGTTCTTCTTGCCGATGCTGGCCACGACCTCGTCGCGAAGCGACCGCAGCGAGGAGTCCTGCTCGGTGGCCGTGTAGCTGGCCGGCTTGCGGGATGGCACGTCGGTGGTGAGCTCACGCGCGTCGAGCTCCCACTTCTTCCGGCCGCCGTCCAGCAGCTTCACGTTCCGGTGCCCGTACAGGCGGAAGTACCAGTAGGCGTACGCCGCGAACCAGTTGTTGTTCCCGCCGTAGAGCACGACGGTGTCGTCGTTGGAGATCCCGCGCTCGGACAGCAGGGTCTCGAAGCCGGCCTTGTCCACGAAGTCACGGCGGACCGGGTCCTGCAGGTCCTTCTTCCAGTCGAGCTTGATCGCCGTCGGGATGTGGCCCTTGTCATAGGCGCTGGTGTCCTCGTCGACCTCGACGATGACGACGCCGGGATCCCCGATCCGGGCCTCAACCCAGTCGGCGTCCACCAGGACGTCGGAACGGCTCATTCGTAACCCTCCTTGTGCGGCCGGCCCTCAGGCGGCTGGCCGGATCCGTTGGATGAAAAGGTAAATCTGGCAGCCAAGGCAGTAATCGAAGGCCGCGTTCAGAAACGCGGCAGCCAGGGCGAGTGCGGCACACACGGCGCCCAGCACGGTCACGCCCGCCGCGTAGCCGATGACGCCGACAGCGGCGATCACCATGCCGACGCCCTGCGCGAACCGCGGTGGCGCGGCCGGCTCGGTCCGGGCCGGCGGCCCGAGCCTCGGCCGGACCAGGTAGCGGTACACCGCGCCGTACGGCGCGTAGCGCAGCCCGGCGAGCGCGCCGATGGCGAAAACCAGCGCCTGCGCGGCGAGCAGCCAGCCGCTGCCGGTGACGAGCACCACGGCGAGGACGGCTGTGGAGATCGCCGCGCCGAACCGTGCTGCTCGCGGGTCTATGTCCATGATCGCGCTCCCTGGGCGAAATGAGCTGGGCGAAACGCCAACGGTGACCGTGTCCTCCGGGCGGCGACGGTGCCCGCGCCGCGCTGGCCGTGCGGAGGACCGCCGTGATCAGCGGCAGCCCGGCCTACAGATCGCGGTCGCCACCCTGCAGAAGTCGACGGCGCGCCGCTTCGTTAGCATCTGCGCTGATCGGGAACGCACGTACCCGATGCTATTCATGGGCAGCCCGGATGTCACTCCCAGCAGAAGCGGTATATCAAACATTATCGGTCCATGTAGTGGGTAACCCACCCGCGATGGCGGCGATCAGGTCAGTCTTCCTGGGCTGTCCCGCCGTCCTGGACACGATGGTGCCGTCGGGCCCGAGCACGAGCACCGTCGGAGTGGCGTAGACGTGCAGCCTGCGCGTCAGGTCGAGGCGGGCGGCCGCGTCGATCTCCACCACCGATACGCCCTCGAGCTGGGCGGCGACCTGCCCGAGAACCCGCCGCGTCGGGCCGCACCGCGCGCAGAACGCGGTCGAGAACTGCACCAGGGTGCCGTGCTCGCCCAGCGGCGCGCCGAGGTCCGCCCGGGTCAGCACACCATCCGCGGCCGGCCGGCCGCCGGGCCGCCCGCCACGTGTGCCCTGCACCGGACGAAGCCGTCCCTGCCTGTGGCGGAAGACGGCGCCTATCGCCGTGGCGGCCGCGAGCGCCACCAGGAGCGCGATCACTCCACCCGTCACGTTGGTGTTCAGCGCGGATGCGGCGTCATGCATTCCCCCGCAGCCGTCAGACGGCGACGGGCGCCGCCCCGCCGGGTTCGGCTCCGGACCGCCGCGGTCAGCTCGCGGGGACGTTGATCGACTGCTTCTTGCCGACGGTGACCACGAAGCTCCGCAAGTTCGCGGCCGAGGTGGCTGCCGAGGACGGGTACCACACGTTGTTCTCGTTGGCGTCGGTCGTCCAGCTTCCCGCCAGGAGATGCTTGCCGTTCCGCTCGACGATCCACAGCTCGCAGGTGGTCCCCACCGGGATGCCAACGACCTTCGTGTCCAGCTGAACACCCCAGCCCGTCGAACGGTACTCGATCGTGGCGCCCTGGCCGGCGGGCGAGACGATGCTGGCCGTCTCCCACGCGCCGCCGGGCCCGGTGGTGAAGGCCTGGCCAGCCGAGGGAGCCGGCGCCGGCCGGTTCAGCGCGCTGACGCCGCCGAACACGCCCGCGGCGATGACGAGCGCGGCCGCCGCGCCCATGACGACGTTGCGCCACCTCTGACGCCGCCGCCGCGCGGCCGTCAGGTCGATGACGCTGCCGAGTAGCTCGCGAGGCGGCTCCTCGTCCACGGCCGGGGTTTCGGCGTCGTAGGCGGCCAGCACGATGGCCTCTTCCCTGCTCACCCGGGCGAGCAGGGCGGGCAGCCCGGCGAGACCGGCAAGCTCGTCGCGGCAGTCCCGGCAGGTGGCCAGGTGACCGTCGACGAGCGCACGCTCGGCGGGGTCGATCGCTCCCAGCACGTACACGCCCAGCGACAGCCGCGCCTCCGAGCAGTCCATGGTCTGCATCATGGCGCCAGTCCTCGTTCCTGAAGCGCCAGCTTGAGCGCCTTCAATGCGTAGAAGGTGCGCGATTTCACGGTACCCGGCGGTATACCCAGGGCCGCGGCGGCCTCGGCGACCGAGCATCCGCGGTAGTAGGTCTCAACGATCACCTTCCGGTGATCCGGCCGCAGCGACGCCAGCGCGTCGGCGACGGCCCACGATTCGAGCGTACGGTCCGCGTCGTCGTCGGCGGGCAGCGTGTCGAGCGCCGCCTGCCCAACCTCCGGCGGCCGTGACTGCCTGGCGCGGTACGCGTCCACCGCCAGGTTGCGTGCGACGGCGAACAGCCATGGCCGGGCGGGCCGGTCAGCCAGCGCCTCGGGATGGCGCCAGGCTCGCACGATCGTTTCCTGCACCAGGTCCTCCGCCCGTTGCCTGTCCCCTCCTGTCAAGTGCAGCGCGTACCGGAGCAGGGCGCCTCCGTGTTCGGTATACAGCGCCCGGATAAACGCTTCGTCGGCCACCCGGCCCTGACGGGCCGCGGTTCCTGCACTCGGCACACCAGGTAGAACGTCACTGGTTCCCGGCCGGTTCACCTCACCAGGCGTTTTTTTATCCCCGGCCTGCCCGGGCTCCATGCTCTTGGTCACTTGGGGGTCACCGCGGGAACTGTGGGGACCGGAACGGCTGCTGCCAGGTCATCGCAGGATGTTGCCTCCTGTACTAGCCCAGGGGGTAGCTAGCCCGGGGGAGGACCCCCGGACCCCCCGTCAGCCCGCTCCGGTACCCACCGTAACATCTGCTGGCCCTGAGAGACGACCCCCGGTTGCCCGGTGCGGTGCGGCCGGGCATGAATGTGGCCGGGAGCCGATCAGGGGCGGCTCGATGGCGCGTTCATCACCCTTGCGGAGTGGGGGGTGCGCACGCTGGGCGGGCGGGCTAGCCGCCGGCGAAGGGAGGGAGGACTTCGACGATGGCGCCGTCGCGGAGCACCACGCCCGCCGGGGGCCTGCGGCCGGCCGGAGCGGCGTCTATCAGGAAGGATGACCTGGCGAGGACGTCGCGCAGACGGCCGTCCCGACCGCGGCTTGCCACGATAGCGGCCAGCGCGTCGGCCAGCGTCACGGCCTCGACAGATTCAGCCTGCGTGCCCGCCGCTTCCCTGGCCGCCGCCCAGTACCGGATTGTCACTCTCGCCATATCGGATATCCTCAGCTCAACGGGATCCGGGCGGTGTTGCCCCCGGCTCCCGTTGTGTTTATACAGATAATGATGGCGTACCTGCGCCACGGAGTGGAGGTGCATCGGGTGAGCGAGCTGATCTTGGTGACCGGTGTGCTGGAGCCTTCCGCCGAGGTCCTGCCCGCCCTCGGCCTGCTGCTGCATTCGGTCCGGGTCCTCCCTGCCGACGCGTCCGCCCTTGTCGAGGCGCCGCCCGGCGACGTCGTGCTGGTCGACGCGCGGCGCGATCTGGCGCATGCCAAGAGTATCTGCCGGCTGCTGCACACCACGGGCCTGGACTGCCCGCTGCTCGCCATCGTGACCGAGGGCGGCCTGGCGGCGGTGAGCGCCGAATGGAACGCCGACGACGTCATTCTGAACACGGCGGGTCCCGCGGAGGTGGAGGCCAGGCTCCGGCTCGCCACCGGCCGCCGTGCCGTGCGGGCGGCGGCTGACGCGCCGGACGAGATCCGGTCGGGCGATCTGGCCATCGACGAGGCGACCTACTCCGCGCGGCTGCGCGGCCGGGTGCTCGACCTGACCTTCAAGGAGTTCGAGCTGCTCAAGTTCCTCGCCCAGCATCCTGGCCGTGTCTTCACCCGTGCTCACCTCCTCCAGGAGGTGTGGGGCTACGACTATTTCGGCGGCACCCGCACGGTGGATGTGCACGTGCGCCGGCTGCGCGCCAAGCTCGGCCCGGAACACGAGGCGCTCATCGGCACGGTGCGCAACGTGGGCTACCGCTTCGTGCCGGTCAAGGGCGTGCCGGAGGACCGCGACATGGCCGGCGCCACCAAGGCGGCGGCGACCGCCGCCACCGCGGTCCCGGCCGAGCGTTGATCCGGTCCAGCGGCCCGATCACCGAGGGACCTCTTTCCCCGGCTCAGGTGCGCCGGACCATGAGCCTGGTGGGCGCGGCAACTGAAGCGGACGGCGTGGGCCCGCTGTCAGAACACGTCCTGCTCCACCTCAGCCGCGGCACCAGCGAGCGGTCCCGCGACCTGATCGTCACCGAGGGCCTGGAAGTCGCCGGCTACGCCCACCTCGACCTGCCGGACCCGGATGCGGCCGATGACGGCATGAGCGGCGAACTGGTGGTGCATCCGGCGTGGCGGCGCCGCGGGCACGGGACGGCGCTGGTAGCGGCCCTGGAGGCCGACGCCAAGGGACGCGCCGTACGGCTGTGGGCCCACGGTGATCTGCCCGCGGCAGCCGCGCTCGCGCGGTCCGCCGGGTTCACCCGGGTCCGGTCCCTGTGGCAGATGCGCCGGTCACTCGTCGATTCGATCGCCTCCCCCGCGTTCCCGCCGGGAACGACACTGCGCACCTTCGTGCCCCAGGCGGACGAGGAGGAGTGGCTGGACCTGAACCGGCGCGCGTTCGCGGACCATCCCGAGCAAGGCTCGTGGACGCTGGAGGATCTGCTGCTCAGGGAGCACGAGCCCTGGTTCGACCCGGCCGGCTTCCTGATCGCCGAGCACGACGGCCGGATGGCCGGATTTCACTGGACCAAGATTCATCCAGCGGCTGCCGGCGCGCGCGGCCGGATCGGCGAGGTCTACGTGCTCGGAGTCGGCCCCGGTGAGCAGGGCAGCGGACTTGGCCGGGCGCTCACCCTGGCGGGCCTGCGGAACCTCCGGGCGCGCGGGCTCACGCAGGTGATGCTCTACGTCGACGAAACGAACGCCCCGGCGATCCGCATGTACCAGTCGCTAGGGTTTCTGCGCTGGAGCACGGACGTCATGTACCAGCGTGCGTAGACGGGGCGGCGCTCAGCGGAACGGCGGAGCGCCGTGATGAAGCGCGGCGCGGCCGCCGTTAAGGACGTCCGGCCGCACACGGCCGGTCTCAGTCCGAGCACGGCGTCCAGTTCCGACGGCGTGAGCGGCCGGTCACTGGCCGCCACCGCGCTGAGCACCTCAGCGTAAAGTTCGATCTCGTCCAGGGCTACGCGGTCGTGAACACGCAGATCCACCTGCCTGGGAATCCTGCTCACCTCCGCCGACTGGGGATACTCGCGTTCGCCCTCCAGGTTACGTCGCGCCACCGCTCCTCCGCATGACCCAACGGGGTCATTCGCTAACCACCCTCAGGTAGGGTCTACCCACTTCGACCGTAACGATTCCGCGAACGTGCGACCTAATACGGGCCCGTGCTGTATGCGCCGGGCGGCGCGCCGCCGCGCCGCCCGGCGTGGCCCGCGGCGTACGCGCTCGCGGGCCGCCGGCCCGCGCCAGGTGGGGCGGCTGCTCAAGTTGGGATATTACGGGACACTCGGCCGTTTCGCTTGCGCACAGAGGTCACTTCGGAGAAGAGTCTGGAGTAACTGTTCCCGGAGAGTGCTCGTACCGTGCAGCCGTCGGCCGCGGTCCGCGGGGGGAGCCGACCGGCCCATGGCCGGATACGGAAGCCTGTGGTCACGTGCGGCAGCCTGTTCCGAGTGCGGCAGCCCCGGCGAGCCGCCACATGATCACCCAGCGATCCCGCCCGTACCTGACGACATTGGACTCCGGACATCGATCCGCCGACCCTCGCCCCCCAGACTGGACCCGAAGAGTCGTGTGAAGCCATGAATGAAAATAATGATCTATTGCCGAATCTTCTGCACGAAGAATTCGAAATGCAAATGCGCGGCTACAGCCGCCGCCAGGTCGACGACTACGTCGCACGGCGAAACAATGAGATCCGCGATCTGGAACAGCGGCTCTCCCGGGCCCTCGACGAGGCCGAGCACCTCCGGCGCGAGCTCGCCGCCATGCGCCAGCAGGCGCCCGGCGGCAGGCCCGCGCATGAGGAGGTCAGCGAGCGGATCGCCCAGATCCTCAAACTGGCGGAGGACGAGGCCAAGGCGCAGCGGAACAAGGCCGGCGACGAGATAACGAGACTCCGGGCGGACGCTCAGCAGGAATCCGAGCGGGTCCGCGCCGACGCGCGTGAGCAGGCTGAACGCATGCTCACCGCCGCCCAGGAGCAGGCCGAGCGGACCATCGCCGCCGCGCGGGGCGAAGCGGACAAGACGCGCACCTCGGCGCGAGCCGAGGCCGACCGGCTCACCAGTGACACGAGAAAGAAGGCCGACACCGCTCTCGCCAGCGCCAAGGCGCAGGCCAAGAAGGTCCTCGACGAGGCCACCGCGCGCGCGACGGCGATCCACGACGGCGCGGAGCGCAGGCTCAATCTGCTCAGCACCAGGCACGCCGAAACGGTGCGGCGGCTCACCGACATCCTCGACGGCGTGTCGGGTCTGGTCGCGGCGGAGCAATCACGGCTGTCGCTGGAGGACGAGGTGGCGCAGTCCGTCACCAAGACCATCGGCAGCTCCGACGCGTCCGTGCCCGGCGGGGCGGAGGAGGCCGGCGGGCCCCGGCCGGCGGCGGGAGCCGCGGGCACAGCCGCCGGCAGCGCGGGCGGCGCCACGGCGGACGCGGGCACGGCGGACGCCGGGCCCGGTGTTCCCGCCACAGGCGCCGGCACGCCGCGCACAGGCACACCGCGCACCAGCACGCCGGGTCTCAGTACCTCTGGCCTCAGCACTCCTGGCCTCAGCACCTCGGGTACCCGTGCCCCTGGCGGCAGCGCGCCCGGCGCCGACAGGCCCGATGGTGGTGCTGCGCGGCGGCGCGAGGGCGGCAGCAGCACCCCGGGCGCGGGACGGCAGGCGACCGCGCCGGACGCCGGGCTGGCGGCGGACACCC
>Ga0213875_10000907_pt1 | contig 21486 bp, 22 predicted proteins | sample BarmaccomBMRX_R8_FD_160105 | JGI IMG/M metagenome (GOLD analysis project Ga0213875, IMG submission 160105) | Root-associated microbial communities from Barbacenia macrantha in rupestrian grasslands, the National Park of Serra do Cipo, Brazil - RX_R8 | ecosystem: Host-associated > Plants > Roots... | reverse complement strand
CTGAGATCCCCAGCTCACGCTCGACGGCGACCTCGACCGGCAGCCCGTGGCAGTCCCAGCCCGCCTGGCGCTGCACGTAGAAGCCCTGCATGGTCTTGAACCGGGGGAACACGTCCTTGAACACCCGGGCCTCGACGTGGTGGACGCCGGGCATGCCGTTGGCGGTCGGCGGGCCCTCGTAGAACGTCCAGGGCTGGCCGCCCTCGGTCTGCTTGACCGAGTGCTCGAAGACGTTCGACGCCTCCCAGCGGCCTAGCATCTCGCGCTCGATCGCGGGCAGGTCGATCTGCGCCGCCAGCCCGGGGAAACGCGGTGCGTCCGGGGATAGGTCAGATGCCTGCGACATGATGCGGTGCCTCCAGCAATTCCGGCTGATGCTCGTCCGGTGTGACGTTGCCGGAGGGACGAGACCGGCCTGCGTTGTGCGGCGGTCCCGCGGTACCACCCTCCTTGGCCGCTGCCAGTGGTCCGGATGATCTCCGGTGGCGGACGGCCCGCTCGAGGATCCTGCGGCCGGGTCTACTGCGCCCCTCGGTTTTGACGGTGGGCGGTTCTTCCGGCGGCTCCGGGGTGATCTGGTCCGCTGAGCCTGGCCCCGGGCTCACACCGTCCCCGGTTCGCTCCTGGCAGGCGGTCAGCGGCAGCTGTCCCCATCGATGCCGTGCAGGCCCCCAGAATATCTGACCGGCGAGGCCGGCCGGGACGCAATATCGGGCGCCGAGGTGGGTATTGGCCGGGAGTCCTGGGCAAAGCCTCAGACGGGGCTCCGCTCGGGGCCGAACCGAACGCATCGGCGCAAGCTGCATCCGGTTGGGCGGCGGCGTCGAAATTCTATTTGCAGAGGTGAGCAGAAGCCGCTTATCCTCCGTTGACCGTTCACATTCACGATCGTCTATCGCCCGTTGTGGAGGCGCGATATGGCCACTGCTCCGCGGTCCGAAACCGCCACTCTCCCGGTTCGCCCGGGAGAGGACCCGTGGACCGGCTCCGAGCTCGATGAGGTCCGGCAGGAGCTCGAAGCAGACGCCGCGGGGCTGCGGGCCGACATCGCCGAGGCCGAGTCGCAGGTCGCCGACCGGCTGGACCGCGGGCTGCGGGACGCGGGGGACGACGAGGCCGACGCCGGGGTCAAGACTTACGAGCGCGAGCACGAGTTCGTCATGACCAGCAACGCCCGCAACCTGCTGGAGCAGACCGAGAAGGCACTCGCCCGCATCGATGCGGGATCATATGGAGTGTGCGAATCCTGCGGACAGCCGATCGGGAAGGCGCGGCTGATGGCGTTCCCGCGCGCGGTACTGTGCGTCACGTGCAAGCAGCGCGAAGAACGCCGGTAACGGGCGACAGCCGGCCAGCAACCGGGAGCGAGCCAGCGGCGGCCGCGGACGGCCAGATGCCCCGGGGCGGCAGGCTCCCGGTGGTCATCGGGGTCGCCCTGTTTGTGCTGGCCCTCGACGTGGTGACCAAGATCGTGGTGGTCCATACGCTGGCTCACCACGCGCCGATCCGGCTGCTCGGCGGCTTCCTGACGGTGCTGCTGCTGCGGAACAGCGGGGCCGCGTTCAGCATCGGCACGTCGATAACGATCGTGTTCACCGCGATCGCGGTGGCTGTGATCATCTACATCGTGCGGGCCGCCCGCAAGCTGCGCAGCCTGCCGTGGGCGATCACGCTGGGCCTGCTGCTGGGCGGGGCCACCGGCAACCTGTCGGACCGGATCTTCCGGTCGCCCGGGGTGTTCCGGGGCGACGTGGTCGACTGGATCGAGCTGCCGCACTGGCCGGTGTTCAACCTGGCCGACTCGGCCATCGTCTGCGGCGGGGTGCTGGCGGTGCTGCTGGCGGTGCTGGGCCTGCGCATGGATGGCACCCGGGAAAGCCGGGAGCCGGCGCCAGAAGGGCCCGCGGCCGAGGATGCCGAGAATGCGGCCACGCCGGAGGACAGGGCCGCTAGGGCGGAGGGCAGGGATGACCGCGGATCAGCGTTATCTGCCGGTCCCTGACGGGCTCGACGGTGAACGCCTCGACGCGGCCCTGGCCCGGATGTTCGGGCTGTCCCGGTCCCGGGCGGCCGAGCTGATCACCGACGGCATGGTGCTGGTCGACGGGCGTCCGGCGGCCAAGTCGGACCGGGTATCGGCCGGGGAGCCGCTCGAGGTCACACTCCCGGCGCCGCCGCCGGTGGAGCCGCCGCGAGCGGTCGAGGGCCTGACCATCGTCTACGAAGACGATGACATCATCGTGGTCGACAAGCCGATCGGGGTGGCCGCCCACCCGGCCCCGGGCTGGTCCGGCCCGACCGTGATCGGAGGCCTGCAGGCGACCGGGCACACGGTCGCGACCAGCGGCGCGGCCGAGCGGCAGGGCATCGTGCACCGGCTGGACGCCAACACCACCGGGTCGATGGTGGTGGCCAAGAGCGAGCAGGCCTACAGCGCGCTCAAGCGGGCGTTCCGCGAGCGCGAGGTCGAGAAGCGCTATCACGCGCTGGTGCAAGGGCACCCGGACCCGCTGCGAGGCACGATCGACGCCCCGACCGGGCGGCACCCGTCCGGGGACGGCCGGTTCGCGGTGGTGGCCGAGGGCCGCCCGAGCGTGACCCACTACGACACCATCGAGGCGTTCCGGGCCGCCAGCCTGCTCGACGTGGGTCTGGAGACCGGCCGCACCCATCAGATCCGCGTGCACATGTCCGCGATCCGGCACCCGTGCGTTGGGGACCTGCTGTACGGGGCGGACCCGGTCCTGGCTGAGCATCTGGGGATGCGCCGGCAGTGGCTGCACGCGGTCAGCCTGGCGTTCAGCCATCCGGTGGACGGGCGCTGGGTGGAGTTCCGCAGCGATTACCCGGCCGACCTGCAGCACGCGCTCGACGTGCTGCAGGCCGAGAGCTGAGGCCCAGGGCCGAAGCCGGAGCCCAACGGTGCGGGCGGGTCACACCGGGTACGTCGCCGGGCCGCTGGTGTAGGACCGGCCCGAGGGCGTGATCCAGGTGTGCTGGCCGGGTTGCCGCTGCTCGAGCCGCCAGCCTGCCGCCTGTTTGGCCTGGTGGTGATGGCGGCAGCGCGGCCCGGCGTTGCAGGCGCAGGTCCGGCCGCCCTGATCCCAGGGCACCGCGTGCTCGAAGTCGCACCGCGAGGCGGCCCGCCGGCAGGTGGGATAGGTGCACTCACCGTCGCGGACCTCTACCAGGTGCCGCAGCCGGGCCGGAGGCCGGTAACCGGGCGATTCGAGCCGGTGGTCGCAGTCGGCGACCGGAACCGGGCCGATGTCCACTACGAACTCGCGCCCGGTTCTCAGCCGGAGCCGCCAGCGGCCGAAGCGGCCGGGTTCTCCGGGCGGGCCGGGCGGGTCAGGTGGGGACCGGTCCGACGGGCTTGAACGGGCCGGGCGCGCACACCCGTGGCCAACCGGCCGGCCGTGCTGATCGGTCACGGTCAGGCACCAGGTGCTGCGCGGATCGGCGGCCGCGTCCGCGACCAGCCGACGGGCCACGTCCGGGTCGACTGCGCCGAAGCCGGCCGCTTCGCCCGGTCGATCCGAGCGGCCGGCCACGGTACCGAGCGGGACGGTCAAGTTCACGCTGGCTCGGGTGCCGCGAGTCGGCTTGGTCGCGGACCCGGAGGTCTCGCCGGTGGTTGGCGAACGCTCAGGCCGGGAGTCGACTCCGAGCGCAAGGTCCAGAAACGCCCGGGCCCGAAGCCGATCCATCGTGCCCTCCAGCCCGGCCGCCTTCAGTTCCCGTGCGTACGCGGTGATGCGCTGGTCGGCGGCGAGCGCCTCGGCCGGCGGCAGATCCCGCCCGCACAGCGCGGCCGTGCCCGCATCCTCGCGCCACAGCTCGACCCGGGCGTCTTGCTCGGCTTGTTCGCGGCGGCGGCGGGCGGCGGCGGGGTCCACCGTCAGCACGGCCCGGGCCAGCGCCGCCCGTATCTGACCGGGGGTCCTGCCCTCGATGCCGGGCAGCACCAGCGCCTCCACCGCGGCGGCGCCGCGGGCGTTGAGCGTCCGGGTGGCTTCGGAGATGATCTGCGCCTTGTACTCGTCGATGGCCCCCTCGAGCAGTGCCTGGGCCGTCCCCGGCAGCCGCCCGGCCAGGTCGCAGGCCAGCGCGAGCTTCTTGTCGGCGGCGCGGGCCGAGATCGCCATCGCGATACCGAGCTCGTCCGGGCAGAACTTGTCCCAGACCCCCGGCAACCCGGCCGGGCCCTCGAGCTCACAGCCGGGCGCGGGGCGACGGCGGATCAGCTCGGCGGTCACCGCCAGCCGCCGGGCGGCCGCCCACGACTCCATCCGCTGCCAGGCCTTGAGCACGCCGATCAGCTCATCGTCGGAAGCACCCTGGCAGCGTCCGTCGCCACCGGTCGCGTTGTCGCAGAAGGACGCCAGCGCCACTCCGGGCAGGGCCCGGTCCAGCGGTGCCTTGGACGCGAACCCCGCGGTCGGCCCGCGGTGACTGACCGGCGGTGGCGATGGGGGAGTGACCCCGTGCAGGTACCCGGCGTCAGCGGCTTCAGCGGGGGCGGCTGCCCGGGTGGCTTCGAACACATCGGCGGCGGCGAAGATCTCGCTCAGCGGCACGCCGACGAACTCCGGCGGGCAGGAGCTGTCCAGCGGATCCTGGGCGTAGGAGCGCTCCGGATCACGCCCGTCGTCATCATTTAAGGCCGGCCCGTCAGCGCCACCCGCGTTCCCCCGCACCGCGCCACCTCCCCAGCTCGGCCTATTCGTACTAGTTTTCTATCAAACTACCAACTAAGATTGGGTCATGTCCAGCAATTCGATAATAATTTCGATCGTCGAGATCGATCCACCCCGTCCACCCCCGCACTCCGCCCACATACCCGACGCCCAGGACGCAAGCACCCCCGGCACGCTCCGTAACCAGACGAACTGCCGCCCAACCGCCACAACCGGAATTCCGCCCCCTTTCCCGCCGACTCCGGCGTGTGCGGAGCCGGAGACCCGGCCCCGCGTTGTAGGCTCGGTTCACCGGGTCGGCACGGTCCCTCCAGGGCGGAATTGCTCCTCTCACCTGCGGGGCGAGACATGTGCCGCCTTCCCCCCGGCACCGTTCGGTAACGATGACGCACGCCCGCATGGCCCCCGGTCAGCCCGGGTCATTCACGGGTTGTGCGCAGCATGCCCGAAGGAGGCGGCTCACTCCATGGCGGAACCCGCGACCCGTCAGCCGTACGCACACCTTCACGTGCACACGGAATACTCGATGCTGGACGGTGCCGCCCGCCTGAAGGAGCTGTTCAAAGAGGTCGAGCGGCAGGGCATGACCCACGTCGCGATGACCGACCACGGCAACATGTACGGCGCCGCCGAGTTCCACCGGCAGGCCAAGGACGCGGGCATCACCCCGGTCATCGGTATCGAGGCCTACGTCGCCCCGGAGAGCCGCACCAACACCAAGCGGATCTTGTGGGGCCAGCCGCACCAGAAGAAGGACGACGTCTCGGCCAGCGGCGCCTACCTGCACAAGACCATCTGGGCCCGCGACAAGACCGGCCTGCACAACCTGTTCAAGCTGTCGTCGCGCTCCTACGCCGAGGGCTGGCTGGTCAAGTGGCCCCGGATGGACAAGGAGATCATCGCCCAGCACGCGGACGGCTTGATGGCCTCGACCGGGTGCCCGTCCGGTGAGCTGCAGACCCGGCTCCGGCTGGGGCAGTTCGACGAGGCGCTCAAGTCGGCGGCCGAGTACCAGGAGATCTTCGGCAAGGAGAACTACTTTCTGGAGCTGATGGACCACGGGCTGGACATCGAGCGCCGGGTCCGGGACGGCCTGGTCGAGATCGGCAAGAAGCTGAACATCCCGCCGGTCGTGACCAACGACTCGCACTACACCCGGGAAACCGACTCGGTCTCGCACGACCTGCTGCTGTGCATCCAGACCGGCAAGACGCTGGCCGACGCGGACCGGTTCCGGTTCGACGGCAGCGGCTACTACATCAAGCCCGCGGCCGAGATGTACGGGAACGACAGCTCGGACGTGTGGCAGGAAGGCTGCCGCAACAGCCAGCTGCTGATCGCGGACCGGGTCGACACCACCGGCATGTTCGACTTCGTCAACCTGATGCCGCGGTTCCCGATCCCGGAGGGCTTCGACAGCGAGGCCGACCTGTTCCGGGCCGAGGTCTGGAAGGGCATGGACCGCCGCTGGCCCGACGGTTACGACGAGGACCACAAGCGGCAGGCCAGCTACGAGATCGACATCATCTGCCAGATGGGGTTCCCGGCCTACTTCCTGGTCGTGGCCGACTTCATCATGTGGGCCAAGAACCACGGTGTCGCGGTCGGCCCTGGCCGAGGATCCGCGGCCGGGTCGATCGTGGCCTACGCGATGGGCATCACCGACCTCGACCCGCTCCAGCACGGCCTGATCTTCGAGCGGTTCCTCAACCCCGAGCGCGTGTCCATGCCCGACATCGACGTGGACTTCGACGAACGTGGCCGGGCCGACGTCATCCGCTACGTCACCGAGAAGTGGGGCTCGGACCGGGTCGCGCAGATCGTCACCTACGGCACGATCAAGGCCAAGGCGGCCATCAAGGACTCCACCCGCGTGCTCGGCTTCCCGTACGCGCTGGGCGACCGGATCACCAAGGCGTTCCCGGCCGCGGTGATGGGCAAGGACATCCCGCTGTCGGGGATCTTCGACTCCGACCATCCCCGCTACAACGAGGCCGGCGAGCTGCGCCAGCTGTACGAGTCCGAGGCCGAGATCAAGCAGGTCATCGACAAGGCTCGCGGCATCGAGGGGCTGATCCGCCAGCCCGGCGTGCACGCGGCCGGCGTGATCATGAGCGCCGAGACCATCACCGACCACATCCCGGTCTGGACCCGGCACTCCGACGGCGCCGTCATCACGCAGTTCGACTATCCGACCTGCGAAGGCCTCGGCCTGCTGAAGATGGACTTCCTAGGCCTGCGGAACCTCACGATCATGGCCGACGCGGTCAAGGCGATCGAGAAGAACCGCGGCACCAAGATCAACCTGCTCGACCTGACGCTGGACGACAAGCCCGCCTACGAGCTGCTGGCCCGCGGCGACACGCTGGGCGTATTCCAGCTCGACGGCGGGCCGATGCGGTCGCTGCTGCGGCTGATGAAGCCCGACAACTTCGAGGACATCTCGGCCGTGCTGGCCCTGTACCGGCCGGGTCCGATGGGCGTGAACTCGCATACCAACTACGCCCTCCGCAAGAACGGCCAGCAGGACATCACCCCGATCCATCCCGAGCTGGAAGAGCCGCTGCGGGAGATCCTCGAGCCCACCTACGGCCTGATCGTCTACCAGGAGCAGGTGCAGAAGGCGGCCCAGATCCTGGCCGGCTACTCGCTCGGCCAGGCCGACCTGCTCCGCCGGGCCATGGGCAAGAAGAAGAAAGAGATCCTGGACAAGGAGTTCGTCCCGTTCCAGCAGGGCTGCAAGGAACGCGGCTACTCCGACAAGGCGATCCAGGCCGTGTGGGACGTGCTGGTGCCGTTCTCCGGCTACGCGTTCAACAAGGCCCACACGGCCGGCTACGGGCTGGTGTCCTACTGGACCGCCTACCTCAAGGCCAACTACGCGCCCGAGTACATGGCCGCCCTGCTCACCTCGGTCGGTGACGACAAGGACAAGTCGGCGCTGTACCTCAACGAGTGCCGCCGGATGCGGATCAAGGTGCTGCCGCCGGACGTGAACGAGTCGGTGGCCACGTTCACCGCGGTGGGGGAGGACGTCCGGTTCGGCCTGGCCGCCGTCCGCAACGTGGGCGTCAACGTGGTCGACGCGATCGTGGCTACCCGCAAGGCCAAGGGCGCGTTCACCAGCTTCTCCGACTTCCTGCGCAAGGTCCCTACGGTGGTCTGCAACAAGCGCGTCATCGAGTCGCTGATCAAGGCGGGTGCGTTCGACTCGTTCAACCACCCGCGCAAAGGCCTGGTCATGGTCCACGAGCAGGCCGTCGACTCGGTCATCGACATCAAGCGCAACGAGGCGATCGGCCAGGACTCACTGTTCGGCGGGGACGAGGAGACCGAGGCGTTCTTCGACGTGCCGATCCCCGAGGGTGACGACTGGGACAAGTCGACCCGGCTCAGCTTCGAGCGCGACATGCTCGGGCTGTACGTCTCCGACCACCCGTTGCTGGGCCTGGAGCATCTGCTGGCCCGGGAGGCCGACTGTTCGCTGGCCGACCTGGTCAGCGCCGACGAGGGCAGTGAGGCACCTCGGCCCCAGGGCGGTCGTGACAACAGCCCGCCGGTCAAGGTGGCCGGCATCTTGTCCGGCGTCACCCGCAAGGTGACCAAGCAGGGCAACCCGTGGGCGGCCGCCACCCTGGAGGACCTGGGCGGCGCCGTCGAGGTGCTGTTCTTCCCGGCCACCTACCAGCTCTACGCGACCTCGATCGCCGAGGACGCGATCATCACGGTCAAGGGCCGGATCGACCGGCGCGACGACGTGCCCAAGCTGATCGCGATGGATGTCACCGTCCCCGACATGTCGGTGAGTGACGGCGGCCCTTTCGTGGTGTCGATGCCGGTGACCCGCTGCGTCCCGGCGGTGGTGGAACAGCTCAAGGAAGTGCTGATGACCCACGCGGGCACGACCGAGGTACACCTGAGGCTGCGGGGTAACCAGCGCACCACGGTGGTCCGGCTGGACGACAAGTTCCGGGTGGTCAACTCCCCAGCCCTGCTCGGCGACCTGAAGCAGCTGCTGGGGCCGGCCTGCGTGAGCTAGCTTTCCAGGTTGCGCTTGATGTCCTGCAGCGAGCAGACCACGGCGGTCCGCTCGGCCGGGCTGAAGGAGGCCAGCGCCCGCTCGGTGAGCTGGTCCATCTCCCGGTCAATGTCCTTCTCCAGCGCCCGGCCGCGGTCGGTGAGCCGCAGCCGGACCAGCCGCCGGTCGCGCTCGTGCGGCTCCCGCCGGAGCAGGCTGGCCGCCTCCATCCGGGTCGCCGCCCGGGTCACGGTGGAGGTGGCCAGGCCCAGCGCCTTGGCGATCTCGCCCGGCGTCTGCCCGTCCTGCGCCCACAGTTGCCGCAGGATGAACTGCTGTCCCTCGTGCACCCCGTGCCGGGAGAACGCAGCCGCTGACGCCAGGGCCAGCGCGTGCTTGGCCGACCAGAACGCCGCCTGGAAATCCGCGGGCGCTTCGTTGCCGTCGTTATCGGCGGCCGCGCCGGCCGGACCCCCGGCAGCGGTTTTTTCATTGGACATGGCGCGCTAAGCGTACGACCCTGAATCCTGTTAGCCGGCTCACGACATAAGTGCTAAAGTCGTTGTCCGGCTAACGAGTTCAAATTTCACACCCTGCTCCGGAGGCGCGAGCGATGAAGGTCGGCATCAGCCTGAGCAATTTCTCCTGGCCCGTTCCCGTCACCGATCTCGGCCCCACCGTCACCCATTTTGCCCGCACCGCCGACGAAGCCGGCCTCGACAGCCTCTGGGTGATGGACCACTTCTTCCAGATCCGTGTCACCGGCGAGCCGCCCGAGGCGCCGATCACCGAGGCCTACGCCACGCTGTCGTTCCTGGCCGGGCAGACCCAGCGGATAACGCTCGGCACCCTGGTCACCTCGGTTGCCTACCGTCACCCGGGCGTCCTGCTCAAAACCGTCACCGCCCTCGACGTGTACAGCGGCGGCCGGGCCGTGTTCGGCATCGGGGCGGGCGCGCCCTGGAATCCCGAGCCGGCCGGCCCCGGCACCGCCTGGGAGAGCGAGGGCCTCGGCATCCCGTTCCCGTCGCTGGCCGAGCGGTTCGAACGGCTGGAGGAGGTGCTGCAGATCGCCCACCAGATGTGGCGCGGCGACGACCGCCCCTTCACCGGCCGCCACTACCAGCTGGCCCGCCCGCTGAACTCCCCGAATTCGGTCCAGCGGCCGCACCCGCCGATCCTCATCGGCGGCAGCGGCGAGAAAAAGACGCTCCGCCTGGTCGCCCGCTACGCCGACGCCTGCAGCCTGTTCGACCTGCCCGGCTCGCAGTTCGCCGACAACATCGAGCACAAGCTGGGGGTGCTGCGCGAGCACTGCGCGGCCGAGGGCCGCGACTACGCCGAGATCGAGAAGACGATCGCCAGCACGTTCGACCCGGGCGACGACCCCAAGGCGGCCCTGCCCGCCCTGCTGGACCACCTGCGCGACCTGGCCGCGCTGGGCATCGGCCACGTACTGCTGGCCCCGCCCGGCCCCTGGAACGACGCCACCCTGGACGCGCTGATCTCGGTGGTCCCCGACATCCACGCGATCGAGCCCGCCGCCCGGTGAGCCCCCCGGGCCGGGGCTCACCGGCCCGCCAGCCCAGCGCGCCGTCAGCCCCGCGAGGCCGGCCGGTCAGGCCTCGGTGGCCTGGGGCCGGACCCGCAGATGCGCGCGTTCCCCCTGCTGCCCGAACAGGCGCAGGAACTCCACCGGCTCACACTCGGCCCCGTCGTCACAGGCACAGCCGAACCAGTGCGGCACCCGGGTGTCGAATTCAGCCGCCTCGCCGGGCAGCAGCACCAGCTCCTGATCGCCCAGCACCAGCCGCGGCTTCCCGTTGAGCACGTACATCCACTCATAACCCTCGTGCACCTTGAGGTCCGGCTGCCGCGGCCCGGTTTCGCGCGGGACCGGAATCACCATCTTGTACGCCTGCACGCCGCCCGGCCGCCGCGTGAGCGGCACCACCGTCCGCCGGTAGCGCGACACCGGGCGCAGATGGATCCGCGGGTCCCCGGTGCCAGCGTGACCCCGCCCCGCTGACGCGGCGCCCGCAGCCGCGGCCCGACGTCGCCCAGCACTTTCTCCAGGTCAGCCACGCGGCCAATTTTGCCAGACCGGCAACGGGGGTTGCCGTAGCCAGCACGCGCTACCACGAGTTGGTGTACATATTTTCTTTAAAAGGGTGCTGGCTGGTTACCGTCGGCACGGGCGTGCGGAGCGCCATCGCCCCGGGTGCCTGGCTCACCAGCGCGCCCCCGTTGACAGGCCCGGCGGCGACCGATGTACTGCCGATCATGACGGAATCAACGGGGACTTCGGTAGCTGCTTTTCCGGTCACCACCGCGTTCGAGCTGCCCAACGCGACCATCGAACGTGACCTGGGGGTCGCGTTCGGCCTGGTCGTCCGGAGCATGGGCGCGGTCAAGTCGATCAGCGCCGGGTTCAAGGCGCTGCGCCAGGGCGAGGTGTCGGAGTACACCCAGCTGCTGGAGGACAGCCGCCGCCACGCGGTCGACCGCATGGTCGAGAACGCCCGCCTGCTCGGCGCCAACGCCGTCGTCGCGATGCGATTCGACTCCTCCGAGATGGGCCAGCAACTGACGGAAATCGTCGCCTACGGCACCGCCGTGCTGGTCCGGCCGGCGTCACCGTCGGCCTGAGGATGACGACGGGCGTTCCGGGGGAGCGGCGGTCGCTGCTGGGCGACGCCGACCGTGACCGGCTGGTCGCCGTGCTGCGCGAGCACTACGCGGCGGGCCGGATGGACACCGACGAACTGAGCCGCCGGGTCGGTATCGTCCTCGGCGCCGCCTACGCCGACGAGGCGGCCGCCGCCCTGGCTGACCTGCCCCCGGTGGCGCTGGCGACCGGCCCGGGCGGCAGCGGTACCGGGGGCCGCACGACCGCTCCCAATCGGTCCCGCGGCCGGAAACGGCACGCCCAGGTGGCCCAGCCCCAGCCCGGCTGGATCCCCACCGCCGAACGCTTCCGCGACCCCTCCAGCGGCGTGATCATGCGCGTCTGGACCGACCCGGCCGACGGCAGCCGCCACTACGTCCCCGACGACGGACCGGTCTGACCCAGCGGTCGGCGGCCCCGCCGCGCTGGCCCGAGCACCCCACCGCCGGGGAAACAATGGACGCATGGCCGCTTACGCGATCTCCGAAGTCGAGATCTACGACGAGCAGCAGGCCGCCCGCTACCGGGACCTGGCCGCCGCCTCCATCGCCCAGTACGGCGGCCGCTACCTCGCCCGCGGGGCCATGCCCCAGGTCCCGGAGGGAGACTGGCCGCTGGACGAACGGGTCGTCATCGTAGAGTTCCCCGACATGGCCCGGCTCCGCGCGTGGTACGCATCCCCCGAGTACGCCCCGGCCCTGGCCATCCGCCAGAGCGCGCTCGGCCGCCGGCTCCTGTTCGTCGAGGGTGTGGCCTGACCTGGTGGACACCAACCCCCACGACCCGGTGCCTCCGACCGACCAGCCCCAGGCACCCAGTCAGCCCCCCGCGTCCGGCCAGCCCCACGAGTCACAGCAAACCCAGCCCTCCCGCCGTTTCCCCACCCCTCACGCCGCCCGCACCGCCGCCGTCGTCTTCCTCGCCGTCCTGGTGGCCACCGCCGTCTTCGGCATCCCGGCCGGCTACATCTGGGCCCTGGTCGCCCCCCGCGCCCTCGGCCAGGTGGTCAGCCGCGGCGCCGCCAGCGTGGTCAACCCGGAGACGACCGCGTTCATCGCCGCCGACGCCTGGTACGCCCTCATCGCCGCGCTCGGCGGCCTGCTGACCGGGGTCGCCGGGTACCTCCTGGCCGTCCGCCGCCGCAGCGCCCCCGCCGCGCTGGGCCTGATCCTCGGTGGCCTGGGTGCGGCCGCGCTGATGGCGTGGATCGGTGACAACTACGGCCAGGCGGCCTTTCAGCACCGGCTGCTGACCAGCCCCAACGGCACCTACCTGCGCGCGGCGCTGTCGCTCGGATCCAAGAGCGCCATCCTGTTCTGGCCGGTTGTCGCCGCTCTGGTCATCGCGATCCCGGAAGCAGTCGTCTACTTCCGCACCCCGAGCCGCTCCAGCACCACAAACTCCAACAGCCCCACCAGCACCAATACCACCAGCACCCCCGACAGCCCCGCCCAGTAACCCACTTCCAGCTCCCGCCCGCCCCGTGTCCGCAATGTGGACGACCCCGCCCCCCGCCTCCCCCGCTCCGTAGACTGAGCGGGTGGTGATTCCCCGTATCGACCGTATCGACCTGCGTGACCGTGACACCGCTGCCCTGAACCGGGTCAGCCTGGCCGCCGTGCTGCCCCGCGCCACCTTGGACGTGGCCGCCGCCGCCGAGCAGATCCGCCCGGTCTGCGAGGACGTCCGCCAGCGGGGCGCCGCCGCGGTCCGCGAGTACACCGCCCGGTTCGACGGCGTGGACCTGGAGACGACCCGGGTCCCCCCCGAGGCGCTCGAGGCGGCGCTCAGCGCGCTCGACCCGGCCGTGGCCCGCGCGCTGGAGGAGGCCGCCCGCCGGGCCCGGCTGGTCCATGAGGCCCAGCTGCCCCCGGCCGAGAACACGGTGACCCCAGCTGACGGCCTGACCGTCACCGCCCGCTACGTGCCGGTCAGCCGGGCCGGTGTGTACGTCCCCGGCGGCCTGGTCGCCTACCCCTCGTCGGTGGTCATGAACGTGGTCCCCGCCCAGGTCGCGGGGGTCCCGTCGGTCGCGGTGGCCTCCCCGCCGCGGGCCGACCAGGGCGGCCTGCCGCATCCGGCCGTGCTGGCCGCCTGCGCGCTGCTCGGCGTGGACGAGGTGCACGCGGTCGGCGGCGCCCAGGCCCTGGCCATGTTCGCGTACGGGACCGACGTCTGCGCCCCGGCCGACGTGCTCACCGGCCCCGGCAACGTCTACGTGGCCGCTGCCAAACGGCTGCTGGGCGGGGTCGTCGGTACCGACGGCGAGAACGGCCCGACCGAGATCGCGATCATCGCCGACCACACCGCCGACCCGGCCTTCGTGGCGGCCGACCTGATCGCCCAGGCCGAGCACGACCCGCTGGCCGCCACCCTGCTGATCACCTCCGACCCCGGCCTGCCCGAGCGGACCGACGCCGAGCTGGCCAAGCAGCTGCCCGGCCAGCTCAACCGCGAGCGCATCGAGGAAGCTTTCCACGGCCAGTCCGCCTACGTGCTGGTCCGCGACGTGGACGCCGCGCTGGCGGTGTCCGACGCCTGGGCGCCCGAACACCTCGAGGTGCAGACCGAGGACGCCGGCAAGGTCGCGACCCGGGTCCGCAACGCCGGCGCGATCTTCGCCGGGCCCTACTCCCCGGTCTCGCTCGGCGACTACCTGGCCGGCTCGAATCACGTGCTGCCGACCGGCGGCACCGCCCGGCATGCGGCCGGCCTCACCGTGCTGCCGTTTCTCAAGCTGGTCAACGTGATCGAGTGCGGCCGCGAGGGGCTGGCCACGGCCGCGCCCTACATCGACGCCCTCGGTGGCGAGGAGCAGCTGGCCGCCCACGTCGCCGCCGTCCGTGTCCGGGTCCCGCAGGAAGGCACCCCCGGATGAGCGCCGCCGGCACCACCAGGGCCATCACCAGCGACCTACCGCTTCGCGACGACCTGGCCGGCCTCGAGCCCTACGGCGCCCCCCAGCTCGACGTCCCGGTCCGCCTGAACACCAACGAGAACCCGTATCCGCCCACCCCCCGCCTGACCCAGGCCATCACCGACGCCGTGGCCCAGGTGGCCGGCAGCCTGAACCGCTACCCCGACCGCGACGCGGTCGCCCTCCGCCAGGGCCTGGCCGCCTACCTCGGTCACGGCCTGACCGCCGATCACACCTGGGCCGCCAACGGCTCCAACGAGGTGATCCAGCAGCTGCTGCAGGCGTTCGGCGGCCCCGGCCACGCCGCCCTCGGCTTCGAGCCGTCCTACTCCATGCACCCGCTGATCTCCCGGGTGACCTGCACCGAGTGGTTCGCCGCGTGCCGCGAGGACGACTTCAGCATCGACCCCGACAAGGCCGCCGCCCAGATCCGCGACACCCGGCCCGAGGTCGTGTTCCTGACCTCGCCCAACAACCCGACCGGGACCTCGGTCCCGCTCGAGGTGATCCGGGCGGTCTGCGAGGCCGCCCCCGGCGTGGTCGTGGTCGACGAGGCCTACGCCGAGTTCCGCCGGACCGGGACCCCGAGCGCGCTGACGCTGCTGCCCGACCACCCGCGGCTGGTCGTCACCCGCACCATGTCCAAGGCGTTCGCGATGGCCGGGGCCCGGGTCGGTTACATGGCCGCCGACCCCGAGCTGGTCCAGAAAATGCTGATCGTCCGGCTCCCGTACCACCTGTCGGCCGTCACCCAGGCGGTCGCCCGGGCCGCCCTCGCCCACTCCCAGGACCCCCTGGCCAGCGTGGACGCCCTGCGGACGGAGCGGGACGGTACCGTCGCCTGGCTCCGCGCCCGGGACCTCAAGGTGGCCGACTCCGACGCCAACTTTGTCATGTTCGGCGAGTTCACCGACCGGGACGCGGTCTGGCGCGCGCTGGTGGACCGGGGCGTGCTGATCCGGCAGGTCGGCCCGCCCGGCTGGCTGCGGGTGTCGATCGGCACCGCCGCGGAGATGGCGGCGTTCCGGGCCGCTCTGACCGACGTACTGAACGAGGACGTACTGAACGAGGGAGCACCGGCGTGAACCGGGAACGCAAGGCGCGGGTCGAGCGCCTCACCCACGAGACCCAGATCATGGTCGAGCTCGACCTGGACGGGATCGGCGTGGTCGAGGTCGACACCGGGGTGCCGTTCTTCGACCACATGCTGAGCCAGCTCGGCAAGCACGGCGGCCTCGACCTGACCGTCCGGGCCAAGGGTGACATCGAGATCGACGCCCACCACACGGTCGAGGACACCTCGATCGCGGTCGGCCAGGCGCTGCGCGAGGCGCTGGGCGACAAGTCCGGGATCACCCGCTTCGGCAACAGCCTCATCCCGCTGGACGAGACGCTGGTGCAGGCGGCCGTCGACCTGTCCGGCCGCCCCTATGTAGTGCACGAGGAGCCGGCCACCATGGCCCCGCTCATCGGCAGCTACGACACCACGTTGACCCGGCACGTGTTCGAGTCGATGGCGTTCTCGGCCGCGATCTGCCTGCACGTCCGCGTGCTCTACGGCCGCAACCCTCATCACATCGTCGAAGCCCAGTTCAAGGCGGTGGCCCGGGCGCTGCGGACCGCGCTCGCGCCTGACCCGCGGGCCGGCGGCGTCCCCAGTACCAAAGGCGTGCTGTGACCCCCAGCCCCACCAGCGCCCACCCGAAAGTCGTCGTCCTGGACTACGGCTCCGGCAACCTCCGCTCGGCGCAGCGGGCCCTGGCCCGGGTCGGCGCCGACGTCACCGTGACCGCCGATCCGGACGCCGCCCTCGACGCCGACGGCCTGGTCGTGCCCGGGGTGGGAGCGTTCGCCGCCTGCATGGCCGGCCTCAGGGCGGTCGGCGGCGACAAGCTCATCGCCCAGCGGCTGGCCAGCGGGCGGCCGGTGCTGGCCATCTGCGTCGGCATGCAGGTGCTGTTCACCTCGGGCGACGAGCACGGCGAGCACACCGACGGCTGCGGCCAGTGGCCCGGCACCGTGGAGCGGCTGGAGGCACCGGTGCTGCCCCACATGGGCTGGAACACGGTCTCCCCGCCGGCCGGATCGACCCTGTTCCACGGCATCGGCCCGGACACCCGCTTCTACTTCGTGCACTCCTACGCCGTCCGCTACACAAGGGCCGGCCTGCTCCGCCGCTCCAAGGCAAAGGTCACCTGGGCCACCCACGGCGAGCCGTTCGCGGCCGCGGTCGAGGACGGCCTGCTGTCGGCGACCCAGTTCCACCCGGAAAAGTCCGGCGACGCCGGCGCGACCCTACTGACCAACTGGCTGGAAACAATCCGATGACCGACACCAAGCTGACCCTGCTCCCGGCCGTCGACGTGGCCGACGGCCAGGCGGTGCGGCTGGTCCAGGGTGAGGCCGGCACCGAGACCGGCTACGGCGACCCGATGGAGGCCGCGCTGGCCTGGCAGCAGGCCGGCGCCGACTGGATCCACCTGGTCGACCTGGACGCCGCCTTCGGCCGCGGCTCCAACGCGCCGCTGCTCAAGGACGTGGTCCAGCGCCTCGACCTGAACGTCGAACTGTCCGGCGGCATCCGCGACGACGAGTCGCTGGCCGCCGCCCTGGCCACCGGCTGCACCCGGGTCAACATCGGCACCGCCGCCCTGGAGGACCCGGACTGGGTCCGCCAGGTGATCGCCCGGCACGGCGACCAGATCGCGGTCGGCCTCGACGTGCGCGGCACCCGGCTGGCCGCCCGCGGCTGGACCTCCGAGGGCGGCGACCTGTACGAGACGCTGGACCGGCTGGAATCCGACGGCTGCGCCCGCTACGTGGTCACCGACGTGACCAAGGACGGCACCCTGCGCGGCCCCAGCCTGGACCTGCTGCGCGACGTGTGCGCCAGGACCAAGAGCCCGGTGGTGGCCAGCGGCGGCGTCTCCAGCCTGGCCGACCTGCGGGCGATCGCCGGGCTGGTGCCGCTCGGCGTCGAGGCCGCCATCGTCGGCAAGGCCCTCTACGCGGGCGCGTTCACCCTCGAGCAGGCCCTGGAAACGGTGTCCGCGTGACGGTCGCGGTCCGCGTCATCCCCTGCCTGGACGTGGACGCCGGCCGGGTGGTCAAGGGCATCAACTTCACCGGGCTGCGCGACGCCGGCGACCCGGTCGAACTGGCCGCCGCCTACGACGCCGAGGGCGCCGACGAGCTGACCTTCCTCGACATCACCGCCTCCAGCGGCGGCCGCGAGACCACCTACGACGTGGTCCGCCGGACCGCCGAGCAGGTGTTCATCCCGCTCACGGTGGGCGGCGGCGTCCGCAGCGAGGAGGACGTGGACCGGCTGCTGCGGGCCGGCGCCGACAAGGTGTCGCTGAACACCGCCGCCATCGCCCGCCCGGAACTGCTGGGCGAGGCCGCCCGCCGGTTCGGCTCCCAGTGCGTGGTGCTGTCGGTCGACGCCCGCCGCTACACCGGTCCCGACCCGCGACAGCACCACAACGGCTCCGAACCCACCCCGCCGCCGAGCGGCTTCGAGGTCACCACCCACGGCGGCCGCCGCGGCACCGGCATCGACGCAGTCGCCTGGGCCCGGCGCGGGGCCGAACTGGGCGCCGGTGAGATCCTGCTGAACTCGATGGACGCCGACGGCACCGAGGCCGGCTTCGACCTCGAGCTCATCCGCGCGGTCCGGGCGGTGGTCGACGTGCCGGTCATCGCCAGCGGGGGAGCGGGCCAGGTCGGCCACTTCGCCCCGGCCGTCGACGCCGGCGCCGACGCGGTGCTGGCGGCCAGCGTCTTCCACTTCGGCACCCTGCGCATCGCCCAGGTCAAAGACGCCCTCCGCGCCGCCGGCCGCCCCGTCCGCTAGTCACTCAAACAACACGAGCCCGCAAGCCCCACTAGTCACGCGCGCCTCAATTACCCTGGCGGCAGCCCCGGGTCCGGGAACCCCGGCAGCCCCTGGTCCCCACTGGTACCACTGCCGCCCCGCGCCTCCGCCGAACCCGTCAGCACGGTCGTCCCGGTGTGCCCGGCCCCCGCCCGCGACGGCGCCGCCGACGCCGGGTGAGCCGCCATCGCCGCGCCCGTGATACCCGCGTCGTTGTGCATCGCGGCCGGCGTCACCCGCGCCTGCAGCCCGCTCATCAGCGGCAGGAACTTGTCCGACTGCTTGCTGATGCCCCCGCCGACCAGGATCAGCTGCGGGGACACCAGCGCCTCGATGTGATCCAGGTACTCGTTGACGTTCTTGGCCCAGTGCTTCCAGCTCAGGTCGCCCGCGACCTTGGCCCGCTCGGACGCCCGCTCCTCGGCGTCCTTGCCCCGGATCTCGATGTGCCCGAACTCGGTGTTCGGCACCAGGATGCCGTCCACGAACAGCGCGCTGCCGATACCGGTCCCGAACGTCACCATGAACACGGTGCCGCCCTCGCCCTTGCCGGCCCCGAACGTCATCTCCGCCACCCCGGCCGCGTCGGCGTCGTTGATCAGCCGGATGTCCTGCCCGGTGGTCTTGCACAGCAGCTCGCGGGCGTCCAGGCCGATCCACGCCTTGTCCAGGTTGGCCGCCGTCCGGGTGACGCCGTTCATCACCACGCCCGGGAACGTGCAGCCGATCGGCCCGGTCCAGGCGAACGTGGACACGAGTTTGGCCACGACCTCGGCGACCGCGTCCGGCACCGCCGGGCGCGGGGTGGCGATCTTCACCCGGTCGGCCACGAACGTGCCGGTTTCCAGGTCGACCGGCGCGGCCTTGATGCCGGTCCCGCCGATGTCGATCCCCAGTGCGTGCATTTATCTGCTCCTTCTCCCACCCCGGCCAGCGCTGCCAGTATCGCGCACTCGCGGGTAAGCTCGTCAGTAGTACATGCCCCCTCAGGGCGTGTTAAGCCGCGGAAAGGGGGCGGCTGATGCGGTGGGCTAAGGTCGTCATGATCGCGCTCGGCGCCCTGATCGCCTTCATTGTCATCGAGTCGGTCTTCCGGCTGCTCGAGTGGGCGGTCATCGCGCTCGTGATCGGCCTGATCATTGCCGTCGCGGTCAAGGCGCACAGCCAGTACAAGCTCGCCCGCGATCGCCGCGCGCAGGTCAAGCAGGAGAAGGCGGACCGCAAGCGCGAGGTCCGGGACGAGCCGGTCGCGCCGTCCCGCGAGATCACCCCGGCCCCAGCTTGGAGCGTGGAGAGCGCCCAGCCGGCCGCGCACGAGAATGTGGATGCCGAGCTGGCCCGGCTCAAGCGGGAGATGCGCTCGTAGTAGGAAAACCCTGAAAATGTCACCCGGGGTCAGAGTCGCCAGGTGGCCTGGCTGACCATCGCGACGGCGGCGTCGGTGCCGTCCAGCCGCACCTGAGCGGCCGACCGGCGGCCGGCGGTGTACAGGGTGAGTTCGGCCGGGGTGCCGATCACGGTCACCACCGGGGTGCCGCGGCGTACCGTCATCCGGAATTCCGTGGCCCCTTCGTCACCGCCGCCCTCGCGGGCGTACTCGACCCCGACCCGGACCTTGCGCAGCAGAAAGCGCGCCAGCTTGAGCCGGTCCCACAGCGTGTCGGACAGCCCGTCCAGCAGTTCCCGCGGCTTCCAGTCCGGCTGCCCGCGCCGCAGGTCCTCGTGGTGGACGAAAAACTCCACCGTGTTGACCCGCTCGTCCATGCCCGGCACCCCGTAAGGCGACACCCGCGGCGGCCCGGTCCGGACCATGTCGATCAGCTCGGTGAACGGCGTCCGCTCGGCCAGCCGCCGCTGCACCCTGGCGGTGTGCCGGGCCAGCGGCCCACCCGGTATGCCGGCCGCGGCGTCCATCCGCCGCTCGCGCAGCACCAGGTGAGCGGCCAGGTCACGGGCGGTCCAGCCCGCGCACAACGTCGGCGCGTCCGGGCCCACCTCGGTCAGCGTGCTGCACAGTGCGAGCCGTTCATCGCGCGCGTATCCCATCCGGGAATCGTAGGGGGTGGCCCGGGCCCGGCGATAGCACGCCCCGGCTAGGCTGGCACGCATGAGCGATGCCGCCCGTCCGTCCGCCCTGGACCCCGAAATCGCCCGCCGTCTCAAGCGCGACGCCGATGGCCTGTTCCCGGCCGTCGCCCAGCAGCATGACACCGGCGAGGTGCTGATGGTCGGCTGGATGGACGACGAGGCGCTGCACCGCACGCTGACCACCGGCCGCTGCACCTACTGGTCCCGCAGCCGCCAGGAATACTGGGTCAAGGGCGACACCTCCGGCCACCAGCAGTGGGTCAAGGCCGTGTCCCTGGACTGCGACGGCGACACCGTCCTGGTCCAGGTCGACCAGGTCGGCGCGGCCTGCCACACCGGCGACCGCACCTGCTTCGACGCCGACCGCCTGCCCGCCGAGATCGGTACCCGCCCCGAGCCGGTCCCCGCGGATGGCTGACCCCGCCCCCGCCGCCACGTCCGGCCCGGCCGCACCACCCCCCGGCGCCGCCGCCCGTCCCCGCCGCGAGTTCGTCCTGATGCTCCTGCTCGGCGCGGCCGGGGCCGGGCTGGCCCTGCTGGCCCTGCGCCAGGGCTGGGCCCGCGCCGTCTACACCGAGCCCAGGCCGCTCCCGTCCCAGTCGATCACCGTCACCGGCCAGGACATGGTCCCCGCGTCGGGCGCGCTGGCGCTGGCCGGGCTGGCCTGCCTGGCCGCCGTCATCGCCACCCGCGGCGTCCTGCGCCGGGTGGCCGGCGCGGTCCTGACCCTGTGTGGCGTCGGCGCCGTCATCGCCGCCAGCGGCTCGCTGAGCGCCGCCCGCATCATCGCCGCCGCGTCCTCCAAGGTCAGCACCTCATCGTCGGTCGCCTCGGGCGGCTCCGGCTCCACCACCGGCGGCGTCACCTCCGGTTCCTCGGCCGGCGCCGTCGTCACCGGCAACTCCTCGGTGCACACGATGCTGCTCGGCGTTCCCTGGCGCGTCGCCCTGTTCGCCGGCGCCGCCGCCATCATCGTGGCCGGCCTGCTCACCATCTGGCGCGGCCCCCGCTGGCCGGTCATGTCCGGCCGCTACGAACGCCAGTCAGCCGGGGCAGCGTCCAGTCGCCCCAACCGCCCCAGTCGCCCCGCCCCGGCCGCACCGGTCCCCGCCTCCCAGCTCGACCAGGCCGCCCTCTGGGACTCCATCACCCGCGGCGACGACCCCACCCTGGCCCCCGAGCCCCCCCGCCCCCCCCACCCCCCCGACAACCAAGGCC